>Ga0307517_10005847_pt1 | contig 18400 bp, 23 predicted proteins | sample 23_EM_MG_FD_194515 | JGI IMG/M metagenome (GOLD analysis project Ga0307517, IMG submission 194515) | Populus trichocarpa ectomycorrhiza microbial communities from riparian zone in the Pacific Northwest, United States - 23_EM | ecosystem: Host-associated > Plants > Roots > Unclassified | place... | reverse complement strand
TCCTGCAAAAATACCAAATAAAAAATAATTTAAAAAGTCCACTATGTCAAACCAATACTAACACTCCATTTCCAGCAACATCGAAGCAAATCAAATTGGGTTAACGTTGAGGTTCCTTACTTTCTGGCCCAACTTAGAAGAAGCCGGAAAGAAAATGCTTACAATCCACGCCCATCTGAAATCCACAACCCACTGAGTAGTATGTAGAGAGAGACCAAGACGCTACATTACATAGGGCTTTCTTTTCTTCCTAAACGATCGATTCCCTTCCCTTCCACTCCCATTTTCTACTCTCTCCATACACATTTGAATCAAAACCCTTCCACCCCACCCCTCTCCATCCACAAAATCATAAAAAAATCGAAATAAAGTGCGTTTCTGTTTTCAACTAGTGCATAGCCATGCACATCTTCATCACCGACGATGACCTCGCGCGGCACTCAAACGACGCATCGTATGTGGCCGCGAAGGCCGACGAGTTCATCAGAGGATTGCAGAGCGAACTCGAAAACGTGAGGGCTGCGGCCGATGCGGCGTCGATCACCGCGGAACAAACCTGTTCGCTTCTCGAACAGAAGTTCTTGGCTCTTTCTACCGAATTCTCGAAGCTCGAGTCTCAAAACGCACAGCTTCAGTCCTCTCTCGATGATCGCCTCTCAGAACTTGCTCAGGCACAGGCACAGAAGCATCAGCTTCACTTGCAATCTGTAAGCATTCCTATTTTCAGTGTCAGTTTCCTTGCAATGCCTATATGCCTTTTTACCTTTTAGGGTTGTTAATTGTTTATTGTTTTGTAGATTGGAAAGGATGGGGAGATAGAAAGGTTGACGATGGAGGTTTCGGAATTGCACAAGTCGAAGAGGCAGTTGATTGAGTTAGTGGAGCAGAAGGATTTGGAGATTAGTGAGAAGAATGCTACTTTCAATGGTTATCTTGACAAGATTGTAAGTTGCTTCTGGTTGTTATTCTCTTTGGCTTTTTGATTATGCTGGCATAACTTCGCCTTAGCTTATTTTCTAATGGATGTGAAGGTCAATTTGACTGATAGAGCAGCAAATAGGGAGGCTCGAATAAGCGAACTTGAGGCAGAGTTGGCCCGTTCTCAGGCTACTTGTACTCGTCTTTTGCAGGTTGGTTTTGCGTGAATGCATGCATGGATTTATACGTGTATTTATATCTGTACGTCATACGCATACAAATTGGCTAACCTTTCCACTGTTGGGGCAAATTGGCAGAGCCATAATAGATAATGCACGGGTTTTGTTTGGATATCCTCTCCTTTTGTTCTGTGCAGCAGCTTGATATGCACATATATTTCATTCATTTTGCAAGGATTGATACCCATTTACTACTAATGTTAATGTTACTGGCTTTCTGTTCATATATATTGATTATTTGTACAATTGTCTTACGTTCAGTCTGTCTAGAGTGGCATGGTGTTTAATGTTTAAAGTCTGGATGTGACCAGGAGAAAGAACTTATTGAGAGGCATAATGCATGGCTAAATGATGAATTGACTGCCAAAGTTGACACTCTCATGGAGTTACGCCGAAGGCATGCTGATCTTGAGGAGGATGTATCTACCAAGCTTGCAGATGTAATTGACTTTTATATGTTCTTTCTAGTTTTTTGTTCTTAATATTTTTCAGTAATTTTCTTTGCTGTATCTAATCTCATTGAATGATTTTAAACTCTTCAGGCAGAGAGACGGTTCAATGAAAGCTCTAGTTCATCGAAGAGGAGCATGGAAAGGGTGAAGGAGTTAGAACTGAAATTGACATCCATGCAGGAGGTAAAATAGTTCAAAATTTTCATAAAAAATTGTGTTACATGTAATTGCTTTGGTGGTAGCTGGCTCATGAACTGTCTTTTGCCACTTGTGAAGGAATTATGCTCCTCTAGAGATGCTGCTGCAGCCAATGAAGAGCGATTGTCTGCTGAACTCTCAACTGTAAGTGTTATAATTATTTGATATCGATTGTATTTCTTCTTCTTCTTTTTGGCACCGGGGGTGTGTGTAGAATGGTTGAGCTCCGCGTCTGTTTGCGTTCGAAAGAGTATGTGCTTGAATCTTTTCAAGTCTATGACTAAAAATAGAGACATTAAAATTTTTTATGTTGCTGTACCTGTTTTCAATTGCTGTATTTTGTTACAAGGATTGGGGGCTAGGATAAGGAGCAGGGTATTTTGCTGCAGATGCTGTGGAAGAGTTGTTAGGAATATAAGATGCGAAGGCCTTGGGGGGATGTGAGCTGCAAGTGGAGAGTGGTGGTGTTGGCAATGTTGTGCAGATGTCAATCTGTGTGAATGCTGATTGTGTTGGGGAAATGCATTGGGGTTCAGCACATGTAGTTGTACAAGATTTGGTAGCTTTAAGACCTTGTTTGGGGTTTTCATCATGACTGTTTAGCTGTGACATGATGATTTGTTGGTACAATTTTAACAGGAAATGGTTATCTCAACCACTTCCTTTTCTTTTATGGCTTTGTTCATATGGAATACTGGGTGAAAAAAATTACTGGCTTTCATTATCTTGTTTTAAGTTGATGAGAGACTGAATTCACAGTGAGGAGGATGTTGAGTTGATTTTTGCTGCCGATGTATCAATTGTGGATATCTTGGTAGTTCATCGGGATTCAATTCGAGCCATTTCATTTTGTAGTTTGGCTTTTTTTTTCCTTCCCCCTTTTTCTTTCAAGTGTTCTTTTCTTTTTGTTTTTTAGGATATACTCCTTGTTTGCTTTTTTAGTATCTGGCCCTTCGATTCTTTACTCTATGGAGGCAAATCTGCAAATACCTTATAAGTGCTGCTACTTTAATTCCTCTGTTATCTGTCCAGTCAATTGTCTTTCTGGTTGTGAAAAGTTATTTTTGTAGGCACTTCTCTTTATATGCTTGTTTTCTAGTTTGGATAATTTCCTTTGGCTGTTATCTCACTGGATTTTATATTAAAGAAAAGAAAGAGCATTATTTCAAACAGCAGTGTAGTGAAAAATCCAATTAATCATAAGTCGATTTGGTCAAGGATTTTATAAATAGAGTTGATTAATGTCTACTTGCTGTGACTTCTTAAACTCTAAGCTTCCAATGTTTTGCTTAGGTTATTTCATGACTGCCTCAACCCTTCTAGTTACATTGACAATTTCGGTTCAATCAGTATTCATTATTATGTCTTGCATTCGATAATGACTTGTGAAATGGAGAAAATTTTGCCTATAATGTACCGAATCTTAATTTTTTAATAATTATTTCCCAACCATTTAGGTAAATAAGCTTGTTGAATTGTACAAAGAAAGCTCTGAGGAATGGTCTCAAAAGGCAGGAGAGCTCGAGGGTGTGATCAAAGCTCTAGAAGTGAGATTTTTATTCCTGTAGATTTGTTGAATTTGATCATATGAACTAATGAATACATTTGCATTGATTCTGTATGCTAATTTTTGTTGCTTTTGCAAGCAGACACATTTGAGTCAAGTTGAAAATGACTACAAAGAGAGATTGGAGAAGGAAATATCTGCTCGAAAACAATTAGAGAAGGTCTGCTGGCGTCTGTTACCTCGCTTTCTGACCAGGATTTGTTTTTTGGATCAGCTTAGTAGGGTTTCCATTCTGTTTGTCTGGAAGTGTCAATTAGATGCTCTCTCTCTCCAAATAGATCCATTCTTTTTTAATAAATCATCATGGCAGTTGATTCCCATTATCCGCTTTATTTTTCTTTTGTTGTTATTTTGTTACCTTTTGCTGTTAAGCATGCTGTGGACTCTCTTTCTTTGCTTCTTGTTCTTTGAGAATTTCAACACAGCTTTGGATTAAAAACTTGGACTGTGAGGATTGGCCATGGTTCAGAAATATGCAGCTAGTTGTAGCTAGTTATGGAGTTTTAATTTTATTAGTTCTTTTGGACACATATTTTGGGAAAGAAACATCAGTTATATCAACTTTACCTGGCTGAGAGAAGTTTTTTCATTTTGGGCATGCATCAACTCCATTTGTCTTCTCAGTAATTACCATTTGTTCTGTTAATATGATCAGTTCTTGTTCACCATCCATTCTTTTTTGCAGAAAAGATAACAGTGTTTAGTTTGAGTGTTAATCATGTGGGGTGAGTTGTTTGAGTGCTTTTATTTTCATTATATGGGTTTTTTCTTTTGTTTGTTATAGGAGGCGGGGGATTTGAAAGACAAACTTGAAAGGTGCGAAGCTGATATTGAAAGTAGCAGGAAAACTAATGAACTGAGTCTTCTTCCTCTCAACAGTTACACTACAGAAAGGTATGTTGTGATTCTTTTTTTAAATCATGGTTATTGCATGTCTATACTGTTGCTATTCATGGATGAATTTCTAGTCTCCTCACATGGGCTTATTTATCTTATGAAAAAGGTTTGTATTTATTCTTCTATTCCTTTTGTGTTATAAGAAAAACTGCTACCTTTGATTCAAAGCTCTCATTTGTATTGTTTAAAGTTCATTTTGGATTTGGATTTGTATTTTTTATTATTATTAGTGATTATGGGAATCATTCAATACGTTTCCAATTTGATGGGGTTGTAACTTTTTGGGACTTCTCCGACTTTTTAAAGAAGTTGATTTTTCAAGATTTAACCTGTAAATCTTTTCTTGTTTATCTTTCTCATTATTCCATCTCTTCCTGATGCTAATCATATACTGTTGCTATTCATGGATGAATTTCTAGTCCCCTCACATGGGCTTATTTATCTTATGAAAAAGGTTTGTATTTATTCTTCTATTCCTTTTGTGTTACAAGAAAAGTTGCTACCTTTGATTCAAAGCTCTCATTTGTATTGTTTAAAGTTCATTTTAGATTTGGATTTGGATTTGCATTATTTTTTATTATTAGTGATTATGGTAATCATTCAATATGTTTCCAATTTGATGGGGTTTTAACTTTTTGGGACTTCTCCAACTTTTTAAAGAAGTTGATTTTTCGAGATTTAACCTGTAAATCTTTTCTTGTTTATCTTACTCATTATTCCACCTCTTCCTGATGCTAATCATATACTTGTGGAATTATGTGATATTCATTCCATAGCGTTTTAACCCTGATAATTTTGTAGGTCTTTTCTGGTTCATCTTACTCGTACTTGTAACTAGTCCCAAGGCTAATCTTATATGCATTTATATACGATGCTCATAACATGACGGATTTTTTCATCGCATTGTGTCAAAGCTAACCAATGTGTCATGTTTTAAAGAGGGCTGGCCTTTTTCTTTGTCTATATTGTTTTCATTTTTTTCTTTTTGAATTTTACAAAGTGCCAACCTTGGTACATTTGCTCTAATATAGATTTCAATGGAATGGAATGCCTTTTCCCTTTTAAAGAATAAGTCTTGGGTTTACTTCCTGTTGTTTTCTTATTGTTGATTTGGAGGAATGATGTTTTCTTATGGTTGATTCAGAGGGAAGAAAACGGGATTTTTTATTTATTTATTTTTGGAGTGGAGGGGGTGGGCATCAAATTTTTATGATGATTTGTGGTTAAGCACAGAACCTATTCAATTTTATAGGCTAAGATTTGTTTTATGGAGGCACCCTCCTGTAATTGATTATAACATGGGAATTTGCTATTAAATTTTCAATTGCTATTTGCATTATTCAGTTCTTTCTTTTATGGCAGATGGATGGATCCGCTCAATAATGATGATCTTGCTGATGGTAACAGCATGGTTGTCTCCAAGATCCCAGTTGGTGTTTCAGGAACTGCATTAGCAGCTTCTCTGCTCCGTGATGGTTGGAGTGTGAGTTGATGCAAATATACTTATTCAATGTAGACTTACACTCGCACACATGTAGTGCAGTTTTGATTTTGTATTTTCATTTTTTCATGGCTACTAGCTGGCACATATCTATTGTAATTTTGATTTTGTATTCTCAACTTTTCTTGGCTACTAGCTGGCTAAAATGTATGCAAAGTACCAAGAAGCGGTTGATGCTCTTCGCCATGAGCAATTGGGAAGGAAGGAATCAGAGGCAGTACTGCAACGGGTATGCTCTACACTTGTACCAATGATTTTATGTGGTAATCTGGTCCAGTGATAACATGCCATTCTAAATTAGATGCCTTTTGCTTCATCTTTTTTGGATGTCCTTTCCCCTGTCCTCTGCCTGCTCCTTGTTTTCTCAGATCGTGATATGTCTTTCATTTTGTTGGAAAATATTTTCTAAGTTCTGCAGATTGTCCCATCAACTTTACTTAAGCACACTGGTTTTCTTTTTGCAGGTTTTGTGTGAACTAGAGGAGAAAGCAGGTGTAATTTTGGATGAAAGAGGTAAAGACATTAAATTGTGAATGAAGAAATTTGACAAGCTAATGGATTCTCTCCCAATTTTTTCTCTTTTAAATTCTTGCCTAATTTGTTTTCAGATGCGTGGAAATTTCATGACTCTTCTTGATTAGTTCATGCATTTATGCTTTTGGTCTAAGAGGAATATATGTTTGTTGCTATTATAAATAGGCTAGCAACATTAAAGGAATTTATTCAGTTGAATGATTTCTTGAAAAAGATTGAGCCCTCTGAAGACATACTGACATACATAGAGGTGACTCTATGATGCTCAAGGCTGATGCCATTTAGAAGATAAGGCACTTGAGCAAACAATGAACCGGTGATTGAATATCCATCATTCCCATCATCCAGATCATAAGCTAGTCACCTTTACCTTTTAAGTTATTATTACAACTAATGCTGGATAAGATCAATCTATTCACATATGTTTGCTCTTGAGGCATGAAATTTTGTTTTGCTGATGGAATTGCTGTTCTGCAGTTGAATATGAGAGAATGGTAGAATCATACTCTGTCATCAACCAAAAATTGCAGCACTCATTTTCTGAACAGGCAAACCTAGAGAAAACAATCCAAGAATTAAAGGTTTGCAACTTATCTAACTCTGTTATGTAGTTTGTTTCTGTGGCTATTTTTTGCTGATTAGTTGATACATTTGCTTTCCAGGCAGATTTGAGGAGGCATGAACGTGGTTACAGTTTTGCTCAAAAGGAAATTGTTGATCTTCAGAAACAGGTAGGGATCAGAGGACTTTTTGCCTCCATCATCAATTAGTTTTATGGAAAGCTTGTTGTCTTCTTATCTTGGTTCTAATTGGAAGGACTTGATAAGATTCTTTAAGTATATTTTTTATTCTTTAATGTCACTTTTGATGTTTATGATAAATGGTTTTCTTTTTTTTCCTCCGCACATCATAAGCAGTCTCCTACTCATCCTTAGCATTGTTTATGATGTTTTAGGTGACAGTTCTTCTAAAGGAATGTCGTGATATACAACTTCGGTGTGGATCTTCTGGGCATGACCAAGTTGATAATAGTAAAGCAATTGCTCCTGTCGGAATGGATGTAGAGTCTGATCCTGAAAATGCAATCTTGGAACGCCTTGTAAGTTCACCTCTTAACTTTTTCTGGAAGACTCATCCACATGAACTTTTTTCTTTTGGCAAAACTGATCAATCATTGATTTCTTGTTTGGTTGGGACTATATATTTAGACCTTCAAGGATATAAATGGGTTAGTTGAGCAGAATGTTCAGCTCAGGAGCCTTGTGCGTAATCTTTCAGATCAGATTGAAGATAGGGAGACGGTGTTCAAGGTACCTCAGAAGAATTTTAATTGAAGTAACTATTGCTTATAGAGGAGCTTGGGTATCTAACAGTTTATGGTGCATGGATTGCAGGAGAAAATTGAAATGGAACTCAAAAAACACACTGATGAAGCTGCCTCCAAAGTTGCTGCTGTGTTACAAAGAGCTGAAGAGCAGGGTCACATGATTGAATCACTCCACACTTCTGTAAGCTTCGGAGGACTAACATATTGTGCTTCAATTGTACTTCTGTTCTCTTTCCATTAACATCACAATTTCTTTTTTTCCTCACATACATAGGTTGCAATGTACAAAAGGTTGTATGAAGAGGAACACAAGCTTCGCTCATCTTATTCCCGCTCTTCAGATGCAGCTCCAGGTTTTCCATCTTATCTTACTTATGTTTATTGCATGTTTGACATCTCTATACTGAAGTTTTCTGTAGCTGTCTTTATTAGAACTGACGGCTGGATGTTATTGTTAAAACTACTTCTCAAAAAATTGCAAAGTGCCGTTACAGTTTGACTGCCTGTTCATGCTTCAAAAACTGTTCCCTTTTCTTTAAAGTATCTTGCACTCAGAAGCACACTATTATTTCCTATTAAAAACTTTTTGTGGCTTTGCTATTCTTTGGCTAGTGATCAACCTTTTTCACCACTGATGACTCATGTAACTATTACTGTGTTCCGTTATTCTTGTAGGAGACTTTTGCATTTATTTATACATCTTTAGGATCTCAAATAACAGAACAAAAGTCTTTTTGTTTAAATATTTTTCTGCTTTGGTGCATTTTGATAAATTTTTCTATAGCTTTGCACTCATATTCATCTTGCTAGGAGCATGAGCAGATATTTTCTATAGCTTTGCACTCATATACATCTTGCTAGTCATCATATGTGTTTAGATAATTATAGTCTTACTGATTGAGAATTGTTCATTGTGATGTCCAACGTTTATGAAAAATAAATATCCTAAGTACGTTTTAAATTTGCAGTATTGTTGATATTTCAAATCGTTATAATCTTTCCCATCAGTAGGCTAAAATACTTGGTATTCTGTATTATCTTGACCTTTTCTATTGTATGTTTCTGATATTACTTTTGAAATAAAATTTCATCATGTTTTAATATGTGTCTTTAGTTTTTCCAGTCATATGCTTGTGCTTTGTGCCCCAAGACACTTGTTGCATTCTGTTCTGAACAACAGTGTATTCGTGTGAGTGGCTCATACATAGGAACAACAAACAATAGATTGATGTGCTGGATGATAATGCAGTGGAAAGTTTATGAAATTCAAGGAGATGGAGGCATCCCACTTATTTAGCTGAGCCTTGCTTCATCTACGTTTATGGTTTTGTGCGTGCATCCTTTGCCATTTGTGGTTTTTGCAATTTTGGTTTCTACTAAGGGAATTATCCTTCAAAAATTTTGAGTGGCGTGATAACATTAAAAGAGTTGTATTCTGGAATTTTTTTTCCAGACCCTTGGAAAAAAATGTTCCTCTTTTCCAAAACATTAACTGAAAATAGTAATGAATCCAGCAACAGGATTAAAACCAATCACCCAAATTTGCAATCTAATAATCTATACAAGGCAGGAAAAGATAAATCAACTTATCATGTTCCATTATAATGTTTTGAGGAAGGCAATCCATCATACCACAGTTGGTTTCTGTTGAGTAGGTTGTATTCTTTCTCGATTCATGCTCCATTGCATTCAAATGCTGTCTCCAACTTTGTTAATATCCTCTTTTTGTAATAGTTTCCTCGTATATCCTACTTTCATTAAACACAAATATATGTGTTAACAAATATGTATGTTATGGTTACTTCTTAACTGGACATGTTAATGTTTGTAGCCCTGAAACATTTCAACCTAGGATATTTTTTGCATTACAACTTGATCTTCTCTTATCTATTTGTCACATGATGTTATTGTGCTCACCAAATGCTCATCTGATTTGCATGCATTGATTCAATGATAACAATGCAGTTGAAGAGGATGGAAGAAGGAACCGTTTACTTCTGCTTGAAGATTCCCAGGTACAGCTAATACTGAAGTTTTTAAGATAGCCAGTGTCATGTTAATCATTCTTCTGAATGTATTCCATATGATTAAAATACAGGAAGCTACTAAGAAGGCCCAGGAAAAGGCTGCTGAGCGATTAAGATCTCTTGAGGAAGATTTGGCGAAATCTAAGTAAAGTTCATATCCTTTTCTTTTACGGACTTCTGCTTGTAAAATAAATTTTGTTTGCCATTGTGTACTTCCAATGTACTCAAACACAACACCTTTTGAATTTTTTAAGTTTGTTACCTGTAAATAAAAAGCACTTGAATGGATCTGAAAAAATGTTGATGGCGATGCTCATTATTCTCAGTTGATTATAGTTGACATATGCGTTTAACATTGCCATCATTTCACATTCCTGCTTTTCTGGGTTTCTTTGTTGGTTGTGCATACTGGAAATTCTCTGCTTGTATTTGCATCAATAACTGAAGTTTTATGTTGTGTTTAATTCTTGCCTATTCGTATGGCTTTTGCTTATATTTGAAGACCATGGCCCTGGATTTTGGTGTATTTACCAGATATTTTTTTATCATTATTTAATAGCCTATATTGCTGTTCTCATTAATAGTTTTTATTATAGTGTAAAAACCAATATGTCTATCTCATCTTTTATGCTCGTTCTCAAGTTACACACTCTCTCTTTCTTTCCTCCCTTTCTTAGAAACACAATAGATTATTGTTGAAACAATCTTTTTTTTAAATAACTCCTAAAGGGTGTTTGCTTCGTGTTGAATGTGTTGTTTGTGAGTTTTTCTAACTTTACCCTGCTATGTCCTTTTGTATTACTTGCCGCATTACTCTGTATATGTTATCTGTTGACAGGAGTGATATTATATTACTACGATCAGAACGTGACAAGATGGCTCTGGATGCTAAATTCGCTAGAGAAAGACTTGATAGTTATATGAAAGAATTTGAACATCAGGTGAACTTTTAAATTTTACTGTTAACTCCTCTATACTAGTGCTTTCAGATATGCTATTTATCCTAATTAGGACACATGTTAAAGTGTTTATTTTATATAGTTCTGATTGCATTTTCTATGTGACAGAGAAATGAAATGAATGGTGTTTTATCAAGAAATGTGGAGTTTTCACAGTTGATAGTTGACCATCAAAGAAAGTTGCGTGAAAGTTCAGAAAATTTGGTTGCATCTGAGGAACTTTCTCGGAAGTTAAATATGGAGGTTCGAGATTTTTCATCCCAATGTTGTTGATTTTGATAATATTGAATAATTTTGAGTAATTACATGTTCCTTCTTGACAGGTGTCTGTTCTAAAGCTTGAAAAGGAGATTTTGTCAAATGCTGAAAAGAGAGCATGTGATGAAGTTCGTAGTTTGTCGGAGAGGGTTTATCGCCTTCAGGTCTGTCTGAAAAGTAACAGTCCAACTTTCGATTCTAACAATTGGTGTTTGTGTTCTAATCTTTTCGAATGTGTGCAGGCTACTTTGGACACTATTCAGAGTGCCGAGGAGGCTCGTGAGGTTGGTTGTCTTAATTGTGCATCATGTGTTCTTGTATTTTGAATTGGTTTGAGTGTTATCACACCTGATTTTCTTCCTGGAAACTATAGGAAGCAAGAGCTGCTGAGAAGAGGAAACAAGAGGAGTATGTAAAAAAAATTGAGGTGTGTTTAGTTTGCAATTGATCAATGGTTTATTTTTGCAAAAGATGTGTCTGCTTCTTGTTTTCGCAAAATTTCCTTGTAAACAGCTTTTTATTACTGAAAATTGTGCCGCTTTTATTTTGTCTCCCAGGTTGCTAATTTTTCTTCAGAGTTCTTTGATTTTATATGGCATTGCTTGGGTGAACATAAGCTGTCTGCTAAATCATTGCTCAGACCACTCTTTGACAAACACCAATGCATATTTATTTTTCATATAACTTAATATCAATAAAGTAGTCGTATAGTGCTGTATCGTGCTAGATAAAATGATTTAATTGGATGCTTTGCTTAAATATTATTCTTGCAGAGGGAATGGACTGAGGCCAAGAAAGAGCTGCAACAGGAGCGGGACAATGTTAGAGCTCTCACATCTGACCGTGAACAGACGTTGAAGAATGCCATGAGGCAAATTGATGACATGGGGAAGGAATTGGCTAATACGTTGCATGCTGTTTCTGCTGCTGAAACTAGGGCTGCTGTTGCTGAGGTATTTATTGCTTTGCAACTTGATGCCTCAGTACTAGTTTTTCATTTCTGTACTGTAAGCTCAAATATTCACGTGTTTCTTTTAATCTAATGGAGCATCATCTGATTGTCCCTTTTCTTGATATTTATCAGACCAAACTCTCCGAGCTGGAGAAGAAGATGAAAGTTTCGGATGCTAAGGTATGCCTTACCCAGATTCTAGTTGTTTTGTTGTTTAGATTTTTTTTTATTACAAGTATCTTTGTTGAATACAATAGTTCTTCATTGATTGTCACTTTTCTGCAATGTTGTCAATCATTTATTCTCTGATCAATGATCTGTTCTCTCTCAATAAAATATTCTTGTTTTATTCAATACGATATCAAAATGATTGAGTAAGACTGTCAGTGGTATTATTTTATAGTTGTGCATTTTTCATATGCCTTTAAATCCAATTGTTTTTCTCACCCCACCTTTCACTTCATGTTGATTCAGACTGCCAGTATGAATGACAGTGGCATATCTTCTTCTATTTCGGCTACTGAGGTCAGTGGAGTTAATTTTTGGTAGTTCCTGTTTGACTATTTGCTTGTGCTCGTGCATGATAATTTGATAGCCAATAGTTTGTCATGTTCCACTTTAGAAGAAGGTTTTAGAGGATTGATTAACATATATTAGCTTTGGACTAAAACACATCATTGTCTACTTCAATTTTCTTCTGTCACAATTTTAGAGTCCTTTTATTTTATTTTTGGATGGCTTCATGTTTTGATGTGAAATTCTCTTCCTTATAGGTTGTATTTGTTCGATTAAGTTTTGAATCGATGGAACAATATACAAATATAGAAATAAAACACCAGCTGAATAATATTAAAGAGAGTTGGAATGTTATCATGATCCCATCCCTCTTTGATCAATTTATTGCATTTTTCTATAAATTGTGTAATTTTCAAATAAAATTCATGTATGAGCATGTCTAGTTCAATATGCTGTACAAGTTTATAGTGATGCTTAATGGGTTACATACCTTTTGAATACAAGTTTAGGGTGGAATCATTTCATTTGGATATTTCTGTGTTATCAGTGCCAATATGGTTTTGGTATGTACATTGCATGTTCTTTTTGGAGGCCTGCTGCCATATTCTAATTAAATGTGTTATTTTTTGATAATTAACTAATTTTTTGGAAAGTTCTAGAGTATTGTTTAGTCTAACTTTGTTTTTTTTTTCCAAATGTGTGCAAGGTTGTTACGGATTTGCTTATGGCAAAGGACGAGATACAAAAATTAAAAGAGGAAGCTCGGGCTAGCAAGGAGCACATGCTACAGGTAAACACCTGATGACACCTATAACAATTCACTTCGCATAATAAGTCAATATTTTTTCAAGAAGGTTAGTAATTGCACCTTACATATTTCATTGCAGTATAAGAGTATAGCACAGGTGAATGAAACTGCTCTAAAGCAAATGGAAGATGCCCATGAAAACTTCAAGAAAGAGGTATGTCATTGTTACGAGAGCCCTAAGTGTTGAGTTTCTCAGCAATATCAAGTACCCAAATACATCCTCTCTAAAAATGGTGCTTTTCTAACATCCACCAGTCAGAGAAGTTAAAGGAATCACTAGAAAATGAACTTCTTTCTCTGCGGGGGAGGATCTCAGAACTCGACAGCGAATTTAGTAAGAAGTCTGAAGAGGTGGCCTCTGCGGCTGTAGGAAAAGCTGAGGCTTTTGCTTCTGCTTTGGCAGAAATTACCTGTTTGAAGGAAGAAAACTGTAGTAAAACGTGAGATATACTCCATTGCATTTGTGTGTGTGTTTTTTTTTTGTAGTCCTTAAGACATCTCTCATTAGGCCATTTGCCTGCAGCTCTCAAATTGTAGCGTTGGAATCTCAAATTTCTGCTTTGAAAGAGGATTTGGAAAAGGAGCATGAACGTTGGCGTGCTGCTCAAGCCAATTATGAAAGACAGGTTGATTTGCTGGTTTATTCTTATTTTTAGTATTGAAATTTGTGCATAAAGGACGTGAGTTCTATCCCCACTTGTAGTGTAGAATTTGGGTTTTGTTGAATTTGTGTTTCTCTTAATTTTTGGAAAGTGTTTCTATTTAATAAAATTAGTTATAACAGTCATGCCTATTATGATCAGGTGTATGGATCCGACTGAAATTCTCTTTTTGCCTGGTGTTTTTTATACTTTTGTTTTTCTAGGTTATTCTACAATCTGAGACAATTCAGGAGTTGACAAAGACATCACAAGCTTTATCCTTGCTACAACAAGAAGCATCTGACCTTCGTAAATTGGTGGATGCACAGAAAAGTGCAAATGTAATCTTTCTATTTTGTATTGTGCCTTTTTGGCTGTTTTCTGAATTAATTTTGTTTTGGATGATTTTCAATTAGCCTAGAGCTTATGATACCTGGTAGCTTTTGGATCATTGTTACAATGACGTTTGCTGGTTCATTTGGCTGAAGTATCTTATCTAAGCTGCGAGTGCAGGAAAAGCTTTTGAGGATTATATCCTTGTAGTTGTGACTTCCCATCTAATAGCAAAGAATAAGAGTGTTTAGTATTCATGCCATGCAATATTTGGAATAGGATGTGCTAGCAAACCCTGTTGGGTGATAAATGTGTCGCAATGATTGCCAAAATGGTGACTGTAGAGATGGAGAAACAATATTTATTATGTGGAAGCATTTTTTTGTGAATGGTGTGGTGGTTCAGATTGGAGTTTAGTGAGACTTCACTGTAGAGTATGCTTTCTGTTCTAAATTTACTGACTGCTCATGGGTTCTTGGGCTTGAATTTGAAAGAGAGTTGTTAAATGAAACTAAGAGAGTATCTTGAGTATGAAATTCGCTTGAGGAAGTTGTGTTTGTGCCATTTTGTGAAGTTTCTTTTGATTTTGTTTATTGTTCTTAAACAACATGCTTTTTGTTTGACAAACTTGAGATTTCAATTAGTTGCCTGCACATGCTCTGTATGTGATTGCTAGTTGTGAGAGGGTTTATATATCAATATTTCATGGTGTGTGGGATAGCCAATCATGCCTTGGGTTCTCTTGCTTCTTTTTTAAATTCTTACGTTTTAATTGATAGACTTCACAGGCTGCTTTTATAATTTGCAGGACGAGCTTAAGTCTAAGTGGGAGGTAGAGAAATCAATGATTGAAGAATCAAAAAATCAAGCAAAGAAGAAATATGATGAACTGAATGAACAGGTCTTTTCTCATTTTCCATTGCTCTAATCTATTCTGTCTTGCTTTCCTGCTTTATAATGTCCAGTAATTTGAACTATTAGGAAATATAAGACCACTTCTCTGTGAGATTATTATTAATTGTTTTGCAATATAATACTGGTAGCTTTGATTTTGCTTGGCTGTTGGATGACAAAATTGCTTTGATGTTTACTTTTCCATTCTTGTATAAAAATAGAAACCTCTGGGTAATTTTGAGTATTTTGTATTTTGTGTATATTATAATTTTATGGTTCTTGTTGTCATGTTACTTATTTATGCCCCCATCATCATACTGTAGAACAAATTGCTGCATAGCCGGCTTGAGGCTATTCACATTCAATTGGCTGAGAAGGATCGAAATGCTGCTGGAATTTCTTCTGGAAGCAATGCTCCAGGATTAGGCAGCGATGCTGGGTTGCAGAATGTGGTTAACTATCTTCGAAGGTCAAAGGAAATAGTAAGTTCCTTTCAGTTCAAGTATTATTCTTCTTCTGCACTGAAGCAAAGCAGGACTTCTCTAACTTCCTATCCCATCAACAGGCAGAAACAGAGATTTCTTTGCTAAAACAGGAAAAGCTTCGACTGCAATCACAAGTACATCTTCTCCAGTTTCTTTTATTATATTGTGGTGGTCTGAAAATGTCATAGTGCAGCATCAGGCACACATGGAACTATGTTATATCAAATGTTAACTGATTTTCCTATGCTGTCAAAACTTTCTGGGCAATTTTTTTTTGTTTTTCTTCTTATTGGTGCTTCAATGGTCCACAGCCCCAACTTGAGTTGGTCTCACTTTTTGCATGTTTGTGCTTTATACCAGATTAGTAATTTGCAAAAAGATTTGATTCTCTTATACCTATGCAATTGCTTTTTCTAATTGATTACTGATGCTTGGGTGATTGATTTTGGTTTTAAATAACTGGACTGGTCTCACTTGTGCCAATATGGTAGGTGGTTCCACATCTTTTAAGAATGGATCTTTTGGGACGAAACTGAATAATCCTGAAGGAATCTAGACAAAACATGAGTTCCCGTAAGAATTGCATTGATATATGTGCCTCTAGGCTAGTTGATATTTTGTTAACAACACTTTTGTGTTTTACTTTTAAGCTATTTATGTCTTAGGCTTCTAAAATCTTCTCGACCAGTCATCATTGTCTTGATTGAGCTGATATTCCTCTTGCCTCGATCAGTATATTAATCTTTCTTCTTGAAATTGCTTGTGAGTTCTGACTACCTTGTGAGGATGCTACTTGTGAACTGTATATTCACTATTTCTTTTTAGTATTTATACACTGTACGTGCAGTTTGCTTGACACATTTATGTAGTTATCATTTGTAACTTTGGGTAAATATTAGCTAGGAATGCTTTTTGTTAACAAGCTCCATGTTAAGACTTAATATTTACCAAATTTTTTATGTTAGAACTAATACTAATTGTTAGAGGTACCCTTATATGTACTCCACTGGACCAATGCTTGTCTTTGCTTTTTGGACGATTACACATGCATGTAGATATCTTGGGAATATACTCTTGTATATGTTGGTGCTAGCATCAATGAAAGAAGGGGATGTTCTACTCTAATAACATCATTTTTGTTTGCCTGAGTGACACGAAGTTCATACCAAAAAGGGAATCTGTTTTGATTAATTTTTTGCTTTCACTGTTATAGCTTGATGGTGCTCTGAAGGCTGCAGAAACTGCCCAGGCTTCCCTTCATACTGAGCGTGCAAATTCAAGGACATTATTGTTCTCAGAGGAAGAGATAAAATCCCTTCAACTTCAGGTAATCCTTCAGATGAAATGAATATTCGGTGTTTTGAGCCTGTTGTTGCTCTTTATTTTAGCAGTTTCGCTCAGAACTCAAAACTTTTCAGGTCTTTATTTGTTTGCAGACTTGTTTTTAAATTTCTGTCTTCTGGTTTTGAAACATTGACTTCAAAAAACTAACTCCTTCAACTGGTCTCTCTGAACTTTCTTTCCAGGTTAGAGAATTGACCTTGCTTCGTGAAAGCAACATGCAATTGAGAGAGGAAAACAAGCACAACTTTGAGGAATGCCAGGTATTGCTCCAGATGGACTTTTGAGTTGATCATTTGCATCTCTGTGTTAATTCCTATATATTTTAAATAGTTTATTGATGGCATTCACTAATTTGACACTCTTTTTTCCCAAACTGTTAGAAATTGCGTGAAGTAGCACAAAATACTAAAGCACAGTCTGACAAGCTAGAATCTCTATTGAGGGAGAGGCAAATTGAGGTTGAAGCTTGTAAGAAGGAAATTGAAATGGACAAGGTGGAGAAAGATCACTTGGAAAAGAGAATGTCCGAGGTACTGCAACTTTAATTTGCTTTTGATGCCAAATTTCCTCATTTGAATATTCTGACATGGTATTTTTTTTAAAAGCTACTTGAGAGATGTAGAAATATTGACGTGGAAGATTACAATAGGATGAAGGATGATCTTAGACAGATGGAGGTAAATAAAGTATTTTGTGCTTATTTGGTATTGTTTATGGCTCTTCAAGCTTGGATTTAATTGAGACACCATCTACTGACAAATGTTGCCATGGTTTGTAGTCTTTGTTGAAGTGCTCGTTTGGCACTGCATTTTAAGTGCTTTTCAAATTGCTATTCACCTGAAAAGGCATCAAATTGATGGTTTTGATGTGCTCCTGTCAAAATTTCAAATTTGTTTTTTAAAAAAAACATCATTTTAATGTATTTTCAATGGAAAACACCCTGCACCACATTACTAAACGGGCTTGAAATGATTTCAATTAATTGGTGGCTTGTATTCACCCTTAAGTATGGTGTGGTGATCTTAGTTGTTAGCTAATGATTAGAACTGCTGATGCTTTAAGGATCAGCATCTTGGTTGTTAGCTGTGCATGTTCACTTTTATCCTTAGAAAGTGTTGAAAGAAAAGGTGGTGGATGTCTAAACAATCACATTGGTAGTCTCACCTTGTCAAATAGGATCATTAGAAGAATCATGCTTTTCTTTGTTTTCTCTTGGACCTTGTCGAACTACAGGAGTTGCCTTCTTGTTTTTTGATGGTAGTTATGTGAGTAGCCCGGATAAATCATTTTGAAATGGCACGTTTGATGCTAATGCAGCATAAGAAGTTGCATTTACTGGGCTACATAATTAACAGAGTATGTAATTGTGCTAGTCCAAACTGTACTTTGATCTTTGTCTGCATACTGTTCCTCAAGAAAGGGGCAGTAAGTGATGGTGAATCTTCAATATAGCATAGGAGTGCAATCGTTGTAATGGAATTTGGAGTGATGAATTAATGCCTCATCATGAGGTTTTCTGGCAGTCAGGAAACATGTGAAAGCTCTTTTTA
>Ga0307517_10005846_pt1 | contig 18402 bp, 18 predicted proteins | sample 23_EM_MG_FD_194515 | JGI IMG/M metagenome (GOLD analysis project Ga0307517, IMG submission 194515) | Populus trichocarpa ectomycorrhiza microbial communities from riparian zone in the Pacific Northwest, United States - 23_EM | ecosystem: Host-associated > Plants > Roots > Unclassified | place... | reverse complement strand
TGATAGTTTTAATGATAAATTTAATGAAAATTATAAATTATAATTTGTTTTAATTAAGGTTCAAGAGAGTTTTCAATGGGATCTGGGCAAAACTATCCAATTGTTTTATTAACAAAAAAAAAAAAATTGAATTTGTGGTTGAGGCAGAAGTAAATATTTAAGTGATTTTTTTTTAAAAAATTATAAACATTTGATGATATCTCTTAACCATGAAATAAAAAAAAATCAGTATTAGAATGAAGTGACATCGTAATTAATAATTCAATATTGTAGATCAAGGGAATTTTCAGGCTGATCATCAAGCCATTCCATGATCTCATTGCGTTTAGCAGCCTAAGATCTGAAGATGTCAATATAGCAAGTATATCAAAGGACTCTGCCATGGCGCTCGAATCTGACCTTGGAGCTTAACAAGAAGTCTATCAGTGATCAGAAAAACCCTAACTAGCTTCCACCAAACACTTCCAGAGGCACAGGAACCGATCACATTCTGCCGCCCATGGCAATACCACGAATAAACTTTGAGTCGAAGGGGAGTGGATTTTGTGTATAGTATTACAATCTCAAAATAGTAATGGTATTATATAAAACTTAGGCATGCAAAAATGTTGGAAATTCATATTACACTCGAGATGTCCATTTAAAATATGAATAGGGAATAAAGTTATTTTAATTATTACTTTTGATTTAACTATATACATTACTTTCAAAACTAAAAATATACGTTACTATATCATTTAATAATTTTTTAAGAGTTTATTTTCTCACTGACATTTTAAGATTTTAGTAATAGTTAGAAAATGAGGTACGTACAAGAAAGAGAAGATGTTATAAAAATGGGAGTGGAAGTGGAAATATTGGGGAAATGTAGGGACTAAAATGCACTTTTCCAAATAAAAATGATCTGTGCTCGAGATTTATCCAATCACAAGTTTTTTTCAGAAACTACAATCAAAACCATACCCTAAAATACAAAAATCTAAAGCATTCCACATCTATCCTATCCAACCCAAAAATTATCCATTCTAACACTCACTTCAGAAACTGAAGCAGAAAACATGAAAACAACTCTTTTTTTTTACTTGTAGTTAATGCATTCAGAGAGTCAGTTCTTCCCTCCCCGCCACCATTTTGAGAAGGAATACAAAAACCCATCCATGTAGGTAGGTCAAAGGTCAGTAGTCAATTAAGATGATGATATTGTCCTAAAGAAATGTTCCTCTTGAACTCAATCTCTACATTTCTCCGCATTCTGCAATAACACATGGCAGTTTTGGTCGGTTGTTGGGTCCTGTTGCCACATTCTCTATCTTTCGAATAACCAAAAGACCATCTCCAAGCACCCTCTATATAACGACAGAAAACGAAATCGTAGTGAGGTGGAAGTCACACAGGAATCTCAGATGCTGGTAGAATATTAAAGTTTTCGACTGATCAATGACAAGGGCAAAGAGAAGCAAAAAAGAATGTTAAATGAAAATCTGAAGACGTACCCCAAATACAACATGCTTATTGTCAAGCCAGTCGCATTTTGCACAAGTGATGAAAAACTACAAGGAAAGAAGGTTCAAATCAATATAATCGTGAGTGCTGTGTGTGTTAACTTAGGGATAAAACAGCAGAATGTATAGGGACCTTCTTGAGAACTCTCATTCAGAGCAATGCTGCTAAATCCTAAGCCATGTTTAATTTGCCTGAAATTAGGAATAGAATGGGGGGCATTTCTGTTCCATGAGCTCTGTCAATTGGTTCGTCAATAACAAAGATTAGGATTTCATAAGAAATGAGATATTTTATATGAATTCCCATTCCATTCCCAATTCTTGAGTAAACCAAACATGTCTGAAGTAGTTATCGGAGCTAAAAGGGGGGGATTAAAACACAGAAACTGCATGCTTAGCTTTTCAAGTGTAATCATATCTGGGAGTAAATGTAGGCAGCTGAGGGGGGAAACAACTAAGTGCAAATTTAAAGATAGGACGCGCAAGCAGCTAGCTTAATGGAGCAATATGAAGTTAATATATTCACCGCCATGCTTACTAAAATTTCCAATCCACCAAACTGGAAAACTTGAAATGCCAGAAAAAGGTCCATTCAAGGCTTGACACCTCTTCACATACACCAATTTATTTCATACTTTCAGAACATCTAGCAGCCGAGAGAGAGAGAGAGTACCTGACAACCATTGGTATTTGGCCCACTATTTGCCTGCAAATGGAACAATGAGGTCTTCGTTGTTAGTGATAAAACACAATCTTCAAATTCAAATGGTAATGATAGTTGATAATAAATCTACATAGGCTTTCATAGATATTTTGGGAGCTTGTGTTTAGAGGATTTTCATTTCAAGTCATTTAGAGACTGGACACTGACGAAGATGAAATCCTTGTCACAACAAAAAATCCGGTCATGATTCTTCAAGTTACCCCATCAAAGTTAGCATTTCTACCCATGGTGTTCTCCAAATAAACATAATATGAAAAGCATCATAACGAAATTTGAGACATCTCAGAGGTATTCTTGGCTCTTACACCTTCACTCATATTGACCTCATGGATTCTAAGCAATATACAACTCTAGTAAGGACTTTAATCTTGTGAGTTTTTATGAAGCTGGCAACAAGTAGTCGAATCACATGGGTACTATCCCCTCTTAAGTTTTTCCCCTACGATTAGATTTAAATCAAGCCATTCCATCTATTCTTTTATCAGTAAAACAGAAATATGCTAAGCGAGATACCCATTAAGAAACTCCACCTCCTTATACACGAGAATTATCCAAAGGAAGTTAAAAAAAACTACTACTAACTCAAAAAAGAACGAACCCCATATCTTATCTATCTTAACGACAAAATTTCAAGTCAATAAAACTAAGTTTCCAAAACAGACTTACTGGTTACACACCACAGGATCTCACAAGTTATTAATGCGTCAAATTATTTGTGACGATTAGCAGAGAAGAATCTAAGAGGAGAATCGAAGAAATGATACAAGCCATATAAATGCATTATCTTCTAATAACAACAAGAAAAGCAAAAATCACCCAATAGTAAGAACAAGATGGGACACATTTAAATGCCAAGAAAAATGGATACCATTGAAAGTAGACCAGGGCCGGTATGTTTGGCAACAAAATTTTCATCCTCAAACTTAAGCCCATAAATAGAAACACAACCACTACCATCACCCTGCAAGTAAAAAATTCCATTAGTAAGTAACTAATCAAGTAAACAGAAAATATTAAATAATTATATAAAACTGAAAAAAAAGAAAAAACAAACCTTGAGAAAATCACCAGCTTGAATCATAAAATCCTTAATCACTCTATGAAATTGACATACTTTGTAACCAACAGGTAATCCAGCTTTTCTGCCAATTTTTTTTATTCAAAATCAAATAAATTAATTACATGATATGTGATTAACTATTCCAATTACCCAAAAAATATTTAAAAACTTATATAAAAAAAGAGAGTGATTTTTTTTTACCTGTACTCGCCTGTGCAAAACTGCCTGCAAGATTTATAAAAAAAAAATAATTCAAGAATTTAATAAAAATGAAAACGAGAATTAATTTTGATGCAAGGAAGTGAGACAGGAGAGTGGAAAAACCTGAAATTTTCGGCGGTTTTAGGGGCAATATCAGCGAAGAGCTCCATTTTGATACGACCAGCAGGGATGGTACCGATTGTAACATCGAAGAAGACGATTGGGTTTTTAGGGTTTGGTGGTCTCAAGTGCCACTCTACACTCCCTCCTCCTCCTCCTGACGCCATTGAAGCACTGAACTTCTCTCGCTGTTTCGCTTTCTCTGCTTCTCTCTCTCTCTCTGACTGAGTGTGTTTTTTGATGAAGGGTTTTGTGGGTGTACGTGTTCCAAGCTGATTGGTCCGTTAGGAAACCAAATGGTTGTTAATTGTCGATTTAGACTATTCTAGTCGGGTAAAATCACATTCGATTCCTGTAGTATGGAAAGTTTGTCAAATCAAGTCCTCTACTTTACTTTTGGTCAAACTAATCCTTTAATTTTACCAATGATTGAATTTTTCAATCCACTTGTACATGCGTACAAGTAGCATTCATCTAACGGGAATAACAGCAAAGGCTGGATACAAGGACTCAATCAATTAGATTTTGAACTATGAGATTTGATTTGATAAAATGCAATCTCAATTCAAAAGAGATTGATTACTAATTATTAACATTTGAGGGACCACGCATGAATTTGTTCAATTTCAACCTAAAACCCACTACCCGAACTCTAATCTAAGTAGAGTTTTAAATTGAATAAAAAAGCATTTTTAACATGACTATTTAATTATTTTGTTAACTTGAAGTAGCAAAATAGTCTAATTGAGCATCCAAAAGATATGTAAGAGTCCTGATTCTGGTAAGAAAAAAGGAGAAATTAGAGACCTAATTGAAACCATCTCTATAGACTGGAGACTTTTTTGAGGTTTTTCCTATATTATTCTTTAGTCCATAGGGTTTTAATGCAATTACAACTTAATCCTTCATGATTGAAACCCCTAATTTATTTTAGTCGAGGGATTAACATGTAATTGTCATAAATAAAGAGCCAATTCATAATTGTATACAAAAGTAGGGACTACCAATAACTAAATTTACAAAAACTTGGTCTTTATAGCTCGCCGCCCCCTTTACTCTCACCTCTTCAAAGCTAGCTCTCAGACCCTCTCCCCTTCTCCCCGGCAGTCGGCGGCCAACCTGACAACGTCCGGCGGAGTGTTGCTTTCACTTCAGAGGAAATTAGCCAGCACCAGCACCAGCACCAGCGCCGTTGCTTTCACTTCCTGTTATATCGCGAAAGAACCAACCTTTCCTAAAGAAACAGTGAGAGAAGCACCCTACCCTTGCCGCAACTCTCTCTTCATCCTATCAAAGCCCCTCTGTTTCCCGGAAACAGAAGCTGCGGCGGCCCCCAAATCCGATTGATTAGTGGGTTGAGACAGAGAAATGAGAGGGATAGAGATATCATTGAATCAAACCCAAAAGATAAGGTTGCAGAGAGCTCTGAAACAGCTAGAATCTTTGTATTTGAGAGCCAACTTCAATGCTTCTGTAACTGTCGCCGATACCATCCCCGTTAGCAACGAAGACACCATCCTCAAGTTTGCGCTTCTCTCTCTCTTTTTTTTCCTTGAACTTCTTATTTTATGTTTTGTTAAAGTATCTAACTTTCTTGTGTTTAAATGAAGGGGTCATGGCACCTCTGAGCGCGACGGAGAAGTGGTGGCGACGCTCTGTGGTGTGGTGGAGCGTGTTAACAAATTAGTGTATGTTCGCACGTTGCGTGCCAGGTATAATCACATTACTTCCATTCATCATTGTTTTATAATGGTAAAATAAAATAAAATAAAATTAATTACTTATTATTGACTGTTAGGTACAAGCCAGAGATTGGAGATATCATAGTGGGGCGTGTTGTTGAGGTATCATTGGAATTTGGAAGATTGAAAATGATTTTCATTCGTTCATGGGTCTTATGGGTTTTATTTTTTTTTAATTATCATGAATATATCAATGTTTTCCAGGTAGCGCAAAAGCGGTGGAAATTGGAAATTAATTTCAGCCAAGATGCTGTTTTGATGCTTTCTTCTATGAATTTACCTGATGGGCTTCAGGTATCAACCCTCTCTTTATTATGCTTCTTTTAGATGCATATCTTTGGTGCTGATTTTGTATCTTGATTTACGAAGTCATTCGTTATTTAAAGACCATGTTGGAAACATAAGAGAAAGGTCCATCATAATAACATCTTTGGATGATTGAAATGGAGAGGAAAGGAGTTGTTGTGTAAATTGGTTTGCTTTTCCTGAATATTTGGCAAACTGAAAGAAGAACCGCAGCTTCCTCTGCGTATCTTTTGTTCAATTGCGATAATGGTTTGTGTTGAAACACTAGCAAATTCCTCACCGACTGCCTCCGTTGATTTTGTCAAAGCTTGCTTTAAAATTTGAAGGACCGCAGGCTTAAAATGATTTATAGTCTCATGTGATTCTGTCACAGTATACTCCTGCTTCTTGAGTTTTGATGAGGAGGAGAGGTATTCTATGAGAATTGTACTATAGAACTTTGTTTTGTAACGTGATGTCCCATTTATGGGATCCCTGGAAATAAAATTTCAAGAATGGTCCTACCATTTAGCACTTTTGTTTTGCATGAAATGGCTACTTACGCACAATGGCTTAAACCTGCAATCTCTTGGTTACATGCCCAAGCTGCTTTCTATTGCACTATCCTATGGCCCTTCCATATCTACACGTCTTTGATCCTAAAATATTTTATTTGGAATTCTGGATGAAATGCGTTTGAGAAGCTGGGAATATATGTTCTATCTGTTCATATTTAGGATCTGAAATGGGCTTTTTTTCTTGCTTTGCTAATATGCGCGCATTCAATATCTTTGATTGCTAGAGGCGGCGAACTGCATTGGATGAACTCAACATGCGCAGTATTTTTGAGGAGAATGATGTTGTGTGTGTAAGTCTGTTGTCATGCATTGTTGATTTTCCTGCGTGATCGACCAATGTTTTACCAAAAAGTCAAGCAAATGCATAGGTAAATGTTATAAGCAACTATCTTTTTTCTCATTTTCAGGGTGAGGTGCGTAATTTTCAGAATGATGGTGGCATACAATTGCAAGCAAGAAGTCAGAAGTATGGAAAGGTTTGATTTACATCCAAAGTGCTTTTCTATTGTGCTTTTATGGGTTGGCAAACTTTTCCGTTTTTGTCTATTACTCTATTACAAAGAATCACAAATTGAAGGGTACTATAATTGTGTCCTTTAAAATGTCCACTTAAACTAGTCCTTCACATAGAAATTGACCACTAAGCTGGACAACTCCCCACAAGGTTGAGGCAGGAAAAAGATAGTGAAAATGATATCAATGTCGACCCTAAAGAGAAAATTCATATTAATAATATTTTTAATCCCCATGAGGATATCTGGCATATCCATCTATAAGTAGGATGATATTAACAGGATATAAGGAAAATTAATGGAAAAGAGAAAAAAATAAAATTGGCACTTTGGGAGTTTTTGGTTATTAATTTAACATGCTAATGTTATTGCCTGCCTTGTCTTTTTTTTTTCTTCTGAAAATGTAGTTACAAATGCTACTGATTAATTGATCTGCACATAGTTCTTATCTATTATCTCTGATTGGTACTTCAGTTGAAGTCAATATTCAGCGTAGTCTTTCGTTTTATTTTATGCCATTTTTATCATTCTTGTTCATAGTGATATTTTTATGCATGACAGCTTGAGAAGGGTCAGTTGCTCACAATTCCACCATATCTAGTGAAAAGACAAAAACATCATTTCCATCATTTGGAACAGTATGGAGTTGACCTGATACTAGGATGTAATGGGTTCATTTGGGTTGGTGAGCATGTCGAGGCCAGGGACTGTATTGTAGAGGATCAACTAAACAATACTGAACAACAATTCACCAAATCCAATACAACCAAAGAAATGCCACTAGAGACGAGGCGGAGCATATGTCAGATAGCAAATGCTATCCGTGTCTTGTCAATTTTGGGCTTTAATGTAACTTTAGAAGTGATACTGGAGACTATTGACTTGAGCAGCACACTGAATCTTGGAATAGATGAGATGCTTGGGCCAGAGTTCCATGTTTTGGTAGCAGAGAGAGAAGCTGAACGCCGCACATCGATGACAAAAAGGAAGGGGTGACACTGTCATTGGAAACCTAAGTATACATGGAGTTGTGTTTTTCCTTCTCTTCCAGGGGTAGGATGAGTGTGCTGTAGTGAAAGAGGATTTGTAAATTTGAGAAAATTGTTGTTCAGCATCAGAGCAATTCATCTTGACAAATTTTGATCGTTTTGCTTCATCTGCGCAGCTCAGATTGATTATAAATTATTATCATGTTTGTTTCATTGATCCATTATATTTGAAACGCCTCACTGCAATTACATTATCTTTTAGCATGCTAGTAAGCTGTGATAAACTAATCTGTAAAATGCAGGGGAGAGTATAAAATGCCTGTTGGAGTGTATTGATTTCCTCTCCAGTCGTGTAATTTTAACTGACAGATTTTGTTACGGGTCTCTTTGCTATGGGTCATAAGAGCTTTCTACTTTCTTGAGAAACTTGCATCACCCATGGATGTAAAAGATTCGGATGAACTATTAGCGATTTTCCAGTGTGAGGAGAAAGTAAACAGCGGGATTGGGTCTGCTATTGTGAAGGTCGCTACTTTGTTGCTCATGTGAGTTGTGCCAGCTCTAAGGTACGAGTTCCTTGTACTGATTTGCTCTCTGAAAACCCCATTTATTCTCTTGTCAATGAGAAATGTGATATGAAGGGAAGTGAGAGGAGGGACGAGGCAACTACATCAGAAAACACGGTTATGGTCCGTTCACCTATGGACCTGATGATAGCAAAAGATTTTGAACGAGAGAGCCAGAAGAATAGAGGGAGAGTGAAGAAATAAACATGGTAGAGTTCAGATTTTTCAACCATGACCACCCCTTCCTCTTTGATGAGGAAAAGAGCTGTTGCGTTGCCTGTCTAGCTTGCCATGGACCTGTTGTGGGCATAACCTATGCTTGCACATCTTGCGACTCGTTCCTTCACAAGATCTGCGTTGAGTTTCCTGAAGAAATCCATAAAAACCTTCTCATCTTACTGTCAAAACAACATGATTCTATTTGTTTTGCATGTAAACTAGATAATTTTGCCTTCTCCTACCATTGCGGTACCTGCAAATTTGAGGTCCACTTGCGATGTGGTTCCATAAGCGGCCTTCACAAACATGAAGGTCCTGATGCAAAAAAGTACAAGCACGAGGGTCACGAACATTTTTCGGCCATTGAATATCGTGCATCTGTTAAACTAGAAGGTTATTATGAGAGGTCACCATAGGTCAGAATAAATACTGAAGATATTCCCATTTGTAATGCTTGTTGCCATCCTTGTGCAGGCCTTACATTGGAATGTGACGAATGCGATTTTCACCTGCGTTTCATACTATTAAGCATGAATGCCACCATGATCCTCTAACCCTTGAATATTCATTAGAAGACGATTTGAAGTCTGATGAATGGCACTGTGATTTTTGTGAGACTAAAAGAGACCCAAATCAATGGGTCTATTATTGTGCTAAATGCTCAATTCCTGTGCATCTCAGTTGGGTGTATCCTTGTATAGGGAAGGTGACAGGTCTGGTTGAGCAGATTCCAATTAAGATGAAGCCGTCAGAAGCATATTCTGAAAGCATTAGAAGATGGATTTGAGAATTTTCTATACCATTTAGAAATGTGTGCTCAATACTAACAGGAAAATGATTGAAATTTCTTGTAGTTGAAACATCGTAGAATGCTTGCATTTGTCTTTGTTTTTGAAAAATCAAAACGATTTGCTCATCAATGTGCTTCTAGATTTGTGTAATACTCAGTTTTGTTTACTTAGGATGTGTTTTTGCCATCCGGGGTCTGCAGCTATCCAATCGCACAAGGCTATGACATTAATGGAAATATCCTCCTCTTATACGTAAAATGCTCCATGATAATCAACTCCAGCAATCAATTTTTAAAATGAACATTTGCCCTTTTTACTGGTACAGAACATGGCAAGTCATGTTTGTCAAATCGAGAACACTTGATTCAACTCAATGGATTTATCAAACACAATCAGTGACATGATCCTAGTGCACTCCTAGTGTATCCATAGTTATCAGACTCCACCTGGGAATTGACTAGGAAAAGAGTCTGAAGTCAATCAATCAAGTTTCGCAGGTTTCTCAGATCAATCTGTCAAGAACCACGAGCCTATCCAGCAACAAATTAATTAGGCGATCACCAAATACAGCATTTAATGTTCACTGCCACTCAGTCTATTGATTGTCGGTGCGATGCTTGTGGTGATACTTCAAAGGCCCTGCTCTGAAATGTGAGGAGCTTGGCATCTACCTTCATGTCAGGTGTGGATTATTGCCACGTGAGGTTCAACATCATGGCCATGACCATCCCTTCTATCTAACATCTCCATTGGATATCAGGGATTCGGATGAATTGTACAGCGGTTTCCTGCTGTGCGAGGAAAAAGTGAACAAGGGGGATTGGGCCTACTATTGTGAAGGTTGCTACTTTGTTGCTCATATGAGTTGTTCCAACCCTGAGGTACGCCCTCTATATACCGATCTCCTTTCTGAAAACCCCATCTATTCGATTGTCAGAGAAGAATCCAATCGAAATGAAAGTGAGATGGATATCGAGGCTAGTTCATCAAAGACTCAAGACATAGGAAGGGGAAATTTTGAGCAGATGCCAATTGATTTAGAAAGAGGGAGAGCCAGAAAAATAGAAAGGGGGAGTGAAAAATCGAACATGGCAGAGTTCAGATTATTCACCCACCAGCTCCCCTTTCTCCTCTTCTATGAAGAGATGGACATTAATGTTTTCTGTAGAGCTTGCCAAGTACCTGTTGGGGGATTAACCTATACTCGTACTTCTTGTGACATCTTCCTTCACAAAACATGCGTCGATTTCCCTCAAGAGATTCAAGATCCACTTCATAACTGTGAAGACTATCTCATACTCATGGTACAGGAACATTCTTATAAATGCATGGCATGTGATCTGAATTGTTTTGCCTTTTCATTCCATTGTAACTCCTGCAAATTTGAGGTACACTTTTCATGTGCTTCGATTCGTGGTCTCCACAAAAGTGAAGGTCCTGACCCCAAAAACTACAAGCATGACAGTCATGAACATTTTTTGGGTATTGTATACTGCACAAGAAATCCCTTACCGTCGTAGTAAAAAGACTAGAGTAAGATTTGGTAATATCCTTGCAATGCTTGTGTTCATCCTCGCCAAGGCCTTGCTCTGGGTTGTAATGAATGCGACTTCCACCTGCACTTCAGTTGTGCTAACTTGGAATCTACCATCAAGCATGAATGCCACTATGATCCTCTAATTCTGGCTTATGCACTAGAAGAAGATCTGGATTCTGTTGCTTGGTACTGTGATGCTTGTGAGACCACAAGAGAGCCAATGCAGTGGGTCTATTATTGTGCTGAATGCCAATTTCCAGTCCATCCAAGCTGTGTGAATTCCTCTATAGGAAAGGTGCTGGTCTTCGTGAGAATCCAGCTCAAAGCTTACTAAGATCTGCTTGGAAAAATGCTTCTACTTACTGATGAATTTGAAGTGTAGGAGAACAATGGAGTTGATTACAGTGAAAAAACCAGGAGATCTTAATGAAGTTCAACACTGTATTTCAGATTTCCCCAGTACATCAGATTATTCTTCATTTGCTGATATATTTGATTATTTTTTATTACCTCAAATCATACTAATTAGACTCAACTTGGGATTCGAATTGACACAAGACTCGAGTGACCGGTCGAGCACCAGATTAATCAATTGCATTCGAGGACATGCTTGCATAGGAAACTAAGTTCTGAGGACATGCTTGCATTCGAAACTAAGTTCAGAATTGCTGTACATAATCGCCATCGAGTATGATCTCTAAACACCATGTGAAAAAGATGATTCTCAGTTCATTTCATGTAGACAGTGCCATTATTGGCAAATAACGATGGAAGTCAATTGGGGCATGGCTGTCGCAATCCCTGCAGACCTTCCAAGGTAGATGCAACCTGTCATGGACATTTAACATTATACAAGCACAATTCGTCCATCACTTGATGTCGACGTCCCCTCTAGTATTCAATTCTTTCACATTTCTATTTCGTATACACTTGTTGTTCTTGCTTCTCTCTCTCTCTCACACACACGTATGTATGTATGTATGTATGTATGAATTTCTAATACAATATCTCCAATCATAACAAATTTATTAGCAGCCATGATTATTAAATTTAATGAAGATGGTGTTTGTGGGCAGATTATTTTTTTGTTTGGAAATGTATTAAAATAATATATTTTTTATTTTTAAAAAATTATTTTTAATATTAGTACATAAAAACAATTTAAAAAAATAAAAAAATTTATTTTTTTAAAATACTTTAAAAAAAAAATAATTAAAAACATAATCAAAATAAGTTTCCTAGTTATCACTCCCTAAATTAGCTTGTGAGTCATGAGATTGACCCACAAATTTATTTATTTTTCATTTTTAAGGAAGAAATAAAACAATCAATTTCTCTTTTTAATTTCTTACCTAATAAGAATTCGACTATTTCAACGATTAAGTCAAGATGGTTTGATCAAAACTTGACTCTAAACAGTCCAGTAACTTGTGCAATTAAATCATAAACCTAGAAATTCAAACATTAGGTTATTACGTCAACCTATGATCAGATTTTATTTCTTACATAATATCTCCAACTATCACAAATCTACTTGGCAATCATAATGGTAAAATTCGTTGAAATGATGATCCAGTTAAGTGTTATATTTATTGTTTACTAGATTAATATGGAGACATCATATTAATATACAATTTTTATTTTTATTTTCAAGTAAGAAATAACACAATCAATTTTCGTTTTTCATTTTTTTCCTAGAAGGATTTTGACCACTTCAACTATTCCAATCAACATGGTTTAATCAAATTTTAGATCTAAACAGCCTAGCAACTTGTACAAATAAAAATGAGTTTAGTGATATGAAAGGTGTGGCTCAACTGGTTAGACTCTAAGTTTGCTCCCTAGAGGTCACTAGTTCGAGTTCCACAAACTTCAGGGTCACTGGAGACTTATATAATCGTTAACTTCAGGGCCCGTGAGATTAGTTGAGATACGCACAAGCTGGTCCCCGGACATCTACGTTAATAAAAAAATAAAATGAGTTTAGTATTATAATGTAAAGTATTTTTTAAAATTGTTTTTACTTGAAATTGTATTAGAATAATTATTTATATATATTTTTTATTTTAATATTAGCACATTAAAATCATTAAAAATATCACTTTAATATTTTTTCAAACCAAAAATAATTTTAAAACGCAATTTCAAACATAAAACAAACAATGTCTTAAATCACAAATGTAAAACCTAAAAACTAAATCACTAACAACCTTCTAAATTTATTATTATTAATTTCTATGTATGCAATTGTAAGGGCAACAATTAAATAATTAGAAAAAAATCTCAAATACTCTCCACTTAATTTCTCAAACAAGCCAAAAAGAAAAGTGCCAAGCAAGACAGAAAACAGGAATCAATTCATGCCAAGCAAATAAAATCTTCCATAGGCCCCATCAATACAACACACAAATATCCAACTGATCAATTCTTTCATTAACTTAAAAACTTGTTTTTTTATATTTTTATTTTGAAAATACAAAATTCTGTTAAAAAATTATAATAAAAATTAATTTATTTTATATTTCTATCTTTATTTTTTTAATAAAATATTTTTTTTATATTGGCCTCACCAAATATAAACTTATAGAAATTAAAAAAAAAAGCACAAAAAAAATAAAGAAATTAAGAAAGAACTCTCCAATTGTTGTCGCCATACAAAATTCTATCACACAAACAAAACATCAAATATCTGAACTCCCTGACATCAACTGACAATGTTAAACCATTCCAATTCCGACACGTGTCCACGCAATTTTTTCTTCCTTTTTTACTTGGGCCCCACTCAAATTCATTTTCAAGAAATTAAAAAACACTAATAAAAAGTATCTTAATGAGGAAACAAATAATTGTATGCATATTATTTTGTTTGCTTTCAAAACTTATTCCAAATAAGTGTTTCAAAAAATCTCATAGCCAATATTTTATTTGGAATTAGTTAGTACGATCATTTTTTTCTAATATTAATTTTCTATATCATATTTTAAATAAATAATTTAAACTTGAATTGGAATAATTACAAGAACTTATATTTTTTTTCTAAAATTTGTAATGGTTTTTTTTAGTTTAACGTGGGTGTTCGGGCCAGCTTGCATGCATCTCGACTAATCCCACGGGCCCTGAAGTTAACGACCATGTAAGCCTTCAGTGACCATTATATGAGCAACCACATGGCTCTCGAACCTGAGATTACAGAGGGAACAAATCTCTTGATCCCAAGCTTTTAACACTGGACCACCACCTAGATGGTTAAAATTTGTAATCTTTAAATGATAATATAAAGCAAACTCATTAATTATTTGGAAAATTGATTTGATAATTTTTCTGGATAAAAAATAGAATATCATTAATCTAATTATATATTACTGTAATATAATTAATATTAAATGAAAACTATGTTAAAAAAAAAAAAAAAACAGAGTCTCTTATAAGCATAACCTCCCTCGCTCTCTCACATTTCCAAATCACACCAGGTTTATTCTCCTTCTTTCTCTAGCATTTATTTCTTTGCTGATGTCAAAAGAGATATAACTGGTGTATTAAGAACCGTGTATTTATACGTATAAGTGATTAATTACTGTTATTGGTGTGTATAGGTGGGCTGAATAGAGGAAGATCTGATGTACTTGCTGGTGGATCTTAATTATACACAAGATCATGATGGCCCTTGAAAATAAAGGTATGCTTATGCTTATGCTCTGTTTTGTTGTGTTTTCTCTTCTGGGTTTTGTTTGTTTTTCTGAATTTTGAAAACTTTTGATCTGTTTCGAGTGTTATTTCAATTATATGAGTGGTAGTGTAATCTGTTTTTTTTTTTTTTTTTTTTGATAATGTTATTTGATCGATTTTCTATAATGGGTTTTGCTTACAATGGAGAATTGAATTGTAAAGTTGGAGACTTGAGGGATATTTTGAGTGCTGGTTACTGGTTGATCACACTGCACTGCAGTTTAGTTTTGTGATATAACATGGTTGGTGAATGTTTTGTGGTGTTGTTGCGTGATTTGGTAGCTGGTGAGGTAATTGCTACTTGAATGTTTATAAATTCTTGTGGAGTGGAGGATGTGTGATTTTATGTTTTGCAGAGATTTGGATATTAGTGAGGAATTGTGTGATTTGGATATTTAGGTTTTTGGTAGATAGAAATTGCACGAAGTGTTCAAGTGGTGGCATTCTATGCATGTGTGTGATTTGAAATTTATTGCATGTTGAGTTGATGTGCAATGTAGCTTTCCACATCTAGAGCCTAGGTTCAGAAAAGGTTTTGGAGAAAGTTGAATAAAACAGTTTCAATGCTGGCCCTGGCATGGTCCTATACCAGTTTAATCGTGATCCTATCATCTGCTGATTTAAGTGTGTACAATCGGTGCAGTTTACTTCTTCTAGTGTCATTGACCTACTCGATTAGCTACTAAAGTACATTTTAGGTATCCAACTACAGGAGCATGTGTAGAATGTGAATACCTTGTCAATTTGATTGGCACTTAAGTGAAAATCTTGTGCAAGCTCATTAGCAAACTAATAAACCTTTGACAAAAGGATATTTTTTGGGAATTATTGTAATGAGCATAGATTAGTTCCCCTCACGCAATCTCATTCAAGGTAGAATCCAGTTAAAAACCTTAATTTGTTCATCCTCGACAATAATCCAAGAATCCTGGTAAAATCAGCCAAACAAGGGGCCTTACTCATTTTGTGAGAGATGAAAAACCACTTCAGACCTTCAAGCCTGTACATCTCCATCTGCAGCTGGAAACTTACTTCTCCATTTCCTTACCTTATATCTGAAAGAAGGTAAGAAATCCACATATTTTCAAACCAAATGGAGTGTCATTGAATTCATCAAAACAAGATAGTGACGTGAAACTGGTTGGGAAGGTCCAACAAATTTTAATTAATTAGGTCCATCCTAAACACAAGTCATTCCTTTTGTGACAATGTTCTCTCTAAGAAAATAAGAATTAATGCTTTAACCATCTGCTTCATTATCTACCTAAAAAACCCTTCTTTCTCCAGAATTTTGTCAAAATCAATGGCTTGTTTTTAAGAAACAACTTTGTGAAGCTACTTGTTGTGGCCTCTTGAAAATGTGCATGTTGTATGTTATTTATGTTTGGTAGAAGGGAAAGACCTTGGTGTTTTGAATTCATATGATAGTGCTTTGGCATCTAGATGCATTATTGTGGTTTGGATGATGATGCTAATTGATACCACGCCACTTAAAGGAGCAATTTCTGGATCTCTCTCTCTTTTTGTGTTGTCTAGGGATAAGGAGGCTTTGGTTACCTATTATTTGGACTTTTGCTTCAGGAAGATGTCATGGGATGTATCATATACTTGGAATGCTGAAGATTGTGAGGTGTTCACTTGAATGGCTATACTATTGTGTACAGATAAGAGGAAATATTCTTACTCTTTTATTTTCTGGCTAGTGTATAAGGGATGTACAAGGAGGGTTGTTGAGGGGAAGAGTTACTTCTGACTTATTTTAGATGGTTGGTTTTAACTCTGCACTTTTATCTAGTATATAGAAGTTTCATCATAGATTTGGTGGATTAATTTTTTGCAACTGGAATTCTTAGTTCTGTGATTGGAACCCATTCTGTTGTCCTCTGGTAAAGTTTTTGGCTATCCCAGAAGAAAGATAAAGGCAGCAGTAAATACTCATGTCACTAGATATTATGGTCCAGATTATCCAGCCAATTGTTGCTATCCTTTACTTGTTTCTTATCTCACATCCTTTAGTATTATCTACAAAGGCTTTGCTTTAGCATTTTCTGTGTATATGCAGTTGTCTGTCCATGTAGCAGCATTTTGTTTTTGTTTCTCTTTTCTTTTTTTCTTTTCTTGTTTTTTCCATCTTTGGCACTTTTTTTGCATGTGCTGTGTTTTCTCAATACATTATTATTTTCCAAAAAATGTGTATTGGAGGCTTTCCCGGGATTCACACACTTGGTATTTCTTGTTTGTTTTACTGTTTATCAGAACTGTTAAATATGGGTGATGATAACAGATTATTAAAATAAATTTTCTCAAGTGTTTGCTGTTTTTCATTTCTTCTTGACAGAAACTATGCAAAGGAGCTGTGAGGCCTCCTTAAAATGCCTCCAAATCAAGGGATTCCCTTATGGGAATACCTTTGAAAGCTTTCGGTTCAAAGAAGAAATTGGTGCTCACCCAGGCAGGGATGTTGTTGAACCAGTTCACTCACTAAGCAGCGAGTTTCTTGAACTTCCAAGTGAATTTCAGAACAAACCTGCCTACCATCATGATTTTGGCTCATGGTCTACCTTTTATCCAGACTCTCAAAAGATGCCGCCGTGCCAAATGAATTGTTTTGAAAGCCAATTTTATCCCTTTCCTTTGGAGACTCGATTTCAGTATGCTCCTTTCAATATGTTTTCTCAAGGTTATCCATGTGAGATCCAGTTACAAGATTTTCAGTATTTTGTGGTCATAGACTTTGAGGCTACTTGTGACAAGGAAAGAAATCCTCATCCACAAGAGATAATTGAGTTTCCATCTGTCATTGTGAGCAGTGTCACTGGCCAACTAGAAGCGTGTTTTCAGACATATGTGCGACCAACATGCAATCAGCACCTCAGTGATTTCTGCAAGGATCTGACTGGTATCCAGCAAATCCAGGTTAGTTTGGAATTCCTTTACTTTTTAGAAAAGAGTACTGTGTATGTGTTTCTTGGAATGTCTATCAACAGTGTTCGATTTACGTTGTACTAGGTTAGGTAGGTCGACTGTCCCTTTAAAAGACCAGATAGTGCGTGACTAGAAATTTATATTACCCTGGGAGTGATTACCAACATTTACTTTATGAGGAGAGAGAGACAAATGGAAGAGAGAGAAACATTGGCATGAAAGAGGTTTTTTCACTTTCTCCATCTGCTTTTTGTCTCTTCCTTGTAACTCTCTATCTCCTCATGGAGTATTGTTAGTTAATCCTGTAGGAATATAAAATTTCTCGTTAAACACTATCTCTTAGGTTTTGCGACGTGAATTATTTTATTACTTTGAATTGCAAGCTGGCCACACTTTTTAAACTGTTGCTTACTTCAACTAGTTTCTTAGAATTTTCTTTACGTTAATCTCTCTTCTAAACTTTTTGATGAACATCATGTTGCCTCTATCTTATTCTTGTATTTCTGTGTGGCTCCAGGTGGACAGAGGTGTTACTCTTAGTGAAGCACTCCTCAGGCATGATAAATGGCTTGAGAATAAAGGGATAAAAAATACTAGCTTTGCTGTGGTGACATGGTCAAACTGGGATTGTCGGGTGATGTTGGAATCTGAGTGCCGATTCAAGAAGATCAGGAAGCCTCCTTATTTTAATCGGTAAATGATCAGATAAAAACTTGTAGATTTGAACCATTCCATTATAAATATATTTGAATTTCTGGGCAAACTATTTTTCATTGTGAATGAATTGCAACTCTGTTTCTTTTTTTTTTTTTTTTGTGGATATGTCATAAGTGCCTCTGACATGATATTCTTTTTTCTTTTTCTTACATTTGTCAGATGGATCAACTTAAAAGTTCCGTTCTGTGAAATATTTGGTGGTGCAAGA
>Ga0307517_10005845_pt1 | contig 18403 bp, 13 predicted proteins | sample 23_EM_MG_FD_194515 | JGI IMG/M metagenome (GOLD analysis project Ga0307517, IMG submission 194515) | Populus trichocarpa ectomycorrhiza microbial communities from riparian zone in the Pacific Northwest, United States - 23_EM | ecosystem: Host-associated > Plants > Roots > Unclassified | place... | reverse complement strand
TTTGTTTTTTTCTTTTCATATTAGGTGCATAATAATTTTAAAAGAAATTTTTAATATTCCTATAAAACCCAAAGTATTATTCAAGAACCATGACAAAATTAAATAATATTTTGAATATCATATTAAACATTTTTTTTATAGTGTATTTTAATCAAAATTAAAAAACAAAACATAGAAATAAGCTAGACATCTGACCAAAAAGATAGGCTCGGTGCTTCTGGGTTTAAAAGGCCAAGTTTGCACACTTGCTTTTTTTTTTTTTTTTCCCTCAAGGACAAATCACATGTCATACGCTATTTTCTTTTTTTTTTAAAAAAAAACCTAGAAGACACGTTATTTGCTTTCATAGATTTGAGCCACCAAAAAAATGCTTGAAAAATTAAGTTGATTTTTTTTTATTTAAAACATATATTTTCACATAAAAAACCTAATAAATTAATTTCTCAATATCTTTAGATCAGTTCAAAAACATAAAATTAACTAAATTAATTGGATTTTTTTTAAATATCAATCTATTTTTTTTAATAGTAACATGTGAGCTCCAAAACTTCTTGGTGGTATTATTCATGTCAAGAGAAACACTTTAACATCAAATTTGCTATTTTTTCTTGGCATCTAGCCAAATCAAATAATTTTTTTTTTGTTGTTTTTTATTTTTTAACGATTCTCTCATTCTTATCTTTAAATATAAAAGTTCAAAAAATAAAAACAAAAACAAAAACTATGGAGGAAAAATTTGTCAAAAAGGCACTCAACAGACAAAAAAAAAAAGAGCTTTTTTTTTTGTCTCATTATCAATTTTAGTCCTAATATTTTTAATTTTTTGCAAGCAATAAAACCAGTTTCATAATAAACTCAAAGAAGGTATATAAAAAATTATCTAACTAAATTTCCAGTCAACATAGAATAATAAAATTAAAAAACAATTCAATGACTAAGATAAAAAAAATACTTCAAGAATTAAAAAAAAGAAGGAAAAACACTTCATCAAATCTATAATGGTTGGAGCTACAATGTTTTTGACAATTTATTAGATTTTCTTTTAATTGTAATTGTAATGATTAGAGAATTTTAATTTAGTAAACAGGAAAAACAAGACAAGAGAAAAGAACACATCCCCTACCCCCTCCATTTTTTAATCTAATAAAAAACAATAACAAAAGGAAATATTTTTTTTTATAAAAAAAATCACATATACAAATGAGTGAGAGAGAGAGAGAGAGAGAGGCAGAGAGTTTTGGGTGCTAAAAGCGAGAGTGGGAGCTTTAATTCTGTTTCTTTCGTTCTTTCGTTCTTCCTCTTCAACTCGGTCCTCTAACACCCAGTCGCCGCGTAAAAAAACAAAGAGAAAATCAGACAAGCAAACAGCGTTGTCTTCCTCTTTTCAGATCTGAGAGATACAGAGGCAGATACCGTCTGCTTGCGTGCGTGTTTAGAGAGAGGGAGAATGAGTGGCAGAGGAGGAGTAAATAACAATAATGGAAAGGGTAATACTGGAATATCAGGGATACCTGCAGCGTCAAGGAAGATGGTACAGAGCTTGAAGGAGATTGTTAGCTGTCCTGAACCTGAGATCTATGCTATGCTTAAAGAGTGTAACATGGACCCTAACGAGGCTGTTAACCGTCTCCTCTCTCAAGGTTTTTTCCCCTTAACCATATTATCTCTATGCTCTTGTTCAAGTATTTTTGGTTTTAGTGGAGTTTGAGGTTAGGGTTTTTATTATTGGACTCAGTTTTTTTTATTTGATTTTGATAAATCGAAATTTTCAATTTCAAGTTGTTTGCTTTTCTTTACGTTTTAAGCATTCAAATCTTTTGAAATTAGGTTTTTTTCATGGACTGAAAATATTGATTCTTTTTTTTTTGGTAATTGAACTGCGTGTTTAGGTATGGTTCTTTGTGTTAGTCTTATTGTTTTAATGAAATTGTTTGATTAAGTTGCTTGGACATGACAAGAGGAAGTTATTAACTGGACTTCTTGATTAAAAAAGTTCAACGTTTTTAACTTTCCGGGAGTTCAACTTTGTGGTCAGATTTTGGCTTTGATCATCTTGTGCAAGTATTGCTGTACTGCAGCTCGTAGTGCGTTTTGTAGTCATGAAGTTTTGATGGAATTGCTTGGTTCTGATTCGTAGGTATGAACATTAGAAGTTTTACAGAGGAAGTTTTGGAGAAATAGAGTTAAACTTTCTACTTTTTCAACAAAACATGACAATAGAGCCGTCTTTCTCTTCATTATCATTGATAATTTAGGTTGTTGATTTGGATATGTTGATTATTCAACATTAGGTGACCATCATGAGCGTGCTAAATTGTTCTCACTTGAGCAAAATGTCTGCAAGCACATGCATAATTGTATCTTGAGTGTGTATGAAAGTCCTCTTTTTATCAGAAAATGAAAGTAACATTGATTGACATCTTATTAGGCCACCGCCACTGCTCAGCCGTTTTTGTCAACATCAACTGCTTGATATAAATGATGGTCATGTTGTTTTAATAGCTGTTTTAGCGTTTTGTGATTCCATTTTTCTTATGTCTCTGAGCTGTTTTACTGCATGTATATGAGATTTTAGTTGTTACATTAATCATTTTGCTTGATCTCTATGTTTTGGTTCTTGTCATTACTTTATATTAATACTCTTGTCAATTTTTTCTTTAAGGTTCTAATAATTGATCTTTTTATATTGTCCTTTATGCAATTGGAAAATTGAGAAGTCTCGAGTCTTCTATTGAGTTTGGCCTGCATGTGAATTTGACTTGACATTTGTTCATTGTGTAGATCCTTTCCATGAGGTGAAGAGCAAGCGAGAAAAGAAAAAAGAGGTAGAAAATGTAGATACTTGTCTCATTGATTTTCCTAAATGTTGGATTTATGTGATAGTCATATACTTAATTTACTTTCATTGGTCAAGCAAAGAAAAAAATAAATCACATTGTTTATTATCTTTTTGTTTGAAATGCTATTGTAGCAATTTTTTTTTTGTGATAAACTGTTAACTAGAAAATTCCTAATATTTCATTTCATTGGCCCAACTTTAGCTACTTTTTTTTATGTCATACATTCTCACTTGTCTTTGTTGTTGATTAGAATAAGGACTCAACAGATTCCAGGTCTCGAGGTGCTAATAACATGTCAAATCGTGGTGGTAGAGGTGGTGCAGACCGCAATGGGCGTGGTGGCCCTGGTAGGCCTGCCTATTTCAGCTCTAATGGTATGAGAATGCTGCAATTCAATTTACTAGAGTTAATCATTTGTTAGTGTGGAATGAATGTGGACCATAACAAACAACTTTTCTCCAGACTCTAGCACTTTGCATGGCAAACCTTCATACAAGAAGGAAAATGGAGCAAATGCTTATGCTGGTCCTTCTCCTTCTGCATCCAGTATGGCAGGAAATAATATTAATTGGCAACCTCCATATCACAGGTAATGTCCATATTTAAACCTTAATAGTGACAAATTTTGTGTTTTTGCAGATTAATACTGTATTTGACATGTACTGACGATACATTATAATTCAATTTTTATTCATGTTTTTGTGGAATGGTATAATAAAATTCATATGTTGGTGCTGATTGGTTAAGTATGTCTTTAATACATGTGATGGTACGCCTTTTACTTCAGATCTAGTGTTGTGCTTAGGAAAAAGCCGTCATGAGGTTTACTGGCCTGGGATATATGCTTGGGTAGCTTCCAATTTGCATATTTTGCTTAGATTGGAACAAATCGGGGTTAAACTAGAACTTTTTACCTGCTTGGGGCACATGGTGACTGCACTATGAATTACAGTAGCAGTAATTTTGAATATAGCTTTCCTCTTTTTGTTGATCCATGCAACATCCTTAGGTTGTTTAATTCTGTGAAAGAAGAGATTTTATGTCCAGACAAGTTTTTGATGCTCTGATGAAGTAGTCTGACATAGAATTCGCTAGTAGTCTGGTCATTTAGTTAAGCATGTAGGGTTTATTAGACCTTGAAACTAGCTATTGGAAGAAGCTTTTAGGCGTTCTTAGAATAAGTACCAGTTTAAAAAAGAATTAGTATTCTATTGCTGTGATGTTATATTTATGCTGTGCTCCATGCTTTTCTTTTTTCTTTTTTCTTAGCCACTGGATACTTTCTTCTCTTGGATTTTAATGAAGAACATTTGTTATGCACTCATATTTATTCGTGTAGAAGCATTGCTTAGTTGTATTAATACGTATGAAATATGGTTACCAGTGTTAATGTGTATGCAATGTGGAGATTGTTGTTTCTCATTTTTTATTTACATTTCATGCAGTGATTCTGTGGCCATAGAAAATAAAATGACAACTGTAGGGGCAGGTGATGGAGTTTCTTCATCAGCACAGCCTACTCCTGGATATCAATCTGCCTGGATGGGGGTTCCAGGTCAGGTATCAATGGCTGACATTGTAAAAATGGGTAGGCCGCAAAATAAGGCATCTACCATGCCATCTCATCAAAGCGTCAATCATCACCATGCTACAGCTCCTCCTTTGGCAGCATCACACCATGATTTCCATTCATCAGAAAATCATGCTCCCAAGGTGGTGGAAATAAATACAGAACCAGAAATTGATGTAAACCAGCGTGTTCATTCCAATGATGAATGGCCATCAATTGAGCAGCCAACTACTGCCAGCGCATCACCTGTTCGGGAGGTTCCTGCAGATTCTGAGTTTTATGGAGATCTATCTAACTTGCCTTTAGATAGAGGTAGTCAGCACGTCAAATCCCAGTTCGATGATGTTCAATCATCAGAAGATGCTCATGATGAATCTTTTGATGCAAACCATGTGGGACCTGCTTCTGTATCTACTAGAAATATGCAGGAGGATTGTTCTGGAGGTTCATCTATTTTTGATAATAATATGTATGGGAACATCAATTCCTACCAGTCTCACAGACATACTTTTGAGAATAATGAAGGTGAGTTTAATGTTTTAGATTCATCTATCATTTTCCAATTGCATTCAACTATTCCTTTCAAAATTGTAACTTTTCCTCGAATGATATTTCAATCAATTGAGAATGTTCAACATTGACTTAAGGTCTATCTTAAATGTTGACGGATTAGTTTAATTTCTTGTGATGATTTTGTCTTTACCTATGTAAATTTCCTGCAGCCTTGAACTGAGCCTTCATATGCAAATTTAGTAAGACTTGCCCAGGGAGTTTTGAGAGTCATGGCTCAATCATGATATATTTATGGTTGGTTGACAACTTTTCAAGTGCTTGAATGTAATACTCTCACCCAGCATCCATGCACCATAAAAGGGTGAAAAAAGGAAACAATTTTGCATAAAACATGTAGCTTCATAACAGAATGCTGGTATTTTCACCTTTACTGTTTCAAAATTTTCTCATCAGCCCCTTCTCCATGGGGACTGTCAACATCATTTCTACACTGTTTGTGTGGAGTTGATTATTTTGTGGTTTGTCCTTAAATGACATGCAACAATGCTTTTCTAAACTTGTCTCCTTTGCCTTCCTTAAGGAGCTATTGACAGTTTATCTAATTGATTGTATCTCATGCGATTTCAGCTGAAGATGGCGCTTCATCAGTGGCTGCTAACTTACATCAACTAAGTTTGCGGAATGATGATCAGGGGGTGCAGCCTGAAGAGGATAATCCTTCTGTAATAATTCCAAATCACCTGCAAGTTCATACTCGAGAATGCTCACACCTAAGCTTTGGGAGTTTTGGATCTGGGATGAATTCGGCTTTTTCTGGGCATTATGCATCAATGCCCGTGAATAATAGCTTGGAAGAAACATCTGAAGTGGTAGATGCTTCATCAACTGATCATTCAGACACTAGGTATGCCTTTTTTATGGTAAATTTTTCTACCCTTCATATTTTTTTCTCTTTAATAATAAGTGGAATGTATATTTCTTGTAGAAATCCTGAATATTATGGGGATGAGCATCTCAGAAATACAGTAGATGAAAGTTTAGTACATAGAGCTGGTGTGAGTGCTGTGAATTACGATACTCCTCCAGTTCCACAGGCGGAGACTTTGAAGGAGACATCTGAAGCTGCTCAAGGGAATCAATATGCATTCCCTTCATCTACACCTGGTTATAGTTATGAAAACACTCAACAGTTGAATGCTGCATTTAACAACTCACAGACAAGCACTCAGATGCAAAATATTGCTCCTTTCTCAAGTGTAATGGTAATGCGATGAAATAAACTGCACTTATCTCCAGAGTGTATAATTTGTTATTTTTGCGTGATATATAATTTTTTTTTTTTTTTTGTTAAGGGTGGTTTGTCTATCAGTTTTTTTTTTTTTTAATTTGCAAGATTTGGTTTTGTATTGAAGACAAGGATTTTATCAGTGGTTCTTGTTCACTTACAGGTTCTAACTACAGATAAGATTTCTTTTATATTCATTTTATGCATGAGAGATTGGTGTGCTGGAGAAAAAAAGGAAAGAAACTTTAAATTTGTTATGTGATGGCCACACTAGATAAATTAAAGTGTAGAATAAAATATCATACGGTGAAGTATCATTGCTCCATCCTCCTTTTTATTTGTATCTTATTATTTGTGTAGCTGAGTTTGTGTGTGGAGTAATGTGCTTGTATTTTTGTGTCTCATTGTACTTAATTAGTTTGTGTTATTAACTTACTAAATGTAGAATACAGTACCACAATATTGATTGGTTGGCCTTTTTTCCTTGTTACATTTTCTTTTTACAGCAGGCATATACAAATTCTTTGCCAAGTGCCTTGTTGGCTTCAACAGTTCAGACTGGGAGGGAGACTGACCTTCCATACTCACCCTTCCCTGTGACACAATCACTGCCCACAAAATACAGCAGTGCAGCTTCGTCTATCAGTGGTCCTGGCATTTCCATGTCAGAGGTATCCTGCTACCATAGCTTTCTTGAACTTGATGAAGCTTACTATGTTTTCTTCACAATTTATTTATTGATGCAATTAAGAAGTAATTAAACTGTTGACTTATGGAAGGTCTCTGTAGTTCCATATGCAGAGGTAGGGAATAAATCTAAAAAGAAAAAAGAAAAAAAATCAATTTGTTGAACCAACTGAAAAATATAAGGTAGGCACCATACATACCTTCCTCACATCCATTTTGGAATCTAGACATTTCCATTTTTGTTATTTTTCACACACTTTCAGGTTCCCTAGTCGATAACCAAGTAGATAAATTGAGCATTCAGCAGAGACTCGTTCTGTATGGATGTTGGTTATGGTGTAGCATCACATGGATGAAGTGAAACTGCAATGCATCTCTGTTTCACAAATCGTGTGCAAAACACTTCCTAACTAGAGATCTAATTTATTCCCCAATTTTCAACCATCTCTCTTCCAGGATAAAGAATTCATCGATGATGGTGAGCATGTCTTAACAGATTTTTGAATGCACATGTTCTTGCTCCTAAGCTGTATGGTAACAGCTATTTGCATCACATATTAAACAACTTCGTGGGTTTTGGATTCAGCTGATGAGCTTACACGCGCTAACTCATAGCTGACCTCATTGTTGTGAGTCTGGAAAGTTGGCTTCTGCTATCTTCTGATAGGTTTTATTTCTTCTGACTGAAGAGTGCACCTGTTTAGTTGAATGAAACATGTCTTGTAAAATAGTGAAGACAACCTTATTAGGAGAAAACTTCTCTTAACCATTCTTTACTGCTTTGATGCACAACAAAACCAACCATCCTTTTCTGTGATTTCTGATATTTCCTTGATAGTTGAATATAATATGATTTTGGGGGATATAATGATAGAATTGGATTTATATTTTGGTGATTCGAGTTGTTACTTGTAGTTGATTTTTTGGAAAATGAGATGTGATATGGCTGGCGGTCTTGAAAGAGAAAAAATGAAATCACACGAGAAATTTACGTGATGAATCTAGTTTCAAACTTGGTTGGAGTGTTATGTTTTGATTGTTTTCTCCTTGTTCTGATTATTGGCTTGTAAACATGCTAGGCTTTGAGAGCAGGTGGTGTTTCTACACCTCAGCCAACTCCTCAGACGCATCCTGGTGCCAATGTTGCCACAGGACCTGCTCTTCCACAACACCTTGCTATGCATTCTTATTCCCAGCCCACCCTTCCTTTGGGGCATTTTGCCAACATGATCAGCTATCCTTTCTTAGCTCAAAGCTACACGTATATGCCATCAGCCTATCAGCAGACCTTTTCTGGTAATAATACATACCATCAGTCGCTTGCAGCAGTGCTTCCACAATACAAGAACAGCGTTTCTGTAAGCAGCTTGCCCCAGTCTGCTGCTGTTCCTTCTGGGTATGGATATGGGAGTTCAACCAGCATTCCCACAGGAAACTTTCCTTTGAATGCACCTGCTGCCCCTGCAGGCACAACAATAGGCTATGATGATGTTTTAAGTTCTCAATACAAGGATGCCAGCCACTTGATCTCACTTCAGCAGGTAATGCCTCTGCTCTATACCGGGCATTGACAAACTCTCAAGGATGTGAATTATGTAGTCTGCATTGAATACACCTCATCCAAATTGGGACAGGTGTCATGATGAAAATTCCCATTAACAAGTCCAGAATCATTTTGTAGCTGCTCGAAACTTGAGTTTTGTGTGGTTATGACCAACATCATGTAATGGTTTCACGGGTAGATTATTCACTTCACACTTGGTGTTGCCTACTCTCTCACATTTATGTGGGGACAATTAACGTAAGCAGGTTCCACATGAATGTTGCGAGGGAAGGGAGCAGTGCAATGGCTGTCGCGAATAATTTCCTTGATCTCAATTGCATGTTTTATTTATGTGAAGCTGAAGTAAGGTTTATCTTGTGTTGTCAGAATGAGAATTCGGCAATGTGGATGCATGGGCCTGGTTCGCGAACAATGTCGGCCGTCCCTGCCAGTACATATTACAACTTCCAGGGGCAGAATCAGCAGCCCGGTGTATTCCGGCAAGGCCAGCAACCGTCCCAGCATTTTGGGGCACCTGGGTACCCAAATTATTATCATTCACAATCGGGGATGTCATTGGAACACCAGCAGCAAAACACAAGGGATGGTTCCCTAGGCGGGTCTCAAGGCCAGCCATCAAAGCAGGCTCAACAGTTGTGGCAAAACGGCTACTAAGAATGCCATCACCTCCTGGTTTTTCAGGGCATTGTAGTGAGTTTGAAAGTGGCCAATCAAAGGCGTTCCTGCTTTTGAATAATTTAATGTAATGATTTGTTGGTGATCTAAAGAGAACTTGACTAGCTACTGCCCCTGTGCCATGAGGTTGATTCTACTGCGTAATTTATCAGCTTGATCTGGTTAACTTAGGAACACGTGTGCTAATCTGGGCTACTGGACTATTTTATTCTCCTTGTTCGCCTGTTCTCGTTATATAGTCAAAGTTAACTGTTTTCTCCCTTCTGCTGGACACTTGGGACGGAGTCTCTTTCTTTCTAAATTTACTCCCAATTACCACGGTTGATCCGGCTAAGAAACTGAGAAACTTAATAAAAAATATTTAAAATTTTAATATTTTGTAGGAAAAAATTAAAAAGCAATTCAATTAAGTATAGTTTAGGTTAGTAACGAAGTTTAAAAGATTATTTTAAAAGAATTTTTAGAATTTTTTTTAAGTTTAAAGTATTTAAATAAAAAAGAATGTATATTTTATATTAAAAAAATATAATTTTTTTCTTGTGAGTATATATTATATACTAAAGTTTTAAATTCTATATATATATATATAGAATATATATAGAATTTTTTTAAATTTTTTTTACCAAATTTTTCCGAGTTATTTATTTGAATCATGAATTAACTTAGCAGATAAACTCAGTTTTATGGGGTTTTTGTTTATTTCTATCTTTTACCTATATGAACTAGTTTAGCCACCAAATTTCGTATAGATGTACCAAGCCACTACAGGTTTGAAAACTATACCAATTACATTCCAACATTCCATGAACATGTATGAATTTAATTTATTTATAAAATCACTGTAATCGAATTTATTATAATAAAAAACTATTTTATTAATAATAATAATAATAATAATACCTTTATGAATGGGAATTGGATCTCGAAAACGTCTTCTACTGTCAAAAAAAAAAAAAAGAAGAAGAAAAAGACTGGATGATGCATGTGCTCTGCTCTTTTGATGGTCAATAGGCCATCAAATTTTCTCAACGGAGGACAAAAACGCAATTTAACTGCGGGAGTGTCTGCGATCACAGTGATTTTAACTTTAATTTAAGAACCCTATTCTTTGGGCAAAAGGAATAGATGGGAAACGGACGGCAAAAGCAAGCAGGCTCCCCCCCTTCCAAGCTCTTTGTCGCTGTTTATTCTCACCCTGTCCCTCACCCTTACCCTAAACATCTCCTCTCTGTGATGCTTCAGGTGAATGTCATTTTTCAGTTGAAATCTGAATATGCACAGACGAGTCGGAAAAGAAAAGAAAGGAAGAAGAGATGGAACAGGGCAGCATGATGATTGAGAGTCCCTCTTCGGTGCATGAAATCATGAAATCAGAAAACAAGAGCAAGGTTTATGGTAACGGCGGAAGAGATGTTATGCCTGGGAGTGATGTTTGGACAGATGGACTTATTTGTGCCTTTGAATTCTCTCCGAGGCGTACTCCCAAATCCACTCCCTCAACCACAACTCCTTCTTCCTCCAACATGTTTAGCACCAGACACACAGTTAATAGTGAGTTATCAAAGGATGGCGGAATGCCTGAGAGACAGGAGACTTGCAATTTATTCGAATCGTCGTCTGTTAATCGCAATGCCCCTTCTTCTGATGCTCAGAAGAAGATCCTCCCATCAAGACAGGACAGGCATGAGGATGGCCGTTGGATACCCATTGGCTGGGCTAGGATTTCTCAGCTTGTCCAAACTGTGCAAATTGACGGTGACTGGCCAACGCAGCAAGTAGGGTTGCCGGATGATGAACTCGGTCCTACTGTTGCAGATTTAGCAGCTCCCTATTGGGAGCGTCCAGCCGGCCCTACTTGGTGGTGTCATGTCGCCGCAAGTCACACCTCTGTCCAGGCATGGCTCAACAATGCTAAGTGGTTACATCCTGCCATCAGTTTAGCTTTGAGAGATGAAAGTCGACTCATCAGTGAGCGGATGAAGCACCTTCTTTATGAGGTAGTGGATAGTTTCTTTTGTATTTCAAGTTATAACTATTCCTTAACATGGATGGGTGGTGCTTAAAATACTTGAACTCCCTTTTGTGCTTCTTCAGCCAAGGTCAATTTATGTGGCATGAAAAAAGGGGGCCTGGATTGTTTGTGTAGTGGAAAACTGTTGGTGACTGGCCTATTTGAAACGTTCATCATATGTGACCGTGACTGTGACTGTGATATTACCTTCTTTGAATTATTGTATAAAAGCTATGAGAAAAATGAACCTTCACATTCCTCATTCTCCTCTCTCTCAAGTAACCCATTGTTTCTTTAGTGTAATGTTTTCCTCTTATTTTAATTTCTCTAAATTTTTATGTTGATGATATAATTTCTAGCATGAATATAAGGCTATCTTGTTTGAGCATGTTACAGTCACTATCACCATAACTTTGTGAACCTGTGTATATAGAGCAACTGCTGGATAAAAACTTGGAGGTTCCAGGTTCAACTCCTCTGTACTGTTGTTTGTGGTTTTTTCTGAGAGAAAATGTATGGCAGTTATTAGGAAAGGAGTTCATATAAAAGGGCTAGTTGATAGATATTTTAAATTAAAATCTGAATCCTTAAATAGAATGCCCAGGTAGCAATGGTCTATGCCAAGTGCCTACACACTCTACAATTCGCAGAGGTTGAGGAAGAAACCACTTTAACAAGATAAGAACTGGGAGTTTTCCCTTTAGTTGAATAGATGCAATCATGCAAATGTAGGAAGGGGAAGACGTTGAACTTACAGCCTATGTCCAAGGGAAAATGTAGTATTTGTGCCCACCTAGGCATATAATCCATCTTATGTTAAAGTTGCTGAGATTCATCCTTGGATAAGTTCAGTGTTGTGTTGTTTTCTTGTTTTGTAAATTGTAACCTGGAATGAATTATGTGTCTGTGCAGTGTAAATTATAGCCTATCATATCTCACGTATTTTGTATATCCATGTAAAGTTGAAGAATGGGTCCTTGGCTTAAGGGAAGAAAGTGAAAATTGTTGGATCCAAGAGATGTCTGTACATGACAGACTACATGAATTTGTATTTCATTATATTTATATCAAGTTGATTAAAATTTGTAAAAAAAAAAAAATGGTTTTAATAGGTTCCTAGTTTTTCTCCCATGACATTCTACTTGATTATTATTAATTGTCATGATTTGTGTTCCTATCTAGGTCCCAGTAAGGGTTGCTGGAGGTCTGCTGTTTGAGCTCTTGGGACAATCCGCCGGCGATCCATTTGTTGATGAGGATGACATTCCTGTTGTACTGCGCTCCTGGCATGCACAAAACTTTCTTATAACTGCACTGCACATAAAGGGGCATGTGTCAAGAGTGAATGTTTTGGGTATCACTGAAGTTCAGGTTTATTCATGACTCGGAGTTTTCAAGTGGACTAGAGTACTGAAACAAGTGTTGTTAATTAAGTATTCAAGTCACTTGATTATTGATTCATCCCTTTGGTGCCCTGATTTGGTCAGGAACTTCTTTTTCTTGGAGGCTGTAATGGTCCAAAGACAGTGCATGAGGTCATTGCACAACTAGCTAGTCGGATGTCTAGGTGGGATGATAGGTAATGGAAACCACTGAAACTAAACTATGTTACATATTCATGGCTTAATTTAATTTGAAATCATGCTTTTTTCCATTCGATTTTTTCCCTTCTTTTGGACGACAAATGCACCATCTGCAGGCCAATGGCATCCATGCAATATATCTGAGAACCTGGCCTCTTTTTTGCTGATAGCAAAACTAATTCCCTCTTGTTTTTCAGATGAAAAATGAAAATGCATGATTAAAAGAACAAGTATTTACCGTTAGCACTTCAGCAAAACTGTATCATGTCATGTGTTCCTTTCTGTTCCTACTTTCTTTTACAAAACAACTGTCTTCAAATCACTTCTCTGTACCAACTCACCCGTGTCTTGTCCTGCACTGTCTTTAGGAAAATAACTTATTCTGAGAAGATGAATGGATATTAGCATATATTATGTATCCTTTTCTTTTTCTAACTTCAAGTTTTTGTTTTCATCTCTTAATTTTTTAGGCTGTTTCGAAAATCTATATTCGGGGAAGCAGATGAGATTGAGCTGAAGTTTGTGAACAGGTTGAAAAGACATGTGCACTTTTCCAAACTTGGATTTGTTACTATATCATATATAAGTTTTGTTACATAAATTGCTATGAACAGGAGAAACTATGAAGATATGAGTCTCTTCAGTATTATCTTGAACCAAGAAATCAGAAGGTTGTCAAGACAGGTAGTTCCAATTGTTGAAACTCTTTTATGCATATACATTCTGATTTCTGTCTCATCGCTTGTATATATACATTGTACATTTGTGCTTGTTCTGCCATTCCATGAGTATCTGACAGCTGTCATGCTCACTGCTCTGACGAGCAAATCTTGATCTGATGATATTTAGACATTGAAACTTCCTTGGTCTAGACATGGCAGTTATAAAATCCAGATGGCGCTTTTAAGACCTGGTGGTCCATAAAAGTATCTGCCAGCAAAATCCCATTGTTTTGGAGTTGGCATATTTTCTTACTTCTCACTTCCCAAGGGAATGCATGTTTGTTCCATTTAGTACCAAAACCAGGGGCTATTCATTTGCAGGTTATCAGAGTGAAATGGTCACTCCACGCAAGAGAGGAGATTGTTTTCGAGCTTCTACATCATTTGAGGGGAAATGCAGCAAGAATGTTGCTGGAGGAAATAAGAAAGAGTACAAGACAAATGATAGAGGAGCAAGAAGCTGTTCGAGGTCGTTTGTTTACTATTCAAGATGTTATGCAAAGCACTGTTCGGGCATGGTTGCAGGTTTGTTTTGGAGGGTGTGTGCATGTGTTTGTGGGGGATATGATCATATCTTCATTTCTTCCTGGATTGATTTGAGAAATCCCTCGTTTTTTGTTTCTTTTCTCCTCTTATGCAGGATAGAAGCCTTCGTGTAACCCATAATTTGGCTGTTTTTGGAGGCTGTGGTCTTGTGCTTTCTATCATCACTGGGTTATTTGGGATCAATGTTGATGGGATGCCTGGAGCATCTGGTACACCATATGCATTTGCTCTATTTACTGGCATCCTCCTCTTCGTAGGATTGGTGCTGATTGCTGTTGGGTTACTTTACCTTGGACTGAAGAAGCCAGTCACCGAAGAGCAGGTTCAAGTAAAAAAGTTGGAGCTGCAAGAATTAGTAAAGATGTTCCAGCACGAGGCAGAGACTCATGCCCAAGTTCGTAAAACTGTGCGTCGCAATAACTTGCCACCAACTTCTGGAGATATTTTCTCAGATGATGTGGATTATGTTCTCATCCAATGAAGACATTATGCTAATTCAAGGCAAGTCATCGGTGACTTCACTTTTTTGTTAGGAAAAAAGTTAAGTAAATGCATATGTTTATGTAATTCAGTTGCAGACAGAAAGTAAATTAGATTTGAGCGAAGTCATGGAAGAAAAACGCACCAACCAATGCTTCCTGCTCAAAGAGATCTTATGTTAATTCCTTGGATCGGATATATATCTTCTGAAGGTTTTTTTTAATTAAGACATTACCACTTTTATCACCATTGTTACTGGGTAAAAATGATCTTATTGAATATATTTCTATGATTCTATTATGGAGTACAGTTGGGGCTGGACTTCATTTATATATAGGTAGTCGCTGTGGTAAAATTTGGATCACCACCTTTTCATGCAGTTGTGTGTTCCTCTGAAAAGCCTAATGCTCATGGCTTCAATGGAGCTTTTTCGAAATTCTTAGCAACGACCGACTGCAATTGCAACGACATGCAGTTTCGAAGCTTCATTGCTAAATCCTTGTAGTCTGGGTGTCGTTCCAGCTGAGCAAGCTTGTAAATAGGAGACAAATTGCTGCATGATGGGCACAGATTATTTTATAAAAAGACATGCAAAAGTCCTCTAGCCCGCGAGGATGCTAAAGAATACTGGTTATCTTACATTGCAGAATCTGACATTAGTTAACCTGCAGTTCGACCATGCGAGACATGAAGAAGCAACTTCAAGTCATGCACAGTGAAACAAACGAAACTGCTTTGGATAGCAAGCACGGCTGCTTGGTATAACTTGAGAATGGACTTAAATTAAACACAAGCTGGCAGATTACCACTTGGTCCTTCGAGTTTAGAAGGTTGGTCATATTACCCCCCCAATCAAACTCAGAACTAAGCTATTTATTTATACAGATATAGACACCGGGATAGACTGTGATGTGAAGTGAGAAACAGTTAAAACACTCGTTGCTGTTAAGCATCACTTGCTGCAACAACGGAGCAGAGGTGACATTCATTCATTCGAAGACTGAATAATTTAAAAGCTCCTCTTTGCCTAAATTATACTTTCTTTGAATAGTTTCGACCAAACAGAGGTCTGAGCAACACAAACCAAAATATGATCAAGTCAGACGAGCTTATGGACGCCCATTGAGTTGATTACATCAAGGAGGGACTATCTTGAGAAATTGGTGCTTACAAAGCAAGTGAATATATACACAGAAGAACCCTCTATTTTCCTCACCTTTTTCCTGGTGCAATTATCACTTAAGAAGGGACCTTGCTAGATGTTCCCGTGCAGTTGCCAGTGCTTGTGAGAATGTCTGCAAAGAAAGCAGAAGTTTATAGTACATACTGTAGCAACGATTACCAATTTGTCCAACAACTCTATATTTTTCTAAATTCAAGGTTGGAAGAAAGGAAGTCCGCTGGAATAGCAATACCTGCTCAGACAATCCTTCAGCAACTGTACTATGACTTGCAACCTTCCCCACAATGACATTTGCATCGGTTTCCAAAATAATACTGCATCAGGACGTGTCAAGAGTTATTTCTGGGTGATAAGAGATAGCCTCTGAAGTAAATGAGTAAAAAATACGTAGCAAAATTGTTTGAGAACATTTCTGGATGTAACTGAGGTAACTTTAGAACTAAAGTGAAGCTTTGGCTATCATTAATGATCCAATTCTTTTTAACATTATTTCCACAAATTTACTATGACAAGTAGATTATCCATGGATCCAACGTTTCCCTTTCAGGAGTTCAGCAGGTTAAAGGACATGTTTAAATAATGACAGAAAAGAAGAAACAAACTACATATCAGCTAAAGGAAAAAAATAAGCAACTCATTTGCATAAGAAGAGCACATTGCATACCCGCCATCAACAATTTCATCAATGCACAGCAGGATGAGATCTAGATACTCAAGTGCCTCTCTTTTCTCTACATTGCCTCTGAAACAAAGAATGATTAAAATGGATATGAAATTAAATAACAGAAAGGGTGGCAATATGTACTGACAGCATAAAAATGTATGGAAGAACAAGGTAAGAAGTGGCATTGCAAAAACCTAAGGAGAAGGCCAACTGCATCAAAGAACCCTTGAAGGACTGTGGCTAAGATGACCTCATTTTCTTCTTCACCTCCAGTAACAAAAAAGTGTAGATCTTGAACAAACTTGTAAACAACAATGTTGTTCTCAAGCATTGTTACCTCAACTGTAGACAAGGTCACAAGATATTAATACAGAAGCTGTGATAACCGAAAATTGAGCAGAGCCAACCAGTAGTGATAACCATAATTCATTAATATGGCAGTGAGGAGATGTTGTTCACAAACAAGATTCTGTAATCTGCAAAAAAACTGAACTTTGCAAAACATTTCAATGTGTTGCCCCCACCACTGTCACTAAAAGGGTCATGAAACTCAATGCCACAGATTCAGTAAACCACAAACAACTGAACTTTGCAAAACATGTGAACGTATTGCCCCTGGAAGAAGAAACCTCAACCATGCTCCATGAGTGCCAACAGAAAATTACATGTTACCTTTTTTTTTAAACTTTTATTGCACCAGTGAAATTAAAAACCAGGAAGAGCACAGTATATTACTCTCTCATTGATCTAACCAGCAAGAATATGAAATGCCATGGGCGATAGCCAACCCCACACAAGCAGCACAGAAGGTGAACTCATACATAATGAAAATAATCCCAGGCATGAACTAAACGCTTACAAACACGCAAAAAGAAAGTCCTTAAGAGTAGTTTAAGCAGGAGACAAATGGCTAACCTTCCGAGCGTGCATTAGTCTTTTGAGTCTTGTTAAACACAGCTTTCTCAAAAGCTTCTTTGGCACCATTAGTTGGCCAGTCATCACAAAAATACTTGGAAGCCACACGCTTCCCTTCAAAATCCAGTAGAAGGATATTTTTTACGCAAGGGCACAGCTCCTACAATCAACATTGCACTTTAAGAAGAAAATTCTCAAAACAACTCAGATCCCAAAATGCACCAATTCAGTTTGTAATTCAATGCTATGCCATGCCAGAAGTTCCAAAACCCTAACGGGGTGTTCCACTTTTTAGCAGCAATGCAAGCCAAAAAAATCTCTATAAAGTCAAAACTCTAAATCACAATTAGGCTTCAATAGGCAAAACCAAATATAAAGAAATGATCATATGCAGAATCAATGATTCAAAACAGCAAAAACTAAGCACAACCCATGTATAGCCAAGCATAAATGTGTGTATCTTTAACAATAAATTAATATAGTAAATGAAACCCTAATTTTTCTCTATTATTGCATGTGTGTTAAAGAAAGTAATAGCTCAGAAAGAAAGAGAGAGAAAAGTTACTGACCATGTTGTGGTTTGGCAAAATTTCGAAGGGAAACCGATCTCCCAGTTCGTTCGTGAGAGAAAGTAGTAGGAAAGCAGGCAGTGGTGACTGGTGAGAGAGACACTAAGTGTGGCCTCATTATGGCCTAATTAAAATTAAAAGAAAAGGTAAATCACGTGGAGAAAGTATTCTAGTTTTTATCTAAATTTATGAATTGATATAATTTTTTTTATATTAGTTTTTATATTATTTTTGTTTGATCACATGAATTTTTTTTTCTTGTTATATTTTTTTAAAAAATTATTTTTATTTATTTTATTTTTTAATATTAAAATAATTAAAATTTTAGTTTTTTTAAAAAAGCTAGAGTATATGAGGAAGCATCGGAGATAAATCATGGATTGATACAGTGTTTCTTTTATATTAGTTTTTATTTTTATTTTTGTATGATATTTTTTTCCATTTCTTGTTTTTCTGTTTTAATTTTTTTAAAAAAATTATTTTTATCAATTTTATTTTTTAATATTGAGATTGTTAAGAATTTAGCTTTGTAATTTTTTCTTTTTTATTTTGTCTTTCTATATGTTTGGCGTGATTTGCGAGTTTGTCTAAATAAT
>Ga0307517_10005844_pt1 | contig 18403 bp, 18 predicted proteins | sample 23_EM_MG_FD_194515 | JGI IMG/M metagenome (GOLD analysis project Ga0307517, IMG submission 194515) | Populus trichocarpa ectomycorrhiza microbial communities from riparian zone in the Pacific Northwest, United States - 23_EM | ecosystem: Host-associated > Plants > Roots > Unclassified | place... | reverse complement strand
CCGCCGAAGGCGCGGCCAGCACGGTCACCGGTCCGGCGCTGGAGTTCGCCGATGTGCGCGAGGACCGCGTGGTGATCTACGCTGGCGCCAACGACAGCGTGCAGACTTGGACCTACCGCATCCGCGCGACCAACACCGGCGAGTTCGTCGTGCCGCCGGCCTGGGCACAGAGCATGTACGAGCGCGAGCGGCAAGCGCGATCCTTGCCCGGCAAGGTGGTCGTGAATGCGAAGTGAATTCGGAGGTGAATCCACCATGCGACCCTTAAAGCCTCCTCATCCCGCCCGCGCGGCGCGCGTCGGCCTGGCCATGCTGTGCATCCTCGCCGCGCCCCTCGGGCACGCGCGGCCGGAGGGGCAGACGCTCGCCCCGGGCGAGTACGTGAGCCCCGGCGGATCGGGCGTGCTGACGCTGCGCACCGAGGCCGAGAAGCGCCTGCTGTTCGAGCTCGAGACCGTGGGCGGCAACGGCCACACCTGCAGCCTGGACGGCGAGATCCGCAACGGCCGCACCATCGTGTCCGACACGCCCGAACCGGCCGCCTGCGTCGTCCGCTTCGTGGCGAACGGCAACGCCATCGACGTGTCGACGAACGACGCCGAGAGTTGCCGCTCGTTCTGCGGTGCCCGGGCCTCGTTCGTCGGGCGCTACCTGAGGCCGCCACCGGGGTGCGACTCGCTGTCGCGCGGCGCGACCCATGCGGAGTTCAAGCGGCTCTACGACAGCCGCGCCTACCGCGACGCCCAGCAGCAGGCCAGCCGCCTGCTGGAGCGCTGCGCGGGCCCGATGACCCGGGTCGAGCGCGGCCGGCTGCTGAACGACCTGGCCATCACCCAATACCACCTCGGATTGCACGACGCCTGCATGCGAACGCTGCGGCCGCTGGCAGAGGACGCCGCGACGGACAACGAGACGCTGCAGAACAGCATGCCCCCGGCCGACTACGACAGCTATCTGCCCATCGTGGAGTCCACACGCACCAACCTTCGGCTGTGCAAAGCGAGCAAAGGCCAGCCTTGAAGACATGGGGCACCCAGCGGCCCGGCGCTGGCCTGAGTCTTCTTCGCGACACGCTGCGACGCTGGCGTGTGCTGCTCGTGGGTGTCGCCTTGCTCGCCGCAGCCCTGCTCGCGTTGAGGCTCGTCCCGCACGCGCCGCTGCAGCAGCACGCGGCCTACTCGCGCGCGTTCTACAGCAGCGACGGCACGCTGCTGCGGCTCACGCTCGCGAGCGACGAGCAGTACCGCGTCTGGGTGCCGCTCGCGCGCATCGACCCGCGGCTGGTCGAGGCGGTGCAACTGTACGAAGACCGTTGGTTCCGCTGGCACCCGGGCTTCAATCCGGCGAGCCTCGCGCGCGGCGCGTGGACGACTTGGCACGGCAACGCGCGCCGCGGTGGATCGACCTTGACGATGCAGCTCGCGCGACGCCTGTACCGCATCGACAGCCACACGCTGCGCGGCAAGCTGAGGCAGGTCGCGGCGGCGGTGTGGCTGGAGTCGCGCTACAGCAAGAACGAGATCGTCGAGGCCTACCTGAACCTCGCCCCCTATGGCAGCAACATCGAGGGCGTCGAGGCCGCGAGCCTGGTCTACTTCGGCAAGCGTGCGAACGAGCTGCTGCTGCCCGAGGCGCTCGCGCTCGCGGTGATCCCGCAGAACCCGAACCGGCGCGGCACCGAGGTGCGCGGCGCGACGAACGACGCCGCGTGGCCGATGGCGCTGAGCGCGGCGCGCGGGCGGCTGTGGTCGGCGTGGATGGATCGCCACGCGAACGACGCGACACCCGCGACCCGCGCCGCGCTCGCGCTGCCGCTGCAGTTGCGCAGCACGCGCCAGCTGCCGTTCGCGGCGCCGCACGCGGTGCAGAGCTTGATGCGCACGCTGCCCGATCAGCCCGAAACCAGCACCTCGCTGCACGCCCCCACGCAGGCGGCGGTCGAGCGCGCGATCCGCCAGTTCATCGCGACGCGCAAGGGCTCGGGCATCACGAACGCCGCGGCCCTGCTGGTCGACACGAACACGATGCGCGTGCGCGCCTGGGTCGGCTCGGCGAATTTCGCCGATGCGGGCATCGCCGGCCAGGTCAACGCCACCACCGCGAAGCGCTCGCCCGGTTCGACCTTGAAGCCTTTCATCTACGGCCTCGCGATCGACCAGGGCCTGCTGCACCCGCGCACGATCCTGAAAGACGCGCCGAGCGCCTTCGGCACCTACAGCCCGGAGAACTTCGACGGCCGCTTCGAAGGCCCGGTCACCGCGCGCGACGCGCTGGTGCGCAGCCGCAACGTGCCGGCGGTCGCGGTCGCGTCGCGCCTGGCCAAGCCGACGCTGTACGAGTTCCTGAAGGACGCCGGCGTGCGCCAGCTCGCGAGCGAACAGCACTACGGCCTCGCGCTCGCGCTCGGCGGTGGCGAGCTCAGCATGGAGGAGCTCGCGTCGCTCTACGCGATGCTCGCGAACGGCGGCGCGCTGAAGCCACTCGCGTTCACCGCGGGCATGAAGGCGCCGCCGACCACTCGCAAGCTCTTGAGCCCCGAAGCCGCGTTCATCACGCTCGACATGCTGCAGGCGAACCCGCGGCCCGACTCGGGCCAGTCGGCGTTTCCGCGGGTCGCGTGGAAGACCGGCACATCGTGGGGCTTTCGCGATGCGTGGACCGCGGGCGTGTTCGGCAGCAGCGTGCTGGTCGTGTGGGTCGGCAACTTCGACGGCAGCTCGAACCCGGCGCTGGTCGGCGTGCAGACCGCAGCGCCGCTGTTCTTCAACATCGTCGACAGCCTGCGCAGCCAGGGCCTGGACCCGGGCGAGCCGGCGCGCACGATGCCGGCGAACCTGACCAAGGTATCGGTCTGCGCGGCCAGCGGCGATCTGCCGAACGACGAATGCAAGGACCTGGCGACGGCCTGGTTCATCCCCGGCAAGTCGCCGATCAAGGTCAGCACGCTGCACCGCGCGGTGTGGGTCGACGACACGACCGGCCGCGCGGTCTGCGGCAGCGGCGAGCACACGCACCGCGAGGTGTTCGAGTACTGGGGCAGCGACATGCTGCAGGTCTTCGCGCAGGCCGGCATGCCGCGGCGGGTGCCGCCGGCCGCGGCGCGTTGCGGCAGCGGCAGCAACAACGTCGCGGTCGCCGAGGACGGCCCGCAGATCGTCTCGCCCCTGCGCGGCGCGGCCTACGTGCTGCGATTGAAGAGCGCACCGACGCTCACGCTGCGCGCGAACGCCGGCCGCGCCGGCAGCGTCTACTGGTTCGCCGACTCGGCCTTCGTCGGCAGCGTCGCCGCGGGCAAGGACCTGGTGTGGGCGCCGCCCGCGGCGGGCAAGTACACGCTCAGCGCCGTCGACGCGCAGGGCACGGCCGACACGCGCGAGGTGTCGGTCGAATTCGCACCCTGAGCGTCACGCTCGTATAGTGCATCGCCATGGAATCGCGAAAACTGAAAGTCGGCCAACCGATCACCCCCGATGAGTTCGATCAGCTCTCAGACGCGCAGCTCGAGCGCCTCGTCCCGCGCGCGTACCGCGAGTTCTTCCCGGGCAAGGACGATTGCGCCGACGGTCATTTCTACCTGCACGACGGCACGGCGTGGTGTTTCTACAAAGGCGGTTTTCTCGATGACTGAAGTCCGTATCGACATCTTCTTCACCGCGCCGGCAATCCGAACCGCACTGATCGCCACCGGCCTCGCACTGGCCTCCACGCTCGCGGGCGCGCAGACGATGTACCGCTGCGGCAATGTCTACAGCCAGACGCCGTGCGCGTCGGACGCGACCACCGTGCGCCCGCACGTCAACGCCGTGGCCGACACCGCACCAGGCCCGCAAGGCGCCGAGCTGTGCAGCGCGACGGCCGTGCGCGAGCTCGGGCTCGACGATGGCGCGCCAGTGCAGATCGCATCGGTCGCGAAGGCACCGGCCGAGGTCATCCAGTACGCCGACAAGCCGACCGCGACCCGCAAGTACCTCGTGAACCTCCAGGTCAAGAGCGCACTCGTCGTGTACGACGGTCCGCGGACCTACGCCTGTCACCTCAGCGAAGACGAACGGCGCGTTCTCAAGTTCGGAGTGCGCCGACCATGAACGCTTTGATGATCCTCGTCGCCGGCCCCTACCGCTCCGGCACCGACGACGACCCGGTGCGCATCCAGGCCAACGTCGACGCGATGACCGACATGTCGCTGCGCCTGTTCCGCACCGGCCACCTGCCGGTGATGGGCGAGTGGTATGCGCTGCCGCTGATCGAGCATGCCGGGTCGCATGGCGTCGGCGATGCGGTGTTCAACGAGATCTTTCACCCGGTCTCGCGGCGCCTGGTCGCCAAGTGTGACGCCGTTCTGCGCATCGGCGGCGCCTCCGCGGGTGCGGACGAGATGGTCGCGCTGGCGCGCCAGCACGGCAAGTCGGTGTACTTCTCGATCGACGAGGTGCCGGCAGCGGCATGAGCGCGATGACGACGAGCGCACCCATGCCCCGACCCTGCGTGGCAACCACGTCGAGCTGAAAGGGCCGGCGCAGCGACAGTGAGCAGCCGCAACACGAACGCCGCCGATCAGCGCGGCGCGACGAGCACGTAGCCGCGGTTTTCCACCGTGTCGAAGCTGCGCATGCCCTTGATGAGCGTCGCGGCCGGCATCCACACCCAGCCGGCAGCGGCAGGGTTGACGTCGAGCACGAGGAACGAGTCCGACCCGGCGTCGTAGGCGCCCAGCGGCGAGATGTGCCCGCCCCCACGCTGGCCGACCAGCTCGCGCCGGTAGTTCACGATCACGTAGTCGCCGGGGCGCTGGAGATTCTGGACCAGGGCGCTGCGGACCTCATCGTCGGGCATGCCGTCGGCCACGACGACGAGCCGCGTCGCCAGGCCGTTCGCGCGCAGCATCTGGTCGAACTGCCGCAGCTGGTAGCCGAAGTCCCGCAGCGGCTTGCCGTTGAAGACGATGGGTTCGCCGAGGACCTGCGCGCGGGTCTTCTCGCCGGGGCCGATCACGTTGTCCTGCGTGTAGCGCGGAACGATGGGGTCGACCCCGCTCGGCACATTGCGCAGGTCATCGGCCTTCAGGCGCCCGTGGTCGCGCGGCAGATCGGCGCTGCGGCTGCGCACGGCATTGAGCACGATGGCCGCGCTGGTCGGGCCGCAGAAGGCGGCGTTGAGCTGGGCCTCGAACTGGTTCGCGAGCGGCGCGAAGTCGACCTTGCCGCTGGCACGCGAGAAGCGTGCGAGGCCTTCGTCCGAGGCGAACGCCACCAGACCTTGATCGGCCACCGGCCGCGCGGCTGGTGACGCAGCGGGCGGCGCCGTCGACTGGCAACCCAGCAGCGCGCTCAGCAGCACGCTGAGCCCGAGGCGTGCGAGCGCCGACATGCCTTCTCGGCTCAGTACCCGAGCGCCAGGCCGGAGTTGCGCCGCGGGTCGTTCGCGCCGTAGAGCTTGTTGTTGCCGACCGGCTTGCCGCCCAGCGTCGGCGCACCGACCAGGATCACCGCGAGGTGGTTCGCCGGCTGCGGCCCGCTGAACTTGTGGCCCATGCCTTCAAGGATCTTGCGGGTGTCGGGGCTGAGCGCGAAGTTCTCGACGTTGGTGGTCTCGGGCAGCCACTGCTGGTGGAACTTGGGCGCATCGACCGCTTCCTGCGCGTTCATGCCGTAGTCGATCACGTTGATGATGGTGTGCAGCACCGCGGTGATGATGCGGCTGCCGCCCGGCGTGCCGACGACCATCACCGGCTTGCCGTCCTTGGTCACGATCGTCGGGCTCATCGAGCTGAGCGGGCGCTTGCCCGGTGCGATCGCGTTCGCCTCGCCCTGCACCAGGCCGTACATGTTGGGCACGCCGATCTTCGCGGTGAAATCGTCCATCTCGTCGTTCAGCAGCACGCCGGTCTTGGCCGCCGTCACCTTCGCGCCGAACCAGTCGTTCAGCGTGTAGGTGACCGAGACCGCATTGCCCCACTTGTCGACGATCGAGTAGTGCGTGGTGTTGCTGCCTTCATGCGGCGCAACGCCGGGCTTGATGTCTTTCGAGACACCGGCCTTGTCCGGGGCGATCACCGCGCGCAGCTTCGCGGCGTAGTCCTTCGAGAGCAGGCGCTCGAGCGGGTTCTTGATGAAATCCGGATCACCGAGGTAGCTGTTGCGGTCGACGTACGCGTGGCGCATCGCCTCGATCTGGTAGTGCACCGATTGGGCCGAGCGGAAGCCCATGTCCTTCAGCGGGTAGCCTTCGAGCACATTCAGGATCTCGCAGATGATCACGCCGCCCGAGCTCGGCGGCGGCGCCGAGACAATGCCGTAGCCGCGGTAGTTGCACTCCACCGGCTTCAGCTCGCGCGTCTTGTACTGGTCGAGGTCGGCCTGCGTGATGATGCCCTTGCCGGCCTGGCTGCTGGCCACGATCGCCGCGCCCACCGCGCCCTTGTAGAAGCCGTCCTCGCCTTTGTCGCTGATCGCCTTCAGCGTCGTCGCGAGGTCTTTCTGCACCAGCTTCTGGCCGGGTGCGAAGGACTCGCCCTTGTTCAGGAAGATCACGCCGGTGGCGGCATCCTTCTTGAAGTCGTCGGTGGCCGTGCGCAGCATGTCGACGTCGCCCTGGTCGAGCACGAAGCCGTCCTGCGCATACTTGATCGCCGGGGCGAGCAGCGCGGCGCGCTTCATCGTGCCGTACTTCTCGCGCGCCAGCTCCATGCCCGACACGGTGCCCGGCACGCCGACGGCGAGGTGGCCGTTGGTGCTCGCGCCCTTGATGACGTTGCCGTCCTTGTCGAGGTACATGTTGGCGGTCGCGGCCAGCGGTGCTTTCTCGCGGAAGTCGAGGAAGGTCGTGCGGCCGTCGGCGAGCTGGATCGTCATGAAGCCGCCGCCGCCGAGGTTGCCCGCCGCCGGGTAGACGACCGCGAGCGCGTAGCCGACCGCCACCGCCGCATCGACCGCGTTGCCGCCGTCCTTCAGCACGTCGACACCGACCTTGCTGGCCAGGTGCTGGGCGCTGACGACCATGCCGTTCTCGGCGGCGATGGGCGCCTGCGACGCGGCCTGCGCGCTGGCAAACGCGATGACGAGGGCGGACGCGAGCAGGGTCCGGGCGCGAAAGTGAAGTTGCATGCTGCAGTCTCCGTGGGTGGATTGATGTCGGTTGTCGGTCGTTCAAATTCCCGCGAGCGCCTGCCAGACTCGCGGTGCGGTCAGCGGCATCTGCAGGCGCTCGGCCGCGCGGCCGAGGCCGGCATGGTCGAGCGCATCGACCACCGCGTTGACGACCGCCGGTGCCGCGCCGATGGTGCCGAGCTCGCCGACGCCCTTCACCCCGAGCAGGTTGGTCAGGCACGGAATCGAGGTGTCGAACTCGGTCTTGAAGAAGGCACGGGCGATGTCGGCGCGCGGCATCGCGTAGTCCTGGAAGCTCGCGGTCAGGATCTGGCCGCTCTCGCGGTCGTAGCGAACCGCCTCGCACAGCGCCTGGCCGATGCCCTGCACCGCACCGCCTTCGATCTGGCCGGTGACGATGGTCGGGTTGACGACGCGCCCGATGTCGTTGACCGACGCGTACGCGACGACCTCGACGTGGCCGGTGCCCGGGTCGATCTCGACCTCGCAGACATGGCAGGCGTTCGGCCAGGTCGGGCCGCCGACCGTGCTGGTCGCATCGATGAAGATGCGCCGCTCGGGCTGCTTGCCGGCGAGCTCGAACAGGTCGATGCCGAGGTCGGTGCCGACCACGCCGAAGCGGCCGGCGCGGTACTCGATGTCGGCCGGTGCGGCCTCGAGCACATCGCCGGCGAGCTGCTTGCCGCGCTCGATGGTGCGCACGCTGGCCACGTGCACCGCTGTGCCGCCGGTGAACAGCGAGCGCGAGCCGGCACTGCCGAAGCCGTTGGCGCGGTCGGTGTCGCCCTGCAGCACGCGCACGCGATCCTGCGACACGCCGAACACGTCGACGACGAGCTGCACGTAGCTGGTCGCGATGCCCTGGCCCATCGCCTGCGTCGCCGAGCCGATCTCGATGAAACCATCGGCCGCGACGTTGACGGTGACGCGCTCCTCGAGCGCGAGGCCGCCGGTCCATTCGAGAAAGCTCGCGAGGCCGCGGCCGCGCAGCTTGCCCGCCTGTTCGCTCGCGGCGCGGCGCGCGTTGAAGCCGTTCCAGTCCGCCAGCGCCAGCCCACGGTCGAGGATCTGCTCGAAGCGGCCGCTGTCGTAGACCTGCCCCATCGCGTTCGTGTACGGCATCTGCTCCGGGCGGATCAGGTTGCGGCGGCGCAGTTCGGCCGGGTCGAGGCGCATCTCGCGCGCCGCGGCATCGAACAGGCGCTCGGTGATGTAGATCGCCTCGGGCCGGCCCGCGCCGCGGTAGGCGCCGGTGGGCGCGGTGTTGGTCATCACCGCGATGAAGTGCAGGTCGATCGTCGCGATGTCGTAGATGCTGGTCGAAACCCACGGCCCGATCAGCAGCTGGATCGCGACCCCGACGCCGGTCGAGTAGGCACCGACGTTGGCGAGCGAACGCACGCGCATCGCGAGCACGCGGCCGTTCGCATCGAGCGCCAGCTCGGCGCGGCTGGTGACGTCGCGGCCGTGCACCGCGGAGACGAAGTCCTCGACCCGTTCCGCTTGCCAGCGCACCGCGCCCTTCAGTTCGCGCGCCGCGTACGCGACGACGATGTCCTCCGGATGGATGCCGGTCTTCATGCCGAAGCCGCCGCCGACATCGCCGACGACGACGCGCACGTTCTCCTCGGTGAGGCCGGGAATGGCCTCGCACAGCGAGCCGCGCACGCCGGTCGGCATCTGGCTGCTGATGCGCACGGTGAGCCGGCCGGAGGCCGCATCGAACGCAGCGACCATGCTGCGCGGCTCCATCGGGCTGGGCGCCACGCGCTGGTTCACGAGGTCGAGCGCGACGGTGTGCGCGGCGCGCTCGAAGGCCACGGCGGTCGCGCTCGCGCTGCCGTGGCGCATCTCGGCGCTGATGTTGTCCGGCGCCTCGGGGCACAGCACCGGCGCACCCGCTGAGACCGCCTGCGTCGGATCGACGACCGCGGGCAGCTCGTCGTAGTCGACCATCACCGCTTCGCTGGCGTCACGCGCGGCCTCGCGGCTGCGCGCGACGACGGCGGCCACGGCCTCGCCGACGAAGCGCACGGTGTCGAGCGCCAGCGCGCGGCGCGGCGCCGTCGCCGCTGCGCGGCCATCGGCGCGCATGAAGCCGGCCGGCGGCGGCATCGGCTTCACGCCGGCCTGCGCGAGCTGCTCGCCGGTGTAGACCGCGAGCACGTCGGGCATCGCGGCGGCGGCGGCCACGTCGATGGACTTGATCCGCGCATGCGCATACGGCGAGCGCAGGAAGGCGATGTGCGTCGTGTCGGCGACCGGCACGTTGTCGGTGAAGCGGCCCTGGCCGACCAGCAGCGTCGCGTCTTCGACACGCTTGACGGCCTGGCCGCTGCCGAAGCGCATCGCGTGGTCTGGGGTGGTGGTGGTGCTCATGACCACACCCCGATCGCCGAGTACAACGATCGACCCTCCGAGAGGGTCGGGCCTTGCTTGGGGCGGCCCGGCGCGGCGGCCCGGAACGAATGGGTTGACACAGGGAGTCTCATGGCGGGGGCCCTCGTCGTCGCGTTGGAGTTGCAAGGCGAACCCTACAACAGCTTGATGATCAACATCGCGAGCAGGCTCAAGAGCACGCTGCTGGCGAACGGGAAGAACCATTCGCGGCCGGCGAAGCGGAAACGAAAATCACCCGGCAACTTGCCCAGGCCGAACTTCTCGAGCCAGGGGCGCAGGCCGCTGAACAGCAGCAGCGCGAGAAAGACAACGGCGAGCCAGCGGATCACGAGGGCTCGTCCAGGGTTGGCCAGCGGATCACAGCGTGTGCGTCCGGTCGCCGCGCGCGAAGCCGAGCGGCGCGGTCGTGAAGGCCGCATCCGGGCCCTTCGCGAAGCCGATCACCTTGAACAGCTCGCCCATCTCGTGCTCGGTCAGCAGCTTCTGCGTGTTCGCGATGGTTTTCAGATCGGCGCCTTCCAGATCGTTCATCACGCCGCAGTTCATCAGGAAGTGCGCCTGCGTCGTGTAGCCGAGCACATCCAACCCGGCATTCTGCGCGGCCAGCGCCAGCGCGGTGAAATTGACGTGCGCGGTGATGTCCTTCTCGCCCACGTCGACGAGCGGATCGGCATCGGCGAGGTGCGCGCGGTGGCACATCAGTGTGCCGCCGCTGCGCTGCACATGGTAGTACTCGGCCTCGGGGAAGCCGTAGTCGATGAAGAAGGCCGCGCCGCGCGTCAGGCGCTCGGCGAGCGTCGTCACGAAGGCCTCGGCCTGCGGGTGGATCTCGGTCACGGTGCCGGGCGCGAACGGCCCGTCGAACGGCGGGCGCAATGCGGTCGGCCGGTCGCCCCAGCGGAACGCGTCGGCGTCGATCACGACCCCGCGCTCCAGCCAGCGCGTGCCGTCGAAACACAGCAGCTGCACCGGCATCGCATCGAGCACCTCGTTGCCGACGATCACGCCCTGCATCGCCTCGGGCAGCGCGTCGACCCAGCGCGGGGTGTCGCCGAACGCGGCCAGCCGCGTGCGCTGGCGCTCGCGCAGCGTGCCGGAGAGGTCGACGATGGTGTAGCGCTTCACGGCGCCGCCCAGCGCCTCCAGCAGCTGCGCGGCGAGTGCGCCGGAGCCGGCACCGAACTCCCAGACCTCGTCGCTGCCGCTGGCCTGCAGCGCCTGCGCGACCTGGCGTGCGAGCGCGCGCCCGAACAGCGGCGACAGCTCGGGCGCGGTGACGAAATCGCTGCCCGATTGCGGCATCAGCCCGAACTTCGGGCTGCGCCTCGCGTAGTAGCCCAGGCCGGGCGCGTACAGCGCCATCGCCATGAAGCGATCGAACGGCAGCCAGCCGCCCTCGCGCGCGATGGCAGCGCGCAAAAGTCGGGTGAGGGGCGCCGATACACTGGCGGTCTCGCTGGATTGCATCGAAGCATTGTAGGAACCATGTCGTCGCCCGTCCCCACCGCACGCCCGGTCGTGCTCGTCACCGGCGCGGCCCGCCGCCTCGGCCGCGCGATGGCGCTCGACCTGGCCGCGCACGGTTTCGACGTCGCGCTGCACTACCGCGGCTCGAAGGACGAGGCCTTGGCGGCTGTGGCCGAGTTGCGATCCGCCGGCGCGCAGGCGCACGCGTTTCAGGCCGATCTGTCGATCGAATCCGACTGCCGCGCGCTCGTGCCCGCGGTGGCGGCGCACTTCAACCAGCGCCTCGACGCGGTGGTCAACAACGCCTCGACCTTCGAGTACGACGATCCGGCGAGCTTCAGCGTCGCGGCGATGGAAAAACACTGGCGCGCCAACACCGCGCCGGCGATCCTGCTCGCGCAGGCGCTGCACGCGCATCTCGCCGCTGGCGCCACGACCGGCTGTGTCGTCAACCTCGTCGACCAGAAGCTCTGGAACCCGAACCCCGACTACTTCTCGTACACGCTGTCGAAGGCCGCGCTCCAGGCCGCCACCGTGATGCTCGCGCAGGCGCTCGCGCCGCGCGTGCGCGTCTGCGGCGTCGCCCCCGGCGTCACGCTGGTGTCGGGGCCGATGGGCGCAGACGAGTTCGCCGCGGCGCACAAGATGACGCCGCTGCAGCGCTCGTCCACCCCGGACGACATCGCACGCGCGGTGCGCTTCCTGATCGAATCGCCCGCGATCACCGGCACGACGCTGCTGGTCGATGGCGGCCAGCACCTGAGCGCGCAGCCGCGCGACGTGCTCTACCTTGCCCGGAATTCGTGATGATGAGATCCCCATGCACAGCCTGCTGAGCCACCCCAGCCTGATGGACTGCCGGCGCCTGTTCCTGCGCGACTACGAGGTCTTCATCAACATCGGCGTGCACGCGTTCGAGAAGACCGGCGAGCAGCGGGTGCTGATCAACGTCGACCTCTACATCCCGCTCGCGCTCTCGACGCCCCAGGCCGACGAGCTCGACGAGGTCGTCGACTACGATTTCATGCGCAGCAGCATCGCCTCGCGCGTCGCGCAGGGCCACATCCATCTGCAGGAAACGTTGTGCGACGACGTGCTCGCGCTGATGCTGGCGCACCCGAAGGTGCGCGCGGCGCGGGTCTCGACCCAAAAGCCCGACGTGTACCCGGATTGCGACTCGGTCGGCTGCGAGGTGTTCGGCATGAAGGAGAAGACGTTATGAGTGCAGTGCTGGAGACCCCGGTCAAGGATTCGAAACCCTCGGTCGAGCTGCAGAAGCTCAGCAAGCGGCTGCACCGCCAGGTCGGCCAGGCCATCGTCGACTTCAACATGATCGAAGAAGGCGACAAGGTCATGGTCTGCGTCTCGGGCGGCAAGGACAGCTACGCGCTGCTCGACATCCTGATCAACCTGCGTGCCCGCGCGCCGATCCATTTCGACCTCGTCGCGGTCAACCTCGACCAGAAGCAGCCCGGCTTTCCCGAGCACGTGCTGCCCGAATACCTGGGCAAGCTTGGCGTGCCGTTCCACATCGAGAACCAGGACACGTACTCGATCGTCAAGCGCGTGATCCCCGAAGGCAAGACCATGTGCAGCCTGTGCTCGCGGCTGCGGCGCGGCATTCTTTACAGAGTGGCCGGTGAACTCGGCGCGACCAAGATCGCGCTCGGACACCACCGCGACGACATGGTGCAGACCTTGTTCATGAACATGTTCTTCGGCGCCAAGCTCAAGGGCATGCCGGCCAAGCTCGTCAGCGACGACGGCAGAAACATCGTGATCCGCCCGCTCGCGTATGTGAACGAAATCGACCTGGAGCGCTGGGCCCGGCACCGCGAGTTCCCGATCATTCCGTGCACGCTGTGCGGCAGCCAGGAGAACCTGCAGCGCGTGCAGACCAAGCAGATGCTGCGCGAATGGGATCGGCAGTACCCCGGGCGTGTCGACAACCTGTTCAACGCGATGGCCAACATCGTGCCCTCGCACCTGATGGACCGGAACCTTTACCCGTTCGCGACGCTCAAAACCACCGGCGTGGCCGACCCCTCGGGCGACCGCGCGTTCGACGACGATGACTGCGCAGCGCCGGCCAGCATCGCGATCCGTCCGATGCTCTGAAGGCGCTGCGACAGGAGAGCCCGATGTTCAAACTGCTTTGTGTTGCCACTGTTTCGATGCTGCTCGGCGGCTGCGCCGCCTTCAACAACCTGCACAGCGAAGTCTCGACCTACGGCCCCTGGCCGGCCGAGCGCAAGCCGGCGAGCTTCGCGTTCGAGCGCCTGCCGTCGCAGCAGCAACACCCGGAGCACCAGCAACAGCTCGAGGACGCCGCACGCGGCGCGGTCGAGGCCGCGGGCTTTCGCGCCGCACCCGATCTGAACAACGCCGAATACCTGATGCAGGTCGGCGCGCGCGTCACCAGCAACGACCCGTGGATCTACAACGAGCCGCTGTTCTGGCGCACCGGCTGGCGCTACGGATATGGCTACCACCGCTGGGGCCGCGGCCCGTTCTGGGGCATGAACGGCGGCTACGGGTACGGCTACGGCGGCCCGACGAGCTTCGAGCGCGAGGTGGCGCTGCTGATCCGCGACCGCAAGACCGGCCAACTGCTGTATGAAGCCCGTGCCAACAACACCGGGCCGTCGGCATCGATCGACTACCTGCTGCCGGCGATGTTCGAGGCGGCGATGAAGGATTTCCCCGGCACCGGCCCGAACCCGCGCGCGGTGACGACGCAGATCTCCAAGCAGTGATGGCGTCCCTCGTCGAACGGATGCGTTCGACGAGGGGCACGCACCGCCGATCAGTCCGCTGGCGAGTCGACCTTGGCCGCTGCGAGGGCGCGCAGGTCACCCTCCCAGCCGGCCAGCGTCTGCGCCGCGTGGCGGCGCTGCGCCGTGCTCATGCCGTTGTGCAGCGTCGCGGCAAACGCGCAGTTGAACTCGGTCAGGCGATCCGAGTAGCGCCGGTAAGCCTCCTGCGGCGAGTGCTCGATGCGGTCCGCATAAGCACGCAGCGCGGTCTGGGTCTGTTCGCGGCTGGCCTTGTCACGGATGAGCTTGTTCAGCAGCTGCAAGGCATCGCGCTGGCGCATGCGACGCTCGGCCAGCCACAGCTCGGCATCGAACGGTGAGCGCGCCAGCGCCACCGCCAGCTGGGCGCGCTGCTTGTCGTCGAGCTTGCCGTACAGCGTCTCGGCGCGCTCCACGGTGCGCTTCACATTCGCCGCGGCGCGTTTGGCCGGGTCGGCCTGCAGGTAGTCGTCGCGGAATTCGCTGTTGGTCTTGGCGTAGCGCTGCTCGATGTGCGCGATCTGCTCCAGCGTGATGCTGGGCAGGATGTCGGCGGCAGCCGGCACAGCGCGGTCGAACGCGGTGTTGGCGCGCTGGATCAGGTCGGCCTGCCATTCGCAGACACGGGCCGCGGTCGTGTCGGCCATCACCTCGGCCTGGGCACGCACCAGCAGCGCGGCATAGTCGGGCAGCTGGGTGCGGCGGTGCCAAGCGAACCATTGGGCGAGCGCCTGGCGCACGCGCTGCGTCTGGGCGGCGTCGAAATCCACATAACGATCGAGCCACCAGTACACCAGATCGGGCGCGGTGCCGTAGCCGATGCGCAGCGCGCTGCAGCCCGAGGTCAGCGCGAGCACGCTGCACAGCGCCGCGATAATCCAGCGGTCAAGGAAACGCCGGGCTGCCCCAAGTTTCCTTGCCCCCCTCGGGGGGCGGACGCCGCCATGCGGCGGCCTGGGGGCTCGCATCAGATCTGGCATCCAAAGGGAGAACAACATGGCGCTCGATATCGTGATCATGGCCGCGGGCAAAGGCACCCGCATGAAATCCGACCGACCCAAGGTACTGCACCCGCTGGCGGGCCGGCCCCTATTGCAGCACGTCCTGCAGACTGCCGCCGGCCTGGGGGCAGACGGCATCGTGGTGATCACCGGCCACGGTGCCGACGAGGTCGAGGCCGCCGTGAGCGCGCCGCGCTTGAGCTTCGTGCGCCAGCTGCCGCAGCTCGGCACCGGCCACGCGGTGCAGCAGGCCGTGCCGAAGCTGCACGCCGAGGGCACGACCCTGATCCTGAACGGCGACGTGCCGCTGATCGAAGCCGCCACCGCACGCGCGCTGATCGAGGCCTGCGGCGGCACGCGGCTGGCGCTGCTGACCGTCGAGCTCGCCGATCCGACCGGTTACGGCCGCATCGTGCGCGGCGATCCGGCCGGGCGCGGTGCGACCGAGGGCGGCCGCGTCCACGGCATCAAGGAGCACAAGGATGCAAGCGCGACCGAACGCCTGATCCGCGAGGTCTACACCGGCGCGATGGCCGCACCGACCGCGCTGCTGAAGCGCTGGCTCGCGGCCCTGAAGAACGACAACGCCCAAGGCGAGTTCTACCTGACCGACGTGGTCGCGCTCGCCGTGAGCGAGGGCGTGCCGGTCGTCACCGCGCAGCCGGCGAACGAGATCGAGGTGCTGGGCGTGAACAGCCCGCTGCAGCTCGCCGAACTCGAGCGCCGCGTCCAGCGCCGCCAGGCGGACGCGCTGATGGAAGCCGGCGTGCGCCTGGCCGACCCGGCGCGTCTCGACGTGCGCGGCGAGCTGCGCTGCGGCAACGACGTCGACATCGACGTGAACTGCGTGTTCGAAGGCACGGTCGCGCTCGGCCACGGTGTGCGCATCGGCGCGAACTGCGTGATCCGCCATGCGGTGATCGGCAACGGCGCGGTGATCCACCCGTTCACGCACATCGACGGCGAGGCGATCGGCGTCAGCGTCGGTGCCGGATCGCTGATCGGCCCGTTCGCACGGCTGCGGCCCGGCGCGATGCTGGCCGAGGACGTGCACATCGGCAACTTCGTCGAGGTCAAGAACTCGACGCTGGCGCGCGGCGCGAAGGCCAACCACCTCGCCTACCTCGGCGACGCGACGGTCGGCGAACGCGTCAATTTCGGCGCCGGCAGCATCACCGCAAACTACGACGGGGCGAACAAGCACCGCACCGTGATCAGTGCCGACGTGCACGTCGGCAGCAACTGCGTCCTGGTCGCACCGGTCACGCTGGGCGCCGGCGCGACCGTCGGCGGCGGTTCGACGATCTCGAAGGATGCCCCAGCCGGCCAGCTGACGGTCGCGCGCGCGAAGCAGGTCTCGCTGGCGGGCTGGAAGCGGCCGGTCAAGATGAAGTAGTTGGGTCGCCTGGCGGGACGAGCGCCGGGCCGCCCCAAGCCGGCCCGCGCCCCCTCGGGGGGTCGGTTGCCGTACTCGGCAACCGGGGGGCTGACACCACCCAGGACTCGAACTCGTGCTGCGGCAGCGGCCCGCTGATCAGCAAGCCCTGCAGTTCGTCGCAGCCGTGCTCGGCGAGGAAGGTGCGCTGCGCCTCGGTCTCGACGCCCTCGGCGATCACCGTCATGCCGAGGTTGCGGCCCATCTGGATGATCGCGCGCGTGATCGCGGCCGAGTCGCGGTTGTCGGGCAGGTCGTGCACGAACGAGCGGTCGATCTTGACCTTGTCGATCGGCAGCTCCTTCAGGTGACCGAGCGATGAGTAGCCGGTGCCGAAATCGTCGACCGAGATCCGCAGGCCCATCGCCTTCAGCCGCACCAGGCGCTGTTTGACGTGCGCCACGTCGTCCATCAGCATGCGCTCGGTGAGCTCGAGCTCGAGCAGCGCGGCGGCCGTTGCCGGCAGCTGCGCAACCGCCTCGATGAACCCCGGCGACTGGAACTGCACGCCCGCCAGATTGACGGCCACCAGCGACACCCCCAGGCCCATCGCATGCCAGCGCAGCGCGCAGCGCGCCGCCTCGGTCAGCACCCATTGACCGATCGGCAGCATCAGCTGGCGCTGCTCGGCCAGGCCGATGAACGCGTCCGCCGTGAGCAGGCCGCGCTCGGGGTGCTGCCAGCGGATCAGCGCCTCTGCACCGACGAGCGCACCATCGATCGCCCGCACCTGCGGCTGGAAATGCAGCTCGAACTCGTCGCGCTCGAGCGCCTGCGCGAGTTGCCCTTCCATCACCAGCTCGGCGTAGGCCGCGGCCGCCATGCGCGGCTCGAACAGCTGGACGTTGGCCCGGCCGCGCGCCTTGGCCAGGTACATCGCCGAATCGGCGTGCTTCACGAGTTCTTCGGAGCTGCGGCCGTCGGCCGGGTACAGCGCGATGCCCACCGACGGCGTGACCGACAGCGGCCGCCCTTCGGCATCGACCGGCGCACTGATCGCCGTGAGCAGCTTCTGCGCGACCTCCTCGGCGTCGCGCACCTGCTGTTCGCCGGCCGCAAGATTGGCCAGCAGCACGACGAATTCGTCGCCGCCGAAGCGCGCCACCACGTCGGTGTTGCGCAGGCTCGCGGTGATGCGCGTCGCCACGGTGCGCAGCAGCGCGTCGCCGACCAGGTGGCCGAGCGAGTCGTTGACGCGCTTGAAGTTGTCGAGGTCGATGAAGAGCAGGGCCAGGCGCGGCTCGAAGCCTTCGCTCGCGCCCAGCATCGAGCGCTCCAGGTGAGCCATGAACGACGCGCGGTTCGGCAGCCCGGTGAGCGTGTCGAAGTGCGCCATGTGGTGGATGCGCGCCTGCGCGGCATGGCGGTCGCGGATGTCGCGCACGATCGTCATGCGCAGCCGCTCGCCGCCGCGCATCATCGTTCGCACGATGAACTCGACCGGAATGCGCTGGCCGTGCTTGTCGAGCAGCACGCTCTCGTAGGCGGTCTCCTGTCCCGAGGCGATCACCGCGGCGACCTGGGCCACGTGATCGGGGGCGATGAACTCCAGCGTCTTGCGGCCCAGCATCTCCGCGAGCGGGTAGCCGATCAGTTCGCACACCGGCGGGTTCGCGTCGGTGATGAAGCCGTCGCGGTGGAACACGATGCCCTCGGCGCTGGCCTGCATGAACTTCGCGAGCCGCTCCTCGGATTCGCGCGCGGTCTGCTCGGCGACGCGGTGGCGTGTGATGTCGTTGATCAGCACGAAGGCGCCGATCGCTTCGCCGGCGGGGCCGTCGACGTGCGGCACCAGGTGCACCTCGATCCAGCGCCGCCCGCCGTCCGGCGCAGACAGGGTGCGCTCGTAGACGACCTCGACGCGCTGCGCCAGCATGCGCTCGACCTGCGGCTGGATCTCGCGCGCGGCCTGCTCGCCGATGATCTCCTTCAGCGTCAAGCCGATGATGCGGTGGGGGTCGCGGCCGAAGGCCTGTGCGTACTGCCGGTTCGCGAACCGGCAGCGCAGGTCGCTGGCGCTGTAGTACGCGATCAGCACCGGCACGTTGTCGGCCAGCAGACGGAACAGCCCGGCCTGCGCCTGCGGCGAGCGGTGCGCAAGCGCGCTGTCGGGGTGGTCGATCACGAGGTGGTGGGCGACACCGGCAAGGACGCTCGCCGGCTGTCGAGTCCATCATAGACGGCGCTGCGCCGCCGCAC
>Ga0307517_10005843_pt1 | contig 18404 bp, 22 predicted proteins | sample 23_EM_MG_FD_194515 | JGI IMG/M metagenome (GOLD analysis project Ga0307517, IMG submission 194515) | Populus trichocarpa ectomycorrhiza microbial communities from riparian zone in the Pacific Northwest, United States - 23_EM | ecosystem: Host-associated > Plants > Roots > Unclassified | place... | reverse complement strand
GTAACTCTCCATTCCGGCTGAAGGCTCACCCACCAAACCTTGAAGCCTTTGCCGAAGCTTTTCATTGGTGGCGGCCGCCAAGTTTGAGAGCGATGACGTTTCATCCATTCCGAAATGGCCTCTGGGCGCTCGTTTTTAGGCAGTGGTTTTCCATCCGAGTACTTTTCCTGGGCCTCGAACGCACTCCAAACATCCAGCAGCCGTTTCCAATATGTGCCTCCATTGATAGATCGGAGCATTCCCAACACCTTTGTAAACCACGCAGGTTCCGATGCCACAACCGTCGTTGAAGGTGGAGATAGAGGCTCGACGGCTGTGGCTCGTGAGGTGCGTGGTTGTTTGGTCGACTGGTAAGCCGTCGTAGTGGCACGAATGGGACGTCGCTTGGACGATATTGATGGTGGTGGAGGGGAGTCATTCGATTCTGCATGAGAGGTTCGTGCATCGCGTTTGTTGCTATTGGATCGTATGTCGTACTCATCCATACTAGTACTGTCGCGTTTTTCTATAGCATCCTCTTCCGCATTTCTGGTTGACTTTGGCTTCTTCGGCGTTCGAGACATGTCCTCATCGCCATTCGCATTTTTCCTCTTACCGATTGTGGTGGCAGTCGGACGAGGTTCTGGGGAAGGAAGGCGAGCGGGGAGTGGCGCATGTGTTGGAGAAGGTATGGATGACTGTAGTGGGGCAAGTAATAACGAGAGAGAACGCTTCGGGGACGGGACGGGGGTGAGAACCGGTGATTCTGAGCGATGAGGTGGCGAATCATCACGAGAGGGCGAGGGCAAGCGAGGTACTGAACTTTGAGAGGGGACGCTCGGAAGAGTAGGGGAATTCGAGGTGCCTGTAGTAGCGGACGAAGTTACGCTGTCCGCATTGTATGTGTCGAAATTCGCCCCCGCGGATTCCAAGTTCAAGGATTCCAAGGGATCGAACCTTTCGTCCTCAGGTAAAACCCACTGGCGGCGCTCTTCAGGAGCTGGTTGAACAGTTATTAGTACGATTGAATACCTAGCAATGATATGACTTACAGAAACACTTTTGAAGGAAAGACCCGTATATCGGCACAAAGAATTCCTTGTAGCGCAACCGCTCGGCTTGTCCAAAGTTCATCTGTACGTCGCCAGAGGTCGTGCCAGCATGAAGGCTAGGAATAGTGAGAACAATGTGGGGGTTTACTTTCAATCAATTTAATTCACACCTTATGATCTTCAAACGACCTTCATGTGCTGGTTCAGGTCCTCCAGTAATCAACGTCACGGGCCACCCTGTAGCCTCAGATATGAGGTCTAGAATAGGTTGCGTGAATCGGAAAAGGGATTGAATACACCTGCAAAAGAATTAGATTGTCAAATATGGTATAGAGTAGATCAAGAGAAATAGTTTACTGCTGGCGGGCGACAGGATCTTTGGACGGTTTGCCAGTAGTATCATCCTTCCACCGTTTCAGAGCGGCCTCATGTTCTTCCTTGGCTCGATCCCCCCAATACTTCTGATTCTCCGCAGGTAAGGTTTCAAACATCTTGCGGGCGATAGCATCTCGCAATTTGGCCAATTGTGAGCGAGGGGTCCCATCCCTCATGACGACGCGCTTCACCTCGTGCTCAATGGCAATCCGCTGAGTTTTGCGCCAAGTGTTCACCGCGGATCTGAGCCGGGGCCGCTGTATGCCAACGCCAGTGAGCTTGAATAACAACGCACGATAGGGGTCCTGCGCCCCGGAATCTTGGGGGTCCATGTCTTGATCCTTCATGTGCTGGAAGCAAACGAACGTTTTCGCTGGAAGTTCAAATCAAATATAAACAGACCACCATAAACAAATTACCACTAGTGCTTTTGCGGAACATTACGGTCCACAACGACCCTGACAATTTGAATTTTCTAGAAAGGAGGCAGAGGACGTTGATATCTCGTACATATACCTTGCCGTTTAGGCTGCAGGCGGGTTGCCTGATTTCAACAGCGCTGAAGTCAGCACGATTACATCTTCCCGCCAACGCGCCAATCTTACCCACGCTCCTCCTTCACCTCCTTTCTTTTCTTCACCTCTTCCTGCAAATGTTTTTTGACTTCTATCCTCCATATCGCCAGGATCATGATATACCAGAACGCGAACCTAATTAACGCGTCGCGTCACCTCATGTGACCCCCCGGCTTAGGTCCCATCACTGATTCAAATTACGGTTTCCACGGCAGGGTACTGCCCAAACCCTACCAAGGCATCATGCGGTCCCCGTAGATAGCGGAAGCGAGCCCGAAGTGAGAATCGAGTCATCCAGGTTATTCCTGGCCACCACGGATGGCTCCCCAACCCTCACGCACCTCAAGGTCCACTCCGGGTCTGCCTCCAAAGCCCAGTCCACCACCTACTACGAGTCGAACTCGCCCACGAAAACCACTATCGCAGGCCATCAACACCAATGTCAACGCCTACCCCCGCACAGACCCCATCAAAGCGCTCAGCGTCCTGTTGAAGCTCTTGACATCCCTCCCATCGCGTATTGGCGGGTGCCAGTACAAGCTTACGCAGTCTGAACATGCGCTGTCGCTTCATCTCATCGGTATCCTCGATCCATTCGTTTATCATGGTGTTCGCGCCCTTCTCCCCAACCCAGTCAGCGCTGGTGCCGCTGGTGCCCCTTCCTTTGGACTTGTGGACCAGCCTACTGAAATCATCGATACCATCTTATTCCACGTCGACTCTCGCAAGGATCTATTAAACATCGGCCTTGGTTGTAAACGTCTGTACGATGTTGTGTTTCCCAGGCATTTCGAATACCGCGTTATCCGTTGTAAGGTCTCTTCCATCAGCGTTTGGAACCACCTCGTGCACCACCGTTCGCTGGCTCGTAACGTGCGCAGACTGGAAATCCTCGACGAGCGGGCGCCGTCGAGGAACGGTAATACGGTCTGCGTCCCTCGAGGGATATTGCAAGGCGACACGGACTTGGAATCGACAGACGACGAATTGAGCATGCATGCGAAGCAAGAACGCTTCCTCGCTGCTGCTCTCGTTCGGATGACGGGATTGAAGGAGTTCAAGTGGTCGTGCAATCATTCTCCCATTTCGATCGCGCATATTTGGCCTACCCTTATGATGCGGGCTGTAAACCTGAACTTGATGCAGATTTGCGATAATTTGGTGTTTGCACCCGTGAAGCAGCAGGAAGAAGATAGCAGCGCAAGCGAGAGTGAGGCGGATGATGGGGGTACTGGTAATGAAAGGGGGTTGATGACGACTATGTCTGCTTCTGCTGTAGGTTGTCTCTCGACTTCTGTATCGGACAAATACTGATCATGATATTGTAGTTACCTGGGATGAATACCGTTATTTTCCATTCGACCCTTCACAGCTACGGTGCAGCGAAGCACCCTGAACTAGGCCGAATCTCCACGATGTTACACCAATGCCTCAACCTCAAGGTATTCCAACGCTTCTTTCTACTGCTGTTATTCACATTCCTGACCTTCAATCAACCCAACAGCATCTCGAGGTCATCTACATCGCACCTCGCTCTCATGTCGGCACCACCGCATCACGAACACGCCCCTTGGCCGACGAATTCCTCATGTATGGCCGTTGGGAAAACCTGACAACTCTATATCTATCAAATCTAAGATGTGTATCCCCCGAAGCACCCTCGTCGTTTCTCTCCGCCCATCCTTCGCTTGAAGTATTGCATATGGACGTTAACATCCACGCCGCCATTGGGCCAGCTGCTTTGGTGCTAACGGATGGAGCGTTGCCGCGCTTGCGCGAGGTTAAGGCGTCAAGGGATGTGATTAATGCGATCTTGGTGTGTCCATCCCCGAGTGCGGAGAGGCGGCCCTTGGAGGTGATTAAGGGGTTTAAGCTCTCCGGCAACAGCGGTAATAACTCTCAAACTGGATCGGCGGCGGCGGCGTCATCGCGATCGATATCTGACGCCACCTTTTTATCCAACCTCCGCCAATGCGGGTCTGGTATTCGCAGAATCGAAATGTCGGGGTGGCATGATATGGAGGATATCAGGAAACTTGCAGTTTGTGTGCCCAATCTTCAATACCTCGATGTGGGACGTAGACTTGGTGGTGCGGCGGCGGCTGCGCAACGGGTGCATGAGCACCACCATCACCAGAACGTGACTTCGACCGCGAAACAGGGCGTAGCCACCAACATGGTCGAGTGGGCGGAGCTGATGAGTACGATGCCCGAGTTGACGGCGATGCACGGCGTAAGGTTCTTTTATGAAGTTTCCACTGCGACTATGGGCACCGCAGCGGCCTCTACCGCTGCCTCAACCAACACCAGCAGCTGCCCAACGACGGACTCTTTCTCCCTTTCCTTCGCTTCCTCCTCGCCCTCACCCATTCCGAACCCGAGTGGCATATCCCCCTCCCCGATTCCCAACCCGCTGAAGACGCAACCCCAAACACACACATTATCCATGATGGAACGCAGTCGTATGCGGAAGAACGATGAGATTGCGGGTGTGTTGGCTTGGAAGTGTCCAAAGTTGAGGAGGGTGGATTATTGGGAGGAGGGGGCGGGGAAGGTTGTTGTGCTTTCAAGGGAGCGGGAGCATGGGCATGGCGATGAAGGTGCGAAGGAAAGGGAGGGAAAAGCAAGATGGGAGGTTCGTCGGGTTCGTGCGTAGTTATAAAGCTAAGGTTGGAGTTTTGGATACATTGTGGGTGCTGGATTTGTGTACAAAAATGTGGAGTGTATTGTATTCATTGGGGCGTTCCATTGGTTATGCATGATGGATTATGAAAGTGTAACATGAATTTTGAAATGTGATTGCTTACTTCGAAACGCCGTTCGTGGCCTCACCAATTTAAACTGTGATGTAAATGTTCTCTAAGTAGCACTGCTCAACTACCCATCGCAACTGGCGGTGGTGCATAAGTAAAGCCTGCACGAGTCTACCCAAGTGCGCGATGGTCTCTCGTAGACAATCTTCGAACCGGGCGTCTCAGATCTACGCTGTCAACAACCAAACACGAAGCATTTTGTTCTTCAGAATTCCTCCCCTCCATATAAAAGTACTATCAGGACCCGTCACCCTACATGGGTCCCACCATTCGTCCCAAATTTGTGGCAGAGTGACAAAAGGTGGATCCGGTCAATGTGTGGGGTGATGTTAGTTAACCGTTATAAACATAGCTTACCGGCTACGTTGGAATTCCTGATCTTGATATCTCACACAAGAATTCATGACGTGTACAATTCATTCTAATTTAGGGAGGATTCCTTGTGCTAAAGGTGGGCGTTATTTATAACTCCATGTTTCAGAGTAGTTGACAAAGTCTTCTGAGCGATCTTCATCAATTACTATTCCACAATGTCAGATGCACCACCTTTCGCGGCTATCAAGTCGGAATTGAATTCCCAGCCAATAGATAGGGACTGGGCACTTTCCCAATCATGAATCCACGAACTACGATTCGATGGCTTACAATAGCCCTGCCCTCCCTCGTCGTATAAAAACCATGGCCAATGTCACGGTTGAGTGATTTCCAAACCTTGTAGTCCCTCACCCTCAAATATGGCTGGTTCTTCTGCCAATATTAACAACACTCTTCTATGCAATGAACTTCCAAATCCCTTTACGCCGATGGCATTTCTCCCTCCTCGTTTAGCATTCGAGGCCAAATTTTCTGAGTTTGTAATGGCCTGTTCTCTTGCAGTATGTTTTTCTATTGGCTATATAAGGCTGATGAAATTATGTGCTGACCAGATGTGGCTCAGGTTCTAATTTGGGATCAACTGCATACGTTATCTGACGACTACCAGCTTGCGTTTAAAAAGAAATTCCGTTGGCCAACCGCCGTGTATTTCATATCTAGGTAAGAGGTGAACAACTGACAACGCAGATGGCTCATCATGGGAATGGTCAAATTTAGGATATCTGCTTTGGTTCATCTCATTGGAAAAAACGTCCAGCTGAGTGAGTGTACAAATCAACTCCTGCACGTCTTTCTACATGCGCTCGTATAGATGCTCAAATTGACCACTGCAACTTATCGGAAGTGATATTGCAAGCCTTCTTCATCTTCTCCCGTGCATCAATAGCACTCCTGATGTATTTTCGGGTATGCGCGGTGTACAACATGAACAGAATCGTTGTTCTCTTCTTCGGCTTCACTTGGCTCGGTGTCGTCGCAAGTGCAGCGACACCATTGGCTGGCCTGGAAGGAATCTACATTGGACCCACAAAGTATTGCACAACCATGGTAAAACACGACTACATCATTTCTATATCCATTATTGGTTTAGTAAATGATACTCTAATTTTCCTTGCCATCATGTACAAGCTGGGGATGGCGGACATTCGAAGAAGCCCGACTTCACAGATTTCTACCACATGGAAACCGACCGGTCGCTTAAAATCGTTCAGAAGAGTTTTTCTTCAAGATAGCCAAATCTATTATTCGTGAGCTGAGCCCTACTTACACTCTTGATGTGTTCGTCTCACTGAAATCATCATATTAGCATTGCTGTCGTATTCAACTTTGCAACACTTATCACATTTTTTGCCGCCCATATTCCTCCCCGATCTCCTTTTCGTTTTATAATGATCTACCCAGACTTGGTCGTCATGAATATCATGGCATGTCGAGTGTTTAGAAATGTCAAATTCGGCCGCCATTCCCAGGTCCTTATTATGCCCACCCCAACCAACACTGGGAACCCAACCCAACTTGATTACATCCCGGGCAAGGGTGGGGAGAATTTGTATCCTATGGATGATACAGTGACTATGCCCACGTCGGCGGAGGTTTCTCGGTGGAAGGGATTGGTCAGGTTCCCTATACCGGAATCCCATAGGCGAGGAATGGAGAGGCAGAACACCCACTTGGTCGGAGTGGAAGTCACGAAGGTCATTGAGCACACTCGGAGTTGAAGGCGGGCATGGCGTTTTACTGACATCCGTAGTCGCCAAAGGAATTTGGGCATTTCCTCACGTCGGCATCGACAATTACTGGATTGAGAAGCCGTCCATATTAACAAAAGGTCCAGTATATACAAAAAAAAACCTATACACGATGTACTTGTATTTGGTTAATGCCAGTCTCCTCTTTCCCCCATGATTTATTTTAGAAAGCCTGGTCCGCTACTTTTACATAGTGATCTCATGCCTTATGATAATTCTCTAAATAAATAAAATGATTTTTTTTGTATGATGTATCTAATTTTGTTTTATTCGATGGGGCCTGGCGATTTTGATGTTGGCCGGCGCAACAATCCCCCGATGCGCCCTCGTTGTTTCCCGCCGCCCACCCTTCACTTTAAGTGTTGCAGATGGGTGCTAACATCAAGGCCGCCGCTGGGCGTGCTGCTTCTGCGTATTTAGTGCCTGTGGATGGAGCGCTGCCGCGCTCGTCAGAAGTTAAGGCGTCAAAGGATGTATGCAAAGGAGCGACATTGGAGTAGGATGGTATACCTGGGCGTTATCAAGCGATAATTCGCAGCGTCGCTGTTTTAATTTTCACTTGTTAACGAAGTCTGGGATATGAGCCGCACCGCCGCTGTTAGAGGTATGTGAGGATGGAGCAGGAATGGAGATAGCGCGAACCAGACGCACCGTTTCACCGCTGCCCTCTGTTATTGATTTACTAACCCATTCCTCCACCCATCCTGCCTCGTCCCCTCACTCGTGTTCGGGTCTCTCGAAATAGTCGTATGCAGCTACCAAGATCGATTTGGTGCAGTCAGAAGCGGTGGGTTCGGGTAGAGAGCGAGTATGTCCCTTCGAGTTGGTCGCCATCGCTGTACCATACTAATCGAATCGACGATTCTTCTTTTCGCCCAGATTATACCCAGTCTCAAATCGCCAAATGCACGACTAGACATGAATAGCCGAGTATATGTACGTTCGTTCCTGATCATCGTGTCGAAGGGCATAATTCTCTTGCTCCTCCTCACTCGTGAAGATGTCTGAGGTGGTACATGTTGTCAGTGAGGAGATTGTGCGTATTGACGAGGAAAACCACTGACCTTGTGGGTGTGAGCCCATTTGTTGGATCCAGGTTTCTCGATGTTATTGAAAACAGCCATCAATATCACTGTGCGCAAACACGGCTGATGTGGATGTTGAGAGAGGGATGCTACGGGGCCATGAGAGGTCCATAAGTTATCTTCTGTTTTTGTTCCGTGTTCCCTCCGTAAGGAAGTCTCTTTTGGGAATACAAGGGCACGTCGTAGCTGTTGGAAGTGTGAGGGTCTACTGTGTAGACTGACCAGGTAATTAAGTTCCCTCGTCACTTTCGCTGAATCGTCGGCGGGATTGTCACTAGTCGGGCATATCCTCAAGAGCTTGGTAGATATGAACAGAAAAAGGCAACGGAATTATCCGTGGGAATTATATAACAGCTTCGTGATCCGTTGTTCTCTCCCGTCAACATGCTCTACCGATCATTCCAATTGCATCTGGTCTAACCATACGCTGGGTCATGGTAGTCATATTTTTCAAGTCCTTCTGCATTGTAGGTTTCATTCCCTCGTATTTTCCGACATTATTATCTAAATTTACCGAATTTGGAGGAATTCTTGGGAGGCTCAATCAATGGCCGTTAGATGTCCGCTGTCAGCAACCTAACACGAGGCCTTTCGTTTTTCAGAATCCCCCCCCTCCATATGTACTAGTGGCGATGGATTTTTTTCAAACAATCGCCAACGGGATCATTCCGAGATGGCTGTTTGTGCACTTCATACGTTGGAATTCCTGATCCTGGCATCTGGCACAAGAATTCATCAGAGCTCGTTCTAATTTAGGGGGATTATTCGTGGTAAAGGTGGACATTATTTATAATTTTATGTCCCGGGATAATTGACCAAGGCTTCTGGACGATCTTCATCAATCACTCTTGCTTAACGACGTCAGATGCACCATCCTCCACGGTTGCTCGTATCAAAAGGGAATTGAATTGCCAGCAAATAGATAGGGGCTAGCTCTTTTCAATCATGAATCCACGGACCACGATTCGATGTCTTACAATAGCTCTAACCTCGCTCATCGTATAAAAACCATGTCCGCTATTGAATGATCCCCAAAACTTGTAGTTCCGAACCATCAAATATGGCTGGTTCATCTAGCAACGTTAGCAGCATTCTTCCACCCAAAGCACTTCCGGATCCCTTGGCTTTTATGCCTCCTCATTTCGCATTCCAGGTAAAATTTTCCGAGCTTGTAATTGCCAGTTCTCTCGCGGTACGTCTTTCTATAAGGCTGGTTAAATTAGGCGCTGACCTGATGTGGCTCAGGTTCTAATCTGGGATCAACTGCATACATTTTCTGACGACTACCAGCTTGCATTTAAAAAGAAGTTCCGTTGGCCAACCGCCGTATATTTCGTATCCAGGTAGGAAGTGGACAACTGATAATAAAGATGACTGATCGTGGACATGGCCTAAATTTAGGATATCTGCTTTAGTTCACCTCGTTGGAAAAAATGTCCAACTGAGTAAGTGTACAAGTCAGCTTTGCATATATTTCCACATGAACCCATACAGATTCTCAAATTGACCACTGCAATTTAATGGAAATGATATTGTGCACCTGCTTCCTCTTCTCCCGTGCATCAATCGCACTCCTGATGTATATTCGGGTATGCGCGGTGTATAACATGAACAGAATCGTTGTTCTCTTCTTCGGTTTCACTTGGCTCTTTGTCGTTGCAGGCGCAGCGACCCCATTCGGCTCCCTGAAAGGAATCTACATTGGATCCAAGTCTTGCACGACCTTGACAAAACACGAGTACTTCATTGCAATATCAGCTTGTGGCTTTATCAATGATACTCTAATTTTTCTGGCCATCATGTACAAGCTTGGCATGGCAGACATTCGAAGAAGCCCGACTTCCCAGATTTCCACGTCCTGGAAACCAACCGGTCATTTACAATCGTTCACAAGAGTTTTTCTTCAAGACAGCCAAATCTATTATTCGTGAGTTGGGCCCTACCTATACATACTCTTATTGTTTCTCTCTGACCAGAATGATATTAGCATTGTCGTCGCATTAAACTTAGCAACACTCATCATCTTTTTTGTTGCTAATAATCCCCCCCAATCCCCTTTTCGACTTATAATGATCTATCCAGACACGGTCGTCATAAATATCATGGCATGTCGAGTGTTCAGAAATGTCAAACTCGGCCGCCATTCCCAGGTCCTTATTATGCCCACCAAAATTAACACCGGGAGCCTAATACAACATGATAACATCCCTGACACGGAGGGCTCGTATCATATGGGCGACAGAGTGGCCATGCCCATGTCGGCATAGGTTTCAGGGTGGAAGGAATTGGCGAGGTTCCCGACACCGGACTCCCATAGGCAAGCGATCGAGAGGCCGAACATCCACTTGAATTACTGAGCTCACTCGGAGTTGACGGCAGATATGGAAGGCGGGTGTTGACATTCGGTAGTCGCAAAAGGAATATCTCTCACCAATTTCTCATGGATTATAATTACAGGAATAATTACTCCATTTCCCCTTGCTGATACCACCTTGAGTCACTTGTCTGTAGGTTGCGCTAACTACATCTGCCAAGAGCACAAATGCAACTCCTTCCATAAGACACTTTATATGTGAGCCGTCAGTGGTGTCGAAGGCAGCGAAGACCGGGCTCAAAAAATGGACAGAATTAAAAATTAGCGCAAGGAGAAGAAAAATATGATGCAGCTCATGGGAGTCACGACAGTCTCTGAGTGGAAGGGGTTGTAGGTGAGGAATAGAGAAGCTGAACACAGTTCGGCAGAGTGGAAGTCATGTGAGCTCGCTCTGAACAGGCGGTATCAGGTTTTATTGACATCCGTAGTTGCAACAGGAATTCTGACTAATTTATCAAGTCAGCATCAATAAATACTAGATTGATAAGTCATTGGGATTAACAAAAGGTCCAGTATGCAAAAAAAAAAAAACCTATATACGACGTTGGTTAACCTGCTCTGCTGCTTTTGGTCATCTCATACCTTAATTCTCTAAATAAATAAAATGATTGCTTTGTATGTAGACTTTTTTTGTTCGATGGGGCCTGACGATGCATGGTGGAAGGTTCTTTTACGAAGTTTCCTCTGTGGCTATGGGCACCGCCGTGGCTGTGGCCGCGGCCTTTACTGTAGCTACCAACACTAGCAGCTACCCAGGGACCGACTCCCTCCTTTCTTTCTCACTTTCCTTCGCCACTCAGCCACTCCAAGCAGTATATCCCCCCTGCCGGGTTTACCTACTTAAGATCCCACCCCAAATACACACATTTGTCCATGATGGAGCACAGCCAAAGCACAGCCGTATGCTGAAAAATGTCTCGGAGATTGCGGGTGTGTTGCCTTGAAAGTTCCCGAAGCTGAGGTGGGTGCATTATTGAGAGGAGGCGGGAAAAGTTGCTGTCCTTTTCAGGGAGCATGGGGACGGGCGTGATGGGAAGGAGAGGGAGGGGAAAGTGAGGTGGGAGGTTCGGCAGATTCGGGGTAGTTTGTTAGTTGAGATTAGAATTATGGATAAATTTTGGATGTTGGCTTTGCATATAAAAAATCCGGAGTGTATTGTATTTATGGGGCCATTCCACCAGTATGGTTATGTATGGGTTATGAGAGTGTAGTATGAAATGTAATTACTTTAGATTAAAACCTTGTTTGTGGCCTCATAAATTTAAAGGCACTGTACTGTAAAAGAGGCTCCCCTAAGAAGCACTGCTTCACTACTCATAACGGGCGCTGGTACATCATGGCATAAGTAGTAGTAAACTCTTGCACATGTCTACCCAGGTGCGCCATGGTCTCTGGCAAACAATCTTTGAAGCGCGCCCATCGGATCTTCGCTGTCACGCTTTGTTATAAACACAGCCTACAGCATCATTCCGGGATCGCGGTTGTGCACTTTATAAGTTGGAATTCTGATCTCGATATCTCGTACAAGGATTCATCAGAGGCTGTTCCAATTTAGGGGGATTCCTCGTGAGAAAGGTGGGTATTATTTTCGGCTTTATTGTCCTAGAATAAAAGACCAAGGCTTCTGAGCACTCTTCATCAATCAATCTTTTTAACTTCACGTGCCAAAACAATTAACCAAGGCTTCTGAGCGTTTTTCATCAATCACTCTTCCTCAATGTCAGAGGCACCACCCTTAGCAATTGCTTCTGCCAGGACGCCACGGTTCCTGGTATCAAGGAGGAACCGAATTATCTACCAGCCAACAGATAGAGGCAGAGCAATCTCGAATCATGAATATACAGACCACGATTCGATGGCTTACAATAGCCCTGGCCTCGCTTACATACGTACAAAAACCATGTTCAGTGTCGCGATTGAATGATCCCCAAACCTCGTAGTTCCTCACATATGCCTGGTTCGTCTGCCAATATTAGCAGCATTCTATGCAATGAACTTCCGAATCCCTTTACACCGATGGCATTTCTCCCTCCTCATTTAGCATTCCAAGCCAAATTTTCTGACTTCGTGATTGCCTGTTCTCTTGCAGTATGTTTTTCTATCGGTTGTATAAGACTGACAAAATTATATGCTGACCAGATGTGTGGCTTAGGTTCTAATTTGGGATCAACTGCATATATTATCTGACGACTACCAGCTTGCATTTAAAAAGCAGGTCCGTTGGCCGACAGCCGTGTATTTCATATCTAGGTGAGGTGAATAACTGACGACAAGGATGGCTGATCATGAACATGGCCCACATTTAGAATATCTGCTTTAGTTTACCTTGTTGGAAAAAACGTCCAGCTGAGTAAGTATACAGGCCAACTCTTGCACGTCTTCCTATATTCCCCCGTACAGATTCTCAAATCGACCACTGCAAGTTATTGGAAGTGGTATTGCAAACTTGCTTCGTCTTCACCCGTGCATCAGTCGCACTCCTGATCTATTTTCGGCTATGCGCGGTATATGACATGAACAGAATCGTTATTCTTTTCTTCGGCTTCACTTGGCTCTGTGTAGTTGCAAGTTTAGCGACCGCATTCGGTACCCTGGAAGGAACCTACATTGGTCCCACGAACTTGAAGTATTGCACAACCATGATAAAACACAACTACACCTTTGCGATATCAACTCTCGGCTTTATAAATGAAACTCTAATTTTCCTTGCCATCATGTACAAGTTGGGTATGGCAGACATTCGAAGCAGCGCGACTTCACAGATTTCTAGTGCCTGGAAACCGACCAGTCACTTACTAGCGTTTACAAGAGTTTTTCTTCAAAATAGCCAAATCTATTATTGGTGGGTTGAGCTCTACACTCTTGATGTTTCCGGCTGACTGGAGTCATATTAGCATCGCTGTCGTATTCAACTTGGCAACAGTCATCACTTTTTTTGCCGCAGATAATCCTCCCCAATCTCCTTTTCGAATTGTGATGGTCTACCCAGACACGGTCGTCCTGAATATCATGGCATGTCGAGTGTTTAGAAACCTCAAACTCGGCCGCCATTCCCAGGTCCTCATTATGCCCACCTCAATTAACACCGGGAACCTAACACAGGTCGATTCCATCCCTGGCACTGGTGGGGATAATTCGTATCACATGGGTGACGTGAACACGCCTATGTCGGCGGAGGTTGCTAGGTGGAAGTCGGAATCGGCAAAGCACCCTATTCCGGACTCCCATAGGAAAGGGATTGAGAAGCCGAATACCCACTTAGGTGGAGTCGAAGTCACGACGGTCGTTGACCTCACTCGGAGTTGAAGGCACGTATAGGGTTCCATTGACATCCGTAGTCGCCAAAGGAATTTAAACATTTCTCATCAATTTATCACGTCGACATCTACAATATTGAATTTAGAAGTCGTCCAGATTAACAAGAGGTCCAGTATATACAAAAAACGAACCTATATACGATGTACTTGTATTTAGTTAACGCCAGTTCCCCCCTTTCCCTCACGATTTATTTCAGAAAACCTAGTCTGCTACTTTTAGCCGTCTCGTGCCTCAATTCTCTAAATAAATAAAAAAGGTTTTTTTTGTATCTATACTTTGTTTTGTTCGATAGGGCCTGGCGATTTGGAATCCGGATGGAGGTTGATGCAACAATCCCTCCACGCACCTTCGTTTCGCTGCCCCCTTCCTTCACTTGAAGCGTTGCATATGGGCGCTAAGATCGACGCCACCACTGGCGCACTGCTTCTGCGCATTTAGTTCTTGGAGGTGAAGTGTTGCCGCGCTCACCAGAAGTTAAGGCGTCAAGGGATGTGGTTACATAATGCGGCCTTGGCGTGTCTGTCCCTGATTGGGGAGGGGCAGCCTTTGGAGGTGATTAAGGGGTTTAAACTCTCGCAATAACTTTTGTGTATCAAAATGGACCTTCGGCGGCGGCGGCGGCGGCAAGTATATTATCACGAGCGATATCTGACGCGACTTTCTTATCCAACCTCCGCTAATCCGGGTCTGGTACCCGCAGAATCGAGCTGGTGAAGTGGCATGATAAGGAGGATATCAGGCAACGAGCAGCTTTTGTGTCTAATCTTCGATGTGGAACGTAGACTTGGTAGTGCGCCAGCGGCTGCGCAAGAGCACCACCATCACCCGACTCAGAACGCGACTACGACTGCGAAACAGGGTGTCACAACCAATATGGTCAAGTGGGCGGAGCTGGTGTCCAATGTCCATAACCGCAGTGGAAACTTCGTAAAAAGAATTTCACACCATGCATCGTCGTCAACTCGGGCATCGTACTCATCGCGGCCGCCTCATTAATGGACCTAATGACACACCACTTCTGAGATCTGATGTGTCACACTGACCGCCACTTCCCTTGCAATTTGAAAGGTCAATATACGCCTATTTCGAGATAATAAATATAACACCAACCTTGTTGCACCCAGACCCACTGCTACATCCCACATGCGAACATCACCATCTTCTACCCTTCTCCCCCTCTCCAAAAGTTGAACTTCCCGTGGAATCACAAGTTCCCTTAACCGACTTTGCATAATTTCGCTGCTTCAATGGAGGCCATTAGGTTCCTGTGGAGAAAAACTTGTTTTAAACTACGAGTACTATGCAATTCCTAAATTTTAGAGTGGGAAACGCTGTATACATGTGGGAAATGTGAAAAGAAAGCGCAATGATATCCTTCCCGGGACGATAATTAACGGCTGCAGTGTGCGGCGTAGGTGCTGGAGACCCATAAACGACAGGGTCAGTTTTATGGACTGATTCGCCTGCCACTTTTTGATGATCCTCTTTCATTTGATCGCACTAGAGGCAAACAGTGTATCTAATAGACTCGTTAATTATTCTGGGACAATAAAGTTAAAAATAATGCCCACCTTTCCCATCAGGAATCTCCCTAAATTAGAACCAGCTCTAATGAATTCTTGAGCGAGATACTTATCAAGATCAGAATTCCAACATATATAAAGTGCACAACCAGTTTATAACATAACCATCGCTACTACTAGTACACATGGAGGGGGGATATTCAGAAAAACGAAATGTTTCGTGTTGGGTTACTGACAGCGAAGATCCGACAAGCGCGCTTCGAAGATTGTTTGCGAGAGGCTATCCCGCACCTGGGTAGACTTGTGCAGCCCAATTATCTGTGATGGAACGCATGGAAGTGCCCCAAGCTGAGGAGGGAGGATTATTGGGAGGAGGACTCAGAGGCGGGAAAGGTTGTTGTACTTTTGAGAGAGCAGGAACATGGACATGTGGATGGTGGGAAAGAGAGTGAGAGGAAAGCGAAGTGGGAGGTTTGGCGAGTTCGTGGATAGTTTGTTAGTTGAGGTTCGAATTTTGAATAAATTGTGTATGTTGGATATGTGTATCAGAAATCTGGAGTGTATTGTATTTATTGGGCGTTCCACCGGTATGGCTTGTGTATGGCTTGTGAGAGTGTATATGAAATGTAATTACTTTGCCCGTTTGCGGCCTTACCGATTTTAACTGTACTGTAAACGTTCTCCAAGTAGCTCTGCTCAACTACTCATAACCCGGGGCGCCGGTACATCATGGTATAAGTAGTGGTAAGCCCCTGCACGAGTCTACCCAGGTGCGCGATAGTCTCTCGTAAACAATATTCGAAGCGCGCTTGTCGGATCACGACATGTCAGAAATCCAGCACGAGGCCTTTCGTTCTTCTGAATTCTCCTCTCCATGTGTACTAGTAGGAATGGTTTTGTCGTAAACATAGCCCACGAGATCATTTCGAGATTCCAGGCTGTTCAGTTCATACATTGGAAATTGGAATTCCTGATCTTGATATCTCGCACAAGGATTCATCACAGCTCGTTCTACTTAATTTAGGAAGATTCCTAGTCTCGCGAGCCCTCCGCTTTAGAAAATTCACCGTCCATCAAACGACCATCAAGAGTCAATGATACGTTCGGCGAAAACGCAACACGGGAGGGTCAATCGCGACACATTGATCCCCTTTAAAATTAGAGTGTCGAGGATGCATGATCAAACTAAATTTGTAAGGGTTTAAGGGCGAGAGCAAAGTAGGGACGCTATTGCTGAACCAACGTTCCTCCTCTTCACTGCTGGCGGGTGCAACCCAGACATCCACTGCACTCCCAGAGTGTATGGCAGGAGTTACTGGAGGCCTATGATCATTGGTCGTGTTTATTTTGCCTCGTGTGATAGGGTGTGAGGTGAGGCTGCAGGAAGAGAGAAATGGGAGCTCAACTGGTATCTCAGCGTCCTATAGAGCCCCAATTACAAATCCTTGGGTGGGACGCGAGGGGATGCCAGTCGACGATGATGGTGTTGGAAAGAAGGATGTAACTGGGTCACGTGGCACGTTGATCTGATAGGTCGAACTTCCCAGAAGTTACTCCCCCTTGTCGTAGATTAGCCTATCTCCTTTCTCTTGGTATATCCTCCTCGGCTTCTCCCAAGTGTAACTGTCTCTAATTTTTGGAGAGCAGAGCTCATGCCATCGTCCTACGGCTGACGATGATGCCGAAGCACCCAACCAGAAGAAATCGCTCTTGGGTCGAATTATTGCTCAAGTTGAATTTCACACTGGCAACCTCGGGACCTATCTCGTTCCACCGATTTCGTGTATGGTATATAGCAATCTCCTTATACATACCCCTACCAGATTAAAATCCTACCTAAACCTGGCCCAAGCCTACCTTGTTTCTTGTAATTTGCATTCAGTCCAAAAAAAAATGTTGTCATTCTTTTCTGGCCAGGCTGGGTTTTTTAAGCGTTATCTTTATCGAGTCACATTCTCATCTCTGACTCGAATTTGTGGGTCCGTGACGGTGGTCATTCGAGGTCAATTCGAGTCACGTTGCTCAGACTTCTTAGACCGCGACCACTATAAAAGCCCCCGGATTTGCCCAAGATTCTCGCCACGTCGTACTCTCTCCTTACGAGGATTGTTCGACGATCTTTCTCGTCGACCGCAGTGTGTCTTAAGAAGAAGAAAACTTCGAAAAGACACATACCACAAAAGTTGAACATCCTCGAGGTTCTCAAACCCACCTCGTCGTCGTCGTCGCCCATTTCGCATCCGACGAGCTCAGAGGTCCCAGTACCCACCTACGAGACGCATAGACCCATGTCAGGAACGTACAATCCAGAAAATTCGGCTCTCATCGCGTCACTTGTTGCCCTCTCCGCCAAAAATCCCAAACTCGTCAAATCGACCGCGTACGGCACCACAATCGATGGCGCCGAGGTCAAGATACGGAGCTGGAAGATGAACGAGTTCAAGTACTACGATATACCCAGCCCGTTTCCGACGTTGGCACGAGGGTTGTTCACGCGTGAGTTGGAGACGGAGGGAGAGAAGAAATATCAGATTGTGGTGCGGGGATACGACAAGTTCTTTAACATTGGGGAGGTACCTTGGACTACCGTGCGTTTTTTCAATTTTTTTCTCAAGACATCGATCTCATGTTTTTTTCAGTGGGCATCTCTCGAAACGCACACAGCAGCGCCTTACGTCCTGTCTCTCAAATCGAACGGGTGTATCATATTTATCGCGGCATTGACCCCTACCCAACTCGTCGTGACCTCCAAGCACTCCATGGGCGCTGTCGACCCGTCAGTACAGTCGCAGAGCATGAGCCACGCGCAAGCTGGCGAAGGCTGGCTCAGGAAATACCTCGCCAAGTTGGGCAAAGAGGAAGGGGACATGGCGCAGGAGCTATGGGACAAAAACTGGACCGCCATCGCCGAATTATGCGACGACAATTTCGAAGAACACGTCCTCGGTTATCCACCTGAAAAGACCGGGCTGCATCTCCATGGGCTGAACGTGCGTTCGCGACATTTCATCACCGAGGATCCAGAGGTCGTGGACGACTTTGCGGAGCGCTGGGGTTTCATCAAGACACCTTGGACCACCGTGAACACGATCAAAGAGGTGCGGGATTTCACCGACGAATGCGCGGCGCGAGGCGAATGGAAGGGCGAACCAGTCGAAGGGTTTGTCGTTCGAACCCGCGTGACGGA
>Ga0307517_10005842_pt1 | contig 18405 bp, 23 predicted proteins | sample 23_EM_MG_FD_194515 | JGI IMG/M metagenome (GOLD analysis project Ga0307517, IMG submission 194515) | Populus trichocarpa ectomycorrhiza microbial communities from riparian zone in the Pacific Northwest, United States - 23_EM | ecosystem: Host-associated > Plants > Roots > Unclassified | place... | reverse complement strand
AGTAAGGTATAGGTTTCAAGTTGCATCTTTATTGGTTTGTCCTTAGAATTGAAATAAAAATGGAGATAATAAATCAGTAATTTATTCATATTTTTTTGCTGTGTTTTGTCCTTTATCCATTTATGCTTTATTTGTTTCAAGCAAACCAAATTTCTGAAATTTATTTTTCTTCTTTTTTTATGTTTGGTAACCTTCCAGAAAGCTGGTAAAAAAATTGATTCATTAATAAATTATTTTCAAGTTTATTTTTCATAACATAACTAAAAAAAAATGTTTTTTAATTTATTTTTTATAACACTATTAAATATTAAAAAATAATTTATTTTTCAGGAATTTATATTTTTCAGGGATTTTTTTTTTTAAAAATAATTTTTCTGCGAACAAACGGAGTAAAATTATGTACGATTATCCAATCACGAATTTGGACAGGCCTTCTCTTTCGGTCCACTGACGCGTCGCTCATTGCACATCTATAATCTCTCCTACGTCTGTTTACAGTTTAAGCACCACACCCCAAAAGAAGACGACCCAAAAACCCTTAAAATCCCCATAAAAAAGCTCCAATCCCCCATAAAAAAAAAAAAATTAATGGACATGGACATGGACATCGATCCTCCAAGCCAAATCAAAGACAAAGACCTTTTCAAGGCAGCAGAGACAGGCGATTCTTCGACATTCAAATCGCTTCCACCAGAACGCCTCTCCAAAGCCCTCTCTCTCCAAAACGACGACGGGCGCTCTGTCCTCCATGTCGCCGCCTCTTCTGGACACCCTGAGGTAAAATATTTTTTTTTGGTTGATAGTTTGCGATTTAGTTGGCAGTGAATTTGAGTTTTATTTTTGGGGTTATTGCGGTGGTGTTGGAATTAGGTGGTGAAAATACTATCAGATATTGATCAATCAAGTAGCGCAGTGGTAAATGGTAAAGATGAGGAAGGTTGGGCCCCACTTCATTCTGCTGCTAGCATCGGAAATGTTGAGATTGTTGAAATTCTGTTAAGCAAAGGTAGTATCAAGTTGTCAATGTATTGAGCAGGAACTGTTTCCGTGTCTCTGAAATAGTTTTTCGCATTTCAATAACAATGGGAATGTTACCTTTTAGGAGCTGATGTTAATTTGAAAAATGATGGCGGGCGCGCTGCTCTTCACTATGCTGCTAGCAAGGGATGGTTGAAGATTGCTCAACTTTTGATCTCGCATGGTGCAAAGATCAATATCAAAGACAAGGCTTGTAACTTCATGCATCTATTCTTTAAACTTATATTATAATATTACTAGCAGTACATGTGCACGTTATGTGCTGATGGGTCGGTTCAAAAGCAACGGACTCTCTTGTAACTCATGTGCTGTGCATGATGCATTTTAGGTTGGTTGTACTCCGTTGCATCGAGCAGCAAGTACAGGGAACTCAGAGTTGTGTGAACTCTTAATCGAGGAAGGAGCAGAGGTTGATGCTGTTGATAAAGCTGATCAAACTCCTCTCATGAGTGCAATTATTTGCAATAACAAAGAGGTAAGTTTGATCAGAATTACTTGAGAAAGAGATGCTTACATTGTATGATGAACTTTCCTTAACGATCTGGTTACTACCTATAAAACTTATTTCGTTCTTCACCTGCCATGTGATTTGTACATATCTTGTTTGGCTCCCTCTATCCCTAATCTCAACCAGTGCTATTAAGCATTCCGGGCCCCTGCTATGTCTATACCTTCATTATTGTATTAATTTGTATCTTGTAAGGTTTGGTGGTAGATTGTAAGCTGGATGAAATATCACATAAAATACAGGTTAGGGAGATGGAACTTTTTGTTAAACCGTTTTAATTTTTTTATTGATCCTTTCCATTTTATTGTCTGTTCTCTATGTTTACTAGATTTTCCTGCCTAAAGATCAGAATTTTTTTTCTGTCTTTTTATTTAATCATTTTCTTTTCACCGAAAAAGGTCTGCGGGCAACCTTGTCCTTCATAATGGAGCAAATTAAATGAAAGTTGAGATTGGTTTGGCCAGTGAATCCATTAATGTGATACTGTCAGTTACTTTGGTTTCTAATGTCTCCTTGAGCCAGTCCAGCAAACCATGACAATATTTTGTAGGTGATATCAATAGACTTCATTTACCCGTGAAATAGATTATGCATGGTTCAATAAACTTGAATCTAAATCAGGCATTGATTATCTTACCCGATTATACATCTGCGATGCCTGATTCCTGTGGATTTCTACGTTTCAACTATCTTCTTGTTGTCATCTTAGTGGCAGGTTATCTTACCGTATGCTTTGTGCTTATGTTGACTATTTGCCAACTTGACTTGGCCAAGTTTCTTGTTGCCTAATATGGACTCATGAGCAATCAATTGATGAGAGTTGACTGAACTAGACAGTCTTAAATTGTCTTGTAATTTTTTGTTATTATTTGAAAGCCTATTAAAATCTGTGTTTGGTTGGTTTGTAGGTGGCTCTCCTTCTAATTCGACATGGAGCAGATGTGGATGTGGAAGACAAGGAAGGATACACTGTGCTGGGTCGAGCTTCGGAAGACTTTAGGCCAATTCTGATTGATGCTGCTAAGGCTATGCTTGAAGGATGAGTTTGGATACTCTAGGATGGAAGTTTGTTGATTTTTCTAAGTGGCTGGGTTATGCATCTTGAAGAAAAGTGTTTTGCGGATGACTCCACTTGCAGCTAAATAGAAACACAGAAAAATAATTGATAGTCTTACAGCAGCTTAAATTACCAAGCGCCATCATTCAGACCTTTTTCGTTCTGTAGTTTTTCTGGCTATGTTTTCAACAGATGAGAGTTGCTCTGTGGTAATCGCATTTTGTCACCCAGCTTGGCTAGTTTGCCTTTTTGGCTTGTTACAAGTTTTTTACTGCTTCTTTCTTTGTTTCTGTGAATGTTGCCAACAAAAAAAAAAAATTGAAATTAGCACTTAGAGATCCAATATACTTAAAATTCTAGGCAGGGCAAATTAGCAAAGCTACAATGAAACCATTGGAGGAGATTGCTTAGCGTATAAACTATTCAGGCAGCGTTTTTGTGTATGCTTAAGGGCTTGTCTGGGAGTGATAGAAATTGTTTATTGAAGTTCTTATTTTTTGAAAATATATTAAAATAATATATTTTTTTATTTTTTAAAATTTATTTTAAATATCAACAATTTAAAAAAAAATAATTCAAAAAAAGCGCGCACGCCTTCGTAAATGGTAATCCCAGCGAAACAATTTCGTGAAATGAACTAGCTCGTAGAAAATCACAAAGGGAAAACTTGAATTTGACGCGAAGACCTACCACATCATCATCTGACATGTCACATTCTAATTGGGTAAAAGAGAATGAATTACCGTTCACACGCACTAAACTTGATCCCTCGTGTCGCGGTTTTGCCCCACACGTTGAATCAACGAGTCCCTGACACGAAAGCTTTCTTATTGAATTTCAGTTTGGTTAATATCGACCGTTTGTTTCCTTCCCCTCCCTCTCCTCTAACAAGTTATAAAGCCTTATCTATCCCTCAAAGCTCAAGTGAGGAGAGAATGAAGACCCTCTCCCAACCTCTCTTTCAGATTTCATCTACCAAATTCATCGTCTGTGAGAACCCCAAGATCAACCATCGAAAGAGAATAGAAACAAGACTCGGGTTCAATGAAACGCCGAAGAATTTATCCTGGTTTGCTTCTTTACCATCTTGCCAAGTGACTCACAAGTCTCTTCCTTTGGTTGTTTCAGTTGCTTTGCTTCTCTCAGCAACTCCAGGTAATTTTTTAAATCTATTCTATTCTGTTCCCGGTGTTTTATGTTTTCTCTAGCTAGCAGTATTCTGACCCTTGTATATGCTTGCAAATTTTTCTTCACGATGACATGCAACATTTGATTGATTGTTGAAAGAATTGGGCTTGAACAAATTACATGGAAACCCTGCTTGCTTTTTCTAGTCATGTATATTTCAAGAAATCATTTTAAGGAAGTTGCCTAGGCCTGCTGGGGAACTAACAAATTCCTCAAAATGAAATGCAATTTTGTTGGTTAGAAAAGAGGAGGTTACTTTATGGAGTCCATCATAGATTTTGATGGTTTTTTGGCGGTTCTTTGTATGCTTTTACTCTTCTATTCTGGGATCCTCTTTCCCCCTTTTCTTTCTTCTTTCCGACAGTTTTCACCAAAGGTTTTGTATATGGTGATTAAATTGATTAGAGTATGCCAAGGATTAGACATTTCATTGATTTATGTCTCTTAACGAAGGTTAAGTTTGTTTGCAAAGTTGTGCTAAATAAAATATATATGAAGGCGGGGAATCCCAATGCCAAGAGTTGAACACAAACTATTTGGTTAGAGAGAATATATATTAATCGACCCAGGAGCAAAGCTACAGCGTGGAGAAGGTGGGCAATTGACCCCATTAAATTTTGGAATACTTATAATTTGGCCCCATATTTATAGCGATTTGCCCCTCTTGTTTCTTATGATTGCAATTGTCATTGCATCACATCTCCATCAGTGCATTAGTTTGTTGAAGGATTTTGAAACTTTTTGGCATTTATTATGGGACTTTGTGAAGAATAACTGCCAAGCAAGAGCATGTTTGATCATCTGTGCTTCTGGGTTTTGCAGCTAAAGCTGGAATTATGTCGGGATTTTCTGGATTAGAATCAATTCCTGGTCCCCAGTTACCTCAAATTGACTTTCTTAACCGTTTCAATGGTTTGTTCTCTTGTAATAATTATATTTCAACTTCCAAATTTTTAATGCTTTGACTTGACAACCATTTTTAAGTTTTATAATGAACTGTCATTCTTTTGCAGAAGAAAACCAGAAGAAGTACGCAGAAGCTGATGAGAAATTCAAATCATCTCCCATTCTCAAGGAGCTACTTGAGCGATCCAAGCTGAACAAAGAAAAGTAATTCAAAACTAGTTTTAAATTTGGTTTCATGCATATTGATATGCCGTGCTTCAAAATTTCTAATGGGGCTAAAAGTGGATGAGCTCTGCATGAGCTTGAGAGCTACATGTTTCATGCCATGCCCTTTTACTAGCGAGGCTAATGCTTTTACAGGACCTCTGGGTATTGGACTTTCACGTGTAAAGAAAGGCCCTTCTCCGCAATCTTCATTCTACTTCAGTGGAAAGAAGATGATGGACAAAAAAAAAAGAGGAACTGCTCCATTCACACTACTAGTATTGGTATTTAGAAGTGAATATTTATGACAAATGAGTCGGGAAGCAAAGCGGCAGTAGGTTTAAAACCTGTTAGGCCATCGCATTTTAGCAGATCAATATGCATATATCAATACTCTACATTAAACATGAATTTATCACGGGCTACTGATTTTACATGTTATTATGTTATGTAATGTTCAGAAACCGGCAAGAAATTCAAGACAAATATTGCATACGTGGGGCAGAATGGGGCGTTGGAGATTGTTCAGCAGAAGGCATGTCACCAGAGGATAGAGAAAACTTCATCGCTATGCTAAAGCAGAAGGCAGGAATGAAATAGATGAAGCCATCAATTCTAGTGAATGCTTTCTTGAGTCTTGTCTTGTTCTAGTTATTTTTCCAAGCATGTATGGTTAGATGTAATATAGCAGGTTTTGGATTACTCCCAAAAAACAGTGACTTTTTATGTAATATTTCCAGTGTATTCGATGAAATAATTTTGAAAGAGCACGCATGCAGTGTTCTTTTCGCCCTTCTGATCTGACGTTGGATTGCTACTTTCTTCGGGGGAAAACGTCCATTTGTAAAAGCTTTTGGAAAATTTCCCAATTTTTATTACAAATTACTAAAGACAGAAGTTATCTTTTATAAAAAAAAATAAAAAAAGAAAAGAAAAGACAGGAACTCTTTCCGTAATGGACACAGTAAAACCCTTCCTAACTTTGAAAACACCTGTACCAATGAATGTTCTGGTCATGTTTTTTCATTTCTAAATAAAAAGGCATTTTCCCATTTTCAACTCTTATATAGTTATATAAAGAAAAAGAAAATACAAGATATGGTGAATAAATCCTTTTCTTATTATTTATAATGTTTAAAGTGTTTGAAAGTTTGATGTTTTTGTTTTTTAATGTGTTTTAAAAGTGAATTTTATTTTAAAAAATATTAAATTAATAATTTTGATATATTGAAGTTAAAAATTTTTAAAAAATATTTTCATATATTTTTAAATAAAAAAATACTTTCCACCAAAATATATACATGTACTTCAAATCCAAAACCACATATTTTCTATAAATTTATTAGTTTGGATGTGGCCCGTCAATATTCTCACCATTAAAAAGAAAGATTATATATCTTATTGGCCATAACTTTTCAATTATCTCTTATATCATTTTAGCCAAATTTTATTGGCAAAACCAAGTACAGTATGTAGTTAATAATAAATAATAGTATTCGAACCGTGTTTTTTTTAAGTTTTAATTAATTAATTTATTTTTTAATTGTTTTGATAAACTAATATTAAAAATGATTTTTATAAAATAAAAATAATATTATTTTAATATATATTTTAAAAAAAATTACTTTAAATTACAATTACTAATACACTTATAGAAACCCTTAAATGTCATCGAGAGAAAGATGAAGGGGTGATTTTGATACATTTGAAATTTGACGTGAAGCTCCCCACAAAAAGACAAATGGTCAGATGAGCTTGCCGTCTGCAGAGCTGATAGAACCAGCAATCATTAATCATAAAACAAAACAACACCACACCATACCACACCAGATGATTAATTAACCCAATAAATAAAATATTAAAAACCTTTTCCAATCCCTACCCTAAAAGGTACGTGAGTATATCTTCTCTCGGATTCATTTCCTTTCATATTTTCTTTCACGAGTCGATTAATTTCTGTCGCGAAATTTAAAAATTAGGTTTTCAAAGCACAAAACTTGACTTGGAGGTGACATTGAATGTCTTTGTTTTTTCTTTCAGCTTCAATGCTGTCTGTTGCTATTAATTGTCTTAATTAAGCCAAGTAGTTGAATTGGATGGATAGAGGTTGGGGATTTTCTGCTGTTTTGTTACCTATGAGTAATATTACCATGAATTGTGGAATTGGGTCACTAGGTTACGTTATGCGATTTTCTTATTCAATTTTTAATGCAAATTTTATAAGGAATTTTAAGGAGTTAAAATGTAAAGAAAAATGTGGTATTTTGCTAGTTTTGATAGGAATTGTGATCTTATTTTCATTTATCTGTACATGTGATGATTTGGATTTTGAGTTTGATATGGTGTTTTTCTGTTTCAGGAAAATTATTTGATTAGTGTGATTTTGTGTTAAAAAATTTCAAGTGGGTGGTTGTTGGGTTAATCATCCCAACAACTTCAGGAGCTGAAATTTTAATTGGTTGCTACAGAAAATGTACCAGCGTGTGCCTACAGCTGTAACAACCCGAGGTGGGTCGCCTACTGATAACGGGGATTCAGTTGTGACTTTGGATCAAGTTCCACGATGGAGTGATGCAGAGAGTAGATCTTCGTTCAGTTATGATAACGAAGACCCTTCATTTACAAATTCATATTTCCCTGATCCTTTAACGGCTCATCCTGAGGGGGAAAGTAGTAGTTATGGGATGGTATCGAGGTTTCCAGTTGATCATGAGATCAACTCGAAGATATATTTATGGAGGGGACACCCTTGGAATCTTGAGGTGGATGCTGTTGTGAATTCTACAAATGAGGTGAGTGTTGCGTACTCCCCTTTTTTTGGTTGAACTGCTTGAGCAGTGCTATCTTTGGAACAGATGATTGTTGCCTTTTTACCTTTTGTGCCAAAGTGATCTATGGTTATCTAGATTTGACATCTGTAGTTAGAAAGTGAAACATTTGAAGAAACCTTTTGCTACTTTTGCAACTGGTCTGGATAGCTATATGGTAGTGGAGTTTGGTTTTCGGTGAACCCTAATATAACATGAGACTATAAACCAATGGTTTCCACGTATTCTACAATAAAATCTGAATCTTAGAACCTGCAATCTGAAAGTTTTTGTTCTGTGCTTGGGTTGTTGGGCTCATATTCAGACTTTAAGGAATGTGAACTTTCCCATTTTGGACCATGGAAAATCTTTAAAGCTTTTATTGAACCTGATATAATATGAGACATTAAAGTACCATGATTGTTTTATCCTTGTCCTCTGTGGACACACTTGATATATGAGCTATATGTTCTGCTGACGATGTCAAGAATAGTTGGTTGTCTCTCAACTCAAGGTGAGCACCAAGCCAACTCATCATCTCATCTCAGTGCATCCATCGCTAATTCGTGTGCTCTAGTGTGAAGATCCTTAGTAAATTGCATTGCTGTAGCATTTCAAATCTTTTTTTTCTTAATTGCATTAAGTTTTTTCACGGATATGAACACCAATAAAAGGAACCAGCAACTCACTTATATTATCTCTAATATGATTCTAATTGATGGTTTATAGAATCTGGATGAGGCACACAGCAGTCCTGGTCTGCATGCAGCAGCTGGACCTGGTCTTGCAGAAGAATGCATGACACTGGTATGCTATCGATTGTTTGCTGGCTGCTAATATTTGAATATTTTCCTTTGATATGGAGGTTATATTTCATTTTTTAGCATTATTTACGGGGATTTTTAACGATTCATGTACCATATATATATGTACTGTTTTATCATGCGGAGATAGTTGATAAAAGTGATGCGAATTTCGCTGCACAAAATCTGTTATTCATATTCTGAGACGAATTTAGACATGTTCAAAGCTTTTGTAGTTGCTAAAGTTAGCTTGTTTGATTGTTAGGTGATTTTTATGGAGATAAGAAAATACGAGTGTGGGACTAACTTGATATGCATTTGCGTGTCAGGGTGGATGTCGGACAGGGATGGCAAAAGTTACTAATGGATATGACCTTCCAGTTAGGTATGGATGCTGGCATGTTCTACTTGTTGATAATGAAGCATTAATTTGTTTTTGCATTATATCACAAAAAATCCATGCTTGATGACTTGATTCTTGTCTGTCTAATCTTGTGTTCATCCTTCAAAAGCCATGCTCGATGACTCATGTCTTCCATACCTTACATATTTCACTCCTTGCACATCAACTTATATTTTCCTTAATTTACTTTCCCTTTTTTGTCCTCGATGTTTTGTTTGCTAGGTGCAATTTCTCTCAAATTATTTGTTGCATTACATCAGGTTTTCTTTCTGGTAGCTTTAATTCTTTTTTTTTTCTCGGGCTAATGTTTTACTTAATATTATGCTAGGAGAATTATCCATACTGTTGGTCCTAAGTATGCAGTGAAATATCATACTGCTGCAGAGAACGCTTTGAGTCACTGCTATCGCTCTTGCCTTGAGCTTCTCATTGAGAATGGGCTTCAAAGGTTGTTCCTCCATTATTTTCTGGTATTTTGTTCATTTATTGTGCTCCTTTGATTTTCAAAAACATGGAGCTAATTTTTACTTGAAATACAATGCAGCATCGCTATGGGGTGCATATATACAGAGTCTAAAAACTATCCACGTGAACCAGCTGCTCATGTGGCTATAAGTGAGGAATTTTTATTTCTGATGATGTCTGTGTTTGGATAGCTAAATGTTTCTTATGTGATTTGCTGTCATCTAATTGATTGTGTTTGGTTTTGTTCAGGGACTGTCCGGCGTTTTCTTGAGAAGCAGAAAGATAAGATTACAGCTGTTGTTTTTTGTACTACCACATCAACTGATACTGAAATATATAAAAGGTACTTCTATATTGTAGTTCCATTCTGTTGCCTTAGAGATGCAAAAAGCGTCCAATCCAACTGAATGAGCCTTAGCCGAAACTAGCTAGTGCAAGATGGACATTCTGTCATTTCTTTAAACAAAATGACCATGCCTCAATCGTGACATTTCACATCAGTTATTTTTTTTCCATTCCATCCACTATTTTGTAAGGATTCCATCAGATGTGGTCATTATTCCCTTTTCCATTTTCCATTGTAGATTACTTCCACTGTACTTTCCTCGAGATAAACATGAAGAAGAGGTGGCCATGTCAAAACTTCCTGCTGATGTTGGGGACGAGAATGGTGAGACGATAATAGATGAACGCAAAATCAGAATAAAGCCTTTGCCCAAGAAAAATATTCCGAGACCTCCCCAACCCCCTGCTGACCTTCCTGTCAGTGATGTTGGCTTGGTACGAAGGTTAGTTGACTTAATTGCAATACAAAATTAAACATTCTTGTCTGTGTTGTCTTCTTTTTCTTGTTTAAGATGGTCGCTTTTCAGTTTAGATCACTACACTTTATTTCTTATTATTTGTAAATTTTGAATATTTGTGTTTAATTGGGAATGAAAGTATAATGGCTAATTCTCAGGATCCTCTCAAAAAGAATATACTCATTCATGAAGAGTAATCTCAAGTGGTGGTTCTTTGAAAATGTCATTCACAGACACGCTCATTTGATCAATGTTGCTCCATTTTACAGGAATTCATCGTACTTGGATTCGTATTTGGATCCTGCCTTCATGTCCTTGATTAAGGATCCAGATCAGAGACGTAAGGAGCAATGGGAAAAGAGTGCACAAGCACAGAGTGGATGGAATTGTGCCAAAATGCTTGGATTCGGCGATCTTGGAGGCCCTCCATTGTCTGCTGCTGAAGAATATTCTCTTCATTCAAGATACCTAGCTAAAGCAAATTCTCTTAATCTTTCTGAAATTGCAGAAATGAAAATTGTGTAAGCATTTATATATCTTTATTTGCATGTGCTTTAGATTGTAATTCTTTTCTCTGAAGGTCATTTGTTTAAAAGTCTGATTCTCCATTGCATAATTTTATTCCAGTTGAACCAACACAATTGGTGTGGCGTTCATTGGTTGTGTCTATTAATTATATTGTTGCAGATCTTCTCACCATGAATTTGTCCACCTGGCCATGTAACCTTTTGTGCGAATTGTGTTTCCTTCATTGTACAGTATTTGTCACTTTCATTAATGCTTAGTAATCTTGGATTGCCTAAAACTTAGTTTGATATTTTCTTGCTACTTTAGTTACCGTGGTGGGGTAGATAGCGAGGGCCATCCTGTGATGGTTGTTGTGGGAGCGCATTTTTTGCTACGATGTCTTGATCTAGAGCGATTTGTGCTTCATGTGATTAAGGTAATTTGTTTATCTAGCTTATTATTCTCATTTATTAGCTTCTTGATCCTGGATCATCCTCTCCAGATATCCTTGTTCTGATCCTTTAATAAGTTTCATTTATCTGGTTGTTGGTTTAGAACTAATGTTATCTTGGTCGTTAAATTTCAGGAATTTGAGCCCTTGATACAGAAGCCTTATACGATTGTGTATTTTCACTCTGCAGCCTCTTTGCAATTGTGAGTATTGAAACTTCTGGCAGTGATATTTCTACTCAATTTTGAATTTTTTTTCCCTCATTTGTTCTGAATTCTTTAGCATTACACCCCCCCCCCTGGGGGATGATGGTAACTGTTTGTCACCAGCCCTTTACTCACGTAGATGTGCTTGGGATTTGGAAAGATCAGGATTTTCAAGTTCTTTATTTGAGTTTCTATGATTTTTATGCGAAGTTCATTTTCCTGAAACTTATCAGCTTTCCTCATTTTATAATTGCCACTTTGACCAACAGTCAACCAAACATGGGATGGATGCGAAGATTACAGCAAATACTTGGTCGGAAACACCAGCGAAATCTGCATGTATGCAATGCACACGTAATCTAACTTCTTAAATGTATATATTTATGTTCGTACATTTGAGCTCCTCATCCAATGTGTAGGCAATATATGTTCTTCACCCGAATTTTCACCTGAAGACCACAATTTTCGCTCTGCAAGTATTTGTTGATAATGTGGTATGTATTTTTATTTGAGTTTTTCTCTAGTAAAATTTGAATCTATTTTGTAAGTTTACTGCTTGAACTTGACCTCTAGACCTGGAAGAAAGTGGTATACGTGGATCGGCTTCTGCAGCTGTTCAGATATGTTCCTCGTGAGCAGTTGACCATCCCCGACTTTGTTTTCCAGTTGAGTTTTCTGCTTCTTTTACAGTTCTATTCATCTATCTTTGATCGTCAATCGGAGTTATGGTAAATATATCGGAATGAAATTTGTCTATTCACCTGGTTATTTATGTTTTAGCTTTTAGCATTTTGGTGCTGTAGATGCTTACCTACTGCCCCCAAAATGCAAAGAAATTGCAAGCATAACTTTAGTGGGTTTCCTTAAATTGTGATCAAATACCTTGCCATCTATTTGTGATCCCCGAATTGTATATCCTCATCTTGGTCTACAGTGGCAAGGATGGAATGGACAAGGGAAGTTTCTTATAATAACCTGACTAACATGATGTGGTGGATGCAGGCATGATTTGGAAGTGAATGGAGGAAAGGGTCTTATTGTGGACCCTAGAACAAAATATGTGTATCATCGACCGTAGGCGTTAGAGATACAGTTTCATCACGTGATTTTGCAATTCAGGATGTGGTTCTTCAATTCTCTTCCCATCGTGCTCCTTTGAAGGTGCATTTGATGCTTATCTATGTACAAATTGTATGGGTTTTTTTTTTAAGAAAAAAAAGTTGGGGTTGCATCTGGTGTTGAAACTTGTATAATAGCATCTCATTTGTTTATTTTATTTGTTGAGCAATGATTGTTTTTGAAGATGGAAATAAAAGATAGTTCGTGCGCTGTCTTATCTTTGGAAGATTATCAATAAAATGTAAGGTGGTTGTATTTTCAGAGGTAAAGTAGAGCATGCTTGGCATGGTTTTTGAAGAATAACTTGATTTGAAGCCAGAATTCAAAGCTATTCTTCATAAATAACTTGTGAAAAATTGAATTATATTAGAAATGATCTGAATTATTGCTGTTATTATTTTGATGAAATGAGAGTATAAAATAGAGTAAAGAAGTCAAAAGTCCTAAATTTGTTTTTTTTTCATCAAAGCATCATCTTCAAAACCCAAGAATGGCCCTTTATCGAGTTGGTAAAATGGCGTGAACTTTTTGAATCGTTTCCCAGTAAAACTATGGAAACACGTTTAGAAATATCAAGAAGTGAGAAGAGGCCAAATTTGTGGAAGTGTGTTAAAAAATTTCTCATTTCTGGCTAGCTCATTTATGTGCTATTATTTTGTTTTTCGCTTACAAAAAAAAAAAGAAAAAAAAAAGAGTACCACTGTACCATCCATTCTACATATTTACAAATCTTCACCATTCGTGTTACCTAAATTGTTTTCAAAGTAATATAAAACCGTGAAATTATATATATATATATATATATAAGCATGAGATATGAAATATAATCCTGATATTTAATTATATACACATGAAGCCCCCACCACAAGCGTTACACGCGTCTGCATACCTCGACGCAGAGGAGCACACACTATCTTCACTTGTTGAATTTTTTGAGAGGTCAGGTCTTTGCGGAAACTGGCCCATTTTCTTCCCCTGCGTATTTCCGGTGAGTTTTTTCCTCCAACCAGAACCGTTATTATTTTTGTTCAATGAACCGCAGATGCAAATAGAGGACGGTTAGTTTACGCTCTATAAGGGATTTCTTTACCTGGCCAAAAAAATGGTGCAAGGTGCGTCGTTAACTTGTCTAGCAGCTTCAGTAAACGGTGGGGTTTATGGATTGATCATACCGCAGTGGAGGAGGCATTCCAACCTACTGAGGAAAACTCATGCCGTTTCTGGGTTTGATAGCCAATGCCCTTTGCATCACTGCCTTCAAGGTTTACACTTTATGGGTAACCCTAACACATTAAAGCGAAGAAATTTAAGGGTTGAAGCAGGATGGCTGTTCAACAAAGGGGGTGAGCAGGAGCTGGACGCAAGCTCTGAACGTAGTGAGAGTGCGAATGAAGATATACTGATTTTCTTTTTCCAGTTAGATTTGGGCACTCGAGTTCAGGTTTGCTGGCAGTCTTTTTGTTTAGATTTTTTATTTTTCATAAAAGAGTGGAGCATTTTGTTCTATCCCCTGGTTTCTGGGTGTTTTTTAATGCTCACAAGCTTTTTTTGGATGGATGTTGTGAAATTTGCAGTATGCTTTGAATGTGGAGCAGTATGACATTGCACAACAACTTAGAAACAAGCTTACAGAGGTTACATTCCATCTCCAGGCCTATTATAATTGATTTTCAATTGTGTTCTTAGTTAATTTTCGCAGAAAATCTTCTTGTTTTATACAACTTTTATTTTATCTTATATTATTCAGTCATTGCTGGGACTTTTGGATTATATTTTCTTACACTGAAATTGTGCATGCTTTTTCCTAACACCAATAAATATCAGTGTCCATGGAGAATAAGCTAGCTGGTAAATAGAGTTATCAAATGAATTTGCAGCATGCTGAATGAGTTCGCTTCTTGAAAGGTTGAAGGTGAGGTCATTAGGCAGCAGGAAGCGAAGAGAGGATCATCTTCAAAGAGTGAAGCTCAAGATAAGGCTATAAGTATCATACGACTGCGGTGAGTCCAACAATTTTTCCATGTTATTCTGCTTGGGCTCAAATCCAAAAAAATATATTAGATAATATTAGAAAAGGTGTAATATATCTAATGATTAACATTTTCCTTCAGGCTTTTCTTTTCTTTCCCTTTTTTTTTTTTTGGATTTCTTATGTTGCATTTTACTGGCTCAACTAGAATGTGCTGTAAACTGTTTCTGCTTCTTTACTTGCAGTGCAGACCTCCAGAATGCAATTGAGAACGAGAATTATGCAGTGGCAGCTGAATTACGAGATCAAATTTCAGAACTGGAAGCAGAATCTTTGGCTGCATCTGCAAAAGCTCTGGTATATGAAAATGCACAGTATGCATTTCGTTTAGGGCAGAAAGTGAAGCACAAAACTTTTGGTATGTAAGCACGGCTTCTGCATGCCCATTTCAATCTTTCATTTGTTTTCAGTTCCTGTATGAGGTGCCGTTGAATTAAATATGTAGAAAAAGAATCCATTGATATGTATTCATGCCATGAGAGCATATCTGAAGAACCGAATGTTATGATTCTGGACTCTGTAAAAAGCCCATGAATTCTACAGCCTTATAGAGTCTCTCAACAAATGTAGATAAGAAGAATTAAAGTGCAAGTACTAAAAATTAGGAGTTGTTTATCCTGTTGCGATGTGTTAACAATTCATACTTCACTGATGTTTATGTTTCCATGATTCGTGAGACAGTCTGGATCTTGGCCCTGTAACAAACTTCCAAAGCTGCTTGCTGGCTTTTCTTTCTCTAATATTTAGTAGTTCCTAATTTCCATATTGGTCAAATAACTATAATTTCCATAGATGTGTTCTCCTTTGCTATGTGCCAGCAGAATTTCCTCATGGAAGAATCCTAACTCTACTGGTTGCTTTTACATTTTGCACTTATTTGCCTATCTAAATTATCTTATTGCTACTGAAAGGTATATTATGAACTTAGGCTATCAAGCTGTGGTTTGTGGAATGGATCCAATATGCTGTGAGTCAAGTTCATGGATGGAAACAGCACAGGTTGAAAAGTTAGCTCGTGGTTCTAGTCAGCCATTTTATCAGGTTTAATTAAGCTTAACTTTGTACCCCTCGCCCTTCTTTTTTAAAATGTGGAAGAGGATAATCCAACACTTCGTTTTTGGAGTGAAGTTTCAAGGAGCATGGTTTCCCCCCAGCCTCCTTCATACCATGGAATCTCTTCTCTTTTGAGCTAAAAGAGTTGAGGTTAGAGCCTAGAGGCTTGGTTGGCCTATGTAATGGAGTTTCCATGGACCAAATTCATTTCAAATGCTTCAGTGCTGCTATCTTTGGAGATCATAACATGATAAGTAGACACATTTAGTTGATTTTATTGAATAAGAATTTTTTATTTTTTTAAACTTTGGTTGAAAAATAATTGTGCAGTATAGATCTTGAACAATAGGTTTCTTGGGGTCGCAGCCATACTCTGTTATAATACAATGATTTGTCTTCTTGTCCAATTTGAGATGAATGTCATAAGAAAAGGAGTTGGTGTTGATTAGTGTTCATCTTATCGGTGCATCTATTTTGGTACACTAGCCGCCATGTTATAATGCAGAGCATTCACGATCAAGTTCTTACATGCTTTTCAGGTTTTGGTTGATGTACATGAGGATCCCAATCTACTGGTGGCATATGGTAATCTGCATTTTGTTTGCTTTCCTTTTTGTGCATTATCACAGATTGTTTGCTTGATGTTATGTGGTCATTCTTAATACTCATGTCGATGCCTTCATGAACATGAGATTGGTGTTCCTTTCTGCAGTTCCCGAGGAAAATTTGGTTGCTCCTGAGAAACCAGATATGGTAAGTTGAGTTTTTTTTTTTCTGAAAAAATGAAGCATGCCCCTAGCTTTTTTTGGCTCGACTGTATTTAGGCATATGATCAATGTGCAGGGAAGGTTTGATCATCCCTATACATCATTTCTATTCTATGGGATGGATGCAGCAGGGGATTTTATCCCAATCAAACAGCTGCGTGAAAAGTACAATAGGCCTCGGCATGAAGTGCCAATGGATCCACCAGATGACGATAGCGGTGGTGGTGCTGATGCTTAAGCAAGAGAGGGCTGCCTTCTGGTCCGCGTGAGATCTTAAAGATTTGGAGCTGAAAAGCTTGTAGAATTATCCCAGCTCTGTATGATTTGAAGGCGCTTTCTTCCTCTTGTTTTTCTGGAAATTTCAGTTGTGATTTGATTTAGATCATATGTGTTAGCAACGTGGCATAAAAACTTTGTACATGGCTATTATTCATGTAAATCACAATATAATTACTTTCCAACTATCTTTGGAAATCATAGCACGATTCCTGTTCTTTGAGGTTCCAATTCTCTGTAGACATTGAAACATCAATCAATGTTTTATTTATGTTTCGCTTTGTTCAGAACCAAAATAATTCAATTATAACGTAGTCCTTGTAGTTTAAATAAACTAATTAACTAATCTCACAGTTTCAGAAACTATGTTTTTAATTAATATTTTTCAATCATCTTGTTACTTGGCCGCATTAAAAAAAATTCAAAATTCTTTTTTATAAAATTATTTATATATATATATTTTTAAATTATTTTAATATTGCTGATATAAAAAATAATTGTTAAAAAATAAAAAATATATTATTTTAATATATTTCTAAATAAAAAAACACTTTAAAAAACAATTATTATTACATTTCTAAACATGCTTTTAATCCCTCCATAACGTTGATAACACATTCAATTATTTTTCTTTTTTGGAAAATCGAAGAAAAGAAGAAAAAACCAAGTTGGGAAATTTTGATTGGAAAACAAGGCATTTTTTCAATAAAAAACAAATGCTATGCTGGCAAGGGATTATTTAATTATTTAGAGTAATTAGTTAGTTTTAATAAGCTTCAGGGACCAAGCTAGATTAACTCCCAAAATATTTATTATGATCAAGTTTTCGTCTGCCTGAACTCTTTGGCTTTTGCTGCTGCTTAACTCCTGAACAAAAATAGTTTCATTCATGAAATCTCAGACGCTTCCCTCCGAGGTGGAACAGGCATTTCCTGTTTCCGGAACTTGCATAAGCTGGGGAGGTTGGATTTGGATATCCCTGAATGGCCCGAATCGAAGTTATTAGTGCAATATCGTGGTTTCTCATTTTACTTTTCGCTCAACCAATCTTTTTTCTGCTCTCTTTTTCCAATGATTTAATGGACGTTTTTTGCTTGTTAACAAAGAAGCAGAATGACACGCTACAGGCCCTTGTTCAGGTCCTGCAAAACTTTAAGACAATTAATCCAGTTCCATGCCCACCTTTTAGTCACTAATCTCTTCAACGCCACACAAGCCTCCACCAAACTAATTGAGTGCTATGCTCAAATGGGTTCCATTGAATCCTCAACACTTGTCTTTGAAACCTACCAAAACCCTGATTCTTTAATGCGGGCGTCCTTAGAAAATGCTATGTTTGGTCTCAAGCTCTTTAGAAGCCATTTCATTCTATTACAAGATGCTATACAATGAAGCCCAAATTACTAACTTCGTATTTCCATCAGTTTTGAGAGCTTGAGCTGGTTTGGGGGATATGGCTATTGGTGCAAAAGTTCATGGGAGGATAATTAAATATGGGTTTGATAATGATCCTATCATTGAGACTTCACTTCTTGGTTTATATGGAGAATTAGGTTGCATAACTAATGCAAGGAAGGTGTTTGATAATATTCCGGTAAGAGACTCGGTTTCATGGAATTGGATTATTTCTAGCTATGTTGACAAGGCAGGAGAACTGACACTTGTGAGGCGTTGTGCATCTCCCTGGTTGAAACGTATAGTTCATGTGATGATTTGGTAAGTGCTGAGAGGATTTTTGTAAATATGGCCATCAGAACTTTTATCTCATGGACATCCATGATTTACTGTTATAATCGAAGCGGTTGGTTTAAGGAA
>Ga0307517_10005841_pt1 | contig 18405 bp, 24 predicted proteins | sample 23_EM_MG_FD_194515 | JGI IMG/M metagenome (GOLD analysis project Ga0307517, IMG submission 194515) | Populus trichocarpa ectomycorrhiza microbial communities from riparian zone in the Pacific Northwest, United States - 23_EM | ecosystem: Host-associated > Plants > Roots > Unclassified | place... | reverse complement strand
ACAACGCATGAGAAAAATTCTAACCCCCTAGCAGGCCTAGGAGGATAAGAAAAACCTTAGAGAAAAATTACTTTACATTTAGACATCTTCTCATAATTGTATTATAATTTTAATAAGGACTACTGAGGGTACGCGAAGAACGCGACACCGACTCCCCGACAATCGTGTCTGTTCACCACCGTCAACCCACACTCGGAAGGATCATGATCCCCCGAACCTGGGCTCCCAACAGCCCGGCCAGACTTCTATGTTCTCCCCTAGCCTTCCAACTTCTATTCAGCAGAGTTTTACCCACCGTTCGTTGGACCAATTCTGGAAATGTAATGACACCCATACGGGCCAACTTTATGCCGATGCCGATGCCCGCTGCGGGTAGATCTATCAACTACCGGGCTCGTTCTAGCATCGCTCAGTTGGCTGCTGTTGGGATATTGCCTCCAATAGGCGCTCCTCTCACGCTGCTTCTGCCTGGACAATTCCCACAAGGCGTTCCGCCGATGTTGATGCCGACACCACAGTTCCAACCTCGCAGTCGTAGAGCACCGAGCATTAGTGCTGGTGGACCTCCTAAAGCCGTACTGGGCGGTCCCGGTGCTAAAGGTCGCGTCATTACCGAAACAGCCCCAACGCTGACCGGCACTGCACCGTCTCAGAAGACGAAGAAGGTTGTTGTTAACATTCCCCGAGAGACTATTCCCGTTGAAGGAGATGGAGAAACACTAGGCGACGGGGTAGCCCCGCGTAGGGAAATCTGGGCAAGGATACCGCTACGACCTTCAGAAGTACTGGGACGAGAAACTGGCGCGTCTCGGCATCGATGAAATGTTTGGAGGTGGTATTAACGTGGCGAACACCCTTCCCCACATTCATGCCCCCCACGCACGGGCAGCATCGGTAAGGGTTCAACCTCAGGCTGCTCCTCGATCGACATCGAACACTTACCAAAGATATCCTCACCTGCCGACCCTGCCTCGCTTATGTTCAAGTTAAATAAATTTCACCAGTCTCAAAATCCGCCCACAACGAATTCTGTAACAATATCCCCCCGATGAGCTGTTGACCATACCCCATCGCCAAGCCAGAACCGTAACGTGCCCGGGCATGGCCACAGCCTCTCTATGTCTAACACCAGGAGTGTCAAATTACAACCCTTCCGCCGCTTTCAACCCGTTCGGTCCTCAGGCTATTCTGGGATCCGACCAGATCTTCCCACGCAATCTTGGCACGGACAATCCCCCTTCCAAGTCACCTAATTCGGTTTGTGGTCCAGGTTCACGCCCACTAAGTCGGCCTGACTTCATCCGTGGTTTCGGACTCGACATCCCCGAAGAAGAGGAGCCACCCGAGGATGCCGATGTCGATAATGAGGAGGGGGTGGATCAGGGTTCTGATATGGATTTGGTAGAGGCCGAGGCGGACGTAGAAGTTGAGACCGAGGACGAGGGTGTGGCAATTCTTAATCACATTCATTCCCGCCACGTTTCCCGCTTATCCGCCGCGTTGCCTCTGCGATCAGTAGGACGCCAGCAGGATCCGCTACCTGATGCAGGGACTCCTGTCATAAATCCTACGGTTGATGATTTGATCCTGCCGAGAAGGAGACAGATGGTGTTGTAGAGTGGACAGGTTCGGAGGATCCGAAAGGCGATTCAGATGAGGTACTGGCACTCACTTCCCTTCCCCGCCCGTGACGTTTCTCATAATTTCCAAGGAGGCTATCGGGGAGTGGTCCAACCCATCTGACAAAGAACGCGCAAGGCAAGAACGAAGGCAGAGGCGGATGACACGCCGCACACATCGCATGTTGCAGGATGTTCCTCGCAAATTACCCAATTTACCACGACCCCCTCCAACCACATACATTCCATTATCCAATCAAAGGGAGGACGTCGTTTTGTCGAATCCCAGCCACGAGGAGAAGGTCCTAGAAGAGAGCGTTTACCCCCAACTGCCACCATCTGGGTCGACTGGATACGGACGACCGCCGCCTCCCCTTCCTCACTCACGTGCAACATCCGCTCGGTTCTCATACTACGACCCTGCAGTAGCCCATTCGAGAACGGCATCAGAGCAAGTTATTCCCTACCCACCCCCTCCCATTGAGATGGCACCACAACTTTCTGCGGGTCTCAAGCCCGCCTCCTTAAACCCATTCGCGAAACCGTTTGTCTTTGGGATAAAGAGCACCTCAACCCTACCTTCGTTGCAGCAACCTACCACTGCATTGACCCCAGCCCAGCGTACCTTTTTCGGGAGTATGACACCCTTTCATTCTCGCATCGAGGGTGAACCAGGACCACCACCCTCGCGTCACTCGCACTCCCTGCCAAAGGGGCAACCGTTGGGTCCTTCAAGAGCATTATCTCCTATTTGGGCCGAGGCGAACGAACATGGTTTCTCTCAAGCAACAACGAACGGTTCCGCAGCATTTGTTCTGGCATTCGCGGGCGTCTGGCAGCTTGGGCCTCGAACGACAACCGTCATTCCCCCCCTCCTTCCCCCTCACTTGAACCTAATCGATCAGCCAGCCCCAAGCTCCCTGGTGGATTCAGACAAATTACTGAATCGCCGCTCATGTCACATAGGGCTCACAAACGAGTTCCCATGCGGGACAACTGAACGCATGGCAGAGACGTGCAAATGTCCTCACTTTGGGCGGATCAGGATAACGAACTGCACACGCGATCTTAAAGTCTCAAACACTCCTCTGGGCTTCGTTCGGTGGAAACGTCTCATCGTAGACGAAGGGCATGTCTCTTCGTCAGTAGACAGCGCACCCTCGACGTTCCTCAACACGCTGAGCGTAGAATGTCGACGGATCGTGACCAGTACACCAGCCACCAACCACCTAGGACTCAGCTGATAGGAGCGATATGTCCTCCCTGCACTGGCGATGTGTTGAAGTCGGACGAGTTCCGTTGGTCTTCCCCCATTACTTCTGTTACCTGTTACCATTACATAGCATTCCACAATCCATTTTTCATCATTTATGAGATCCGCCCCAAGGTTTATCACGGGCCAGTGCAAAAATACATATAAGCGCAAGTTTCTCGCCCACAGCTGTCCCCCATGCCCGCCGTGCCATAGGTTTAGTAGGGACATTAAATATGTAGAATTAGAAGAGTATATTCTATTTTCGTAGGTAGATTCAGTAGGTATATTTGAGTTTGGGGACCACCGGCACCGGGTCGGAGGGAACCCACCCTCATCTGAGTTAACGGCCTGACAGGGTAGGTCTGGGTAGGTCACGATCCAAACATTCATCGTGGGTCCTCCGGTTCTGACAAACACTCCCCTAGATCCGGCCGGTGGCCTCGTCATAAGTTATCCGGGACCCAACTTTAGTAAAATTCAAATACGGCACGATGCCGTGCATTACAAATTCCTCAGATTGACCAACTGGGAAGCGTTTGACCAAAGTCGTTTCTACAGGTACTTACCGGAAATGTGTTGTGCGGGTGAGGTGGATCAGGCTCCGCAGAGACTACCTCAATAACCTTGAAACGCGACGAGGAGCCCGTGTAGTGCTACTGAGCGATGAGAGGGTTTTCTGATTTTGTGAACAGGTCCTGGCTTGTTTCAGTGCGGTCGAAGCTCCTCGTACAACATAACCAAGTGTTCGGGGAATATATAAAATGCTAAGTAACCATACAGTGGACACGTATTTACAAAACACAAGGTTCTGGTAGAATGTACAACCCAAGATTAAAGAAAGGCATTCAGTTTACGTCACCTATATCTCTTGAACAGTTTGTTGACCTGCATGAACTACCATAAACTTCACGGCGCTGATGTCTGAAAGAAAATTATCGGAAATCCAACCCAAGTGGTATATTAAAAATGCCAGGTCCGTACCTCGCTACAGGGGAACAACTCCACTGAGCAAGTATGGAGGGAGCGGTGAACCTGGGTGTGGAATAAACGCAATCCGGGTAACGTTCCATGAGGCGATCTTTCCACTGGCTGCCAACAACGAATCTCCAGGGGTTTCAGGGGTTTCCCCTAAGGTTTGTCCATTTTCATTGTAAGTCGCTTGCTCTGGGAAGAAGGGGTGGGGTAGTTCGGTGGGGACATCGGCGGGGTGGCTAGGAAATTGTTGAGCATGCCCCACATTTGGCGTTCCCTGTCCGTCGAACCCATTGCTGTATTCCAAGCTAGCGTCGCCACTTCCGCTGCCCGGTGCACTCCCCACAGACCTGGGAGAGTGTTTGAGCTCTGGCGTGGAGGTGGATGCCATTTTAGCGGTGTCTTGCTCCCAGTCCGGCTCACTAAGGAGGACAGGATGGGAGGGAGGTCCAACTCGGTGGAGGTTGATCGTCAAGATCTCCTCCGCCAGGCGTGTGATAAGTGGATAGCCTCCGCTGAGATCCTTACGTTCCCATCTCCAACGGATGCTTGGAAGAACGTCGAGAGCCATCCAGATATCTTCCAACGCCACTTGATGCGGAATGCGATCACAGCGGGACATGTATCCGTATAGGATGACCATGGCGGCAATGTGGAGAGGGATAGGTGAGACGAAGAATGCAATGTCGGGGAACTTGATCAGATGGTTGTGAAGGATGATGATGTTGTGTGAAGAAACGATTGCTGAAAGGTATGTGAGTTAACCCGGTTCGTCCTTGCGCCTGAACGAAAGGTGCTTACCATCCTCCAGTGCCTTATGCCTCTGAGCATACTCGAGTCGCTCCGAGCTGAACAGAGCCCTTAGGAGCAAAATCCTTGAGATACCAAACTTCAAAAGTATTAACCCCTGGTCAATGGTAACCTCCTCCACGAGCCTAGCCCTCCTGTCTAGAGCCCAATCGTCCGTTCCCCCGAAGAGCGTCTTGTAACTCTCCGGGAGTTGGTTGCGGAAAATGACCATGCTCTTTATGATCCTCGTCGCGTGTCGCATAATGGTATCCGCGTTCTGCCATGTTGGGGTGTACAGCGAATTGATGATGTCTGCCTGGATCTCCGCGAGCGGGGGGCTGTACAAATAATGATCAGAAAGTTCTGACTCGGGTCCTTTTGGCCTTGCTGGTCTGGGGGTATTGGAGTCGGATGGTGAAATGGTCAATGGTCGGCCAAGTAGAATTGACGTTTCCCGGTCATGAATCAAGATGATGCTCCACAACCTTATTCTCAATTGGCATTCGTCCTCCGAGAATGTTTCACCCTGGATGGCCGGGTCGTGGTGCAAGCCCAGTTCAATTCCGAGCCTTACCAAACTCCCAACAAGGCGCCAAAGAGTCCTTCCTTGCCGCTGTCAATATGGGTCAATCCGTGATCCATCCTTACAGGTGGATGGGGACACACCTCTGTATACAAGGACCAGTGCAATAAGGTTAATGCTTGCAAACTGGACACGGTGAGACGCAGATTGGGCTTGACAAGCAAGGCGTAATCCAAGAATTCTTCGTATGTTGGCCACCCAGAACCCATCAATTCTTTCACGGGGGTGATCCGTTCAGGATCGTGCCTCACCCCATCACGCTCGAACACGCGGTGGTTTAGCTCGCTCAAGGTTCCAAGCCCGAAGATGAGATACGTGCTGCATAGGTAGCCGGGATCGTAGTGTTGAGCTTTTCCGTTGTACAATTCCTCCAGCATCCGCGCAAATTCGTGTCTGAGGAGGATGGGGCGGTGGGGATTGAGCCTCTCGAAGTAAGCGTCAACAACCTGCTTGGCCATCGCATGATCACGAGGGAGGGACACCTCATATGCGGTGTCGCCATCCATAGTGACCTTGACTTGCCTCCATTTGGCAGGATCGCGCGTGAACATGATCCCGCAATCGCGGCCAGAGCTTAGTCCATGAGAACCAACGGTGAGGTCTTCCCGGTCACCTGGGGTGGGGGCAAGTCTCAGATTGTTGACAATGGAAGACGACACGCCGAATATCTTAGCCAGCGACTGTCGGTAATAAAAAAGGCATCAGCATAGAACTCGCAGATGAGTTGGGGTGATATACTAACCCGGGAATTTGAAAGGTCGTTAGATTGGGGGTCCGTGCCCTTGAGCTCTCCGTCGGCAGAACCTGGACACGGTTGTATGTGAACTGGAGTCGGCTGAGGCGGCACCTGGGGCAGATGCTGGAAGGATGGGTGAATTTGTGGATTATATGGGTCCGGGGGACCCTGCATGCCTAGGGCTGGAGGCAGGTAACGGGAACCTGGGGGACCATACATTGGCATAAGGGGGTAACCTGGAGGGATAGTATGAGGTTGCGGGATGGGCGGGCAGGGTGGGAAACCTTTTAGCGGCATGGGGTCTCCTGGTCTGAGCGGGGGATAGGGTTGCGCCGGCCATTGGTAGTCGACTAAGGCGGTAACGTTGGGGTCAATCTCGAGCCCTTTGCGGGCAAATATCTCGTCGAGATTATTCAAATCAAGACTGGGAATATAGAGCTTGAGTAGCGCCACGCTTTGGATGAGTTGACGCTCAATGCGCTCAATATGGCCACGAGGCGTGAGGGTCTGACGATGATGGTCCTCTTGCTCGCAAGCAGTATTGGCGGTTGCACAAGCGAAACATCTTGGATGAGTCGGATCACACTGTGAGTCGTTGGTAGAGTGATGTTAGCGAGCGGTGACGAAGGTTTGTGGTCGAGCGACAAACCGATGGGACTTGCCTTGATTTTCTTGGCTCTACAACGAGCACATGCCTCATGAGAACGGCGCACACGACGAGGCTCTGCTGGTCCGGCGTCTTCTCCATTATCCACCTTTTTGCGTTTCAATGATCCTGGAGGAGGGGGCTGCTGTTGTGGGGTTTGTTGGACTTGGAGTCCGGGGTGGCAAGGTGCGGTGTCAGAATGAGGGGGCAGCAAGTGCATCATGGTTGCCGACACGGTCGTAACAGGCAACGGTGAAGACGGTAACGTTCGCATCGATTCAAGGTGTTGTGGCGTTGGGAAGGTGATCATCACCGCAATGCACATTGTAACATCGTGGCCGTCGGATTGCTGTTTCTTACAGCACATCGCAATAGGTCGCAATGGTAGACCGCTTTTCAAACAAAATGGGATAGTATTTTTGGTTCCCGGGATTGCAATCCCAGGTCCCAATCTCCCTCACCTCTCGCTTGAAGCTTGAATGCTAGTCCCTGGGCCGGTAGCTCACACAATGATTACGCTGAAGAGATACGGCGCACTCTTTTCTGCAGCCGATTTCTCGTGTACTCTATCTTCTATATCTTCTATAGAAAAAGGGAATGGGTCATGTTCCCACATTCCCATTGGCTAGACAAACCGGTATTCCCGGGACTGAAAGGACTGGGTCTTGTAGTTTTTTCATTTGCCTCCGTCCAGCAAAAAACGAGAAAAAGCATGCAGTCACGCGATGCATTTTCAGGATCACATGGAGTGTGCCGGCTCAAGCGCCCATCTGGCGAGCGCCAGCCAACGTTCGCTCTATGGACCTATCCCGGGAAGCGTAAGCTCTAAAATGATGATGTAGTTTGTAATATGTGTATGTAACCCTACTGTACAAGAAAATGGACCTCGGTGGCATATTTCCCAAGTTAACAGCTCTTGAATGCGAGACACTTGAGAGCGGGATCGGCGTCCTGCCATCAGGAGGAGGGGATCTTGCCAAAGCTGCAAATGCTTCTGTGTGACCTCGCGTGCTGTGCGTCTCAGGACTGAACCAGCATGGCATGGTTCCAGGCTCCTTCCCAGCCGCTCGATGAGGCTTACTTACCGGGCCGGATTTATTTCCTTTTATATCAACAAACGTTTGGGTCCGTGAACGGACAAGACCTACAACTGACGCCTAAAAAGGAAAATTTCTCAAGCACTACAAATACCCCACCTCACACAGATTTGGCTTGTGCGTTCACCGACGGCTGGGTAGGAGCCTGGCATGGTTCTACTATTCGCCCTTTTTCAGTAGAGCCTCTGTATTATTTACTACTTGTCTTGTACTTTTTACGACATCATAGCCACGCCGATGTAATATGTATCGAAGTCCTTATCCTTGTTTTTCAAAATGTTCTCAACTGAAAGTCCTGGGTTCTGCCACTCGTCGGCCCTATTACCTTGTCCGTATAACGTCTCCCTCCATATATATCCACGTCGCAGATATCGCATCATGTTGATCAAAAGGTAAATAACAAACTGGGCCATATTCTGTGCGAAACGGGCTATTGAAATGTGAGTAGCTGTAGATTTACCTCCAATTTACTCCAACAGACTCGAGGCCTGAGGCCTGAGGCCTGAGCGCTTGAGCCATTCCCATTGATTATGATGCCCCTGGGAAGCTATAAATTCTGTCTGGCTCCTTCACCTGAGTCCCGGTACGGAACGCATGAGGCTGTGTGGGGCTTGACCCTAGAGGGAGGCTGCGGAGATGACGAAGTCTCCGAGAGCAAGAAGCACTGGCGAACCCTCAATCCAACGGTGTGATGAAACGGGGTTCAAAATGCGACAGGGGCTGTCTTACGATACCGTTTACCGCTCGAGACTGGGGCCAGCAGGGACCGGGCAATCTACGATCGGATTTTACCGAGCACACAAACGCCATGTTGAGGCCTCGAGGGGTGTTGAAAAAATGTATCATTGCAATTTTAGAAGAAACTTACCCACGAAGACGGAGATGACCTGGCCACTTTGGACAGTTAGATAGGGCCCATCATTCCAGTGATCCAATATCCAGTATACCATGGATTCCCCGGTGTGCATGTTAGGAGGGTGGCTAGGGTTGGGGGGTTCAACGTTCAACATTCAGATACCTTTGCAAGAACTCACGGTAGAAGCTTGGGTAGTACACGTAAAAGCTAAAGCCTGGGAAAACATACAGTCCAACCGGTTCAAATCCTCCCTCCACGCCATGAATGCCTTCCTCGTCCACTTTATCCAAAAGATTTCATCGTATTCCAACCACCACCCTGCGACCAACGAGCCCCGGTGTAGTCTTGAAGAATACGATATAGACGTGAGTTCCACTGTGACGTCCAGGGAGTGCCTGTGCCCAGGCTGAAAGTCGTGCGGAGCAGCAGTCTCAAGGATTCTTCCCTTCAGTCACACATGGGAAACTCCCCAAGTCGTACAATACCTGGGAGGAACATCTGGCAACTGCAAACGGTCGTCTGATCCTTGGAGTAATTGAGGATGGTGATTTCGTTGAGACGGAAGCAACACGCCAGTGGAGAGAGGTGATCGACAGCGTGCGCCAGCTTTTTTAGTCAATCTCAGATTGAGCCTGGATCTGATGCGTTACCAGTGGCCAGTCCTTAGTACGGAATCCTTGGAAGACGACCCCAGGTTGCTGCAAAGGGCCCACGCCGTACTCGCATGGCTCGTTCAGTATTATGCCCACTCAATACCGACCGATAGGCCAGGGCCAATCCGAATTCCAATGTCGCTTGCGGTCCCACTTGTACGCGTTTCCGAGATTTTGAGGATGGCGCCTATCCTCACGTTCGCAGACACGGTCCTCTGGAACGCACACCCGAGAGATCCGTGTCGACCACTGTCAACAGACAACATCTATTTCGAAAACACCTTCTCAGGGACGGAAGACGAGGATAATTTTTACAAATTGTCTGCATCGGTGGAGCTACGGGGCGTTGAAGCGATTCAGATCGTTCATCGATATCTGAACTTGGACAACCCCCAGGATCGGACCAACGAATCTGGGCTGCGGAGTGACCTTGTGCAATTGAAAGCCGTTCTGGAGGAGCTGACAGATTTGATGGGGAGCGTTAGGCAGGCGGTTGATCCGAAGGTGTTCTATTGGCAGATCCGACCCTGGTTCAACGGTAGCGGGAGTAGCGGCAGACAGAGATGGGTGTATGAGGGTGTTGATGAGTCGACGGTGATGGATACGAGTGGGCCATCGGCTGGACAGAGTGGGATCATACACACCATCGATGCGTTCCTTGGAGTCGACCACCGTCAATTGAGGTGTCCGATCCCTTCGGTTCAACAACACGGTAATGTGGCATTCATGGATCGCATGCGAAGGTATATGCAGGGATCGCATCGAGACTTTTTAAACCACATCGACGATATCCCAGTCGCGATTAAGAAGGTGGCGATGGAGCAAAGCGGCCTTAGAGAGGCGTACAATGACGCGGTAGGAGCATTGAAGAGGCTCCGGGGCATCCATATTCAGGTAGCTTGCCTCTACGTTATTAACATGGCCGGGTCCCATCCCCCAGATGGACTCCGGCGAAGGGAGACTCAGAGGCAGCTGGATGGGGCCAGGGGCACAGGAGGCAACCATGTCGAATCATTGCTCAAGGCAGGCCAAGACGCAACTCAGAGGGCCATCTTAGAATAAGATTAGATATAGGTTTCACCAATGCACCACTGTGATTCGAAACCGTCTGTGAAAACCATCAGTTTTAGACGGTGTAACGGCTCATGGAATGACCTCGCCAGCAGTCGCAGGAATCGCATCCCTTCAAAAACATACTGACGGGTTCAGAGTTGGAAGATGCCTTCAGCTGAGGATCAAAATCCTCACGATCCTCATGACTGAGAAAGGTTTCAAGCTCCCAGCAAAAAAAACCGGTGAGTATCAGTACGGACCTGTGCGAGCCCAGTAGGACGGGGGGCTGGTGGGCGGTCGGTGTTGACGGGAGTCGACGGGGGTAGGTGTGAGCAGAGAAGACGGACTTTTTGGACTTAATATCTGCTGCCGTCAAAGATCAGCAATACTGGGTGCGTTCTGGGTACGCTACTCACAGGCAGTGGATCGTAGTAGATATTGTTATATCCGCGATTATTCATGAATCTGTTGGTATTGAACGAATGCGAGAACATCCTATTCTCATCGAGCCGGATTAGAACACACAGACTACACATCCTACAACATCCCCTCACCGATGCCGCCCGCCTACCCCTCCTGGGGTCACGCCGGCTGCAATACACACGACAATACACGAGTTGGGTATGAAATCTACTTCGAAACCGGAAAAGCGTGGCGTAAGACAAGGGGCACACTTAGTAGTGAATGCAGTGTAGACGTACGAGTGCTTTTGCTCGATCAAAATGAAGCTCATCGTGACGACGAAATCAGAGTCGGATAAGATGAGATCAGGAGGGGGCAACACACCTTCTCATTGTCCGAAGGCTCTTCCAGTATCCATTGAACACTTTCTTCATCCCGTTTGGATTATCCTTGTTCCAGTCTTCATAGCATAAGTCACTAAAGCGCGCAGTTCGTCAGAATAAAGTGACTGGGAGTGTGTACGGGTAACTCACTTTCCGCTAACCAGCTTCGGTTGCTTGCCACGGGTATTTTTTGCTGGAAGACGACGCAGGGGTAAGATCTTGAGAGGGGTTTGAGGTTCCTAATGCACTAGAGTTGTCTGAAACCCGACAGGCGTTATTTGGATTATTCACTGTGGCCGATTCAGGTAAAGTGTTGTACTCGTTGATTTCGCCAGCCTCAACGCGTTGTGATAAGCCACTCTGCTGAAAACGTCGTCATAATCTCCATCATCGTCTGTGTTTGTCCGCCTCTGCCTGTAGAGCATCTTCTTGGCCGCCTCTGGATGTTTCCAGCGCACCTGGATCTGCAGGCCAACAGGAAGCGTGGTAAACACCTTTCGAGGGACCCTGATTTCACCACCACTCGCCTCAAGTCTGTGTGGGTCATAACGAGGAGCCTGTCAACGAGGATGAGAATCCAGATCTGCATAAGTGCCGGTGAAGGCAGCGCATGGTTTGATACACATGTAATCTTCCAGGCCGGTGATCCCAGAAAGTTTTTGAACCATTTGTTTAACCCGGTCGTAGGACATCATCTATATCTGAGGGTCCCGTCTCTGGGCATTATCGGGAAGATTCTCATAAGCCTCTTGAGAACTACATGGCAGGAGACGATAGGGTGCGAGATAGAGAGGAGGAGATCCGGGTCGTCGGATGGAGTGGACAAGCGAGCATCAAGGTCTTTGGGGCTAGTCTAGATACAAGACGATTGGGAGCAACCTCTCTACGTACAGCCTCGGGCCGGATGGCTGATCGGAGTGTGAATCTTTTGATTCAATCATTACAGATCTGGTTTCCGGATCTCATGTGGGTCTGCCTCAGATCCCCAGAACGTCTGGCTCGAGACTACAAAATCGCCACAATTGCCCAACAGCATAACCCAACCTTCCTGACGATCCTGGTCCTCCATCGACCATCCCCAACAAGAGGTTGGATCTCCACAATGCACCTCGCTTTTTTAAAACCCGTTTTTTCTTCTTCCCTCCACCTATGCAGAAACGCCCGCTGCTCCTCCTCCCGAACAATGCCCCAGAACCTCAGGGACATCAACCTCGACGAACCACACGGTCAACTGCAGACGGTGGCGCGTGACGCCCCATGTTCTCACTTCGTCGTCGGATCCCAGCGCCCCTTCATCGGAGACGGATCTACGTGACTGGATGTACATTGCAGAGGGCGGCTCGACCAAGCTCAACCATTGTTTCTCTTACGACGGTCCTCGCAATCTGCACTTTCGATGGAACCGTCGTCCGGTTACGAAAGTCTTTCCTCCACCCCCACTCCGACTCATTCCCTCCCATCTCCAACGAGAATGGGGGTCAGGACGCTGATGACCCGGCAGTCGATTTCCAGGAACACGTCTCGGCCGAGTTCCTTCCATATCTTGGACGCATACAAGTCGAGCGAGCCTGGTTGGAGAAGATGGTCAGTATTCATGATGAGAAGCGACCGGCAAAGAGGCGAGCAGAGGATAGGATCGATCTCAAGTGCACAAGAGCCGTGTTGGCTACAGACTTGATTGGGAGTAAAGGCCGGGCTGTGGAAATCAAGGCGTGTTTAAATGCCCCTCCATCACTTCCTGCTCTAACCGCAATGATGCATGCAGCCGAAGTAGGGGTTTACACCCAATGTTATTTCTCTCGCACCCACCCTTACGTCCTGTCAAGTCGCGCGTGTGTCGGTTCTGCATGAAGAAGCACGCAGATACAAAGAAGCACCCGGGAGCGCATGTCCCGGCTTACTGTCCGTTGTAATTGTACTCTTCCGACCTGGGGATGGTTAAGAGGGCGTTGTATGCGCTCTGGGACGACGGGTACAGAGCCACGGGACGATAAGCATGCTGAGGATCTTCGCTTCGCATCAGGTACACGGAGATGACATACAACACTGTGGACAGGGATGACGTTGTCCAGACTCTTCCTCTCTTCAGTGATATCAACTCTGCACCCAGTGGTGTACGTTCAATCACCTGAACGGCCTCCTGTTCGTCACTCAGTTTGCTCAGATCGCACTCATTGTCACGGAGAAGGCCGCCTGAGGATATGCAATCGAAGGGTGTTATCCGGAACAACACTGTCCTCATCGCCGGCCACCCCTAAGAGAATACTCCGCCCTTACGGTGTCCTTCCCATCTCTTCACCCGTCCACGTTGTGTTCCATCGTGATATCACCACACAGCGTGCTATAAGAACGTGATTCTGCAAACCGCTCCAACTACATCAGGAAAAAGGGGTAGAGGTTATAAACCCCGTTTGGAAACATAAGGATCTGTAGAGTTAATGAACGCATGTGTAGACCGTGCGTCTTCGTAAGGGACCTCCGAGTTCACATAAGGTCTTGGATAAAATAGTGATAACACTATAATACTTACCATGTTACTGAACAATTAACAACACGTGATAAGCCACGAAAGAGATGACGAGACATTGTCGCGAGTTGTCGCGAGGAACGAAGGTTGTAATGGGGAACAGGGTTTATGATGGAAAATGAGCGTTATAATGGGGAATGGGCCTTATCGCGAGGAATGAGGCTCGTCACGAGGAATGAGGCCTTGAGGGGTTATGACGAGGAACCGGGTTCATTGTGCAGAACAGAGTTCATTATGAAAACCCGGGGTAGTGAGGGTTTGGGTTCTTCAACAATGCGCTCGTCTCGAAAACAACGACATTGTAATTACAACCGCATTATTACTACTACATCACGTTTGTAGGAAAAGCGATGAAGGAGGGCCGTAGCTCACAAGCTGCGATGCGCGAATGATCGCGACATCGCCATTGGAAGGAATTCGCCTCCATCCTCCTTCCTGTGGTTCCTGGGTATTCGATGCGGTTAGGGTCTTGGGTCGGATGCCAAAGAATCCTTTTGGTGCCACCTCAGTTGGACGTCGCTCGCCGACCGTGTACGACGAGACGCGCAGGCTTCTGGAGAGCCACTTCCACAAGACGGCACCAATCTGCCGAGCAGCTGTCCAAGGTCGGAAATAGTGGATGATGTAAGGGAGGATGGGGTGCAAGTCGCCACCGGTTCCCCAAACCACCCATCAATCACGTTACCTTTTTTCACACTGAGCGAGAGACGTGACCGTACCGTGGTTTCCATCCAAATGGCAACAGCAACGGAGTGAACACCTGCACGATGAGATAGATGTTCCCTACCCCACAAGCTACCACAAGCGCATGCATAATTGCGCTTTGGAAGAGTTTGGAAGGGTGGGTGAAGGTTGGTCGCTCGAGAATATCTCTGGTGGGGCGCAAGTTCTGACTTTGAGGGTCCTTAATGAACCACATCGCACCAGAATGCATGATCTGGTGACAACCACCGAGGAGGATGGCGAACGTGTATCTGCCCAAAGAGTTAGAGAGACGTAACCGCACAGTAGTATCATAATGACGAACACGAACATCATCTCGACGGCCCAGTGGTAGAAGATTGTCAAAGTCGCATACTGCATGAACACCAGTTGCACCTTAAGGCTGACCTCTGGGAAGAGCCATATCGTACACAGATCCGCAACCCAATAGGAAAACGATCAGTTCGATGGTGGTAAAAGTGGTGACCTATGTCAGCTATTGGTCAGTCTCATAAAGGGAATGACCCCGATGATGAGCGGCTGTTGGCGAACGGTGGTCCTCACGGCCTTTTCCGTGGTCTTTATCGTGCCCACGGCCAGAACATTCATGTAAATCGCCAGGCCGATCCCGATCAGGAGGTACCCATAACAATCGCGGAAGCCTTTTCAACCGGTCCACGTCCTGAGCTCATGCGAATCCACTAGCTTGCAATCCCCTCAGTAGTATTGCGGATCTCTTGACCAAAAGACGCGAAATACGGCTCAACCACCCGTCCGAGCGTACTGTCAAAACCGCGGTCCAGGAGCGAGTTCGATGGTCCATGGGAAGCGGTTGTTCCTTTGGATTCGAAGACAGAGATGATATCTCGGAACCTACCCTGAGTGAACGAAGCCAAATCCAAGCCATGTTGATACTGAAATGGCTGGAGTCAACACGACCTTGGCGGTGCATGGAGAACAGACTCACCGTCGACGCCAGTGCCTGAGTAACATCTCTGGCCCTATCTTCACCTGGGACAGAATGGAAAAATCCAGCGCCAACGAGCTTCTGACAGTTCGAAGCAGGGGTCCAAATAACAGCTTCTGAAGCACGAGCCCAACCGTGTTTACGACGGGATCGGTGACAACTTGTATCCCTCGAATCAGCAAATGAACCAGTTGGATCGTCCGCCGTGGGTTGAGTTTTCCAAGTGTGAAAGGGAGCAAGATGCTGAAACCGATGGTGGTATTGAGATCGAGAACCATTAAAGCAGCCTAGAATCGGGTTAGCCCCCGAAGCCCATAGCTCAAGAAGCGATGATAGCACCCACGTTCTGAAGGACCGTTAAAACCGGGCCCCCAACCCGATAGCCTCCATAGCACCTTCTATATCATCCAGGTTTATTTCCGTCTCGGTCGCCTCCTGCGCTGGCGCGACAGGGTCCGCTTGGTAATTTGCGGGCGGGTTTGCGATACCGTTTCCAGCCCCATTCTACTGACCAATTCCCCCTGCTAAGTTCTCGACAGCCCCAGGACAAACTTCTCGTATCCTCAGCCCAGCAGGCGCTCCATCCTTTTGTATGTGTTCAAGGTGTCCCAAATCCTGTGCATCGTCGCCTTCGTCGTCCGAATCCGAGAAGAGTAAATTACCGGAGTTACGGTCGCGTTCCTTTATGAGGTCCAAGGTTCCGTCCGAGAAATAGGCCGGGAAATCCCTCGGTCGAAATCGTCCTCCAGTTCCTTATCTACCTTCTCTCGCCTCTCAGGGAGTGGTCCCAATCGCTCAGGCGCGCCGTTGTTGTTAGCCTGACGTTCCACGAGACCGAAGGGTCCAGTAATGCTCGTACCCTCACCAAGACCCGACAAATCGCTATCACTCTCGTCGTCTTCCACGGAATCTCCCCCTTTGTCTTTCGGCAACTCCTTCATCCCCTCGTACTCGTTATGGCTCGTCTCCTTATCCACGTCCCCGTTCCTGACGCCACTAGGCCCTTCTCCGACGTCCATGGGTAGATCGAAATAGTCCTGGTACATCTTCGTCGACGTAACCTCCAGATTCTCCGGAGCAATGTGCGATGCCAGACTCGGGCTTGCAGGTGCACTACCCAACCACCTCTTACCACTCGATGGGCTGGCCCCAGGCAAAGATAAGGCAATAGCCTGCGGAGATGGGATGGTCACTGACGGCGTGGGTGGACGACGGGGAACCAGTGGGTAGGGAAAGGGTGGGCCCGGGGTAGGGAGTGTAGAAGAGGGTGTTGTAGAAGTGAAGAAGGACTCCCGGATTTGCGAACCGGGAGAACCAGGTTTGAGCTTGGGTGTGGAAGGGAGGGATGATAGGACACGGTGGAACGATGTCATTGGGAATGGCCCGGTGACCAAACGTGGATGTGGAAGGGATCGAAATTGGAGAAGATCGAAGGTCCAGATCAGGGATAGGTGCATCTAGGGATGATAAGGATGACATAGATGATGGTTCGCTCCTTGTCCGAGACTCCGCAGGGAGCGTGGCAGTGAAGGTGAGTTTCGTTTCCTCGGGGTTAGGGGTCGAGGGACTTGTCGTGGGCGTAGCGTAGGAGGAATGAAACAAATCTGGGCGTAAGGGAATAGGGCAATGGTCACTAGTTATTGCGATGGGGTGATGATACAGTGACTTACGGTTCTTTGAGGAAAGTGAACGGCCAGCCCTCATGTCACCGGCGATGGCCTCATCATCGCTCCGCACGAATAGATTCTCAACCTCACTCGCCGAGTCCCTAGTCTTCTTGATCCACTTGAACGCGAACTGCTTCCTCAAAGACTCGCTTGGCAAGGCGAAGTTGTATTTGACATCAAACCTGGACGGCCGGTTGAGTATCGCGTCATCAATGCGCTCCGGGTGGTTCGTCGTGGCGATGGTCAAGACTCCTTGGTTCTGCACGAGCCCGTCTAGTACTCCTGAACCTGACTGAGTGCTTGGGAATTTCTCCCTCATCCAGGGCGTCGTCTGTCTCTTTGTTAAGACTTCCGTTGGGCGGATGTCGTGAACCTTCGTCGGAGCCGCTCGTCTGTGGATAGTTCTTCTTTGCTGGGGTTCTGGGATGAACGCAGGAAGAGGGATGGGTTCTATGGGAGGCGGTGGGGTCTCAGGTCGGGGAGCAATCGGAGGAGGTGCCGGTTCATCGAGCTGAGGTTCCCAAAGGATCTGGAAGGGGGTGGAAGGAGCGCAAAACCCCGAGTGGGGTTTTGAGCTTGCGGCTACCCTATCGTGTCAAGTCAACGGAATGGTAATTGTGGTGTCCTGGCGAGTCTCAGCGGTGCTTACCACATGTTGCCCACAAGCGCTGAGAGTCGGCCGGAATACTCCAGGAGAGGGGGGAAGTTCTTCCTTCGCTTTGGAAGACTGGTGGAGAGGGCGGTCGTCATCGCGAACAGATCAGGATGATTGACTTGGAGGTCTCCTAGGGGAATCGTCGCAACCGGTCGGACTTCGTTCGAATCGTTTTCAAAACCGACTCCGAACTCTCGGGAGTGTTCTCCATCAATCAATCCCTGACTCAACCGGAAGTTGCTGGAGCGTCCGTTCAGTGAACCGAGTGAACCGGGAACTGAGGGGCTGGGATGCTGTGCAGGAAACGTTCGAAAGAAAAGGGAACCCGTCGCAAGGTGCAGCGAGGACGAGGAAAGTGGTTTCCTGTTCTATCGAGGGAGTGAGATGTGATGGCAATGGCAGGTCCGGATTTTTCGAAACGTCTGGAGTGAGGATACCTTCTGGATCCATGGATGTTGTCAGGGGAGAGGTGGAGGGAATGCGCTCAGGGACCTCTGAGACAAGACCTAGGACCTACAACAAGTATGCCGAGTCTGGATCCGGAAATTTCGAAGCTTCGGGGACCGTCATGAGTGAAGTGTTGGGGTCCAGGACTTCCTCCTGCAATCGCACGGCCGGGAAAGCGAGATCCTGAGGTGAGGGTAGGTTAATCCTTAGGTTAGGTTAGGTTTATCCTTAGGTTAGGTTAGGTTAGCTTCTTAGGTTAGGTTAGGTTAGGTTAGGTTAGGTTAGGTTAGGTTAGGTTAGGTTAGGTTAGGTTAGGTTAATCCTTAGGTTAATCCTTAGGTTAGGTTAGGTTAGGTTAGGTTAATCCTTAGGTTAGGTTAGGTTAGGTTAGGTTAG
>Ga0307517_10005840_pt1 | contig 18406 bp, 10 predicted proteins | sample 23_EM_MG_FD_194515 | JGI IMG/M metagenome (GOLD analysis project Ga0307517, IMG submission 194515) | Populus trichocarpa ectomycorrhiza microbial communities from riparian zone in the Pacific Northwest, United States - 23_EM | ecosystem: Host-associated > Plants > Roots > Unclassified | place... | reverse complement strand
GCGCCATATAGGAAGAAACTAAAGCATAAAATCAATCAAGAACCATTGACCATCTTTTATCTTCAGGAATGGTATATTGTTGTTGTTTTCTCAAAAAAAAAAAAAAAAACTTTAGTAGTCTACAATATTCTAAGAATCTATATCTAAAACTTGATCAGCACAAATGTACTTCCCTACGAAGATTCTCCATCGTATCCATTACAAAATCTATGAGCAGCCTACACACATATATGCAGCGTAAGTTTCACATTTCGAGCTACGAATTCACAATTGATCCATTCATGTCCAAAATAAGAAGCTGCAACTCATTTTCCCATGAGAAAAAACCCCCACCCTCCCTATATATATACATAGACGAAAGGTGTCTCAGAATGCACATAGAATATAAAATAGAAGATCACAAAGATGCCAGAACACAAGGTATAACTTTAAATATCAATATCTACAAGAACAAAACACAATGTTCTGTTCTGTACAAATGCCATCATAATGCCACTGTACTCTATTATTGCTACCCTTCCAACAATCTAAAACCCCATATTATATATTTATAGACATGATCTGTACATGCATGGATATGCTATTTCATATATCCAAAGTTTTCTTGACTTAGAAATTAAATCCCAACAGTAATTGCTAAATGTATATGAAGGGACCATTTCCTTGCTCCAAAGCTATTAAAAACACACTATCTAGTATCCTATTCTATACAAGTGGAGAGGTATCTACACAAGAAACTTGAGAATGTATCAGTTCCTAATTCCCCACGTTCCACTTCCTCCTTCCTCGCCATCATTTTATGTGCCATTTTTTTTTCCTTTTTTTAATACCACTAAATGCTAAGCATACTGGAAATCTGTTTTTTTTTTTTTTTTTTTTGGTTTATGAAATCTTAAAATGGGGCACGATGAGGTATACCCTTTCTTCTCCTTGCATTTCGATGATTGAAAATGGGAGGAGTAGCCGGAGAAATGTTGGTAGCTGCATCATCACCGGAGCTCTCCGCGCCATCATTATTAGAGGAATAGATTGAGAGTCCCTCCATCAAACGATTGAAAGCATGTGTCCTGCGAATCTTCTTAGGGGTCGAGGACTCATCTGATTCTGACCCACCAAAGAAGGGATCCCTATTGTGCTTCAATTTTACCGCAAATGTAAGGTCTGGGTCACCCCGCTTCATCCCTCCCAGCTAACAAAACGCAAAGAGCACTTTACTCGAACAAACAATGGATATTGTATTAAGTAATCAGAGCAGAGCAGAGCGCCGATTAATAATCAAGAAGGAAAGTCATCAGAATTAACCTACCTTGCATCCAAGTGAACAGAATCTGAAAGAATCAAGGAGACTTCGACAACAAATTTCACAAGTGTTGGTGACTCCCTTTCCCGGCCTTGGCTGAGGGCGCTCGTTGAGGAACACAATCTTGGCGCTATTGATGATGTAAGTCTGCACGCATGATATGTCTATGTACTTCTGTATCTCATTTACCCTCACCACGTTATGGTATGAAGATCGCCTTATCTGCACAAACCATGCGGTTTTTCAATCAATCAAGCAATGCTTATCAATGCTATAAGATTGAAGAAAACACTGTACCAGTACTGGCAGTAGGTAGATGTAAAATTAATAGTGTTTTAATTCGAAGACAAAGTCGACAAACCTGAACAACACGGTGGTCTTTGTGATAAATGAGACAATACGAACAGAAAGCATTTCCCATACAATCTAAGCAGAACATATTGCATTCGCTTTTATTGGATTCACCATGAACTCCACAGGGAATGAAATAGCTTGCTCTAAGCATGGGTATCAACCATGGTGGACCCATGTCGTGGTTCCCCATTTGCCCAAATGAACTCACCTGCAATCAATTATCACTGCCTCAAATGAGTAAACCCCAGACACCAAATAAAAGAATAAAAAGATGAAACAGAGCAGTGGAAACAGAGAGGTGCTAGAGTGAAAATACCATGACTTTGTTATTACTATTAGTTTCGATGAAAATCCAATCTTCTACAGCCTCTGCTCCTGTTGATTATAGATAATAAACAGCTGCCAAAAGAACGAAAAGCAATCAAGGACTCATCGCCAACCCAGACTGCAAATTACAGACATGAAAAAAGAGAGATTGATTCATCTGCCTGAGACACAAACCTCGACAGGTTCAGGTAGAAAGAAACCACCACACCGATCGAAGATATCAAGGATTAAGATCGAGGAATGCGCAGTGATATTTTTGTATTCATGTGTATGTAGTAAGGTGTATGCGCTTCAGGGAAACACTAGAAGAAGAAAGATATCCTGCAATGAAAATATATATGCTATCATGCGATATTACAAGGCGGTAACAAAAACAGCGCACGCCTTTATTTATTTTATTTTAATAATAAAAAAGAAAAAGGAAATAGGTGGAAGGAAACGTGCCCGCATTTTATGACAGTAGTATACATCGACGGACTTGAATGAGGACAGCAACACCCAGATATTAATTCTCGTCCGATCACTTTTTCTAGATTAAATACAAGACTCCCCTTATCCAAGCTCAACCGTCTGATTTGAGTGGGGCCAGTTTTGAATTTACGGGCACAGGAGTCGGCAGCCGCTTTTTACAGGTTGAAAGTTGAAACTACATACATGGGAGGATATGTCGATCAAGCTGTGTACTTTTTCTTCTTCTTCTTGTTTGTTGCTCGCCAAGGTCAGACTTCCAACCAGAAGAGCTAGCGCTGAGCTTAGGAGAAAGAGTATTATCCAACAATCGATTTTTCCTGGGGACGGACCTCCACCCCAATTGGCCAATTCTTCCACTCCCACTGCACCAACTGTCCTTTCTCAAATTATATGCATGCATCAAATTAAATGGGTGCACTAAAAAGTGTACAAATTAGTGGTAAATATAGCAAATAATATTCAATAAATAATAACCCCACTCCCCATATCACATGATATGATATCATAATGTTAAATAATATATTCTGTCAACAAGACTTTTCTCCATGATCTTCTCATTTCATTTTCTTACAAGTGTATATATATATATATATTGTGTTGACAAGAGTTTTCGTTCTCTTCCTAAGTTTGCTCTTAGACCTTGCTATGTGTCCGCCTTTCCCTTCTTTTCTTAGGATGAGCACGAGATTGACCTTTGAAGGCAATCATAGTGTGTCTTTTGTGATTAACAAAAGGTCATTTTTAATTTATGGTATAAATAGCTAGATTGTGTTCATCAATATGTGTACGAGTCATTGGTTCATCAATGAACAGTCTACAATAATAATAATAATAATAATAATAATAATAATAATAATAATTTAAAGATTTGGCATTTAAATTTTAAAACGAGTTAATGAAATTAAAAATTAAAAAATACTTTTACCAAAAAAAAAACATACCATCAACACCCATAGCATAAAATTTGCGAATTATATGATTAAAAGTGTTACTAAAAATATAAAATAGCTAAATCAATCGACAAGAGAGAACATACTTAATTGGATAACAAGTTTAAAACCCAATCGAATGAAATGATTATGTCATTTGGTCACGGGGTCTGGATTGTCAAGTGCTGCATCGGCTTTCGTTGATTATACATCATTATTAATAATTATGTATGGAGCAATAACATACTGATTTAACATCTCCAAGCTATTTAAATGAAAAGTTATTAAACACAACTTTTCTTAAGTCATGTGCCTTGTTAACATGGTATAATCAAACAAATTCAAAATGATATTATTTAAAGATTTTAAAAAAATATTAAAATGAATTTTTTAAAGAAAAAAAATCAAGTTCTACCTAGGTTTCAATGAATGAACCAAATTCAAAAGGATTCACTTTTATCTTATGTAATATGAAACCAAACTTGAACCATATCTTATGTTAACATATCACAAGTTCAACAACCAAACTAGGATTAACAACATTGTTTGAAAGTTATCTTATTAGGTCTGCACTGCAAGGAATTTTACCAAGCATACAACTGTAGATTAAAGTTTATAAATATAGTAGGCTAATGTGTAAATTATCAATACTAAAACATGTTAAATAAAAGATATCGAACAACAACCTAAAGTTTATACTTGCTAAAAATTATAAATATGTAAAAATATAATTAAAGATAAACATGCTTTCAACACAAAAATAATAATAGAACTTTAACATGTATACTAAACATGTATTCAAATATGCAATTTATATAAAATAAAAAATAACACGCATGCTAGTAATAAAATTAATCATGTTTAAATTAAAATAAGAATGATATATATTTATTGAGACACTTTAAAATAATGAATATTTTGTTGCTATCAATGATAAATTATTTGTTTTTAAGACTTTATTGCTCCTTACTTATACAACTATGATATTTGTAATATGTCTTCCAAGATTCCAACAACACCATATTGGTTTAGATACATTTTTAAGCAAGGTTTTTGAACTAAAAATTATGCACCTCAAGTATCTCTCATCAAGATGAATTTAAACTCTAGATTTATGAGGAAAATCAAAACATAAAAATAAAAATAAAAACACTAAAAATAATGTAAGAAATAGAATGTAAAATCTGAAAAATAATTGTCTAAAACTATTACTTTACCCCTGTGAATTTTGAAAGTTAAAAAAAATAAGAATCATCATTATCAATCATTAATTAACTATTAAAAACTAAATATAAAAACATCAAGAATTTTTTAAGTAAAAACCAAAATTCTTTAAAATTAATTTTTTATTTACCAATAATTTATTTACTTAAAATAAATTTCCAAGTAACAAGTTCATGTGTCTGCATATGTGGAGGTGTTTGAGTAAGTGTGTGTGTGTGTCTCATCGGGAGAGAGAGAGGGGGGTGTTTGAGTATATAGTAGATGTTGTTTTTAAAGTATTTTATTATTTGAAAATATATAAAAATAATGTTTATTTTATTTTAAAAAAATATTTTTGATATTACCCCAATAAAAAAATCTAAAAATTAAAAAAAAATCAAATTTTTTTAAAATACAAATTTCAACTGTGCACTGAAACGCACACTAATGGATTGCTTCCACGCTTCTCCCTTTGACCCAACCATAAGTGGACTCGTAGGCTCGAGACCCCATCCATTGAGCCCATAGACTAATATCTCTCTTGTGCATCTTGGTCCACACTGACGTGATCGAAGGAATCAATGCACTTTAAGTGTCGAAGAGGGAGAGGAAGTTCAGCCCCTGGTGCTAGTAATCCATATTATTCCGCAAGACAAATGAGTCTAAGAGTGGAAGACCCAGTTTTAGTTCCACTGTAAATATACAGACAACAAGACAAGGCAAAAGCTCTCCAAGCCAGCGGTAGTTGTGCCATGAAGAAACTTTCATCATTCAACATGTTGCATCTTGACGTTGTGCTCTTTAGAGTTATCTAAACATCTTTAAACTTCATAGAAAAAGAACACAAGAACTTTTAGGTTTCGGTGCTCCTCTCTCTCAGTCTCCGTTCTTGACAAAGCAAGCATGATTTGATATATCAACTAATATCCATCCACCAGAGGGAGCAGAATCATGTGAGCATCTTGCAACATATTTACTATCCTCCTCACTTAGTTGTTTCCTTGGATTAATTTGGAAATCAAGGAGGACTACGTACAGACCCATTCATGAACTTAATTCTTGACTATCCACACAAGGTTAATTGATGTTAGCTAGCATCCATTCTGTCTTTAATGACAACAGTTGACGCCAACAAAAATTGGAAAACAAAGAGCGAAATTTGAATACTCCCATTTAATTAATGGATGCAACGTCCATATATACTTGAAGAAGTAGCAGCAGCAGCATGATCCAACATCAAGGGAAAAACAGAAAAATCACATGGTCTGTTCTGGTCTGGCAATATCACCGCTCACTGCTCTGGTAATGCTTAATTAGTGCATGGGTCTGCAACACCTGCTGAGTTTAATATTCATTTTTGAAGTTAACAATGTTAATGGGGTACACGAGGATGGAGTTTTGCCACAGCCAAGGCGTGCCAAACTAGGAAAACGTTGAAAAATATTTGCATTAATTGGCAGCAGTAATGCTGCTGAATCTATCATCTCAAGAATACAAGGAGCAATGATATACATCTCCGGAAGCAGGTGAAGGAGGGATCATTAAGGAGAATGACAATGACGTATTCACACTAATTATATACTCTATGAAATTAATTTATTTTTTATTATTATTTTTAACGTAAGTGTAGTTGTTTAGAAATAATTTTTACTTGAATAAAAAAATTATTATAAAATCTAGTCAAAATCTTGATTTAATAAAGAAATTGAAATGTTTAACTTTTATCAAGGGATTGTGACTTATACCACATTCATTTTTCGAACGGGCTGTTTTTTGATTTAGTTTTTATCAAATAGGATTCAGAATTAAATTTATTTTAAATTATCTTTACCATAAATAAAAGAATAATTTTTAAATCATGGTTCAAATTTAAAAATTACATGAAAAGGAAGTTTAAAATTACACCCGTACCTATTTAAGTGTCTGTGTATATACAGACACGTAGTGCATATTTGCGTGTATGGCGGCGACCTTATAATAAAATTAATTAATATTAACGAGAAAACACTCGTGTCTTCCAAGGCTTAAGAGAGAACTAAACAATTATAAGCTAGGCTGGTTCCCGAATCAATTAATATACCCAACATAACAATCGGGATGTGATGGAATTTTATGGTGGAACTGGAAGCCACATGCTTGGGACCGAAGGACGACGAATTTTCACCTACTTTTCAACTTTTGTTTTACAACAATCTACCGATCTCACCTTGATCACGAAGCTAAATGCATTTATTGTCATAAAAAGGACAAAAACAAATAATAAAAGAGAGATGCAAATATATTTACATGAAATCTAAGTCGATTTAGCAGTGGCTCTGCCATGCAACAATTATCCGATTACAGCATGAAGCTTCGCCACCTCTAAGTATATACGTGACCATCCGCGCTGTGAACAATACACGCATACATACATGTGTGTATAGATGAAAGGCCAAGCAAGCATGGAACATGGGGCCGGAGGAAAGAAGAGCCACCCATACCTAGTTGGCAAGGAAACAAAGGGAAACTGCTCTCTCAATCATTGCACTTCTCTCCTCAACCCATTTCTCGGCAAGGCTGGTCTCCAAAATCAATTATTACAGCCAGCCAGCATACCAAACATATTCATGAGGCATCTTAATCGGTGGACATGAACAGTGCAGCTTGTGCTGGAAGCCACATGTCTTGTGCAGTGGAGGTAAATCCTCTCCCGACTGGAGAGCAACTTCACTCCTAAATTACTTGATAATAAATGTTAGACGCACACTCGAGCCAAGCTTGGAACTGTTCTTCCTATGACACAAAACTTGAGGTTGAAGGAGGAGATTTAGACAATGATAAATTCTTTTTCATTCATTTCAATCCTCCCCGGCCCATTTTTTAGGTTTATCCACCCGCTGAAGGGCCGGCCGGCACTCTGCTGTATTATTTACCCTCTTCAATCTCACCATCGGTTGAAGGGTCTCCGTCAATCAATCGAGAATCAATTCAAGAAGCACCTTTTTCTTAATAATTCACTAGCTACTCATATCAATATGGTCAAATTAAGAAACTTTCTAAAAGCATCTATACCACCACCCCAAAGGAGGTTAAAGAAAATTATCCCACAGTTATCTTTACAGAATTCCTTTGGTCAAGCGTTGCTAGAATGAAATGAAGCTAATCATAGAGCAAATAAAAATAAAGACGCATGTACTCAATTTTTTTTTTTCAATATATATATAAGCAGACAAATCAAAAGTAATAATGGACCCACTTCCACCTTTTCTCCTGCATTAGTCCATGATCACCACTCATTGGGGTGGGTGCGATACCCGCAGGACAGTAAAATATGAGTGAATTTTGAGCAACCCAACCAGTGAAGGTGAATGGATCACGAAGATGGGGAGCAGGTGTGAAGAGTCAAATAATGCACGCATGTGGACTATTGCTCGAACAATCATGAGTAAGCCTGTACATTTCCAATTGTGTTGCGCTCAAAATCCTTGATGGTGCTGGCCAGCTTCTTCATGTTATCGTCATACACATAAGGGAGCCCATTGTACCAAGTCACATTGTTCTTTGCTGATAGAGGAAGGAATTCTCTGCACAGTTCGCCTGGTACTTGTATGGAATTGTGGTAGTGGTAATATCGAATCTTTGTTTCAGTCTGGTGCAAGGTTTTGCCAATTACATTCTCCGACATGTGCACTCCTGTAGCATATGCATTCTTAGCCTGTATTGCGTACTTGCGATCCCTTCGTATCCCAGTTCTTGATTCTCTGAATAAAAGTTTTTCGAATCCCCATTGCCTGTATTGTAATTAAGAACCCCCAAAGATTACATCAGTGTCTCAGCTGAATTACACTATATATAGTGACTGGATTGTGAACTGTCATAATCTAAGTAGAAATCAATCTAGATTCTAAAAAAAGGCAAGCAAGAATTGTTGTCGAATTTCTCTTGTATTCCCATTCCCCTTTACAAAAACAGAGAGCAGGCGAGAGAAAAAGTAGTGAAATAAAGAATGTAGAGCAAGTACCTGGGATAGTCCTGAGTGGAATCATTGAAGCAGAGTGCACTGGACATTGGGTTCTGCTCAATGGTGAACTGGGTATAATTAGAGAAGTCCTTCAAAACAGATTCCAAAGTATTCCCCTCGGGCAAATAGATATACTCATCCACATCAAAGTAAAATGTCCAATTAGCAGAGTATCTGTAGCGATGCAAGCAGTCATTCACCACCAGAAATTGGTTATAGTAATACCCATCAAACTCAGCTTGCCCTCTTATATCCTGAACAGTAGCCCTCCCAGCACGAACCCAAGGGTCAAGAGCAGCCCTCACCTCAGGAGACACACCGCCGGCATCGTGAAACACGAAATGAGAGCTGGGTCCAAAGAACCAGGCATGGTAAGCCATCCATTCTCTAAACCTCGACGCACTCAAATTCCCGTACAAAGAAGACCCGCAGTAAAGATACTCGTACTGATAAGGTGGGCGGAATTTAGACTCGTTGTAAGAGCCAGGTAGTTCCTCCAATGCCGTGAATTTCTCGTACTTCCTCTGAGACTCGTCATAATAGGCATTAAGCATGAGCCTTCCACCCGCATTGTCTTGATTTGGATTGACAGGGAAGGTGCAATTCACAACCACCACTGTGTAGACACGACCATAGCCCCAGTCAGGAAGCATCTTATAAGCCTTGGCCCTTATAGAAGAGCCATTGTTAGAGATCCACTCGCATTTGTACCAGGGAAGCCTGAACACGTGAATGGGCTTCGAAGCCAGGCCAACCACAGCAAAGGTGGTCGGTCCTCCTCGGTATGCACCCATCTGAACAAAGAGAGCGGCGGCGTTTCCGTAGGCCTGGAAGATCCGCTTGTTTGGGTCGGCGTTAGATGAGGATGATGACGAGCTGGATAAATACTTTTGGTCAGATAATGAGGTACTGGTGAACGAAGAGGAAGTATTTGATATGGAGACGGTGGTTTCTGGGGCTGAGCAAGAGGGGCGTGTGGTAGTGGAGAGGAGGTTTTGATAGTAAGGAGGGAGGTTCCAAAGGAGCATAACCAAGGTCAAGGCTAGTAATGTGGCCACTAAGGGCTTTGTCTCGAAGCATGCTGGTAATTTGCTCACTGTGGCGCCGGAGGAGGGAGGCTGGCAGTCCTTTCTCATTTGCGGGTGTCGGAGACTGCTGTCGGTGGTGGCCAAAGGTCAAAGTACAGTCATAGCCAATTAGCCACAGAGACCTGCCCAAAAAAAACTTCTGGACTCTGAGGTTTTGATAGACCTTGGAAATGGAATATTTATTGGTGCAGGATACTTGTGCCTCATTGGGTTTTGATCTTCCTTTTATTACTAAATTGACATTTCACCTCTTTGGGTTATCTACAACATAACCTCGATAAATTAACACTCGGACACGGTAGCTAATTAAATAATATTTTTTTAATCCCACCTTAAATTTAAAATAATATCTTAATTAGATAATATTTTAAATAATTAATAATTTTTCTTGATTCTATAATTATTAATTTATAGAGATTTAACTTTATTTTTTCCCCTGTAAAACTATATCTATTGTTTTTTTTAATTATTCTAACCGTTTTTTGTAATTATTATGTGCTTTTCTACTAAAAATCAATCATGTAAATATAGAAAATTACTAAGTAGATTGGAAAATTTATCAGAATTCTATTCAACGATTTCATTCAAATAAATAAAAGTGAGGATTTGTAGTTGAGCAATTTCATTTTAATAGACTTTTTTTTTATTATAAGTTGAGACATGTGTAACGCCAATATAAATGGGAGTTCGATTTTGCTCATTCCATTGATATGAAAGGCAGTTTTTTTTAACAATGAGAAACATGATATGCCATTGTATAATTTTTTTTCCTCCATCTTTCATGTTAAAATATCTTAATTTTACCCTATATTGAGCGTGCTGTAGTTATTTGACTTATATTTCACCGTCGATAAAATAAGATTTTTTTGGTAAACAAATAAGCATGCAAACTTTATAAATGTTTTTCTAATTATAATTATGAATTAAAGGGTCTATACTTCTATTTAATTAAATACATTAAGAATTATCTTTACTAATAAATACAAAAAAAATAAAGTGTTAATATATTTATTTAATTCATCTCGTTGAATAAATTTTTTTAACGCAAAAGAATTAACATACGGATGTTATTACCATGTTATTATAAGAAAACATGTTTTAAAAACAAATTTTATTTTCAAAATCAATACCTTAAAATTACTAAAAAAACACAAAAATAACATCTAATTTAATAAGTTAAAAACTTTTAAGAAAATAAGCATAATAAATATCACTGCACTTTGAAAAGTAAATATATAAGCTTAAAGAAACTATATTATTGAAAAAAGGCAAGAGTAACCCCTTGTTTATATAGTGGCAGTCCAACCAGTACAGTGATAACATGACTCTCATATCCTGACCCACTAGCCATTGCTCAACTACTAATTATGAGCTGCAGTTGGGGAAAAAAAAACCATCAGCTTATGTCGAAACCAGACAGTGGAGCTTGGATAATCCCAAACGGTATTTAACCGCTTCCACCGCCTGGGCACGACGGACTGGAGAGTGTCGCGCCATGGCGATGGCCTTTGATGTCATATCCTCCTCTACTGTAGAGTCTGGACCCACCCATCAGTAAAAGGGGTACTTTTAACGGGAGTAAATTAAGGCCATCATCTCATTTATTTTATTTTATTGCTTTTTTGCTTTTATGGAGTGATCGGTCTTGCCGTCTCGGTCCCTTTTCTCCGTTTCTTTTTTTTCTTTTTCTTTTTTTTACGGTGAATTCACATCACATTCTTTCAAGAATATATAATTAAAAAAAAAAAAGAATATATAATTATTAGCTTCCATGTAACCAGGAGTGTATGTATAATTAAAATATAAATATAAGCTTCCATGGAAGAAGATGTGTCGGTGGTGCATTGTGTCGTTGGTCTTGGAAATGATTCCCTCGGCCCAGTAAATCAAAGAGGAGGGGCAGCAGGCCCTGTCTTCATTTTAAAAACAGCTAAACTTCACCTTAACGTGTCTGTTCTCTTGTTCTTGTCTGATTTGCAAGGCAGCCAGGAGGCACCAGCTCAAATTACAGCATTATTTTATCATGCCATCAGGCTCAAATTTTGTAATCCTGAGCATAGTTTTGGAGCTTTCCTTTTAAATTAACATTTGCTAACATAATCTAGCATTTTACATGATAGCAATAAACAGTGAAATCCAAAAAAAAAAAATCACTTCCATTCTCAAAATTCTTGAGGATTTGTTTTTATTTATTTTTTTTTATTTTTAACATTGGATTCATCTAGTATTGCACTTCATAATTTATTTTATTTTTTTAGGGTTAGACATGTTGACTCGGGTCATTTTTAATTTATTTTTCAATTTCATCATTTAATATTCAGTTGATTGAGAATTGGATTACATAACTATTTTTTTTATTTGCTTTCTATGAGGTTATCACGGTCTTATAACCCATGTCGTGAATTTTACGGGTTATCCAAGTTGACTTGAGGTTTTTTGTTATCATTTTCTTTCAATTTAATCCCGCAACACTGAATTGATTGAAAATTGAACTTTATATTATTTTTTTAATTTATTTTTTATGAATTTATCTTAATCTCCTAACATGAATTTAACAGATTAATTTGAGTTGATTAAATTTATTTTCTTATTTGATTTTATTAATTTAATCTTTTAATATTGGGTTGAATTGAAATTGAGCTTTATATATATATATATACACTATTTGCTTTCAACATGTTATCATAATTTTATAGGATGAATTTGACAAATTAATTTTGATTTTTTTATTGTTTTTTTTATATTTTTTTTAATTGTATCTTTTAAAATCTTGATTCATTCAACCCAGCTGCAGCACGGACGGGTGAGGTTGGACCTGAACTGCAGCTAGGGAGCATGGCATTGATGCTTTTGGACCTCAACTACAGCTGCTGCTGCTCGAGCGTGGGGACAGTAAAGCGTGCACCATGACAGAAATGTTTGTTTGGTAAGGAGTTTTGTGGGCATACAATACAAATGCAGGATCCATTATTGCCTTCTCCGGGCCTAGTTTTTGTCTTCTGATTACAACTGGCGGTCGAGAAACACTCAGTATCATCTGACTTCTTTCACCAACCCATGCAAAGAGGAGAAAAAAGTGGGTGGAAGAAGTCAGCTTGCGGGGTTGTTAATTGCCGTGTCTTGCCCCACGGAGGGGCGTGCATTCATCTTATTCCAATTTTAAGTTTTAACTTATCATATTTCAATAAAAAAGGAGTTTTTCAAAAAATAAAAAATACTGAAGGTTAAATTTTTTATATAAAAAAAAATCAAAGGGTTGTACGAAAGAGAATATCACCCTTTTTTATTTTGAAATAATAAGAAAGCAATCAAGCAAGCAAGAAGACAGGCCAGACAAACTTGATCAAGTAACAAACTCAAAGCATGAGTTCTACCCTTTTCCAATAGATTTATTTGAGGGTTTTATTGGCGTGAATCCAATAGGAACTGAACCTATAAATTCATCAATTATGAATGGAGTGTTTTAACCATTCAGGTGAATTAAAATGAAATCTTTTGGACAAATCAATACAATTTAAATTTAGAAGAAATCAATGAAAGTACATCAATTCAAATATTTTCAAATTAGAGAAATTAAGAATTATCATTATTTTTTAGATTCATGCACCCGGATCTTTCATTCACATGAAGAGAAAAGGGACCAAAGAACATGGAGGTCCAGCCCAAAATCAGTTTCAAACCTAAATTCCTCTAAGAATCTGTCTCATGCCTCAGCCCAAGTTTCTGTCTGTTAGAGTATTTGTGATTTGCAAAAACGAGCCCAGAAGCGGCTTCATTGATAATTCATGCATTGTTAGTTGTTGTCTCCCTGGGCCTCTTAAGCAACCTCTGTTTTCTACTCCTGTTCCAAAACTTCTGTCGATCTAGAAGCTTAGAAACCGCTTCCACATACTCGCTCAACAACCGCACCTCCACACCTTGGTCATGGAATATCCTTGACCAAGAATGCTCAGAATTTCACGAATATGATGCCTGGATGGGGAGTATTCTTAAGTGTAAACCAGTGCTCTGTGTCCGTCCACTTAAGAATGTTGGATTTTTTCAAATAACATGACCAGTTGAAGAAAAGTAGCTAGCCTTGGTAACTAAATGCATTGATTTGATTTCTTATGCGGATAGTAGGATTTGGCCACAGGGGCCGTGGCCAAAATGTGAGATCCATAGACATATATGATAATGGCTATCTAAAATAGCAGCAACACTCCCCTGTTTGTGAAGGGAATCCTTGTTATTTATACATGTGGTTGGATTTCAAAGGAGAATATCTGCCTTTTTCTTTCCTTTCTAGTTTGGTTGGTGTTTTAATTACTTGGTGCCCATGAAAGGAATCACTTGCGAAACACAAAACAATAATAATTGGGTGTCTGCCACACTTAGTCAAGTGATTAGAAAGGTTCACGCCCTAAAAGACTGCTTTCTGAAGATGCTCTGAAAATACACAAATATAGGAGGATTGAGTGCACGTCTCTATCATTATCAAGTGAATCTTCATAAGAGCAAACATTTCACTATTAGCAATAATATTGATATAAAATCACGGTTGCGAAATTTATACAAAAAAAGGTTTTTTCTTTTTACACACGTTAAAATCGAATATCAGAAGTCTGATGGGGTTGGATTCGTGGGCATGGTGCTCTGAGCATGTAAAAGAGCAAGAAAGTCTTGAAAGTTGGCGACGTATCACCTGGCCATTGTATATTAAAGCAAGAAAGAACCTGGACTTTCCTCCTCTGGTATCCATTTCTTTTACAGCTTTCTTTCCCTCGAAGAATCAACACTGTTTCTGGGTCCTATATATGAATTTGTCTCGTCACCTTCCTAAGGGACATCACGTTAGGCATCATATTAATTGAATGGATTATTCTTCTTCTCTCTTCAATTAATCCTCATCTGAAATAGCACTTGCCTGAATTCTTACTATCATGTACATGTATATTAATTATTAATTAATGGTTTCCATTTAGTCCTGATTGTGTCGTCTGATTCACGTTTACATTAGTTTATCCAATGCCTAATGTATATTAATTTTAAATCATGCTGCTTCAACGATTACTCTGCTATATATAAATTGTAGGTTCCAGTGGTTTGGTATTTTTTTATTTATTTATTTTGCAACTAAGTTTTCAAATATATATTTTGCAACTTAAAATGTGAGGGCGGATAACGCTTTACATTCTTTGGAGGTGATGTCAGAAAAAAATAAATAAAAAATAAAAAAATATTTATTTATTAATTACAAGACTGATTGTATTTGATATAATGTTTAAAGAGCTCATTCTTTAAGAAACACATTCCAGTATAACGATTAAAGCTCTCCTCACGGAGAGGAGATGACCATATATAATAATTTATTAACAGAAATCAAGATAGGGTAATTAATGCGTTCCAAGCTTGCTTATATGTTATAGTGATTCCATGTTGCGCTGGTGAATCGATCTCTTCTAATATCTCCTTCGGCTTGTAATTAGTATTCTTTTTACGCGTTGCTTGCTCCACAGAGTTTGCAACCCTTTGAACTGAAGCATGCTGATGTCCACGATAAGAAATCCCCGCACCTGTGCGGGACTCATGAATTGTGAAAGTTGAAACACCTTACCTCTCCAGAAATTCCTTACCTCTCCAAGCTTGCTTGCTTGCTATGAAACGTACGTGTCTTGTCATATTTTATTGTTTCATTTCAAAGTGAAGGGAAAGTAGGATTTTTCTCAACAGTCAAACCCTTAGCATGTTCCAAACCTATTAGGATTCCTAATAGGTTGTCACGGCTATGGAGGTTGAAGGTTTTGATGATGGTGGTCTGCTACGAGAAAAAATGGTTGTTGTCATATCCTGCGCTGTGAATTTTGAAAAAATAAGGTTGGCTGGCTGTTGTTAATACAGGAGAAATAATTTATGAGAAAAACTCACAGAAAAGATGAGAGGAGAGAAAAGATTAGCACGAAAAGAAAAGGAGATAATGATTGTTATCTATGCTTTAACATGTATGATGGCATTATTGTCTTTTTACTCATTTTCAAAATATGTTTTTATCAAGATTGTGAAATGTAATATTTAAAAATTTAATTGTAAAATAAAAAAATAATAAGACGCTCAAAGTAATTTTTTTTAAAATTGTAATTTTAGCTGTCAAGAAAAAAGATTAATGGAAAATTAATCAATTAAAATATGGCATTTTTTCTTCTTCTTTTAATATAACTTTATTCCTCCTATTGATTTTATTTAATATAGCTAATTTCTTGCACATGGATCTTCATGGCATCTTCCACTTTCTTTCTGCATGGCCTGCATATTGTGTCGACTTTTTCAGCATAAATATTCTCCACATCCCCCTTTGCAAGTAGCACCGGTACTCCTACAATCTAGTGCTAGAAAGCTAGCTAGAGGCATCCTCGTTCAATGAGATCATCTAGCAACAAACCATCAATAAAGAAGACCAGTTCCTTTCTCCTGAATAAGCCCCCTGATAATTATAATCCAATGGAACACCCAAAGCCAAATCCTCCTCGTCCTCCTCGTCCTCCTCCTCCTCCTCAGAAAATCGAATACCCCGCCTCTCCTCAAATTATATTGGGAGAAGAAACACTTCGCCATACTAGTCACCCCCAACACCCTCTATCTCAGGTTGAAGTGTCTGACCTCTTTACCTGCTCAGGTTGCAAGGAGTATGGCTCAGGCTTTAGGTTTACTTGCCAGCAATGCGAGTTTCAGTTACACGTGTTCTGTGCCCTAGCTCCTCCACTTCTTAAGGAGCATCCTTTCCACAGGCAACACCAACTTTCCCTTCATTCTAAACCAGGTCAGTTCGATTACTTACATATTTAGCCAGCTACCATTAATTTCTGATCCTTAACTGGGAAATCATTTCTGCCCCTCATCCAAAAAGGAAAAAAAACAGAGAGTACACTGCTTAATTATGATCCTAATTGATATCTAACTCAAAATCTGTTTTATTGTTATATAGTTAAAGGTGGGATTTTAAAATCCAAGTGTGATGTTTGCTGGAAGCCCACAAAAGGATACACTTTCAGATGCAATGCTTGCAGCTATCAGATGCACCCTTGCTGCGCTATGCTATCCGACCAAATTAACATTACGGTACATCCACACCCCTTAAAGCTCTTACCAGCCAACGTAACGAATTCACCAAACGGAGACTCTGCTTCTGGTTTTGTCTGTGGTGAGTGCAAAAGGAAGAGATCAGGCCGAGTGTACCGATGCACGGTCTGTGAATACCATCTGCACGCTGTGTGCGCTAAAAACATGGTTAATGGTCTTGAAGCCAATGGTATAAAGGGCCCTGAAAAGCCCAGCATGCTAGGAACTGCAGCTCGACTTGCATCTCAGGTCTTTTCCGAATTCATTGGAGGCATCATTGAAGGGCTCGGAGAAGGTGTAGGAGAAATGTTCATTCAAACTATCACCAGAGGAAGGCGCCCTGCAGTGAATAATAATAGCGATTAATCCATTAAGCTGCTGCTACAGCTAGCTATCTAGGCTGATATGCGGTAAAATGGAGGTTTGAATTAAGATATATTTGCATATAAGTATATATGTATTGATTAATATTTCATTTGTTTGTAGCCGCCGCATTGTTGCAAACTGGCTAGGTGATGGTGAAAGCTAATTGACCATGGATATATATGTAGCTGTTGTATAATTATCTCATGCATGTATGTTTGCCAAAATGTATTTGTATATTGGAATTAGCTAGTGTCGTTGCTGTAGAAAAACTATTTATCAGCTGATGAAAGCTTCCCCAACTGTTTGGGATTGCGATTTCAAAACCATCAAATTTCAGCTATATAAAAATCAAGGTTTCAAGCGTATCAAGTTCTTAAAACCATGATTTTAAATACATATTTTTAGCCCATCCTGTTTTTTTTTTTTTTTTTGCCAACACAGCGACGATACTAGAGAAGCACCAAGTACAGCACGTGTGGGTAATGAATAGCTAGGCAAACATATCAAAAATAAAAGTTGCAGCGCTCACCCTAAGTCATTTCAAATAATCATCATGCTTAATTATGCTATATAGATATTACTATGACGAGTATTTTGTGCTTAGTGATAACAAAGAATTAAGCTTTTCGGTTTTTCCGGCAGAAACTCCGAGGAAGATTCGGAAGACATTTTTTTCTTGGCTATTGGCAATCATTGGTGATAGCCTTCCAATCTCATCAGGGCCAGTGTCCTGATGGGGAAGAATCCTGCTGCCTGACATGTCAAATAAGCATATTGGATGGATATAACCTCCTTTCTTAGCTTGCCGCATCCCCCAAATTCAAGACCGCGACGTTAGCTATTTTGCTTATTGGTTATGTTTCAAAATTTAACGATTATGGCATGTTCTAGCAAGATAGTTTAATTTTTATTGTTTATGAAACTTGTAACTTGCTGTGACTGTGAAAGGATTTATCATTGATTTTTAAGTAAATTGTTACAATAAATAAGAAAATAAACATTTATTTTTAAGAATAAAAATATTTGTTATTAGTTTTTATACAATAAACATTTTGAAATTAAAAAGATATTCTTGTTGAGAATAGAAATTGTGAATCTTTTACCCGGATAATCTAAGAAACATTTATAACTGATGAAACTCGTTTTGTTGCTTGAGTTAAAAGACTGTAGAATTATTTTATTTTGATAGTATTGATGAGAAATAAATATTTCTTATATATATATTAATAAGAGATAAATATCTCTAATATCAATATTAATGATGAACAAATAT
>Ga0307517_10005839_pt1 | contig 18410 bp, 11 predicted proteins | sample 23_EM_MG_FD_194515 | JGI IMG/M metagenome (GOLD analysis project Ga0307517, IMG submission 194515) | Populus trichocarpa ectomycorrhiza microbial communities from riparian zone in the Pacific Northwest, United States - 23_EM | ecosystem: Host-associated > Plants > Roots > Unclassified | place... | reverse complement strand
GGCCCAATGTCATTCTATCGAATTCAATCCCCTGTCCCTCATAAGTATACCAATAGTAAATGTTTAAACAACCATCCCTTAGTCAAAGAAGCTCTGCAACTTTTCGATCTCATCTACGAACGATTTGTTTGACCCGAACTTCGTCTAAACCTGAAAGCCCCGCTGACATCACGAGAGTCGAGGAGGGTCGTCAAGTCGGACGCTATATAACTGATCGATTGTCATCAGTATGTATATGGTCTGTCTAGGGAGACTACCCTGTGCTATCCCGATGAATAGATCAACGGAAGTTGAGACAAAAGTGTCGAATATGTCCCAAGTTGTCGTCAGATTCCTGAGGCAGGACGTTGTTTGTCGTGCACAAACCAGTAGACTGGGAGCTTCGTATTCTATTGGGGTTGCGTTCTAGACTGAGGCTGTTCTGTGCCACTTGACTAGGGGTGCTTGGTTCTGGAGGTTGTCTGCTCTCAGACTTCTCTTTCTTGGTGGTTTACTTCCGCTTCTACTTGATGTCATAATTCGGTCCCCGTCCTCTCCATCCCAATAGCTCTGTCTACTTGGCCTAATTCCAATGCGGTCCTCGTAACCATCATGATCGACACCGAAGCTTAAGGCTAGTCTGAGTGGTGGCTAACTCTGAGGCTTCATGCACCGATCAGGTTAAATACACGCCCAAGGACGAAGACCTCGCCTACAGCCCCTTCCTGGGAGACGACGATGAAGATTTCTTCCATCCCGAGCACGGCCCTTGTTTTGCTTTCCTTTGTCCTCCCAGGAACTGTCTCCGCCTACTCACTCACCGACACCGTGATCGGTTCTTCTTTCTACAAGTTTTTTACTTGGGAGGCCATCGGTGACCCAACTCATGGACGCGTGTTAGTCCTACTTCTTTCCTCGCCCTTCTTCTGATCTTCTTATTTTGCTTGTTTGCCGCCACAAGAAACTACGTGGACAAAGCTACTTCCATCGACTCTAATCTTACCTTCGCCTCCTCCGATACATTCATCCTCCGAGCCGATTATACTAGTGTTTTGAGCCCTTCTGACTCTGGAAGAGATTCTGTTAGGATTAAATCAGAGAAGGCCTATACCAACCACGTCGCGGTGTATGTCGTACATGATTATGGCTTTGCCATGCGAATTGAAATTTCTTACTTCTAGTTTCGATATTCGTCATATGCCGCAAGGGTGCGGGTGCGTGAACCGTTCGATACAGAGACGAATTGCTGACGACGTCTGGCAGGACCTGGCCTGCTGTGTGGGAGACTAAGGCATCTAACTGGCCTACTGGCGTAAGTGAATGACCCGTGTTAAGCTTCTATTTACCCGACCGTCGAACTTTTAGGGCGAAGTCGACATAATTGAAGGTGTAAATGACCAGTCACCGAACTCCATGACGTTGCATACAACTTCAGGTGATTTTTTTCCGGCGTTTCGTTTTCTCAGCAATATAACCTCGCAATATTAGGATGCACTATGCCAGGTTTGCGACATCAAACGGGGTGGGGTTGTTCAACCCCTACATACCAACGATTTTCTCACTTTTGGCTGATTAGCTCGGACATTTCCACAGATTGCGATTACCAGGCAAATAGCAATGAGGGATGTTCTGTCCATGCCCCTAGGTCCAACAGCTATGGGCGAAGTTTCAACCACATCGGTGGTGGATGGTGCGTTCTCCATAATCCAAATTTCTTTTTCCCTTCGTTCATGGTCCATAGGTATGCCATGGAGCGCACCCCGACCTATATAAAAATTTGGTTTTGGCCACGGACCTCCAACAATGTCCCTTCCGACATTTCATCGGGACTATCGACCATCTCTCCGGAAGAATGGGTAATTAAAATTTTATTCTTGCTTTCTGTCCGATTATGAAATTAACCCCGGAATCTAACCAGGGCATTCCGACGGCTTATTTCCCCAACAGCTACTGTGACATCGAGAGTCGGTTCCAAGAGCACAATATCATCATTAATTTAACGTTCTGTGAGGAACTTGGTTACTTTTAGCCCTGTGGTAGACCGTGACGCTGAAACAATTCGTAGGTGGCGATTGGGCGGGTAGCGTTTACGCCGCGTCTGGGTGTCCTTTGACTTGCGAACGTAAGTTTGTTGAATTTAACTATACCGTTGCCCGGTGTCTCTTACCGACTCTCTAAAGACTTTGTCAACAAACATCCTTCTGCTTTTAAGAACGCATTTTTTGATTTTGCTTCGATTCGCATTTATGAGTAAAACAGCTTTCTTTCATATGCATGGCTCGTTACTAGTATCCCAACGTTATCTTGTCGCTATGTGTCATTACAATCCCAGCTTGGGGAGATGCCATCATGATCATGATGTAGTTTTTTGTCAATGTTTTGTGATGTGTTCCGCAATGATCGTGTTCAACTTCGAGTTGTGGCCCGGTTCGTCCATGCATAGTTCCACGAAGGAATCGAAGCCTCCTGTCTTATCGTAATCTCCACGACGCCCCGGAAACTAGAACGCGAATGCGTAAACTCTGAAGTATTGCGAGGATGGGTAACATCTGAGGTCCATTGCCTCGTCCACATGGGAACACCGAAAAAGATAACTAGTTGGATTTGGACTCGGGAATGACTTAATCTGCCGACAGTTGTCAGGTCGATTCATTTCCCTATGACAATTTTTCTAAACAGAGACCGATCTGTCGAGTTCTCGACAGAGGGCAACACGATCGGAGAACACGGAACCATATAAGATAGCAACCCTTTCAGCCCTCGAGAAGTTCGCATACTATATGGAATGACGGTTTTGATGTCGACCATCGCCCTCCTCTTTTTCTTCTTACCTTCGTTTGTTTTTGGAGTGCAGTATAGGCTCTTTTCAGATGTGGTTGGGAAGGACTTTTATGATTTCTTCAGCTTCGAGACTTTTAGTGATCCAACTCATGGCCGAGTGTGAGTCCTGCGTTTCTGTCTAGTCCCTTCCTTTTTACCAAATTTTTTCCCCTTAGGCAATATGTAGACCAGGGAACTGCGCAAAAATTCAACTTGACATTTGCATCTAAAAACGCGTTCATTCTTCGTGTGGATAGTACAGAAGTTTTGGATCCTTCAGGACCAGGAAGGAAGTCTGTCAGGATACACTCGAAAGATACCTTCACCCAACATGTTGCAGTGTGAGAGTGAGAAACAGACTGGATTTTACATTCTTATTTTGACTTTGCAGATTTAACATTCGACATATCCCAGTAGGATGCGGGTGAGTTGGCGAAATTTTTCAATGGGAGGTCGATCTTGTTATTTATTCTTTTTACAGCAGTTGGCCCGCTCTCTGGGAGGTTACGGATTCGGCCTGGCCTGTTGGGGTATACATCTTTTCTCGGTCTAGCATGACCTCTTCTGATCATTTTTTCTTCATCAGGGAGAAATCGATATCATAGAAGGTGTAAACAGCCAATCACCCAATGCTGCGACCTTACACACAACAGAAGGTAGTAAAAAAAAATCCACGCATATACTCCATCGCCGATATTGATAATGAATTTTCCTTTTTTTTTCGTTTAGGGTGCACTATGCCTAGGAACAGGGCAAATACAGGGTATTAAAACAATCATAATCAAATTCGTCGCTCCTCACCCTAATCAACCACGACAGAAATGAAGTGTCCTTTAATTGTGCATCCAGTGGATCAAACAATCAAGGCTGCGGTGTCCAATTTTCGGAAGACAGCTATGGTCCGCCTTTCAACAAGAAGGGTGGTGGATGGTGCGTTACTCCCTTGTATATGCCTTTTTGTTTTTTGAAAAATTTCATCAACAGGTACGCCATCGAGCGTACGAACAAATATATTAAAATATTTTTCTGGTCGAGAACTGATGGAAGTGTTCCATCCGAAGTGAAGTCTGGTGCTCCCTCCGTAAATCCCAGCAATTGGGTAAGTAATCATTCCCATCGCTACAAGGTCCCTGAGTCGAATTCGTTCTAGGGCACTCCAGTTGCTTTCTTCCCGAGCACATCTTGTGATATCAGCAAATACTTTGATGCGCACCGAATCATCATCAATATAACGTTGTGTGCGTTTTTCTTCTTCTCGTGTTGTAATTGTTCTAAATAAAAAACGAAGGTGGCGACTGGGCTGGTGCGACGTACTCCAGCTCTGGCTGTCCTTCAACATGCATAGGTAAAAACCTTATTTTTTTCTTCTTACATCCAGCGTCATTGATTGGCTTTTTTTTTTTTCCCTTTAGACCATGTGAACAACGATCCGAAATCGTTCAGAGCTGCCTATTTCAACATCGCCTCCATGCGCGTATATCAGCAATGATAAATGACTTCCATGGTCTCAAATTATTGTTAGGGCCGGAATCTAGCAAAGGTGGCGGATAACCCGTTTGTTTCCATTCATTTCAGTATTCAGTAAAACATGGTCATATGTAAATTAGGAACCTCACATACCAATTTTTTTATTACTACCCGACACGCCAAATGTATATTGTTGGCTACATTGGATGGTAGTCTTTTGCAGTATGATTCTAAGATCTTAAGAAAAGGGATTCGCAAATATTCCCTTATAACATTATCCCGTCGAAGTTACTCAAGTAGAAATACAATGCCCAAAATTATATACAAGTTCAGGCGTGGAAGTGACCACTCAGAAAAAGAAAATCTAAGAGGTAAGCTTGTTCGCCTCCCTCTTGGCGTCGGCCTTATTTTTTTCGACATTCCCTAAAAAATGGAAACAGTGAGACTAGATCCCAACCGTCGATGGAAGGAGCACGACACCTACCGGAGACTTGTTGCTGCGAGTCGCCAGTTACTGCGCCGACTACGGAGTCCTTCGTCCCGGCTATCTTGCCCTTGACCGCTTCCCCTTGGTTCTTGAGTTTAGCGGCATCAACCTGTTGTTCGCCAGCGGCGTGCTCGTCACCACCGGCTTGCTGCAGGTAAGTGGAACCAGTCAAATTGCCGATGGTCTCAACGGCAGTGCCTTTGACGGAGTGAAGCTGGCCAGCGCCTACGCTAGACAAATAATCAGACCCTGCGGTTCGCGACAAAGATAAAGCGGTTTACCTGGGATTGGTGATGTTTTCGGTCATTGTGATTGTTGTGTTGTGATTTGATTTTGCAGATGGAAAGTTTGTGTTTTTTTTACATTTCGGTGGTGGGTTTTATATACTTTTCCAGGTGGAGCGATGACGGCGCGGGCAATGGAAGGCCGGTGATGTCACTTTTCTGGAGATAACCAAAACAGGAAAGTTGACCCAGATTCGGTGCTGGGTGATGACGACACTCCGGATCGAGAATTCTCGAGAAATTTTTAAGGCTGACGAAGGTTCGATGCCGCAAGTGCGCAGTTTGTCGTCGTAATGAAGCTGGAGCCCGCAGTCATAGAGATGCGTCGAATTATTATAACGCGTGGCACATGATCGCGTCCAACAAAACTCACTAAGGGGATCCATTTCGAGACCCGAAAATGTCGCCCGCTTGCTCTTCGGCTTGGTAAGAGAAGTTACTGTAAACAACCAATTCGGGTCTTGCTAAGCTAAATAGGTAGAATATACTAAATATGTACTGTCTACCACGTGGGGTGACACGGTCAAGTTAATTCATTCAAGAAGACTCAGCCTGAGGCTACCAATGCTGTTGACAGAATAGTGCCATGGGTCCAAACCTTTTAAGTATTCAGTCACACCACGGTCACAGTGCGGGAGCCGATCACAGATTGACAGCGATCCACCACACCCCTGTTTTTTTGGTACTGCAAGGCCTGAAACCTATGCTAACCTATTCCTCTGTGTGGGTAATCATATATGGGTATGCAATTCTTCCGTCTACCAAATTTCCACTTCACTGTTCACATGGTCTGAAAATCACTTGACGGTTCTGTGAGTCTATTCGGATGGCCGAACCAGGAGCGTTGATCGTTCATATCATGATGGCTTTCACTTGTGGAGCGGATCCACTTCAATTTGAGTTCTGAAATCGCTTTATGCTACCGAGATTGGTATGGTGGGTTTATTTTCAGCATCGACCTCTACATAAATGTATATTGTGCTTTGCAGTCGTTTGACAGCTAGCGAGCATCGGGATCTGCTCGAGAGGGATAAATGGTCCGGGGGTAGCTTTAAGGAACCCATTTCCCCCGCTTCAACCCCAGAGTCGTAGAGGTAATGAAGGGATTAATCGCACACGCTCTTTTCGTCTGTTCAACCTTGTCTGTCGTTTCGTCCTACTTGGTGGTGGATACCATCGTCGGTTTTCAATTCTACAACTTCTTCAACTGGGAAGCCATTTCAGACCCGACTCATGGGAGAGTGTAAGCTGGATTATGAACTTTTATGAACTTTTTTTTTCTCATTCTCATTCGACAGGAACTATGTGGACCAGGGGACATCTCGGGATCTCAATCTTACATATGCCTCGAGCGATACATTCATCATGCGCGCCGATTACAAAAATCATCTGGACCCCTCCGGTCCAGGAAGAAATTCTGTCAGGATCAAATCCCAGAAGACCTTTACCAAACATGTCGCTGTGTATGTGAATCCCTATAAAGCTTTGCTTTTACGTGCTCAATTCCCTCGGAATATAGATTCGATGTGCGACACATGCCTCAAGGCTGTGGGTAAGTCCCCGCACTACTAGCCAGTAGGCTTCTTGTGTGCTCATCTTCGCGACAGGACTTGGCCTGCGGTTTGGGAAGTTGCGCCCAATAGTTGGCCTCAGGGTGTGAGTGTTTTCCAACCAGAATCATCTCGATGTGACGCTATCGATTCCTTTCTTCATATAGGGAGAAGTTGATATAGTGGAAGGAGTGAATGATCAACCTCCAAATCTTTCGGTGTTGCACACAACAGATGGTATGCTTCCAAAGTCTTGATTTGATATCGATAACTCAATGATCAATCATCAGGTTGCACGATGCCGAGTTCTCGACGGCAAAAAGGGTACGTCAGCTTCCAAAATGACATGCTTTCTAACTTTTTTTTCTTATATTTGATTGGAACAGGACGAGCGTACTCAACAATTGCAACGTTGACGCCACCAACAACCAAGGTTGCGGAGTAAGATACCCCTCCTCACTCAGTTATGGCCCTAACTTCAATAATAATGGAGGTGGATGGTAAGTTTTCGTTTATATGCTACACAATGATTTCATAATACTCGATACTCAGGTTTGTCATGGAGCGCACCTCGTCGTATTTTAAGATGTGGTTCTGGTCACGGAACGATAGAAATGTTCCCGGAGAAGTTAAGAGTGGCTCACCATATATCAATCCGGAAAATTGGGTAAGGTTTCTTTTTGGGGTTTGAGAATGCAAAAAGCTGAGCTGTTTGTACGTAGGGAGAACCAGATGCTTATTTCCCTGATACCCAATGCGACTTCCCTTCGCATTTCTGGGAACATGCCATTATCATCAATCTGACATTCTGTGCGTCCTATTTTCTTAGAGCAGAGTAATCAACTCAATAACTTTTAGGCGGAGACTGGGCTGGTGGTGCCTATTCACAATCAGGCTGTCCTTCAACATGCGTCGGTATGTTACGCTTTTCCCATCTTAATGCCGTTTGGTAATCATTTCTGTCAAACTTTCTAGATTACGTGAACAACAACCCGGGTGCATTTTCAAAAGCATATTTCGACTTCGCCTCTATTCGAATCTATGAATGATGTGATATATACACCTACCGAAGTCTAGCAGGGTGCGTCGGTCTAGAAGCACCCACTTGGTTAGAATCGGGCTCTTCTTGTGAAATTTTTGGAAGCCTCATATTACCATAAAGTTCGATGATACCCAGTATGGGCAATGTTCACAAAAAGGAAACTACATGACTTTACCCAGTCCGTCTCTGACTCGTGCATGTAAGGGCTAATTATTGGGTGATCGTCGATTACTATCCATTCATCAACTTCTATGTCTACCTTGGCCCTTCCAACATCATGTCATATTATGAGGAGCGACCTTTCATGGTATCGTTTCATTTGTAAATTTCGATGTCCCTCCGGGGAGAAAATTAAGGGTTAATGCTGTTAACTACAGCAAAGTCAATAAATATATCTTCAACTTCCCTTCCAAGTCCTTCGTACCTCAATAAGACCGATCGATACTCTCGCACTTATGCATGGACTTCTTAAAACCGGAGTCGACTTCTTTGTACAAACGTGCCGGCGGCGCCGAGTGGCAAAACGCTCACGGGACCTGATGGCATCAACTGATAAGTTCTTAAGTGCAGGAACCATCTTCAAGTTGTTCTGCTTTCATGACAAGTTTTTGCACAAATACTTTCGCGGTAGATCCGTCGTCTTCTTTGGGCTTTAGTGTGGACCGAGCGGGATTCTTTGTTGACTTGTCGACTCTGGCACTAACGGCTGAATCATTGTCTATGTCATTTTCTGCTTGGAATCTTGTTAACTCGAAGCATTAACACAAGAGCGATCCCTGGAGGCGCTACCAGAATCAAGTCGAAGCGTACTGGGAATTTTACACGCTCCAAGCACTACAGCTTCGAGGCTTCAGTAGCGTGATTCTCGAACATCAACGGTTCGATTTCTTTTCTTACCTCGTTCCGTGTTTATACCGCCTTAGGTTGCGAAGTCCGATTTCTCGTATGATATCGTCCCAGCGTGCGTAAACGTGCAGAATAAAAAGATGGGGTTTTTGAATCATTCCCCTCGTCCCTTCGCCGTTTGTTCGCTGTGAAAGGAATGACTCGGAACCCTCAAACCCAGTTCACCACCGTCTTCCTCATCCTAGTTTTCTCTTTTTTGGTCTCTGCGGATTACTCTCTGTCGGACAATGTAGTCGGTTGGAATTTTTATGATTTTTTTCGATGGGAAACTATGCGTGACCCAACTAATGGCAGGGTGTGAGTTCCTTTCCTGTTCTGCATGCCTGCTGAAGTTGCCCTTTTCATTTTAGAAATTATGTGGACTGGTCAACATCTCAAAATCTCAACCTGACATATGCCTCGCATGATACTTTTATTCTTCGTGCCGATCATACAAGCGTACTCGATCCTTCGGGGCCAGGAAGGAACTCTGTCAGGATCCAGTCATGGAACTCTTATACCGAACATGTAGTTGTGTGAGTTTTCTTGTTCGATAAACTCATTTTAGTCGTTCGATATTCATTCCTTTTCATAGATTTGATATTCGTCATATGCCGCAAGGTTGCGGGTGAGTAATATATAGCCGAGAACCTGGGGTGTTACTGATTGCGAATAGTACCTGGCCAGCCATATGGGAAGTCAAGGATGGCAACTGGCCTTATGGTGTATGTTCTCGATGTCAGATGTTACACTCGGTACTAATGATCGTGCTCTAGGGAGAATTGGACATTGTAGAGGGAATAAACGACCGAACGCCAAATAGTGCAGTTTTGCATACGACTGAAGGTCTAATTTCCCATTGCCGTATTTTGGTGTATACCATTACTGATTACCATTGCTTAGACTGTACGATGCCTACTTCCCGTGCACAGACAGGGTGAAATTCCATCCCATCCTCGCTTAATTCATGGATCTAATGGAGCGTCTCTAGGTCAAGTATATCGTACAATTGTGCTTCGAGCCAACAATCCAATCAGGGTTGTGTGGTCAGCTTTCAGAACGAAAACAGCTACGGACCATCATTCAATCGTAATGGTGGTGGTTGGTACGCATATTCTTCGCATTTGTTATCAGACTTTGAACCTCTAGTACAGGTATGTCATGGAACGTTCACCCCATTATATCAAGATCTGGTTTTGGGCCAGAAACGACCCAAGCGTTCCAAGTGAGGTTGTGAATGGTGCTGCTGTTGTCGACCCTAATACTTGGGTGAGTAACCAAATTGCAATTATTAGGGGTTTGGAAAACTTACCGAATCGAGGGAACCGCAACGGCACACTTCCCTGATACCTCATGTGATTTTCCTTCTCACCTCTGGGATCACATCATCGTCATCAATCTGACACTTTGTAAACTTGTTTTGTTGTTCTCCATTTCTCCACACACAACTGAGTTGAAATTGCAGGTGGTGACTGGGCTGGCGCGTTTTATTCCCAATCTGGGTGCCCCTCCACATGCGTTGGTGGGTCATTCCCCTGTGCCCTTTTATGACGTGCTGATCAACGCAATTAAGACCTTGTGAATAACCATCCAGAGGCCTTTGTTAATGCGTATTTCGATTTTGCTGCTATACGCATTTACCAGTAAAACATGATTTAGTTAGTTCTTGTATACGACTTTTACGACATGAATGAATGCAGGTGATGTCATCTATCAATTTCATACTTGGACTTGAAGAGCTCCATCACAACAAGTGGGGCATTCACAACGTACAGCTTTAGAACTCCACACTGGAGTCGGTGACGCAAATGCTCCTCTACTTTCCAGGTATAAAAGACGAGAATTCTGAGACGCAAAAACCAAAAAGAAACCAAACCAGATATCAGAAAACAACCTCACAACAACATTTCTATATATCATAATGTCGACTCCTAGTGAACCCAGGTATACGGAACGAATCATAGTCACCATTGCTAAACTGATATCATATTTTACAGTAAATATGGAGGCCAATTACATTCCGTCAAGGGTACCGTCGTTGAAGCTGTTGGCAATCTGACCGGCTCGACTGACTGGAAGACATCTGGAAAGAAAGAACATGAGGCTGGGGAGGCCGAATACAAAGCTGCCCAAGCCCAGGGATTTGTCGAGGGAGTCTCGAAACGTGTAGACGGCAAGAAAGACGCCATTTTAGGCGCTGTCACAGGTGATGAGACTAAGGAAGTCCAAGGTATGTCGAATTTTGAAATAAGCAGTTCGCAATTCTGATTCATTATCCAGGCAATTTACGGAAGAAGCAGGGCGAGGCGCAGCAGCAGGCGAACCAGTGATATAGTAATATTAGTGTCTTCTGCGGAATGAATTGTAAATTTTTTGTATTATGGCATTGTCAGAATTTACGCCATTTCATCATTCCGTTTTCTGTCTTTATGTCGAAAGGACTTGTGTCGTGATTACTATTTGAAATTCCTCCCCCTTGTTCTGATGGCTCTCTGGTTGATCATGCATACACGGAGTCGTACCTGAAATCATGAAGCTGGAGACACGAGCTGCTGATCTCAAATGTGCTGCATAGTACAAAGACTGACCACTCCGTACAGTCTCGGAGCCGACCGTTCCTTGTCTGCTTTCAGAATTAGTATAATAAAAATGGCGTCTGTCATTGTCAAGCAAAAATCGGAAGGAGAAAGGTAAGTATTTGGCAACTCAGGTGGAGATTTATCTGATGTCCGTTTTCTAGAATCCAGGTTCTTGGGTCAAACTTACCTGAGGTAGACATGCGGGTTCCCGAGCTTTCATCTGTGCGCGTTGGTCTGAGTGGTGAACTCCCCATAAGGTCAAATGCTGACAGGAACTAGAGAAAAAAATTCACCTTATAGGAGAGCTGGCGATGGCCCAGCGAAAGAGGTTCCTCAGAAATGCTCTGAGATCGTCACAGTACGCACTTTTTCGATTTCCTTTGATTTGGACCCACAACTTTTCTGCAGGCCCGCCGCTTTAGAATTCCTACCCCCTGGTCCACATATGAAGACCAGCCCGCCTTGCCCAGTTTCGAAATTACCGGCCGAGTTGCTAGTCGAGATATTTCTCGATGTAGTCTCTCCGTCGGCTTCTGAAAAATCTTCTCCGCCAACGCTTTACGCAGCGCACACACCATCATACCTTTCATGCGCAAGTCCACTCTCCTTGAGCCACGTCTGCAGCACCTGGCGCGCCGTGTCGCTTTCGCTACCCGGTCTTTGGTCAAGCTTGCAAGTCGTTTGTCCAAACGATCCCAAGATCCTCCCTCTTCTTTCCTTGTGGGTACAGCGATCTCGTTCGCACGAGCTCAATCTCTCGCTGTATCAACTTCATGGGTATCGACAAGCATGTTCCCCGGTCTTTTTGCGTGATAGTGCAAGGGATTTCGAGTTGGAATTCGAAGCAACTCGGCAGGTCTGGCAGTTGTTTTTGACTCTGGTCGATAGGTGGTCGCATGTGGATGTGAACGTGTGCATGAGCTTCCAAACCCTACTCGACAACATCGGTGGCGGTCTCTTGCAGAGGGATTGGTCGGCACCTCTTCCCCTTGAAGCTATCAAGGTCGCCTTCGGTCCTTGCGAATCCGGTCTTCACGGGAAAGACGGAGACGCTGGGACATTATTCAAAAACCGTACAGTCTTTTCGGACGAATCCACCTTCTTTTCATACCTCTTACGCTGCTCTCCTCATCTACGCACAGTGGAATGGGACAACCGATATGCCCCAATCTCATTCGAAGTCGCTGCAAATTGGCCTCATTCCCTCACGGACATCACGTTGTACGGATCTCAGGACGTCGTATCAATTCTGACCGGTCTATCGACGTGCAAATCCCTTCGTAGACTGACAATATATGAACAGACAATGTTCTCTCCCCATTTGGTCAATCATGCCAATCACTATTTCAATTTGGCACCTCTAACAGCTGGGAACACGTCCAGAAAGCTTTCCACTCTCGTCCTCCCAAGCTTAGAGATCCTTAGGCTTGGCAACTTTCCTCATCCGGAATTACTTTTCGACCACCTCGTCGCACCTAGACTCCACACTTTAATCGTCCTTCGAGGCTACAACGGGCGAAGAGGATGGCGTGGACTCACCAGAACTTCCTGGTTCACATTGTCAGAAATGCTGGCAAGATCATGCTTAAAAAAATTGTCCATTTTACAGATCGGGGGTGTTATGTTGGATATGGCGGGGCATTCAGTCCAGCAATAGATTTCTGAGCGGTGACTTTTGAATCCCTTCCTGTAAGTTATAAGTTTTTTAATGCAGTCCCTATATTGGACTTGCTTTTGTTTTATATTTGCTCCGTCTCTAAGCATTGTGCCATAGCGTAATACAACCGTATTAGATTAGGAAATACATGTAACATACCTGTCCTCTCTAATGGGAAATGTCTCTTGCGCATTATCGTGATAAAGGCCGGAACGGCACAGATATAATAATTAACTGAGATTTCGTCCTTCCACCCAGACTAACCAGTTGGGCCTAGGTCGGACAACACTAATCCCTCTGTGGTCGTTGAATAGAATGATAGTGTCAAGTTGAGGGAGAATGGTAGAAATATTAATGGGGAGATATGATATGATACCATGGAGCTGAGTTGAAACAAACTTGAATGTCAGGATTGTAGCCCTTCGTGGACAAAGAGTCGTCTCAATACGATCTACCACAAATCAGTATCACGAATTCTATTCCCCATCTTCCATACCCAGATCAATCGTGCATTTCAACATGACCTCAGCGAGGTGGCTCTCAGTGACGATTGCACTGATAAGCCTCCCGAGTCCATGAAGCTGATAACATTAAACGAATTGACTGGCAAACGATATTGGAGGGGTAAAAAGGCATTGGATTATTTATTATGTAAATATCAGGACGTACAGAACTCAATAAGCCAGAGGTGCATATAAATTGATATAATTTCGTTGCAAACAATGTCCCTACCGCTTATAGCCAGCCAAACAAATCATATACCAGAAGTAAAAGTTACAATAGCGCGTCTGCGCAAAGTCCTCAAGCACATATCAGTACCAAAACTTGCACGAAACAGAAAAAAAAAATCGCTCCCTCGAAACAGGGCCACCAATCCAAATCAAGACGGAGGCTCAGGCTCATGGGGGACTACCTTCACCTTGTAGTGAACGATATTCGAATCTGCCGGAGCCAATACAGTCGCATTGATAATGTGCGCCTGAAACGCAACTTCCACAACCGTCCGGACTTCCTCCAAAACCGAAAACGTCGCCACAAACTCCCCTCTGGCATTTGTCTTGACAACGCGGTAAACCACTCGCGAATTATCAATCAACGTCATGTCCACACGCACGTTCTGTCCTTCCGTCGTTGGCGTGACGTTCCCTCGGACAGTTGCGGTGTTGTCACGGGGAGAAGTTGGGTTGGGCTGCAGTGTGATCCTGCTTCCGACCTTGGGAGCAACGATAGCTTGAATCCCGCCAATGAGCCTCGCGACGGACGCAGAGGGACGGTTGGAAATTGGCTGGGGGATAGTATATGACCATGGAATATAACCCTGCACACGGACTTTGGCAACTTTGGTCTTGAGGTCCTTGATCTCGCGGAGGGGAATGACAAGGAGTTCGAGCGTTTGTTCAGCGAGTGCTTCGAGGTAGAGCCAGCGACGAGGGAAGTAGACGTAGATGCCTTCAGGGACGCCGTTGATGGTTATCCGGATCAGGGTGCGCTTGTTGAGTGGATTTCGGACTGCGATAGGGAGCTCCACAGGCTCAGGGACGGAGTGTGATGCAGGGAGGAAAGTGAAGACATTCTCCTGCGCTTTGTTGTTAGAAATGACCTTTTCTCCTGTCTGTGGGACGATGGCAACCTGCAGGCATGTATGCTCGCCGACTCTTGGGACCCAGTCTGCTGTTTGTACGACATTCCCGCCTGCTGGGACGTTAAGCGTAAAGGTACTGAGCGGAGTCCAGTTTCCAGAGTCACCGATGCCTGGTGGGGTGTTTACGTAGAACGAAGCAACGACATTGTTAGCATTAGATGTCCCATCATTTCGGATCCTCGCGCTGAAGTGGTTGACCTCGCCAACTCTAGGTGCGTCTCCTCCGTTGATAGGGTCACCTGAGGGATTTTGGTTGTCATAAGGTTCAGCGGGGAAAAACGGTTGCCTGTCAATCCAGATGTCAGGAGTGGTGTAATTCGCGCCCCATTGTTGGATCCAGAGATCAAACGTACCCCCGGGTGTGGGTGACGCTGGCTGGGCCCACTCAATCTTGACTCTACAGACGAGGGGGCTTGCCTGGACATTATCGTTCATCACTGTGATCAGGATAGTCCGCAACGGGTCAACGGCAATCTCGCCAGTGGTCAATGTGTTCGGACTGGTCTGAAGGCGGGTTATCAACCGCATGTTCTGGTTGTTGTTGAGCGTGCCAGTGACGGCTCGCGTCACGAGAACACCACCGTCATGTCCAGCGGGCACGGGGATTGAGGAATCGAATATTTGAGCAGTCGCTCCAGGCTTTTGTCGAACCTCGATGAAGTATTGCAGGCCATTGGAGACGTCGATGCGAACAAGGTGACATCTACTTGGATCGGTATTCTGAGTGAGGCCATGTGCGACGATCTCAATCTCTTGAGAAAACGGTGAAGTATTCCATCCGAGTACTCGGACATTACTGGGGCTAAACCAACCCAAGTCGTTCATATTAAAGCCAGAGAAGAGCGGATGACTATCGGACCAGCCCATGATATCGAAGTCGGCTCCTGTGAAATCCTCGCCTGGTACCGGTGGGCTCGACTCATAAATATCTTCGGGCAACACCAATCCAGGAATCACGACATTATGACCAAACTCGTGGGCGATACGTCCCCAGTCAGAAGAGGTATCCAAGGCCATACCATCCTTTGACTGTGCAAGTGTGATGGTGATATTCAAGGCATCCTGGTCAGTATCAGAGGGTTGCTGGAAGTGAATATTTTGCCCAAACCCATCGGCATTTCCACGGGTGAACGCCCCCGTGTTTATTATCACCATAAGAATGCCATATGCGTTGGGATCACGACCCTGGACATTTTGCGCAAAGTTCAGGCATTCGGCCTGGATTTGGTCCATTGAGATAAAGTTTTGGCTTGCGGCACTGTAATAACGGTCGACCTTATTCGCCATCTTAAAGAAGCCGACAACATCAAAGTTGACATCCAGCTGAGAGTAGCTTGCCTGCTTGTAGTACTTGGTGACGTTGGCAAGGGTGCTTTTGATATCCGCCAAAGTTGCAGCCTGATCCGCAGGAGGCAAGTCCCGAGGATAACCAGCGATGCATAGAACTTTCACTGTGCCAACCTTTGGCACATCGAGAGTACGAAGAGTCGTTGATGAGTCCCCAGGTTGGTGCGTACCAAATAGTCGGGTCCTGAGGTCGACCGCAGTGGAGTTGCCGACTCCTTCGAATGAATAAGGAGGACCGTCGACTCCTGAAATTTCGAGAGTCCAAGGGAGGACTTTGAAATCCCTGGGACCAGTGGCCTCGCCATCAGGTGTCTTGACGCACACTGGGCCAGTTGCGACAAGAGTGCTGCAGATGACGACAAGGCGGTGACGTTCGGCGGTGACAACCAATGCTTTGCTGCCACCGACCATCACCTTGTTGCGGTCGCGTTGAGGATTGAATCCGTGGCCGATGATGACGATGAGGGAGCTTGGAACCGCGCTCCAAGGGGAGAATTCGACTATGTGAGGGTGGCAGTCTTTGACCGGGTAAAGGCTGAGGAACTGTTCCTGTTTGTGTTCGTCCAGAATGTACTGCGGGAGTATTGGGGCGATACCCTTCAAGGAGAGGCGAGGAAGCTTTTCACCGTCGTGCTCTTCATCATGGCAACAACAATGACATTTTTTGTCTTTGCAGCACGGGCACTTGTTGTTTTCCAAAGTTTCCATTACGGAGGTGTCAGTTGATCGTTGAAACTAGCAGGGGAGTAGACAAGAAATTCGGTACGATGAATGTTAACTATGTGCGAAAAGTTAGTAAAAGGGACAGGGGAACAGGAAATTGGACATACCCCTCAATCAGCAAGGAAAGACGGTTGGAAATCCAAGTGGTGCAGGTCGTCTTTATATACGAATCAAGGCAGAGCAGGGAATTGATCTGGATCCGACGGATAGATTCTCAGCGCTCGATGCTCAGCAGAGTGGGCTGCAACAAGAATGGTGACAGGTGATGACAATGCAAAATGCTTTGCGCAGAATACTATTTTCTGCGGAATGACCGCTCATGGACAATGAATGGGGCAATCCAGAAACGCCACCAAAAGGCGACTATACAACAGGATATCAAGTGAGTCGACATCGGATTAATATTCAAGATTTACTTACAAACGTCATGTTCTCCAGAACTTCCGCCATGGACACTAAAACTCCTCTTCAACCAGCGGAAATTGGAGAGATAACACGACAACTTCTCATTCGTCACTCTGGCTGAACTTGCTATAATCAAAACATTTAGCGCCGAATTCAAGATAGTCAGGTGCACTGCCGATTGATCATGATGGAATGCTGAAGTATTTCTGGAATTTGACTGCGCCCAAGGTTGCAGACATCACGATGCATTTTCACATTTGAGGAGACCCATGAGCTCATGAGGATATCGGTAGCAAGGGTTCGCTCATGGGCCTCGTCGAGGATGGTAGTAGAATATCGATCGAGGGAAGGAACTTCGAAACGTCTGCTGCCCAAGTTGCACTGCAGAAAGGTTGAGTGCAGTGACTCAGTCATTTCGGGAAAAAGACTCACTATCCATTCCGTCTGCTACTCGGTTTGCGACTGATATGGCTGCTGCTCGTCTCCAATCCAACCGCTCTACTCCTGAAGCTGCTGTAGCTTCTGTGGCACTGACTGATTCCGTACTGATCCCGAACAATTCTTCACGTATCAAATTCCCCTCACCATCTCCTGTTCTCAACACTCTTTGCGAAGTTCTTCGTGCTACCGGTCGTGTTGTGCTGCCCGAATGTATCGCATATATTGTTCATTGATAGTTTTGACCGAGACGACGAGTATGAACCGTATGACGACGACCCTCCCCAACGCCCAAGTCCCCATCTCCGTGCTCAACGAATGCATTCGACGCACAACGGCGCGGTCCCAACCCTGCCAGATTCAAACTCTTCCACATCTCCCGCAACCTGTCTGCATTGTGCAAACACCTAGATCAGCTCTGCAGAATGGGAAATCGCCATCATCGCGAGAGCACCATACTCAGTAACACAGTCCAAGATACAGACGAACGTACGCGGCATTCGCTGGTCATGGAAAGTTCGCTCCATTCCCTTTTCGGATGGTCCCACAGGATGATTGACCATGGGGGATACTTACAACGTTTTGATTTGAATGGTGGTCGGCTGCATGAAGAAAGAAAGCTCTGTTTGCAAAAAAATGGTCTCATGTACATACCACGCTTTGGTGTTCTCTTAAGCTTATATACATCCTCCTTGATTCCTCCTTGATGAAAGTGACCAACCATGGTTCGTGTTTACACCGTGACTGATCATGATCTCGATTCAGATGTGCGATTGGCATTTTCATAATAAAAAACCAGAAAACCAAAAAGGTATTACATATAACCAGTATTACCACACATACAACAAGGACCAAGACCGATAGCTATTTTTTAAAACAAATTCGACAGAAAACTAAAATAAACTAACAAGGGGGATACAGGAATTGCCAAAACTTCCAAAAAAAAAACTAAAGGATATCGATGCACAGTGAAAAAAAAAAAAAATGAGGATAGGATGTTTTTCTCTATCGAGTCAAAAAGAACACCCACGAAAATGAGAGATTCCAATCAACAACAGAGGGAATGAAAATGAAAAAAGGCCAATGTATCCCTATCTAAATAATT
>Ga0307517_10005838_pt1 | contig 18413 bp, 14 predicted proteins | sample 23_EM_MG_FD_194515 | JGI IMG/M metagenome (GOLD analysis project Ga0307517, IMG submission 194515) | Populus trichocarpa ectomycorrhiza microbial communities from riparian zone in the Pacific Northwest, United States - 23_EM | ecosystem: Host-associated > Plants > Roots > Unclassified | place... | reverse complement strand
GTCGCCTCCGGCTTGTGCCGGTGGGCGCTCCGGAGCATCGGGGAGACCGGAGAGATCACAGTCCATTGTTAACGGAGTTTGAACGGGGTGGTGGGTGGGGTGCGTCACGTGGGGTGGGGTGGGGACTCATCGAGCAGGTCGCTTCGGGCGTGATCAGGTGAAGTCCGCGTAGGCGAGGTGGGTCTCGCAGACCCGGCACCGGAAGAGGTACGCGATCGGCCCGCCGTCCTTGTCGAGCGAGCCGAGGGAGTCCTCGACTTGGTCGGGCGGCCACGTCCACGCGGCGCACTGCCGGCGGAGGTGGTCGACGGCGTCCGGATGCGCCTTGAGCTCCCTGGCCCCGGCAGGGCCGAGGAAGGTGGCGCCGTAGCCGCAGCGCGTCAGCCGGTGCGGGGACTGCCAGGCGGTGAACCCTGGTGTGCGTTCGAGGATTTCCGTGACGACGTCCCGGGACACGTCGCCCTCGACGGTGTCGGCGAAGCAGGCGTCGTAGCGTTCGGCGGCGGTTCCGAAGGCGGTGCAGTACGAGCAGATACCGGCGTCCGGGGCGTCGGCGGCGTAGACGGGACCGGTGTACACCCAGCCGCGTTCCTGCCCGCAGCACACGCAGGGCCCGTCGGAGACGGTCACGGAACTGGTGGCCGCCGGGTTCGGGTGGTGCGGGAACTGCGGCAGGATCGGCCGTCGGCATGGTTCCGGCTGCGGGGAGATGGCCAGCGAGAGCGCCTGCCCGGTCAGGGCCGGGGCGGGGCGGGACCACGATGGCTTCCGCCCGGAAGCCTTCCGGAAGGTGCTTCCGGTGGGCCTCGGCCGACAGGATCGCCGGACCGTCGCCCGGGATGACCACCGCGCCGGTCCGGCGGGCGAGTTCGGCGATGTGGTCGAGGACGCGTCCGGGGGAGAAGCGGTCGAAGGTGAGCCAGCGGACGTCACCGTGGACGTCCGCCACTCCGCCGTCCTCGGCTTCGAGCTCCCAGGACTCCGACAGGCCGACGGGCGTCATGCCGCCCACGGTGATGGGACCGAGTACGTCGCGTATCGCGGTCTCGTCCATCAGGGCGGGGTCTCCGCAGACGAACCGGCACAGGTGCAGGCTGTACCTTACCCCGCTCCTTTCTGGACGGTGGATTCGACGGTCGGGTTTACCGCTGCGTGAGCCAAGGGGAAAGGATGGCGGAGAACTCTTCGTCGGAAATCGACGTGCCTCCCCAGCCGAACCCCTGCCAGGCCTGGGCGCGCTGCAGGACGGGTAGCGGAATTTCGAAGGCCAGGCGGAAGGAAGCAATGAACGAGATGACGCCGAATGCTGCGCCCAGCTTCTCCCGGGAAAGCAATGCAAGCTCTACGGCATTCTTACCGGAACTGTGGGCCGCTTGCAGCTCGCCCGCCGTTTCCTCCAGGTTGGTCATTTCGCACTCTGCCTTTCATGGTGAATCGGGAGCGACTGTGCGGGGCAGGGTGGGCCTCACGGCCAGGTGAGGCCCACCCTAACTCATGCAGGGTGCTTCTCTGTCGGGTCTATCGGAAGATCACGCCCACGTTCGTATAGTTTCCGTGCATTCCTCTGAGCTCGATGAATTCGACTTTGGAAAAGCCCGCTCGATTGGACATTTTTCCCGTAAACGTCGAGTTCAGTGCCGCATCTTCCAGTGATGCGCCACCTCGCACGGCCGCGTTGAAGGAATTCAGATTGTCGCTGAGTTCACCGCCGTCCTGCCAGTAGGCCTGGACTCCCTTCACCTTGTCGCCGAAGTGATCAAGTGCGGCGTTGAACATTTCGCCCCCCTTGGGGGTTTCCTTGTTCGCCTTGATGACAAAAGAGACGAGCCCGTCCTTGTCGATGTCGGCGATGATTCCGAGCCCGTTCGGATAGACATCGACGTAGCTGGGGCAGTTGACGTTGTGAACGAGGACGGGAGTTCTGCCCGCGAGGACGTAGAAGGTGTGGAGATCGGCGACGCTCAGGTCCCACACGCGCTGCGGCGCGTTCACCGGGCGGACGCCGATCAGGTCGTCCGTGGCACCGGCCGGCGTACGGAGCGGGTCCCCCGCGTGCAGGTCGGAGGCCTTGGTCCAGCCACGGCCCGGAACGTACATCCGGTGTCCGGGCGTGGTCCGGATCTGTCCGCCGTCGGCAAGGGTGAGCTGAAGAAGCTGGTTCGCCGGATGGGAGAACGTCGCGGTGACCGGTGCCGAGCGCGTGGTGCCGGCGTTCGGGTCGGTGGCGAGCACTTCGTCGCCGACACCGATCGCGTCGATCGCCTTGGACGTGCCACCGGCCAGCAGCACGCGTGTTCCGGCGGGGAAGCTGTCCTTCATGCACAGTGCCCGCAACTGCTGGAATCCGGCCTTGGCGATGCCTGCGGCGGCATCCTCGGACAGGCCCAGCGCACGCAGCGCGTTCCATGCGTCGGTGAATCCGATGCCGGTCCGAGCAGCCGCGTCCACCGCCTTGACCGCGTCCGCGATGGGCCTGAGGATCTTGCCCGCGAACAGGCTCGCGACGTCCACGGCCGCCCACGCGCAGCCGCCCAGGCTTCCGTTCGCGCCGCCCGGGGCGATCTTCTGGGCGCACTTGATCCAGCTGCCGAAGAGGATGTCGACCGGGTCGACGCCCCTTTGGTACTCGGCGATCGTGATGGTGTGCGTGACTTCTCTGGTGAGTTCCTTGGTCCGGTGCTCGCCCAGGTACTTGGTCGCGCCGGAGGGGCAGCGGTACCGCTCCAGATCCAGGTCCTGCGCGGTGCACAGGTACAGGTCGAGGACCGCTTTGAAGTAGATCTTCGTCGTGACCGTGCAGTCGCCGTTGTAGAAGAGCTTGTCGATCCAGCCGTCGCAGCCCGCCGTCTTCTTCGAGACCTCCGGATCGCGGGTCTTCTCGATGTGGTCGACGACGTAGAACATGTTGCCGATGGAGCCGCCGACCTCGTCGAAGACGGTTCCTGTTTCGAGTTGGCCGGCCTTGTCCTGGCGTTCGGCTCTGTCGGCCGCTTCCTGCGCCTCCGTCGCGTACTTGTCCGCGTCCTTCGCCGCCTGTTCCGCCTCCGTCGCCGCCGTGTCGGCGCGGTCGGCCGCCGCTCGGGCGGCGGTGGCCGCCTGTTCGGCCTCGGTGGCTGCCGCGCGGGCGGCGGTGGCGTCGAGGGCTGCCTGGTCGGCGGCGGAGCGGGCGGAGGTGGCGTAGCCCTCGGCGCGGCCGGCTGCCGCGTCGGCCGCTGCCGCGTCCTCGGTGGCCTGGCGGTCGTACTCGACCGTGCGGGTCAGTGACTGGGCGGCCTTGGCGGCGGCGTCCGCCGCGTCGGCCGCGTAGCCGAGGGCCTCCTTGGCGTAGCCGCGGGCGGTCTTGGCGTAGCCGGCGGCGTTGGCCGCGTGCTGGAGGGCGGCCTTGGCGTCGCCCGTCGCCTGGTCGGCGATGGCCTGGGCGGCGGCGGCCTCCTCGGACGCGTTGCGGGCGTGGGCGGCGGCCACGGCCTGCTGCTGCTCGGCGATCGTCTTGGACGACTGCCCGCTCAGGACGACCAGGCCCGCGGCCGAGTCGGTGGTGAGGTAGGGCGAGCCGAGCTGGATCGCGTCGTTGGCCGGGGCCGCGACCTGTTCGGCGGACGTCGTCGCGTCCACCGCCGCCTGGGCGGTGACATGGGCGAAGCCCGCTGCCTTCGCCGCGGCGACCCGGGCGTTGGCGGCCTCCTTGAGCGCCGCGTTCGCGTTGGTTCGTGCGGTCTTGGCCAACTTCTCGGCCTGGTCGGCCAGTTGGACCGCGGTCTTCGCCTCCTCGGCGGCGTGCGCGGCGGCCTTGATGGCGTCGGCGACCGCGGCCGTGGCGGTGCGTACGGCGGCGTCGGCCTTCAGCTTGGCGGCCTGGGCGGCGTCCGAGTCGGCGCGGGCCCGCTTGGCGGCGGCCTCGGCCCGGGTGGCGGCGGCGTCCGCGTCGGCGGCGGCCCGGGTGGCGGCGTTCGCCGCGGTACGGGCGTTCGTGGCGGCCGTCTCGGCCTTGCCGGCCTGGGTGTCGGCCTCGTTCGCGGCACTTCGGGCCGCGTCCGCCGCGTCACCGGCGTCCAGGGAGTCGGCGTAGGCACCCTTGGCGTCGGCCTTGGCGCGGGCCGCGTCGGCCTTCTGCTCGGCCTCCCACGCGTCGTCCCGCTTGTCCTTGGCCTTGTCGCGGGCGCCGACTGCGTCGTCCCGCCTGCTCTGGGCGGTCTGCTCGGCGGTCTCGGCCTTGTCCTTGGCGTCCTTGGCCTTGGTCGCCTCGGCCTGGGCCGTCTGCTTGTGCTGGTTGGCCTCCGCCTGCTTGGCCTCGGCGGTCTCCTTCTCCGCCTTCGCGGTGGCTTCCTCGGACTCGGCCGCGAGCCGCTTGGCGTGCGCGTCGGCGGCGGCGGCCTTCGCGTCGCCCTCGGCGCCCAGGGCCACGGTGAGCTTGGCCTCCGCGGTCTCCTTGTCCTTCTTGGCGTTGTCGCGGTGGATCTTCGCCGCGTCGGCGGCGGCCTTGGCCTGCAACTCGGCCTTCTCGGCGGCCTTCTTGCGGAACTCGGCCTTCACCTGCGCGGCCTGTGCCAGCGCCCGCTGGGTGATGGTCGCGCTGTCGGCGACGGCGGCGCGGGTGGCGGCCTCGGCGGTCGTGCCGGCCTTCACCATCGCGTCCAGCGCGGCGACCGCGCCCTTGGTGACCTGCGCCTTCTGCTGACCGACCAGCAGTCCGCGGCCCCGGGGCGCGCCGTTCGTGTCCGCGACGGTGTACGCGGCCTGCTCGGCGGTGTCCGAGGCGGTGGCCGCCTTCTGCGCGGCGGTGAGCTGGGCCTTGATGTCGGCGAGCTTGTTGGCCGCCGCCGCGCGGGCCTTGGCGAGGCTGGTCGTGGCCTTGAGGAACTGGGCCGTCGGCGGCACGGTCCCGGTGTGGCCGGACGGCGTCACGTCGTACTGCTGGGGACCCTTGCTGCTGCAGTCCCACAGCCGGCTGTCCTGGCCCACGGTGTACGCGGCCAGGTCGACGCACTTGCCGGTGCCGGTGCTCTTCAGGGCCGAGGTGGCCCGGAGGTTGAACTCCCAGGTCTGCGCGGGCGAGCCGTTGCAGGTGAACTGGCGGATCTTCGTGCCGTTGGCCGGGTTGTTGCCCGCGACGTCCAGGCACCTCAGGGAGTTGAGGTTGCGCAGGTGCACGCCCTTGTCGTCGCCGTAGATCTCCCACTTCTGCGCGGCCGCGGTGGAGCACGTGTTCAGTTGGACCGCGGCGCCGTCGGTCTTGGCGGCGTCCTGGACCTCCAGACACTTGCCGGCGGCCGCGTGCACCTTGATGGCGGTCGGCGCGTCGCCGACCCAGCCGACCCCGCCGTCGGACCAGTAGTCCTGCCAGCGGGTGATGCGGTCGGCGGCCCAGGACTGGCCCAGCAGATCGCCGAGCGACTTGGACGCGGCGGCGAGGGCCTCCACGACCGTCTTGTTCGCGTCCAGGATCTGGTTGCGCTGGGTCGCCTGCGAGGCGATCTCCTGCTGCCACTCGGCGGCGGCGGTGGCACCGGCGGCGCTCAACACCCCGTTCGGGTCGAGCGGATCACGCCACGCACAGGTGGCGAACCTGGTCTTCAGATTCTCTACGGCGATCCGGTACTCGGCGCTGTCCGGTTCGGGCGCGGTGCGCGGGAAGCCGCCGGACTCCAGGAAGATCCGGGCGTCGTCGGCGTCCGTGTGCTGCCCCGGGCCGCCGTGCATCCAGCGGAACGCGTCCCGCTCGGCGAGGGCGCGTTTCCACTCACCGCCCGGCAGGCCGGGGTCGGGGTCGGCGGTGTAGCGCGGGGTCCCCAGGGCGTCGACGGCCTTGAGCGTCGTCGCGTCGACGGGGGGCGTGGAGTCCTCGTAGAAGTCGTCCTCGCGCTGCCAGAAGCGGTCGGAGATCCACTGGGTCAGGCCGGTCTGGCCGTAGAAGCTCTGCTGGCCGTCATTGCTGGTGCCGGGCGGCCAGTGGAAGCCGGTCTCGGTGAAGCCGGCCGGGGTGTTCAGTCCGGTGACGGGTGTCTTCCAGGCGTCGCGCAGGGCGTTGATCGCGTCGAGTTCCGCTGCCGACTGGTCACGGTCCTTCTGATACGCCGTCGACAGCGGCGTCTGCTCCCAGTGGGCGCGGTCGGCCAGGGTGTGCAGGGTGTCCTGCGGCTGGTTGAGGGCGTTCTGCGCGGTCGTGGCCATGTTGGTGCCGCCGAGCCGCAGGACGTCGGTCATCAGGCACTGGTCCTGCCGCAGTTGCTCGGCGGCGGTGTCGTCGTTCCAGGGATAGCTGTCACTCGCGGGGGTGGCGTCCTGCCGGTCGGCGGGCGGGACCTGGCCCGAGCCGACGGCTATGCCGGCGAGGAGTGCGGTGGCGAGGACGGGTGGGAGGAGCCGGGTGAGGGCAGTGGGGAATCGTTTCGACTCCAGTGCTCTCGGTGTTCTCGGTGCTTTTGGTGTTCTCGGCGGTCGGCCGCGTCTGAGGCGCATGCGTGTATCCCCTGTCGGGGGGAAGGCGGCGCACGGCCACTCCGGTGAGCGCGCGCGTGCGGCAGTGCGGCATGGCGGCGTGTCCCCCCGTGGCGCGGCGACACGTGTTCCCCCGGTCGCTGATCGCTGGCTTGAACTGAACGCCTATGGCCTGGTCAAGAGCCGGTCAAGCGCGCGCCACTTTAGGCAGGTGGCGAGTGTTCCGAGCAAGGGCTTTGAGTGCCGCTCGGACCGGATGGCGCGAAGTGGCCCACGGCCGGCGGCCGGCGTCACGGCCCGCGGAACCGTGCCGTCCCTAGGGAAATCCTGTGCCGTACTTGTGTTCGACCTGTGTGGATGACGGGGGTGCGGCGCGCAGACTTGGCCGGTTCTCGACCATGGCCGGAATTTCCGAAATCGGGCACGAAGTGCCGTGTTCGGACGGGCTTCGCAGCCTAGGCTGCGGCGCATGTGCGGAATCGTGGGATACGTGGGGTCGCAGTCGGCGCTCGATGTGGTGATGGCCGGACTGAAGCGGCTGGAGTACCGGGGTTACGACTCGTCGGGCGTCGCCGTGCTCGCGGACGGCGGGCTGGCGGCGGCCAAGAAGGCCGGGAAACTCGTCAATCTGGAGAAGGAACTGGTCGACCACCCGCTGCCGGCGGGCTCGACGGGCATCGGGCACACCCGCTGGGCCACACACGGCGGCCCGACGGACGCGAACGCCCACCCGCACCTCGACAACGCGGGGCGCGTGGCGGTCGTCCACAACGGCATCATCGAGAATTTCGCCTGTCTGCGGGCCGAGTTGACCGAGCGCGGGCACGATCTCGCCTCCGACACGGACACCGAGGTGGTCGCGCATCTGCTGGCCGAGGAGTTCTCGGCGTGCGCGGACCTGGCGGAGGCGATGCGACAGGTGTGTCGGCGTCTTGAGGGCGCGTTCACGCTGGTCGCGGTACACGCGGACGAGCCGGATGTGGTCGTGGGCGCGCGTCGTAATTCGCCGCTCGTGGTCGGGGTGGGGGAAGGAGAAGCCTTCCTCGCCTCCGACGTGGCCGCGTTCATCGCCCACACGCGCTCCGCGATCGAACTGGGCCAGGACCAGGTCGTCGAGCTGCGCCGCGACGGCGTGACGGTTACCGGTTTCGACGGCGCCCCGGCCGAGGTCCGCTCGTACCACGTCGACTGGGACGCCTCCGCCGCGGAGAAGGGCGGCTACGACTACTTCATGCTCAAGGAGATCGCCGAGCAGCCGAAGGCGGTCGCCGACACGCTGCTGGGCCGGATCGACGTGGCCGGTCTGCTGTCTCTGGACGAAGTCCGCATCCCCGTCCATGAGTTGAGGGAGATCGACAAGGTCGTCATCGTCGCGTGCGGTACGGCCTTCCATGCCGGGCTGATCGCCAAGTACGCCATCGAGCACTGGACGCGGATTCCGTGCGAGGTGGAACTGGCCAGCGAGTTCCGGTACCGGGATCCGATCCTCGGCGCGCGGTCTCTGGTCATCGCCATCTCCCAGTCCGGCGAGACGATGGACACGCTGATGGCGCTACGGCATGCGAGGGAGCAGGGCTCGAAGGTGCTGGCCATCTGCAACACCAACGGGTCGACGATTCCCCGTGAGTCGGACGCGGTGCTGTACACGCACGCCGGGCCGGAGGTCGCCGTGGCGTCGACGAAGGCGTTTCTGACGCAGCTGGTGGCGTGTTATCTGGTCGCGCTGTATCTCGGTCAGGTGCGGGGCACGAAGTGGGGGGACGAGATCCAGGCCGTCATCCGGGACCTTTCGCAGATCTCCGGTGAGGTCGAGCGGGTGCTGGAAACGATGGAGCCGGTACGGGAGTTGGCGCGGTCGGTGGCGTCGAAGAACACCGTGCTGTTCCTGGGCCGGCATGTCGGTTATCCCGTCGCTCTCGAAGGCGCCCTGAAACTCAAGGAGTTGGCGTACATGCACGCCGAGGGCTTCGCGGCGGGGGAGTTGAAGCACGGGCCGATCGCGCTGATCGAGGAGGGGATGCCGGTGGTGGTGGTCGTGCCGTCGCCGCGTGGGCGTTCCGTACTCCACGACAAGATCGTGTCCAACATCCAGGAGATCCGGGCGCGCGGTGCGATGACCATCGTGATCGCGGAGGAGGGGGACGAGACGGTCGTCCCGTACGCCGACCACCTGATCCGGATCCCGGCCACGCCTACGTTGCTGCAGCCGCTGGTGGCGACCGTGCCGTTGCAGGTGTTCGCTTGTGAGTTGGCTACGGCTCGGGGGAATGAGGTTGATCAGCCTCGGAACCTGGCGAAGTCGGTGACGGTGGAGTGAGCGGAGTGAGTTGGCTTTAGGGCCGCGATGAAGGGGGTGAAGGCTCCGGTCGGGAACGTGAGGGTGGCCCTGGCCGGGGCCTTGGAGTCGCGGATGGCTGTGTGGGTGGGGTGGGTTGAGATTTCCACGCAGGAGTCTCCGTCGCCTGGGCCTGAGTAGGACGACTTTCGCCAGGCGGCGGGGGGCGTCATGAGGGCTTGAGGGCTTCGACGAAGGTGGTGAAGGCGTCGGCGGGGACGGTGAGGGTGTGGTCGGCCGGGGCCTTGGAGTCGCGAATCGCCACGTGGGTGGGGGAGTTCGCGATCTCCACGCAGTCGTTGCTGTCGCCGCCGTCGGAGTAGGACGACTTCCGCCAGTTGCCGGGGGTGTCCTTCAAGGAGTCGATGAAGGTGACGAAAGCGCCGGTCTGAATGGCGAGGACGGCTCTGGCCGGGGCCTTGGAGTCGCGAACGGCTATGTGGGCGAGCGTCGTTGCGACCTCCACGCACTCATTGCCGTCGCCGGGGCCCGAGTAGGAGGACTTCCGCCAGTTGTCCATGGGGTGCCTCACAGCTCCTGAGTCAGCTTGCGGATGAAATCACGCGACCGTTCGGGTTCGAATGACGCGACCTCCACCTTACGGAAGGCCGTTCGGTAAGTGTCGAGCTGAGCCTCGGAGTCGATGAGGACTGAGCCATGGGGCGCGTCACGCACGACTGTGTCCAGCTTGGATACGGGACCACCTACGTACGTCATCGTGCTTGCGGCGCTGGCAAAGTCGTCCACGTCAAAGGGGATGACGCGCAGGGTGATGTGGTCCGCCTCGGAAAGCTCAAGGAGATGGGCTAGTTGAGCCTGCGAGGTGGCGCGGTTGCTGACCCTGATCCGTAGGGCCGCCTCATGGAGCACCACCTCGTACGGGACGTTGGTCTTTTGTCGTGTCATCCGGTGCTGGATGCGCAACTCCACTTCCTCATTGGTGAGTTCGGGAAGTCTGGAGGAGAACACCGCACGTGTGTAGTCCTCCGTCTGCAACAGCCCCGGCACGTACAGGATGGCCACGTGGCGTTGGAATCGGGCGTGGTGCTCCAGCTCGGACAGGTCGAGGAACGGCGTCGGCAACAAACCCCGGTACTCCTCCCACCACCCCCGCGTCCGATCCGTGGCCATCGCCACCAGCGCGTCGATGAACTCCTCGTCCGTGCAGGCGTAGTGGGACGCCAGGCGGCGAAGTCGCTGTTCGCTCACGCCTGTCAGCCCGGATTCGATGTGGCTGATCTGGACGCGACCGGTACCGAGCAGGGACGCAGCGTCGACGGCGGTGAGTCCCGCTGCCTCGCGGAGTCTGCGCAACTCGATCCCCAGGCGCATCTGACGTGCCGTTGGTTCGCGCCTCAGGACCATCGGTTGCTCCTCCTCGTTTGGGGGCAGATTACGCGATCGGCTTGCTTGGGATGACAGGTTATCCCTACCGTTGGTGAGGCAACGCACACGCTGCGGAAGTGCACCACTCCGTCCTGCCATGACGGCAGTGGCAGAGCCACCGCACGAAATCTGCCTGAACTCCCCTACACCTCAACGGAGTTGACCCATGCCCGAAACCCAAGAACCCCCCGCCCCCTGGGAGTACTCCCTCTACGTCCCCAACGACCCCCGCGCCGTCACCGTCAGCCGCCGTACCCTCCGACTGATCCTCACCGTCCACGGACTCATCCGCCTCGTCGACACCGCCGAACTCGTCGCCGCCGAGCTGGTCTCCAACGCCGTACGGCATACCGAAGGTCCGGTCGCGTTGCGTGTGGGGTGGGCGGGCGGGGTGCTCAAGATCGGGGCCTGGGACGCCGATCCTCGGCCGCCCGAGCCGCCGGGGACGTTCGATCTGCTTCTTGACGCGGAGGAGGGGCGCGGGTTGGCCCTTGTCAGGGCCTGTGCCGCCCAGCGGGGATGGCAGCTCCTCGCCCGGAACGGCAATCGGGGCAAGTACGTCTGGTGCGAACTCGACGCGGCTTAGGGGGTGTTCAGCCGGATGCCCCGGATACCTCGGATGTCAGCGCATCGGCGAGACTTACTGCCGGGCAGCCCAGCATCCCGGTCAGCACGCGACGTTGACGTTGCGTCAGGTCGCCTACGAAGACCGCCGCGTCGGCGTTCGTCCGCTCGCGGAGTGTCGCCGCCTCGCGAACCTTGCCGTACGTCAGAAGAGTTCGCGAGGAATAGGGCAACGCCATCTTCTTGACGCCGCCGGCCGAGACGCCCCGCCGCTGCACGATCCGGCCCACGACCCGCGCACCGCGTTCCTCCAGCGCCCGCGCCGCCGCATCCATCAGCGCGGCCCAGTCCCGCTGCTTGCCGGAGAAGTAACCGACGATCACCACGTCGGCCCCCTCGACCCCAACTACCGAGGCCGGAACCCGGTGTTGGGCCGTCCCCGCGCGATGAGCGGGTCGCCGGTCGCGCCTTCGAGGCTGATGCATGGCCTTCAGGCTAGTTGCGCTCCGCTGAAAGCGCGCTGAGGGCGTCGTGAAACCCGGTGAGCCCAGGCTCTGTTTCAGAACGAAGGCGACGCGAGCCCCGACCCGGGGTCGTAACGGTCTGACGAATCCAAGGAGCACATCACCATGGGCATCAACCTCACCGACCAGGACAAGCTCACCCTCCGTACCGCCGCGTACGGCGCCATCACGCTCATGGCCGCCGCCGGTGCCACCACCGGCTCGCCGCACCGGATCGCCACCCAGGGCAGCCTCGCCCTGGCCTCGGCGACCGGGCCGATCGGGTACGTGCTCGCCGAGAACTCCAAGATCCCGAACCTGGACGGGAAGTCCGTGGCCGAGATCGCCGATCAGGTGCTGCCGGCCCTCACCACCGCCATGAGCCTGCTCAAGAAGCAGGACCCGGCCGAGGCCGACAACTTCCGGGGCACCGTCCTCGTCGCCCTCGAAGCGGCCGTCCGCCCCAAGAAGGGTGAGCCCGGCCCCGTCATGCTGGAGATGGTCCGCAAGATCACCGGAGCCCTCGACGCCGCCTGATCCCGAGAAGCACGAGAAGCACGAGAAGCACGAGAAGCCGGAGAAGCACGAGAAGCGCGGGACGCCCCGGAAACCCCCGGATTTCCGGCAGCCGCCCCCGCCCCGACGATGGCCCGAAACCCCGCCCCGACGACGAACCCGACCTGATGGGATGGGATCGTGCCGAGCGGCATACGACGGGCCGCCGGGGACGGGGGAGCCGGGATGCGGGACTGGGCTGGGCGCTGGCCGTTGGTGGGGCGTGGGGTGGAGTTGGAGTACTTCGCAGCCGCGTCGGCGGACCAGGGATGTCGTGGATTCGTCGTCGGCGGAGCGGCGGGCGTGGGCAAGTCGCGGCTGGCGGAGGAGTGTCTGGAGCGAGCGGCGGCAGCCGGGTTCCGGGTGGGGCGGGCCACCGCGAGTGTCGCCGCGGGTGCCGTGCCGTTGGGGGCGATCGCCCATCTGCTGCCGGCCGGGATCGACTTGTCCGATCCTGTTGCCGGATTCGCCGCCGTTGCACGGGGGTTGGCCTCGGGACCCGGGCGGCAGTGGGTGCTGTTCGTCGACGACATGCATCTGCTGGACGCCGTATCGGCCGTACTGCTGCGGCAGTTGATGGACACCGGCGCGCTGCTGCTGATCGGCACGGTGCGCACCGGTGAGCCGTACGGGGATGCCGTGGCCGCGCTGCGGGGCGGGGACTCGGTGTACCGGGTTGATCTGACCGAGCTGAGCCCGGAGCAGGTCGAGGTGTTGTTGCAGGCCGCGTTAGGGAGACCCGTCGCCCGAAGAACCCTGCACGAACTGTCGGCCGCCAGCGGTGGCAACGTGCTCTACCTGCGCGAACTCGTCCTCGGTGCCCTCGCCGCCGGGAACCTGACCGAGGACGGGGAGATGTGGCACCTCGTCGGCGACCGGCTGCCCGGTACTGCCCGGCTGACCGAGATGATCGGCGCGCGGCTGGCCGCCGCCGACCCCGCCGGGCGCCCCGTGCTCGAACTCCTGGCGCTGTGCGAGCCGTTGCCTCTGACCGACGCCGAAGCCCTCGCCCCACCGCAAGTGACGGCGGCCCTGGAACAGGCGGGGCTGATCCGCGTCACGCAGGACCGACGGCGTACGACGGTGGCGCTGGCCCACCCCCTGTACGGCGAAGTGCTGCGCGCCGGGCTGCCGTTGCTGCGCCGCCGTGCCCTGCTCCTGGGCCAGGCCGTCCGTGTCCAGGAGCGCGGCGCCCGTCGGCGTGGCGACCTGCTGCACATCGCGACCTGGCGGCTGGCCGCGACCGGCACCGCCGACCCGGCCCTCCTCACCAGGGCCGCCGTACTCGCCCGCCACGCCCACGACTTACCCCGGACGGTCGCCCTGCTGGAAGCCCTGCCGGAGAAGCACCGGACCACCGCCACCGAACTACGGCTCGGCGAGGCCCAGTTCGAGCTCGGCCGTTGGCACCGGGCCGAGGCGACGCTCGCCCAGGCCGATGCTCTCGCCGCCGACGAACAGGAACGGCTCGCGGTCGCCCTCGTCCGGACGACGAACCTGCTGTGGAGCAACGCCCCCGTCGCCGAGGCACTAGCCGTCAACGACGCGGCCCGCGAGCGGATCAGCACTCCGGGCGACCGCCGCAAGCTCACGATCAACGAGGGATTCCTACGGATCGTCGGTGGCCGGCCGGCCGAGGGGCTGGCTCTGCTGGAGGACCTGGAGACCGACGTCGGCTCCGCCCCCGACGTCAACGCCTGGCTGCGCGGCGCCTGGATGAAGCCCGCCGCGCTGGCCCTGGTGGGCCGTACCGTCGAAGCCACCACCTGGGCCCGGCGCGCCCACGACGCGCACCGGCGGGTCGAGGAACGCGCCCTCGCCTCCCACCCCGCCTTCCAGCGCATCCCGCTGGTCCTCGCGCTCACCGAAGCCGGTGTCCCGGCCGCCGAGGTCTGCCGGGTGGGTGAGCCCGCCTACGCCGAACTCACCGCGGCCGGTTCCCGGGTGCGGATCTGGCTGGCGGTCCTCCTCGGCCGTACACACTGGCTGGCCGGTCACCCCGCGACCGCCCGCCGCTGGTGGGCCGAGGCCGCCACCGTGTCCCGCGGCATCGACCACGCGATGGCCCTACGACCGGTGCTCGGCGGGCTCGCCGCGTGCGCGGCCGTACTGGGAGATCTGGACGTGGCCGAGGCGATGCTCGCCGAGCACCGCGAACTACCCCCGGTGGAGCCAGGATTGCTGTCGGCCGGGGAGGAACTCCTCGGCGAGGCATGGCTGTTGGCTGCCCGGGGACAGCTGGGGCGGGCCCGGTCGGTGCTCGTCGAAGCCGCCGCCATCGCCCGCGCCTCCGGTCATGTGACTGGTGAGGCGCTGCTGTTGACCGATGTCGCCCGGCTCGGCGGAGCCAAAGAGGTCACCGATCGGCTGACCGCGCTCGCCCGGGTCTGTGACGGTGAACTCGCCCCTGCTCGGGCCGAGTTGGCGGGGGCGCTGGCCGCCGACGACCCCGAGCTGCTCCTCCTGGCCGTCGACGCGTGCCAGGTCGTGGGCGCGGATCTGCTCGCCGCGGAGGCGGCCACCGCCGCCGCGGCCGCCTGGCGTCGGGCCGACCGGCCCCGCCGCGCCGCCGCCGCCGACCGGCGGGCCGCCACGGCCCGAGTCCGCTGCGAGGGTGCCCGCACCCCCCTGCTGATCCTCGCCCAGGCCACCGCACCGCTCACCGTCCGCGAACGCGAGATCGCCCTGCTCGCCGCCGTCGGCAACGCCAGCAAGGACATCGCCACAGTCCTGGCCCTGTCGGTACGCACGGTCGACAACCACCTCCAGCACGCCTACGCCAAGCTCGGGGTGACCACCCGGCACGAACTGGCCCAGGCACTCGGGGTAGTTGAGTAACGGTTGCTCATCCCCCGCGAGCGCGGCGCGGACACGCTTGCCCACGGCGGCAACGTTGTCGCCGGACCACCCAGTTCTCGTCATCGGGGGATGACCACATGAGACTGAGCATGATCAATGCCATAGTCGCCGCGGCGCTCGGCGCGAGCCTGGTCGGACTGTCGGGAGCCGCTGCCGCCGCTGTCGGCTCCGTCCAGCCGCTGGCCCTGACCTACTTGCCGCTGACCAACTACAACAGCGGTAAGTGTCTGGACCTGCCCGAGTCCAGTTCGGACGACGGACAGGGCCTGGAGCAGTACCAGTGCAACGGCGGCGCGAACCAGAAGTGGGCGCTGCAGTACATCGACAGCGACACCAGCGGCAATTACTACCGGATCGTCAACCAGAGCAGCGGCAAGTGCGTGGACGTCCGGGACCGCAGCTCGGACAACAACGCCGTCGTGGTCCAGAACGGCTGCAATACGCAGTTCAGCCAGCAGTGGAAACTGAACTACGTGGCGGACGGCACTCTGCGATTCCAGCTGGTGGCGCGCCACAGCCTCAAATGCGCGACCGTCGCCAATTCGAGCACGGCCAACAAGGCCGGAATCCTTCAGTACAGCTGCGGTACGTCCGTGAACTGGAACCAGTACTGGCTGTACGGCTGATGAGGGCGGCGCGAAGAACCATCCTCACTGTCGTGCTGACAGTGCTGTGCGCGTTGGCGGGACCCGGGGTCGGATGGGCGGCCTCGGGCGACGGCGGACCAACTGCCGTGGCGGCGTCGACAGTTGCGGCGAAACGCCCGGCCTGGCAGGCGACGAGCGGTGTGCCGGGTCCGGGACTTCCGGCGCGGAAGCAGACCTCCGGCGCCTCGCCGGCGCTGTTGGCCTGTGACACGCACGCGGTCGGCAACTGGAGCTACACCGACCAGGCAGGTGTGCGGCACAACGCCATGAACAGTCAGGTGCAGGTGCGGGATCACCTCACCGGCGCGCTGATCGCCGGGCTCACGAACTCCGCGGGCAATTTCGACATCTGTTTCGGCGCCGCGCAGTTCACGCAGATGTACATCACGTTCAAGGCCGAGAACGCCGCGTGGCGGGTACAGAACGACACGGACGTCTACAACTGGAGTACGCCGATCCGTGCCAATCCGGTGCCGGGCAGCACGGTGAACTTCGGCGCCATGGCCCCCGTCGACGTGGCGGGCAACCGAGCCGCTCACGCGTTCGATGTGGGCAACGACGCGTGGTTGGGGGTTCCGCATTCCAACGGCTGCTGGGATCCGAAGGACACCACGTGCAGCCAGGTGCGGATCGACTGGGCGAACGACCGGACCAGCGGGATGGATCACTACGACCAGACGGGCAACTTCGTGTCGCTGCTCTCCGCGACTCCGGACGCCCCGATGTCGGTCATGCACGAGATCGGCCACGCACTGATGGACGACCTCTACAACGACGCGTTTCCGTCGGCCGCGGGCTGCCCCGTTCCTCATCCTCCCAACGCGGCCAGCACCGCCGTATGCGCATGGATCGAGGGATGGGCGACCTTCTTCTCGTTGGCCATGTACCACACGTCGGTATACAGAGATTCGGCCGACTACGAGTATCCGAGCTGGGGCTCCAACGGTGTCGCCAACGGTGATGTGACGGAGACGCGGGTCATCGGCGCACTTCAGGACCTCATCGACACCGGCGCCCATGCCAGCGAAACCTGGGACCAGCACAGTGAGGGCTTCGGAGTGGAATTCTTCACGCTGGCGCATCACGTCGACAACACGTTCGCGTCGTTCTGGAACAGCCGTGGAGCGGATGGGTTCGACGTGTCCGACGCCACCAAGGGGTCGCTCTACCAGAACACGATCGACTATCAGTACCGCAACCCCTTGATCGAAGGACAAGGGCAGTCCCTCCCCACCTTCCTCTCGGACACGCCACCGCAGAACTTCGGCTTCAACACCACGGTCCACTCGTGGTCCGTGGTCGCGCTGCGGCCGTCGGCGCCGACCGACTTCGACTTCACGATGTACGACGACCGGGCGCAGACGTCGTTCCTCAAGGCCAGCAATTTCAACGACCAGGCGGTGGATTTCGTCGCGATCGACTCGAATCTGCGGCCGCTGGGCGACTACTACCCACGGGTGAACCAGTTCCGGGGACCCGGTACCTTCCGCATCGAGCACGTGCAGGCCTTCCAGACCTTGCAGCCGGCGTCGTCCAGTTCGTTCCGCTTCGACGACTCGAATGTCGCCGCGGTGGAGGAGACGGACCTGACCGCGGGTGTGCCGGTGACCATCAGTCTGACCGAGGCAAGCGTGATCTCGACCGCCAGCCTGTTCATCATGGGCGACGATCCGAGCACGCCGGCGACGTTCGTGCAGAACCGTAGCTCCGCGGTGGTGTCCGCTGTCGCGGACCCCATATTCGGTGGACCGGTCTCGGTGACCTTCACCCCGACACGGACCGGCCGCTACGGCGTCGTCGTCACGGGGGACAACGGCGGCGGCGACTACACGCTGACGCGCAGCTGACCCACAACGGGGGGGAAGGGGGTGGCGCGTGGCCCCGGCCACGCGCCACCCCCTTCGGCGTATCCGCGCCGTCATAGGGTGATCGGCATGAGCATCATCGGGGTTGGTATCGACGTGGCCGAGATCGCCCGGTTCGCGGCGTCCCTGGAACGTACGCCCGGTATGGCCCAACGCCTGTTCCTGGACAGCGAGTTGCTGCTGCCGAGCGGGGAACGCCGTGGGCCCGCCTCCCTCGCCGCCCGCTTCGCCGCGAAGGAGGCCCTGGCCAAGGCGCTCGGTGCCCCGGCGGGGCTCCACTGGACGGACGCGGAGGTGTACGTCGAGGACAGCGGGCAGCCTCGGCTGAAGGTGACGGGGACGGTCGCGGCACGGGCGGCCGAGCTGGGGGTGCGGTCGTGGCATGTCTCGTTGAGCCACGACGCGGGGGTGGCCTCCGCCGTGGTCGTGGCCGAGGGCTGACGGCCCGGGTGCGGTCCCCGCCGCACACGGGGCAGACTCGACCGTATGCGTACTGCGTACAGCGTGGAGACGGTAAGGGCCGCCGAGCGACGGCTGATGGCGCGGGTTCCGGAGGGCGCGCTCATGCAGCGGGCCGCCGCCGGACTCGCCGTCGCCTGCGCCCAGTTGCTGGGGCGGGTCTACGGCAGTCGGGTCGTGCTGCTGGTGGGGAGCGGGGACAACGGGGGCGATGCCCTGTACGCCGGGGCGCGGCTGGCTCGGCGGGGCGCGGCGGTCGCGGCCGTGCTGCTCGCGCCCGAGCGCACCCACCCGGGCGGGCTCGCGGCGCTGCTGCGGGCGGGCGGTCGTACCGTCGCGGCCGGTGATGCCGAGGAGACCGTCCTCCGCGCCGATCTCGTCGTCGACGGGATTCTCGGGATCGGAGGGAGGGGTGGGCTGCGGCCCGACGCCGCGCGGCTCGCGGCGCTTGCCGGGGACTCCCGGGGTGTCGTCGTCGCCGTTGACCTGCCCAGCGGGGTCGAGGCGGACAGCGGTGAGGTGCGGGGGGCTGCCGTGCGGGCCGATGTCACCGTCACCTTCGGGGCTCATAAGCCTGGGTTGCTGATCGATCCTGCGCGGGAGTACGCCGGGGCCGTGCGGCTTGTTGATATCGGGCTGGGGGGTGAATTGCCTGATGAGGCCGAGTTGGAGGCCCTGCAACATGCGGATGTGGCGCGGTTGTTGCCTGTGCCGGGGGCCGAGAGTGACAAGTATCGGCGGGGGGTTGTCGGGATCGCCGCCGGGTCCGGTCGGTATCCGGGGGCTGCTGTGCTTGCCGTTG
>Ga0307517_10005836_pt1 | contig 18415 bp, 18 predicted proteins | sample 23_EM_MG_FD_194515 | JGI IMG/M metagenome (GOLD analysis project Ga0307517, IMG submission 194515) | Populus trichocarpa ectomycorrhiza microbial communities from riparian zone in the Pacific Northwest, United States - 23_EM | ecosystem: Host-associated > Plants > Roots > Unclassified | place... | reverse complement strand
CAAAAACTAGCCCTTTTTTGTGTACAACCAAAAATACTAGTGGATCCGGTGGAGTCGTATCTTGGCTGTCGCAAGTCCGCTTGGAATCTGACCCGGCGGGGTTGACTTTGGTCCTCGGGTTGCTCCGTGACTAGGTACGCTTGAACACCAATTTTATTATAACTTGATCTCGTATGGAAGATCCAGAATGGGCAGACACAACAAGAGGTGTTCTGCATTTATGCTGTTCCCCCGAAGCCACAGGTTATCCGTTCCTTTTTCATTTTCTGCTAGGTATTTGTACTTCTCAAACCTTAATATCGACATACTTGATTTTCAATTGGGATACATAGTGTCGTTAATGAGTCCGCCTATGCTGCCGACTAGCTGCCTCCCACTCTAGGCTCCACCATTGCATTCTTGGAAGTACCGCAACTGAAAGATTGAGGAGACGAGAATCAGGATGTGGAAACTCACAGGAAACGGAGAACATACCTATCAACCTAGGATCTCATCAGGCTCGAGGATCCAGGATTGAGGGATGATTAGTGGAAGAATAAGGTCCGTACGAACCGCCCAAATTTACTATATGTACCCCTTGATTGAACCCCGAAACCTCTACCATTGAAATGTGCCCTGCCGTTCTCATGACTCGCCAGTTTTAATTAAGTTACCGACCGCCCTTCGTTGCAGGACGCTCTTGGGACCACATGCTTCCAATAAATAAATCACCAACAATCAATCGTCTGTCATCAACCAGGGAAACGTCGACGTCATCGAACGATTCTGTCCAGGAGGGCGAGAGGCTGCCAAAGGGAACTTAGCTCTGAATTGACAATTCTGACCGATTTCAAGATCATCTTCCTTGCAATCGATGCTTTACAGAAGAACTACGCTTTCAACGAAGATGACACCAAATAAATCACACATACTCTCCGTTTATCTGGCTCCAAAGGATTTCCCCTGATGTGGACCACCCAAAAAAAAAAAAAAAAAAAAGTGCTTTCGTGATCCCACAAGAAAATCTTATCGCCAGACTTCACTTGAAGTTTCAAGTTGTTGTGGTTTTTCGCATTCTCTGGATTACGTCATTGTCAACCCAAAGCAAGGTCTTCGTCATTAAGCCTACCTTGTTCCAGGATAACTCTCAAGTGCTGTTCTCGCCTTCTACCTTGCATTCACACTCCAAGGTCCAGAAATAAACTCGATGTTATTTCGCGATTAAATATATCCAGAAGCGATCAGCTCGGGCTCGCAGTGATCCTCGATATGGTCGCAAGATCGCACTTGTCGCTTGCCTTCTTCCTCTGGGCCTTGGAATTCGCCAACCATATTCGCTGTTCTTCGTCCAAATTGTCTGCCCATAGACGCTACAGATATGGATACACATCTAAAGAAAAGTGGACAATACGATGGTGCAAGATGATGCAAGACGATGTCGGACAGGTTTCATATCCGAGCCATAGTAATCCCTGTCTTCACGGAGAGGTAATCGAGCTATCATTGACAACCATCGTCTGTATCTCTCCTTAGTTCCAATCTTCCAGGCGACCAACAGCCTACCGCAAGATGTCCTTCTGCGACATACCATATGACATTCAAAGGGAAATAATCCACACCTTATGGCATTCAACGTCGTTATCTACCCAGGACCGCATCACCTTCATGGCTTCCTCTACCCTGATCAGCAAATCCTGGACGAACATTTTTACCCGAGTTGCCTATAGGGACATCTTCATACCCTGTCCGTCCTATCTCAATTACTACCTTCAAATTCTTCGTCACGACACACTGTCTACTCACAACGACAACCTGAGGCACCCTTCTAATGACCTCTGCCGCACCCTTACTTTTGCCTTCGATTCGCAGAACATGTCAAGCTTTTGTTTATCAGAACTATTGCACAGCATGAAGATTTTTGGCACGCTTCCACACATGCACACTCTTACCATTCAGTATTCAAAAATTTCCATTGACGATATCTTCGACTGTTACCAATATATCGACTTCCCTGACCAAATCGAAAATTTGGAAGTTTCCCTCAGCAAAACCTGCGTAGGTGGCGTTCGACCACTCAAAGTGGATCCGCCTTGGCATCTCCCTCATGTTCGGAGGTTGTCTGTCCAAGGCGGAGATGAAAATCTGGTCGCAAATTACCTTGAAGCGTGTCCACGGTTGCAAATCCTCGAAACCGATTTCAATATAAAAATTCAGGATATGGTCGTAAAAGGTTGGAAGCTCTAATGTTCTATCCATAATAATACAATTGAATCCTCATTTCAGAATCCAGATTATCACCAACGATTCGTCAAGTAAAAAGTATGACTAGGCTCATAAGACGGTAGCCCAAGATGAAATTACATGCGCACCAATACTTTCCTTTCTGCACAAGAAAGGCCGATATGGGCATGGGATTTGCAAAAGGTGCATACCTCGGAAGCACAAAGAGAGCACTTAACATTCACGCTTTCATCCCCAGCCCGGTGCACAGCTTGGCAATTAAGTGATGGGCAGAAGAAGAGGTCTTCCCGACGAGATCGTATATGATGGAGGAATGATGCTCGGAGGAGGTCCTCCTTCTCTGATGGGAAATGGTGTTGTATCAATCTGGATCCAAGGGGCATTTCGCACCGCGTGACGTGTCCATCAGGAAAAGTGCGCTCTGAGATGCAGCAGAAGGGAACTTGACTAGGTTGTTTGATAGCAAAATGTAGACAGGCTTTACAGTATGCATGGCTGCACGAGAGGATGACGGAATCGATGGGATCGCAATGGCATATTTGACAATCTCTGAGACTGCCGCGGACAGCTTGAGGATCGATAGCAAAGGCAACGATCGCATCATGTGCTTTTCTGACATCTTCAGAGGAACCCCTGACAATAAGTTTCGAGTGAACAAGGTCGATGGAAACTTTGTTGATTCCAATATCATTCTGTAGGCTCCTGAAACCATCGACGACGATTAACCGTAACTTTGGTCGGGGTAAGTCGATTTCGTGTCGCTGTGCATGAACTTTTTCAATCAATTTCTTCAGCGACTTTTGGGCATCTTCCTGGCATCTTTTGCCCCCGAAGATGCGGACATTTTTTGCTCGATTGTCGCAGTGGATGAAAGTGGTGGTTTTTTCCTGTATTTTCTCTAGTGCATTGGCGCTGCTCGATGTCTCAAAATATTCGTCCCAGATTTCCTGATCTTCAAATCTGAGAACAGTCCCTTCGATTAAGAATACGAGGTCGATACTGATGTCCTTAAAAAGGGAGTGACTGGATCTTGGCGAGTAGATGCGGACCCAGACGAAATTGTGGTCCCGATGATCGTAGGACTGGATCGTGCATTTCTTTGACCCTTCTTCACATCTTGCCTTCAGCAGATCGAGGTCCGTCTTGATAGCGTCAAACAACATTCGAGGAATTCGGAATCGCGAATAATAGATGGACCGAATCGTCAAGGGTTGCCCTCCCAGGGAATTTTGAGGTTGGCCGTCCAACTCTTTGACTTGTTCTGGCACCCCCTCATTTCGGAACATGACGAAAGCCCTCGATGTGGTCGTCGCGTTCGTTCTCGGTTCGGCGTCGAAATCCTCCATGGATCCAAACTCGGAAAGCATTGTGCGGATGGAATTCGTGGCGTCTACGGCATAGGACGGCTTTTCCATCGTGATGAGGGTGCTTCCTTTGCAAACGTCCTCCAGGTCCGATTTCTGCACCTCCAGCGCCAGGTTCTCAAGCTTGATCGCAAAGGAAGTTTTTTGGTTTTTTTGGGGGGTTACAAAGGTGACCACAACTGTTCTCCCTCGAATAATAACGCCATTGAGTCGTTCTGCAGCTTCCTTGGCCTGCGTGATGGTTGGATAATGACTCCAGGCAAGAATATAAGGACTGGGCCACGACACTTTGAGATTGAGGTTATGAGTCGGAGATCTGACGACCGCCACCATCGGAGTCCGTAATGATGTTCTCAAAATCCGTCCATCATATTCATGTCCTTCGAGATTTTTGAACGCAGCTCGAGCTTCAACCTGGTCAAGGAATTCGACCTCTATGCACGACGAATCATCTGTCTCATCCAGGCTGATGGAATTTCTGACCGTGCCATATGGTTCGACAAGCTTTTCGATGTCTCCTGGTGTTACCTCTAGTGGAAGGTTGGAAAGGACAAGTTTGTTTGTTTCCGTGGCTGTCGTTATGTGGGCCGGCAGTGCATCTGGCCCGAAACTAACGTCGCATCTCATGATGAACCTAACTTCAGGGTGTTCAAAGGCCTAGGATACGAATAGATCAGATCAGTTGGCTGACCTATAAACGTGGAAACTTCACCGCCGTGGTAGCAGGTTCACGTTGTTCTAGTTCCAGCGTCAATTCCTCTTCATGCGAGTCTTGGGGTTCAGCGTCCTTGGGACCTTGTTCTTCATCATTTTTGTCAGCCGTGGCTTCTGGTTCTATTTCTCCTTCTCCCCACGGGGCAGCCTGTCGGTGGTCATCCTCATCAGTGGTATTCAGGACTTGATCATGAGAAGCCTCGAAGGAAGCTTCTAAATTTGGCTGCGGACTCTCAGATTGGAGCCTGGAATGACTGTCGGTAGTATCTGGCGCGCGCGCTTCGGGGTCATGTCGCAACTGACAGCTGGTACCTTTTCTGCATTTACCTTTCGCGTGGTATGGACACAGCGCAGGAGCTGCAACGACCCAAGGGACAGAATGTGAGGACCCGTCCGTAGGTGGCCATTCGTCGACCTCATCCATCGACTTGGAATCTTTTGGATGCGTTGATGGAGGCTGGTCCCAAAGACTAGCAGCAGCATCATCCCACCCAGTCGTCGGAGCAGGTACGTCCCAACCATTGTTGTCTGCATTATTGTCACCAGGCTCGTCCCAATTGTGGCTCCAGCCTTTATCCTTGTCTTCGATTACGGGATCGGTCGAGGACTGAGGCCCTGATGGTCCAGAGGAGGGGTAACTGTTACCGAAATCGTATTCATGACGGTATTTACAATCATCGCCCCGGTTACAACCTTTCTTGGAACCGAAATACTTGCAGAATTGGGGGCCTGATTTCACCTGGGTGGGAGCAGGGGTATCTGGGATGCTTCGTTCTAGCTGTTCCGATTTTCTAAAGTTGTTTTCGATCTCCATGGGAGGTTTGGTATGGAGATATGGGCATGAGTCACCGTTGCGGCATGATCCAAGGGGATAGAATTTACATTCTTGGAAAAATGGGGAGGGGGTAGATTGCACCAGATTGGCTGGCGCTTGGGGAAGCGATGGCTGGGGGTAGTCAGCGGAAGGAGAAAATGCCGAGAACGAAGGTGGGGGTACCCTGTGAGGCAGCGCATACTGGGCGCTTCGATCACGAGAGAGTGTCCAGAGGTTGGGCTGCTGGTCGCGGAACAAAATATTGTATTCCTCAACCGTAATCGAGTGACGGAAACGGCAGGATTCGCCTTGTACACATTGACCCTGTGCGTGAAGTTTGCAAAATGGGATCTCGGGGTTGGCTAACGGATCGGCAAACTGGCTCCAATGTACTCGAACTTCAGATACATGGGGATAAGCAATTGTTGGTGGTTGGATGGGTTCGTGCGTGGCCCTCTGTTGAGGAATGGTCGGCAGAATGTGCTCAGATTTTACCCCCTCTACCCATCTCTCGTCGTGATGGCTTCCTGGGCAGTCAGTATCCTCCCGGATGCCTTGAGAAACCACAGTTAGGTTAGCCGATGTTTCAAAAGTGCTGAATTATCCCTTTCCTTACCTTGCTCATCCACCTTGTCATGATTCGACTCCTCTGGGTCCTTTGACTTATTGTCGCTATCTTCATCGGCGTTGATTGGCTCTGCGTCGGTATCCTGTGTATCACTGACATCCCCCCCAGTACCATCCCGCCAAGTAGAGGTCGATGGGCTGGTAAGAGCCGCTTCCGAAGCTACAGATATGGCTGAATCTGCTGGTTGAGATGGTCGCGAGCTCGAGCTATTTTGATTCCTTGCTGACATCGCATCTAGCGATCTTTCTTTGCCATTCCTGGGGTGCTTGAGCCTGCATAAGTCGGCCATTCGACAATTCCCCAACATATGGTGCTTGCAGATTTCTTTCTTTCGGATAGGGATTTGCACAGAGGGCAATGGTTGATCGTTGTCTACAAGCAGAAGACCTTTATGAGAATGTACTTTGGAGTTTGGAGTGGATCGGTTCGAAATACCTGATTCACGAGCTCCATTCCTTGAACTTGGAGTCGAGTGTGAAAAACTACAATTATCGCCAATCGAACAACCGCCCAGATGGAATAAATAACACGGTGCCTTTGGTTTTTCGTTGTTGCGATTATCTTCGGATTGTTGATCATCCAAGGCCTCATCGTCCCAATGGTCGGACTCTACACCTCTCTGGTCATCTGCGTTGCGATCCCACCCAAGATTAGAACCCTCCGATCCCTTCTCCCTCTCAGAAAATTTGTCGGGATAAAGGTTCGGATCCGCTTCCTTGTTATCGCCTCCACTGCTGCTCCCAGATTTCAGTGGAACTCCCTTGTGCGAAAGCGAGCACTTGTCTCCATAAATGCAGGTCCCTTTCAGGAAATACTTGCAGATAGTCGAGGTGTTTTGGGTTTTTTGGTGGCTATATTTGCACGTATCCCCGTGGTGACACGCGCCACTGAGGTAGTATTTGCAGGGGAAAGCCTTAGAATTCATTGAAAGAAATGAAGAAATGAAGGAGGGACTACCAGCTAGAGCGCACACATGAACAAGAGTGTTCAGGCAGATGAGCTCGAGGTGAGAGTTCCAACGCAACGTGGCTCCGTGGACTTCCGACCTATTTTAGGTAGAACACGCTTCGACATGTTCAGTCAGCCCTGAGTCCAAAGTCCCAAGAGAGCGAGAATGCGTGATTATATGTGAAGTGGAAAATAAGAGTTTCTTGAGAGTTTCGACCTTCGTGGTCGGTGACGAGTTCAAGTTCTTACAGGTTCTTGACAATACGCCATATGTAGTAGGCATTGAGATCAACAACACATCATATTTTATGGACTACTGTATCTATGGAGAGCAAACGGGTCGAATGTCACACTTGTTGCATATTAAAAAAATCGATCCCACACACAACAATATGCAAGCAGCAGTAGGGGAGTGACTGACTTATGATATATGTTACAAATCGATCGACATCTGTCATTGCAAGAGACAAGTACTTAATCTCTCATAGTCAAACCAACAAAATTCGTAAGTCTTTTTTTATTTGTACTTGACGACGACTTACTCAGAGACTAGGGACTTACAGCCGCCCTCATCCACAAGCATGGCAAACCCTGTTTTTGCCGTGGTCACATGGACCACGCTTCCCAGCACCCTTACGAGTTACGATAATGTCGTGAGCGCTCCGATGCAGAATTGGATTGGCATGATCAGGTCATGACTAACCTGGAGTCCATGGCTTCCTCATCGAAAACGAAAGAAAGGACCGCTGTTCTTGTGGGCTGGAACTTGAATTCCAAGGGCGTTTCGATGGTCGAGCTTTGCCCGAGCACAGTTTGGAACGGACACTATGACGACATTTGCAGAATGCCAATCAAACCACTTTTATCATTCTCGCTTCCACATCCCCAGATACTCGAGCCTGTGAAAAAGAGAGGAAGATGTGTATCCATCGCACAAGGCAGGAACTCACCATCAATGAGTGGTTATTTATGATCTACTTATCATCAAACTTCTCGTCCTTCTCCGCGGGGAGACCCACATGACAAGCTATCACATTACCTGGCCGCTCTTTCGCTCACCATCCTCGTGCTCTCCAGATTAATATCATTCCCGATACACATATAACCTCATCTGAACAAGGCGTCGACTCCAGCCCTCACACGAACTTTGACCTACATCAAGTTGAACTCCATCCAAGCATGGCCGACCACGTCATCAACAAAGGCGATGGTGAGAGCACCAATGGCTCTGGCTCTCAGCAGGTAGAAATTTTCGAGCGTCCCACTGGCCTCAAGGGATTATACTATCATCCAGTGACTCAGGTTCGAATTTGTGCTGCAGCATGTTTGTAGTATTCTGCTGATTAAGAACATTATTCAGGTGACAATGCTTGGCTTCGTCTGTTTCATGTGTCCAGGTATGCAGCACCTTCCATAGCGTAGCCAAATTCTACCACTCAGATTCACTATTCATAGGTCTTTTCAACGCTTTGAACGGGCTTGGTGCTGGTGGACAGGTGGACTCAACAACTAGTGCAAACTCAAACTCGGCGTTGTATGCGACGTTTGCGTTTGCCGCTTTCTTCGCTGGGTAAATACTAATCATCTCGATCAACCTTGTACTTGCCTACCTCGTTATACAGCTCGATAAATAACAGACTTGGTTCGCGTTTGACACTTCTTCTCGGAAGTACGGGTTACGCGCTTTACATTGGATCTTACTTGTGCGTATTTAAATCGTCCCCCAGAATTGAATGCTTATGAGAAACTTATCTACCATAGGGCCATGAACATCCACCCCAACGCTGGTGGTTTTGTAATCGCTGCTGGCGCAATCTTGGGCATCTGCGCGGGTCTTCTGTGGACGGCACAAGGTTCTCTCATGCTTTCCTACCCGACTGAAATTCAGAAAGGACGATTCATCAGCATCTTCTGGACGATCTTCAATTTGGGAGCTGTTGTTGGAGCTTCAGTATCGCTTGGATTGAACTTCAAGTCAAACGTGAGTTAATTCTGACTCAATGGGAAATGAAAGGCTTATACTTGGAAAAGGCCAACTCTGGTAAGCAACTGTTGTCTGCTTTTGAAGAAGGAATGCTACACCTAGCGCTGTGTTAATCTTAGTCGGAAACGGAACCTACGTATGTCTTGGGTAGTTCACTGGGAAAAACGCTCTGAAGTCCCCCGGGTTGCTCACAGATTGCCTTTCTCATTCTCACAATGATTGGCGCAACCATTCCACTTTTTATGGTCGACCCGAACAAAATGATCCGTACCGACGGAACTAAGGTTACCACCCCTCGCCATCCGTCCTGGAAAGTTGAAATATATGGGCTGTGGGTAGCCCTGAGGACAGACCCAATGATCATCATGCTTTTCCCGATGTTCTTTGCCTCGAATTGGTTTTATACATGGCGTACGTCGCTCCAATGTCTAAATATGTTGCTCTCTGAACGAATTTTAAATCAGAATTCAATAATTACAACGGCGCCTTATTTGACATTCAAGCTCGTTCGCTCAACAACCTTGTCTATTGGCTCGCGCAGATCATCGGTTCGCTTTTCATGGGCATCATCTTAGATCAGAAGAAATTCAGCCGCCGAAAGCGTGCATTCTCTGGCTGGAGTCTCCTGTTCGCAATGGTTTGGGCAGTTCATATTTGGGCATACTTTTACCAGAAGTTGGTGTTTAACTGTTATATTTTAATGTTGGTTATTTAAAGTCCATTTCCTCCTCAGGGATTATACACGAGCATCTCTGCCACCGGACTCGCCCAAGCTCAGCATCCACAGCCATGGATATGCTGCTAAAATCTGGCTTTACATCTTTTGCGGTCTTCTGGATGCCATGTGGCAAATCACAGCTTACTGGATTATGGGCGCCATGTCCAACGATCCGGCGAAACTTGCTCACTTTGCTGGATTGTGTAAGCGGAATGGTTGTGCTTCTATTCATGCTATTGACAAGAGGATTAGATAAATCTATCCAATCTGCGGGTGCTGCAGGGGTATGGCGTGCAGATGGTGTTAAATTGCCGTGAGTCACAGCATCCCGCTTGATCGTTTTCGTTAAACTCGAGCGATTCTATGCAGTTTTATGAACATATTCATTTCCACCTGGGTCTTGCTCGTTGTCGGCCTGGTATTTGCTCTTCCCATGATTTACATTCGAGTCAAAGATACCACGGATATCAATGATGAAACTCTGTATGCATCACCCAAAATTAAAAAATTCAGTATGAGATGCTAACGGAGCGCTAGGGCACGTATGGACGACGCTGGAAAGATTCACTCTGTCGAAGAGGTGAAAGGAGGCGCAGCTACTGCTATATTGGAAGCCGAAAAGGCATGATGCTCTCGGTCTAATTTACACGAACTTACTTCTTTACGATGTGTATGATATCTGTTTTCAAGAATATGTGATCGGCCATGTGTGCTCCCCTACTTGCCGTCGTTGCATATGTTAATAGGTGGAGAGTCATCACAATATATAAGACAAGCGGCTAACGTAGTAAGATGGAGGGGAGTTATTTAAAGAAGTAACAACAATTCTTCTTACGGGCGACAGTCATGATCCACGTGTCATTGATCGACAGTCGTAGGGTCCACAAGAACGACATCTAAATGGAAAGGGAATTGAGACCAAGGTTTTGCCATTCCTGGGATGCATGAGCCTACATGAATTGCCCATTCAACAATTCGCCAGCATATGTTGGTTGCAAATTTCTTTCTTTCGGATACAGTCATCCACCGGCTAATGATACACCACCCCCTAATGTATCAATAACTTCCTCAAAAGTACATATTTTTTTATGAAACAAAATTTCCTTAATACCTTGACTTCTTTTCTATCAGTATCTAGAATATGAGAAAGATTGGACAAGTTCCAGGCATGCTGCATCTCATTCAAAAGTAGGGTTTTTTACAGAAATACCCGAGAACTCTCCCACCACCCAATGATACACCTGTGTTTTGGGAATTTCTCAACAGGAACGGCTCCAAATTTCCTGAAATTCAGAGGGAATAAACTAATGATATGATAAACATTCATTCTGTATTTATTGTGGTGAGGCAATGCCCCCTTACATTTGAATTTGACATTTGAGTTTTCAGTGTATCATTAGCCGGTGGAAGACTGTAGAGATTTGCACAGAGGATGATGTCTGATCAATACCTACAAGCACAGGGCCTGTACATAAGAATACATTTCGGAGTGGATTGGTTTAAAATACCTGCTTCACGAGCTCCACTCCCGAAACTTGGAGTCTCGAGTGTGCAAAACTACAGGTATCGCCGTTCAAATAATTGCCGAAATAATGGAAAAAACACGGTGCCGTTGGTTTTTCGTGTTGTGATTATCTTCGCATTGTTGATGGACCAAAGTAATTAGTTTCGTACTTATTGAGTAATTACAGCCAAGATATCGTACTGGCGAAGCTATGCCATCCTACAAGGTTGTGGACCCATCAGCGTTGAGGATGAGTGTGGTAAAGAAACGGATCATCTCCAAGAACCCATCGACATCCTGGACTGAAAAAAATTCGAGCGTGTTAGTATTATAGCAAAACAAAAATGCCTATCACACGAAAACTGACATTCATTGACGGTATGCATTCCACCCAGCGAGTTCGTGCCGTCACTAGTATTTTGGTGGTTGTAGCGGAAGATATGCTGGGATAATTTCCAGTAGGAAACCGTATCTGCAGTAATGTTTCCGTCAGCAATCAGCGTACAAAACGCGAAAAAGAGCAAGAAAAAAGTAGCTGCATTTGACAAACCTGTGTTCCCAGATAATATACCAGGAGCTACAATGACAGGCTCGGTATTATCCGCCCGCGAGCGGTGTATATTGTATGTCGCCTTGATTGTGCCGGAGAGCAGCTGATATGGAGCAGCATCCTTGCCAGTTGGGGTGACAGGTGCAGGCTCAAGGCCTCCGTCATATGCATCGCTCAATGTCAACGAACCGCTGGCTGGAGCACCTTCCTCTGATATCTTGCTCCCGAAAGCGTTATATGTCAAATTGAACTTCTTGCTGAGTGAAGTCAGGAGCGCTGTATTGTGAGCCTTGACCTCATCGAGAGAGCTGCGAGTAAATCATGAATTTCTGTGCAAAGAGGAAAGTAATTTCAGCAAACCTGACCACAGCAATGCGTTGGTTTACAATTGCCCAGGCCCGTTCTGGAAGCGCATTGGATTTGACTCCGCCGTGGATGATGTCGATTGCCTGAGTGGTGCCAACTAGGCTGTTGAGATCTTTATCTTTCCGAACGATGGCCTGGAGAGCACGGAGTGCCTTCTTTGACTGCGCGGAACGTTTGATAACTGTGCGCAGGTCAGAAGGGACAGATTTCGCATGCTCAGCAATGCATTGCAAAGTATCATAGACGGGTTCATTCCTTCCCTGTGAAAAGGCCTCAGATGGTAGTTGTAAATATGGTGGTTCCTGAGTACTGACAATGTTAACTTTGTAAGGGTGTTTCTCGTAGTGCACGAGAAGTGCAGAGAGAATTCCTATGCTCTACAAACTTAATCAAGGAGATTCGTGTACCGGAAAAAAAAATCAATCACCGTATGAGCGGGAGGGATGCTGGAATGGCCACCAGGAGTAGTCACTTCGACTAGCACATCGATATAACCTTTCTCTGCTATGCCCGGCGCAGCAATAATAGATCCATACTGCTGCGTAAGCCCCGCTGGATGTCGCTCATGAACTGCTCCACATTCCATACGAAGTAGGAGACTTACATCCTCCCTCATCCACGATCATGGCAAAGCCGTTTTCGCCATAGACGCTTTCAAGGTATGGACCTAGTTTCCCAGCACCCTTATGGTCAATGTCGTGAGCGCGCCGCTGCGAAATTGGATTGACATGATCAGGTCATGACTAACCTGGAGCCCACTGGCCTCTTCGTCAAAACCAAAAGAAAGGACTACTGTTCTTGTAGGTTGGAACTTGAATTCCAAAAGCGTTTCGATCGTCGACCTTTGCCCGAAATTGAGCAACACGGACTGGGACGGAAACTATAACGACACTTGCAGAATGCCAATCAAACCACTTTTATCGTCCGAGCTTCCACGTCCCCAGATACGCTTGCCTGAGAGAGACAGAGAGGAGGTTGAGTATCCATGGCACCAGGGGTAAAGGAGGAACTCACCATCAAAGTAGCCGGAATATGGTGGATGGATCCATTGATCGACGGTTGTTGGATCCACTGGAACAACATCTATCATGCAACGGAACAGTAATTGAGACTAAGATTGGCCAATTTGAATTATAATATGGGCCCACCTTGGTGGGCAGCGAGAAGCAAGGGCTTCAGGGATGCATCCGAACCTTTCCATTCGTAATAGAGACCGTAGGTGTTGACCTTGGTTAATTTGAGATTCGCATGGCTGGTTGTAGAGTTGTACATGTCAGGCCCGACGGTGATTTGGGATGCCTTGAAATAACTTACACAAGCGGGAATACTGCTAAGAGGTACTCATGGAAAGGTGCAAATGCATCCCAACGCGAGTCCTCGCCAACAGGTCCCATATCATCGAACGATTCGGTCCTGTATATAGACCGTGACAATGGGAGTCAAAGGGAAGAGGAAGAGTTAACTGACGGTACTCGCACTGCGCCTGCTAGCCAATTAATAGCACTTGTCTCGAAAGCTGGGGTTCCGATTTTTTTGTTCAACTCAGTCCAGAGGTTGGCATTCTTATCGGGCGTAAGAATATCGGCTTGAGGGCAACGTGGACCGTTGTCACCAATTCCAGATGTGTCAACCCAGTTGTACCCCTCGTAAACAACGCGTACGACCAGGTATGTGATGAGAATGAGGAGAAATTTACGGTGGGAATGGTAATTGGCCTTTAGTCTCTCCAGGGTTGTCAGACAAAGAGCGGAAGGAGCAACCAGAGAAATGGTAGATGGTAAAATGCCTTCCTTCTCTTCATTGGAAGGGGGCATCGCTGCGATGGTGGTAATACGAAGAGGAGCCTGAGTGCTAGATATACTGGTATATTATCCGGCCCCAATGAATCGGGCTCCTTTCGACTTTTCTGGACTGTAACGTTATGTAAAGAATTTATACCACAGAAATTGCAACCTCACCATGTTTCTGCGGAATCCTGCCTTTTAAAAAAAGCGCGGCACACCATCGAAGATTGAGAATGTCATTTCTCTCGTAGCCGTTTCCTATATATTCGTATTCGTATGTATCCCTCAGGGTGATGGGGTCACACATTGGATTGGCGGGTGGCTGAACGTTGAATTTGCCTCATCTTCGACATGTCAAGCTTGTAGCCCTTGACAAAGGGGGGTCTTATACGTTGAATGGAAATTATTTGGGGGAAGTGCAAGCGTTCAAGGTAAGTAGGATCCAAACTGTCATTGAACTGTAGCTTGGCATTTGTGCCCTAATAAGTGTTCAGCGTACTTCCTGGCATATGAAGATACATCTGTAAAGGATTGGAATTACTTTTGCAAATGGCAGTACATAGTATGTTAGCGCGCTTCGGTGTGAGTAAGTAGTTAATACAATGACGTGAGCTTTAGGGCGAGAAGGATAGATGATGGTAAGGATGAGGTGTTACAACACATGGATATGCGGATGGGGGCATGCAAATGGTCGTGACGTCTGTGCGGATAGTGTAGGTGGTCAAAATTCATGCAGAAATCAGCGAGGTCTTCTCAGACACCTGACTCCAGACAGCCTCGTAGTCAAGTCCTTCTCGGGCAAACTTGTCGACCATAACTTGGTAAGCCTTAGGTGATGGGGACCGTTCAATGAACTCGCCAGAGGACGAGGTGCAGCAGAGCATCTCTTCCCAGATTGCGAGGAGTTCCTGCTTCCCAGATTGGGTAAGGAAGGTCTGTGTCGGAAGATGATCAGAAAAAAAAAATGAGGAGAATCTGACCGCTGATGAACGCACCTTAAACATGGTGACCTCCTGCTGGTCATTCATGATTTCATGCATCCTCCATAATTCACAGGTGTTCCAAATCCTGTTGTCCTGCTTCCAAATAGCAAATTCCAAATCTTCCTCTTGGAATTCTCCTGCAGCGATCCTTCTCAACGCATCAAAGACAGCACGGTATTCCACTGTCCAATACTCCGAAGACAACATTGCACTGGCGTTCGAGTAAAGCAACTCGGGGTTGACCGCACGCGTCGCAATGCGCCAATACTTCTCCATACGCTGGTCCTCTGTGGTGCTGCTGTTGTTCAACTTCAAGCTCATAGCGGGTGGTTTGCGGATGACAATTTCGGACGCTTGGAATCCGTAAAAGATGCGCAGGCGGCATTCTCCAAAAAAGAAAGGAATCGTTGTTGAGCGAACGAGGACAATAATGGACGAGGCGATAATGAGGTTCTGGGTGATGCAGAGGGCGAGACGAAAATGCGCCGGTAAGGGTGACAGGATGTCCCGGATAATTGTTACACTGGAGAAGCCTGCAACAAATAGCAAGATAAACACGTTCAACGCGAGAGCTTTAATAAACGTGAGCCTATGGAAATATATTCAGCACTCAATTCCAACGGCGAGCATAAAAATGACACACCGCTTGGCTGCTAGTGGAGATCTATCGATGCGCGTGATGAAGCCGCGGTTATGTGAATCATCGTGTCGTGAAAGAAACTGGGCCAACAGCGAGTCGCAGGGCAGCTGCTTGAAACGAGATGGGGTGTTCGATTTCATGGTGAGTCGTTACGAACTGAGTTCCAGGAGCTTTAGAGAAAATGAAAGTAAAAGACCTGCTTTGTGGAGTAGAATCAGCCCGGTCCTGCTGGCTGTGAATAAGGAAGGAAGGAGCATTGGAATGCTTCATATATAAGGCGGCCTGTCATACTCATTGTACTTTCAAAAAGACAATGATACAATAGAGGAACTATTAGTCACACCATTCTGTCACGGTAACCATCTCCGAGTGTGAACAAGGCTTTGCAAAATCTAGCGAATTTCGGGACATGGTCTATCACAATCTCAAGGGTATGTGGGCGCGTTTCTAGAGGTTGCAAATCATGTACTGAAATTCCATCTAGCCCTTATCAAGGGGATCCGCTCCTGCAAGGTGCTTCCGCCTCATGACACCTATCTTGTTCAAAATATCTGACGGATCATCTGCTGTAGACCGTCGCAGATGAGCGCGCCCTCATCCAGCAGGAGTCTGCCGCGATTCGAGCCTCTTTCCGCGAGGAGGACTCGTTTCAGCGGCACAACAACATCGCGAAACTCTTGTACATACACATGTTAGGATCGCCCGCACATTTCGGCCAGATCGAATGCCTAAAGCTCGTTGCGAGTCCCCGATTTTCAGACAAGCGGTTAGGCTACTTGGGAATCATGTTATTGTTGGATGAGAATCAGGAAGTTCTGACTCTTGTCACCAATTCGTTGAAGAAGTGAGTGACTTACGTATATCGCCTACCAGAACCCAAAATTAACGGAACACGTCCCTAACTAGCGACATGAACCATTCCAACATGTATGCCGTGGGATTAGCTTTATGTACCTTTGCCAACATCGCGTCTGAAGAGATGTCTCGCGATCTCGCTAATGAAATCGAGAAACTTCTTGGATCGAGCAACACATATATCCGAAAGAAGGTTTATCCATGACCTATAAATCTATCCGACCATGCCTAACAAATCATTTAGGCTGCATTATGTGCTTTACGCGTCGTCAAAAAAGTACCAGACATCGCAGACCACTTCACTGCCAAAGCCAAGAACCTTTTGACAGATCGGAATCATGGCGTCCTCTTAACAGCTATTACACTCGTAACGGAGATGTGTCAAATTGATACCCCAATTTTGGATGAATTCAGAACCGTAAGCAATCAGCCCCTGCCATTGCTATCTTCTCAAATAAACAAACAAGCAGGCCGTTCCTTTACTAGTCCGCAACTTGAAATCCCTCGTGACCACAGGATACAGCCCAGAACACGATGTATCCGGTATCACAGACCCATTCCTCCAAGTGAAGATCCTACGGTTGCTGCGTATGCTAGGCAAAGGCGATGAGCAAGCGAGTGAGACGATGAACGATATTCTGGCCCAAGTTCGTACATATATCAGCTCTGATAGCATTTAAACTCAATATTGGAACACAGGTTGCCACCAACACCGACTCGTCGAAGAACGTCGGCAACTCTATCTTGTACGAAACCGTTCTGACTGTTCTGGAAATTGAAGCAGATACTGGACTGCGGGTGATGGCCATCAACATCCTTGGTAAATTCCTCAGCAACAAAGATAATAATATTCGGTATGCGACCTTGCTTCTTATCCACAAATCCATGACCTTACCTCTTCCATCCTAGATATGTTGCCCTCAACACTTTAAATAAAGTCGTTTCGATGGATACCAACGCCGTCCAACGCCATCGAAACATTATCCTCGACTGTCTGCGCGACGGCGACATTTCCATCCGACGCCGAGCCCTCGAGCTCTCCTACGCGCTGATAAACGATCAAAACGTGCGCATCCTTATCAGGGAGCTACTTGCGTTCCTTGAAGTAGCGGATGATGAGTTCAAACTCGGGCTGACGACGCAGATATGTCTAGCTGCGGAGAGGTTCGCGCCAAATAAGAGGTGGCATATCGATACAGTGTTGAGGGTGTTGAAGCTGGTTGGTTCTTGTCCTTTTTGCTTCGTAATTGAAGACAGATGCCTACCTTTATCCAGGCAGGCAATTTTGTCCGCGAAGAGATCCTTTCAGCATTCATCCGCCTGGTCGCACACACACCGGAATTACAAGCATACACCGCCTCAAAACTTTACCTCGTACTCAAGGCGGATATCTCACAAGAATCGCTGACACTCGCAGCTACATGGATCCTGGGCGAATACAGCGAAATCATCGTCCAAGGTGGCGTCGTTGACGATGACCAAACTATTATGGTGGGTGCCAAAATCTCCCCGAATAATTTCTTCTGACAGCCTTCTTCCAGATCTCCGACAAAGACCTCATAGATCTCGTCCTCTCCATACTCGACTCCCCTTACGCCAACTACCTTATCCGCCAATTTGTGCTTGCCGCTGTGACTAAGATCGCCGCTCGCACCACCACCTCCATGCCAGAACAAGATCGGATAGCAGAGATTCTGGCCAAGTACACCACCAGCCCGGAACTAGAGCTCCAGCAGCGGGCAGTGGAATTTGCTAGCTTGTTCACTTTGGGAGAGACACGAATCGGCGTATTGGAGCAGATGCCACCGCCTGAGTTGAAGGCTACGGTTATGGGTGTTGGTGAGTTGATCCTTTTTAGTGTTTTGGGGGATTTTGTTGAATTTTTGGTTTTTTTTATACATTTTTAAAGTTAGCGAGAACAAGCCTGTGGGTTCCACGAAGGGCAAAGAAGTGCGTTTTATTGCCTCAGCTGGTTCCATCTGATGCTCATTTTCTTAAATCAAGGCTGATCTTCTCGGTGACGAAGTCTTAGCGACTCCCACCGTCGGCTCCGCCCCTCAACCGGCAGCATCAGCCCAATCAAACCAAGATCTCCTTGCAGAGATTTTTGGCTCTTCATCCGCAGTATTAAGCACATCCTCCCCTCCTCCTGCACAACAGCAAAGGTCAACAGTGGACGATATCATGGGACTCTTCGGCACCACCTCCGCTCCGGGGATCCAAACACCTCATCCAAATGCCATACCTCCATCATACCCCTCCACACCGGCATCGTCGTTTCCACCAGCAGCTGCTGTTCATACATTGTCACCCCCCCAGCCGAGCACTGCCACGGCCCCTCCA
>Ga0307517_10005835_pt1 | contig 18420 bp, 14 predicted proteins | sample 23_EM_MG_FD_194515 | JGI IMG/M metagenome (GOLD analysis project Ga0307517, IMG submission 194515) | Populus trichocarpa ectomycorrhiza microbial communities from riparian zone in the Pacific Northwest, United States - 23_EM | ecosystem: Host-associated > Plants > Roots > Unclassified | place... | reverse complement strand
CACCGCCTTTCAGCCGCACGACCCTTCCTGCGGAGAACGCTTTTTCCAGGATCAGGGCATGTATCGTCTCCTGGGGAGTATAAGCCCCATAGGGCAGCTTGCCCACATAGATCTTTTCACTGCCGGCAGGCGCCAGGTCCAATAAGGCTTTATTGGCGAGATGATCATATAAGATGACGGGAGCTTCCTGTAACACCCGGTAACCCTTCAGGGTGATCAGCTCGGGGTCTCCTGGTCCGGCGCCCAGGAGGATCAATTCGGGCTTTGGAGGCCTTGGGCTCGTCATATTTATTGTATTTAATTTAATAATTATATTATCTATTTAGGCAATTTAAGCAAAAAAATCAAGTCAAATTCACGATTAATATTGTTTAAATAATATTTTATGCATAAATTTATCATGCGCCACGTGAATAAAATCATATACATTTTATAATAATGTATTGAAGGCCTCTAACGATTGCCCGCCATTTTCCGGATCGCCTTCATTTAAAATCCTCGTATGAGCAGCAGCACACTCAAGCCCACCGTCGTCGTGGTGGGCAATGGCATGGTCGGGCATAAATTCTGTGAGAAGCTGATGGCCCGGTCCTCTACCTTTAAGATCGTCATTTTCGGGGAAGAGCCCAGGCCCGCTTATGACAGGGTCCATTTAAGCGAGTATTTCAATGGGAAGACGGCGGCTGACCTGAGCCTTTCCATGGCAGGCTGGTTCGGAGACCAGGATATCGAACTGCACCTGGGGGATCCCGTCCAGGAGATCGATCGGGTACACAAGACCGTTCGTTCCCTGAAAGGACTGGTCCAACCATATGATTTCCTCGTGCTCGCTACCGGCTCTTCCGCCTTCGTGCCCGATATCCCCGGGATCGAAAAAGAAGGGGTATTCGTCTACCGCACCATCGAAGACCTGGAACTGATCAGGGGCTACGCTCCCCATGCCGCCAGCGGCGCGGTGATGGGCGGTGGCTTGCTGGGATTGGAGGCCGCCAAGGCCCTGCTGGACCTGGGCCTGCCCGATCCACATGTGATCGAGTTCGCCTCCCGCCTCATGCCCCGGCAGATAGACAGCGCCGGCAGCCATTTACTGGAATCCCGGCTAAAGAAACTGGGCCTGCAGATCCATCTGAATAAGACCACCCTGGCCATCGAAGGAGAGGGCAGGATCGAGGCCCTTCAATTCGCCGACGAAAGCCGCCTCAAAGTGGACATGCTGGTGGTATCGGCAGGTATTCGTCCCCGTGATGAACTGGCCCGGCTGGCCGGTTTACAGGTCGGCACGCGGGGCGGCATCCTCGTCAATGAAAGACTGCAGACGAGCGATAAAGACATTTACGCCATCGGAGAATGCGCATTGGCCGGCGGAATGATCTACGGGCTGGTCGCGCCCGGCTATGAAATGGCCGACATCGTCGCCGCCAATCTCGCGGAAGGCAGCAAAAGCTTCAAAGGTTTTGACATGAGCACCAAGCTGAAGCTCATCGGGGTGGATGTAGCCAGCTTCGGAGACCCTTTCATCGCCGAGCCGGACTGCCGGACGATCGTATTCGAGGACAGGTACCACGGTATTTACAAACGCATCAATATAAGCGGGGACGGCAAATACCTGCTGGGCGGCATCCTCATCGGCGACGCCTCCGCCTATAATCTGCTATTGCAGACGGTGAACAACCGGATGTCCCTGCCTGCCGACCCCGGCGACCTGATCCTGGGTTATCGCAGCGGCGCGCCGGAAGGCGCAGGGGCCATGGACCTGCCGGATGAAGCGCTGGTCTGCTCCTGCGAGTCTGTATCCAAGGGAGACATCTGTAAGGCCGTGACGGAACAGGCGGCGGATACCATCGACGGCATGAAGAAATGCACCAAGGCCGGCACGGGCTGCGGCGGATGCATACCCCTGGTGAAGGACCTGATCACGGGTACGCTCAAGGCCAGCGGGCGCTATATCAAGAATGTGCTTTGCGAACATTTCGATCACTCCAGGCAGGAACTCTATGACCTGGTCAGGATCAACGAGGTCAGGACCTATGATGAAGTATTGGGGCGCTATGGCAAGGGAGATGGCTGCGAGATCTGCAAGCCGGCTGTGGCCAGCATCCTGGCCGCCTGCTGGAACGACGTCATCCTCAAACAGGCGACCATCCAGGATAGCAATGACCGTTACCTGGCCAATATCCAGAAAGGAGGCACCTATTCCGTAGTGCCCCGGATCCCCGGCGGAGAGATCACACCCGACAAACTCATCGTCCTGGGCAAAGTGGCTAAAAAATACCGGCTCTATACCAAGATCACCGGCGGCCAGCGCATCGACCTCTTCGGCGCGCATGTAGGCGACCTGCCCGATATCTGGGAAGAATTGATCGCGGCGGGATTCGAGAGCGGGCATGCCTACGGTAAGGCCCTGCGCACTGTGAAAAGCTGCGTAGGCAGCACCTGGTGCCGCTTTGGGCTCCATGACAGCGTATCCTTCGCCATCGAAGTGGAAGAAAGATACCGGGGCATCCGGGCGCCGCACAAGATCAAAGGCGGTGTCAGCGGCTGCGTACGGGAATGTGCCGAAGCGCAGAGCAAGGATTTCGGGATCATCGCCACGGAGAAAGGATGGAACCTGTTCGTATGCGGCAACGGGGGCGCCCGGCCTCAGCATGCGCAGCTGCTGGCTACGGACATCGATAAGGAGACCTGCCTGCGTTACCTGGACCGCTTGCTCATCTTCTATATCCGCACGGCCGACCCGCTCACCCGCACGGCTACCTGGCTCAATAAAATGGAAGGAGGGATGAGCTATTTGAAAAATGTCATCATCAACGATAGCCTGGGGATGAATGCGCAATGGGAACGGGAGATGCAGGCGCTGGTGGACAGCTATCATTGCGAATGGAAGGAAGTGGTGGAATCGCCGGAACTGCGGCGGGGTTTCACTCATTTTGTCAACGCGCCCCGCAAAAAGGACCCCCATATCGCCTTCGAGCAAATGCGCGATCAGGTACGGGCAAAAGAATGGTAACCAAAACAACTGATATGAGCACTGCGACCAACACCCCCATCAAAGACCTACGGTGGTTCAACGCCTGCCGGGTAGAGGACATCCCGGCGGATGGAGGCGCCTGCATCCGCCATGGGGACGAACAGATCGCCATTTTTAATTTTTCACGCAGGGGAGAATGGTATGCCACCCAGAACCTCTGCCCCCATAAACGCCAGATGGCCCTGTCCCGGGGCATGATCGGCAGCGCCGGAGAGCAATGCGAGCCCAAGGTCGCCTGCCCCTTTCACAAAAAGACCTTTTCCCTCCTGACCGGTGAATGCCTGGGCGGCGAACCCTATCACATCCGTACCTATCCCGTCAGGATCAGGAACGGGAAGGTCTATATCGGCATCGAAAAATAAATGGGGGCTGGTGGCCGGCATTCGGGGAAAAGGTCCATTTTTGCCTATGCGTGACATTACACACAAATCCATCAGCCTGCGGACGGCCAGGGCCGTGGGCATTATTTTCTGCTCGCCTGACTCGATCGACCTGATCCGCACCGACCGGCTGCCGAAGGGCAATCTTTTCGATGTGGCCAGGGCCGCGGGTTTCCTGGGAGCGAAGAGCACGCCTCAATTACTTCCTCATTGCCATCCCGTAGCCATCGACGGCATGGACATGCAATTCGACTTCCTGGAAAAAGAGCTGCACGGGGAATTGTTCGATACGGCAGTGCTCGGCCGTACAGGCATCGTCATACAGGCCCAGGCCAGTTCCATCGGCCGTACAGGCATCGAAATGGAAGCGCTCATGGGCGTCTCCGTGGCGGCGCTCGAGATCTATGATATGCTGAAGCCGGTAGATACGGCCCTGGAGATAGGCCATATCCGGCTGTTGGATAAAAAAGGAGGAAAAAGCGACCGGCAAAAACACCTCGCTACGTCCCCGGTATGCGCCGTACTCGTTTGTTCGGATTCCACGGCCGCGGGAGAAAGACAGGATAAGAGCGGTAAGATCGTCCGGGAGATGCTGGAGGCGGCCAATGCGGAGGTACGGCATTTTTCGATCCTGCCCGACGACAGGCAACAGATCCAGCAGAAGATACGGGAATGGGTAGCTGAAGACATCGGGTTCATTTTTACCACCGGGGGTACGGGGCTCGGCCCCAGGGACCACACCGTCGATGCTGTAAAGGAGTTGCTCGACCGGGATGCCGATGGCATCAGCGAGGCTATGCGCGCGTACGGACAGCTACGCACCCCGATGGCGATGATGAGCCGGGGCGTGGCGGGCTCCATCGGTCAGACATTGATCGTTACGCTGCCCGGCAGCAGCAATGGCGCAAGGGAATCCCTGGAAGCGATCCTGCCGGCAATTTTCCATGCACGTAAAATGATGAAGGGTGGGGGACATGATCAGCTATAAGGAGGCGCAACGGCTGTTGCAGGCACAGGCCCGGTCATTCGGCCGGGAAAAACTGCCCCTGGAAGAAGCCGATGGCCGCGTGCTGGCCGAGACCATCACGGCCGACCGGGACTATCCGCCTTTCCACCGCTCTACGATGGACGGTTATGCGATCCGCTATGGCGACTTCGAAGAGGGTATCCGTCATTTCTCCGTCGTCGAAACGATCTATGCCGGACAGGAAGGCGGGAAGCCTATCGGCAGGGGGGAATGCTATAAGATCATGACCGGCGCGCCCGTACCGGAGAACGCCGATACGGTCATACGAAGGGAGGATACGGAAGAGGGACTATCGGAAATGGATATACGATTGGACCGCTGCCGGCCTTTTCAGAATATTGCCCGCAGAGGCGAAGACCTCTCTTCGGGTACGCCCGTGCTGCAGACGGCGACCCGGTGCGAACCAGCCCTGATGGGATTGCTGGCTACGCTGGGAAAAGCGGAGTTACAGGTAGAGCGCCTGCCCCGCGTAGCCCTTTTGACGACCGGCAACGAGATCGTACCGGTAGGCGCGCCCGTCGGTGCTGTTCAGATCCGCAACAGCAATCGCTGGCTGTTGCGCTCCCTGCTAAAAAAATGGAAGATCGAACCCTTCCTCTATGAGCATCTGCCCGACGATAAGGCAGCCATGCGTCCCTCCCTGGAGAAGGCCCTTGCCGCGGACCTCGTTATTCTTACCGGCGGCGTATCCGCAGGTGACGCGGACTATACGCCGGCCGTGCTGGAAGAATTGGGGGTGCGAAAATTATTTCATAAAATGGCTATCAAGCCGGGAAAGCCTGCCTGGTGCGGAGTGATAGGCAGTGGCCTCGCAAAGGGCGGCGTGGCGGCTGGCGATCCCACAGGCGTCAACAGCGTCGTCTTTGCTCTACCCGGCAATCCTTTTTCCTGCCTCACCGGTTTTACCTTATTGATCGAACCCTTCCTGCATGCCTGCTTCGGGCTGCCGGCGCCAGCGCCGCTGGGCCTACCGCTAAGGGAATTTAAAAAGAAGCAAACGACCCTGGATGAATTTTTTCCCGTGCGCATCCTGGGAACTCCGGCCGGATTGGAACAGGTCGCCATCAATGGGTCCGGCGACATACGGCTCGGTCTGGGCGCTACGGCCCTGGCCCTGCATCCTGCCGGTGAGGGCGATCTTCCGCCCGGCACGGAACTGAGCTGCTATTCCTTTGTATGATCGGCCAGCCTGGCTGCGTCCAGGATCTCTATATGCTTGCCTTCGGTGCGGATGACCTGGTCATAGACCAGCTCATTGATGATGCGGAAGACCGTTTCATAGGTAGTGCCTGCATAGGAGGCCAGGTCCTGGCGGCTAAGCAGGATGTCGATGACGCCTTCCCCCGTAACGCCGAATTTATCTTTCAGGGCCAGCAGGGCCTGGGCGATCCTTCCCTTTACCTGCATATGCGCGAGGTTGCGCATCTTCCTTTCCGATTCCTGCAGCTCATCGGCGAAAAAGAGCAGCATCTGGTAGCTGAACTCGTAATTCAGTTTGAGGGTAGCCTTGAAGAAGTCCAGACCGATGAAGCAGGCGCTGACAGGTTCCAGCGCCGTCGCGGAGATAGGATAGGAGCTGCCGTGACCCAATCCCCTGTGCCCGAAAATATCTCCCGGCCCGGCGAAGCGGATGATCAATTCCTTTTCTTCCCCCCATTTTTTATGGACTTTTACCTTTCCGGCCGTGACAAAATAGATGCCTTCCACTTTATCTCCCTCCCCGAAGATCGATTGCCCCTTCTTAAAATGAAAGTCTTTCCGGTGCGCACTGACGGCAGGTATCCATTCGGGCAGACATTTTTGACACAAAAAGCAGCTTTTCAGGTCACATCCATGTTTGGTTTTCTTCATTTCCGGGCTTTATAGATAGAGATATGCAATATTAATAAAATAATTATATAATGATTTCCTCAAAAATGATGGGGAAAAATGATTTAAAAACATTATTTTTATAATGTATGCCATATTCCATGTGCATATTTAGTCTACGATCTGCTATAAACATTATATGTAGTATTATTTAATATTAAAATAGTACTACCCCTCTCATTTGTCGGCGATTGCCTGCCATCTTGAAATACCCAGTAAAAAAAGGCCCCGGGAGAATTGCAGTCTGACCGGGGCCTGAATTAAAAATGATCGCTCATTTTAAACCAAAACAAATGTATGAGGAAAAAAATTGTTTTCTGTAATGGGAGGGCCTTGCTTTTCCTTTCCGGCCTTTTCCTTTTCGGCATCCCATTTATGGGAAGGGCCCAGTTCTCTTTCACGGGGCAGCTAAGGACCCGCACCGAACTAAGGGATGGTTATGGCGCCCTGTCGGCGAAGGGCAACACGCCCGCCTTTCTCACTTCACAGCGTACGCGGCTTACTTTTAATTACAGTTCCCACCGGGTAGTATTGCAGGCGGCCGTTCAGGACGTACGGATATGGGGAGCCGACGCCAGCACCATCAGCAGCGCCGACGGCAATCGTCTGGGCGTTCACGAGGCCTGGGCGGAGATCATCCTGGCCAATGCGGCGGACAGCGCCTTTCCCTCCTCGTCCATCGGATACCTCAGCGTTAAGATCGGCCGCCAGGAACTGGTCTACGACGACCAGCGCCTGCTGGGCAACCTGGACTGGCTGCAACAGGCGCGAAGACACGACGCCATCCTTGTTAAATTCCTGCACAAGGGCTGGCAGGCCGATCTCGGCGCCGCCTTCAACCAGAACACGGATGCCATCAACTACAATGGCACGTATTACACGCCGGCCAATCTGCCGGCCTATGTGAAAGACAGCAAAGGCAACCTGATGCCCCTGCCCACGGGCCTGGTGCCCCTGGCCAACGCCTCCGGTATCAGCACGAGGAATGGCGCTCCTTCCCTGGCCACACCGGCCGGCACCAATGGCATGAACCAGGATTATAAGGCCATGCAGTTCCTCTACCTGTCCAGGAAGTTTGGCCGCACGAAGTTGTCGGGCCTCCTGCTGGCCGACGAGTTTGGGAAATACAGGATGGATTCGGTAAAGAATATCGCGGGCGCGGATACCGGCTTCCTCTATGGCCGGCGATTCGACAGGGCCGGCGTGCATGCCCGTCTCACGGGCGGACTATTGCTGAACAGCCAGTTAGATGCCCAAAAACACTGGACCCTGGCGGCCGGCTTCTATTACCAATCCGGCAGGGACAAGGACGGGCTTTCCATCGGCACCTACACGTCAACGTTATCGATCACCCGGTTGGCCGGCAACATCGCCCTGACGGCCGGCTGGGACTATGTCCGGGGAGGGTTCGACCCGCTCTACGGCACCCCGCATAAATTCTGGGGAACGATGGATTATTTCTATGCTGCCTCGGGATCGCCCGCCGGAGGCCTGAACAATCCTTTCCTGAAAATCAAATATATGGCCCCGAAAGGCCGTCTGACCCTGGGACTGGATTGTCATTATTTCGGGCTGGCCTCGGAACAAAAAGATGCGAAGGGCAACAGCGTCGGGAAATACCTGGGCAGCGAATTGGATCTGACGGCGGGGTATAGCCTGAACAAGATCACGACCCTGGAAGGAGGATTCACCCGGATGGCGGCGGCCTCCGCCATGGAGTTCGCCAAAGGCATCGCCCCGGGAACGGCCCGGCTGAACGGCAACTGGGCCTGGCTGCAGGTGAATATCCGGCCCGATTTCCTGGCCCGTCTATAAAACCTTTTTCCGACGCCCTGGTCCTTTTCGTTAATCCTTTCCGTCGTCAACCATTTTTATCAACGTTTAATTACCCCCATGTCCATCATAACAACTTCATCCACTTCCACCGCGGGAACGGAACCTCTTCAAGGTTCTCTCCCTGAAGCTCATCAGCCCCTGCAAAGGATCCGTCTGTTCTCCCTGGCTTCCGTACAGATGCGCAGCTTCCACATCACCTGGCTGATGTTCTTCGTATGCTTCTTCGGCTGGTTTGGCCTGGCGCCTTTGATGCCGACCATCCGCGCGGACCTTGGCCTGACCAAGGCCCAGGTGGGCAATATCATTATCGCTTCGGTGACCTGCACCATCCTCGCGCGGCTGATCATCGGGAGACTATGCGATCTCTACGGACCCCGTAAGACGGCCGTCCGGCTGCTGCTGATCGGGTCGATACCTGTTTTCCTGGTGGGCCTTTCGAAGGATTATACGGGTTTCCTCCTCTTTCGCCTGGCTATCGGGGTGATCGGCGCCTCCTTCGTGATCACCCAATTCCATACCTCCATGATGTTCGCATCGAAGATCAAGGGAACGGCCAATGCCATTACGGGAGGCTGGGGCAACCTGGGCGGCGGCGTCACCAATATGGTGATGCCCCTGGTCTTCGCCGCTATCGTAGGCGCGGGTTATACTCCGCATATGGCCTGGCGTTATGCGATGATCCTTCCGGGTACGATGATGCTGATCATGGCCTTCCTTTACCACCGGTATACAAAGGACACGCCCGCCGGGAATTTCGATGAGACGGGGCGGTCCCGGCAGGCAGCAGGGAAGACGGATTGGTCCGCCCTGGCGGACCGGCGGGTGGCGGCCCTTACCATCGCCTATGCCATGTGCTTCGGCATGGAGATCACTTTTGACAACGTGGCGGCCCTGCACTTCGTGGATACGTTCAAATTATCCCAGAGCAGCGCCGGCTTCTGGGCAGGCATATTCGGCTTCATGAATATTTTCGCGCGCGCCCTGGGCGGCATTGCCAGCGATAAGGTCGGCCACCGCCGGGGCATGAAGGGAAAAGGCTTGCTGCTGGCGATCATGCTCCTGCTGGAAGGCCTGGGACTGCTGGCCTTTGCCAGCGCCGGCAGCTTTACGCTGGCCATCCTTTCCATGCTGTCCTTCGCCCTGTTCCTGAAAATGGCGAACGGCGCCACCTATGGCATCGTACCCTTCGTCAATGAGAAGAACGTAGGCCTGATCAGCGGGGTCGTCGGCGCAGGGGGCAACCTGGGCGGCATGTTGTTCGGGTTCCTGTTCAGGTTCGCCTCCGTCAGCTATGTACAGGCTTTTCAATACATCGGCTATGCGGTCATCCTTGTTTCGCTGATCGTATTGATCACAAAGTTTAAGCGGCTCTCAGCGCGGGCGGAAGAAATATCCCTCGCCGACGCGGCCGTCGCATGACCACCGCTGCTGCTTGACCCGCGGTTGTACACATTGAATGTATACTATGGCAGTTCGTCATCCACATACACGCCCGTTCAGGACCACCTGCTGCTATTGCGGGGTCGGTTGCGGCCTGCTTGTCCATAAAGACAAAAAGGGCGGCATCACCGTGGAGGGAGATCCTTCGCATCCGGTCAACAAGGGCATGCTCTGCAGCAAGGGTATGAACCTGCATTATACCGTCAATGACCGGAGCGACCGCCTCCTGTTCCCGCAAATGCGCTACAATAAGAATATGCCCCTGGAGCGGGTAAGCTGGGACAAGGCGCTGGAAAGGGCGGCCGCCGTGTTCGGGACATTCATCGACCGGTACGGGCCGGATTCCGTCGGCTTTTATATATCCGGGCAATGCCTGACGGAGGAATATTACGTGATCAATAAGCTCGTCAAGGGTTTTATCGGCACCAATAATATCGACAGCAATTCCCGTCTCTGTATGAGCAGCGCCGTCGCCGCTTATAAGATGAGCCTCGGCGAGGACAGCGTCCCTGTCTGCTATGAGGATATCGAACTGGCCGATTGCTTCCTGGTGACTGGCGCAAACCCTGCCTGGTGCCATCCCATACTTTGGCGGAGGATCGAGGCGCACAAGGCTACACACCCGGAAGTGAAGATCGTCGTCGTCGACCCCCGCAGGACGGATACCTGTTCCCTGGCGGACCTTCATTTGCAGATCCATCCCGGCACCGATATCACCCTGCATCATGCCATCGGTAGGGCCCTGATCGAAAGAGGGGCCATCGACGCTGATTTCATTAAGGACCATACGGAAGGATATGAACAGTACCGGGCGGTGGTCTTCCTCCGCACGATCGAAGAGGCGGCCCTCCTCTGCGGCGTAGATGCGTCGGATATCCGGCTGGCCGCCGGGTATATCGGTGATGCACGTGGTTTTATCAGCATGTGGACGATGGGCCTGAACCAAAGCGCCGGTGGCGTGAATAAAATACTAAGCCTTATCGATCTCAACCTGGTCACGGGTCATATCGGCCGGCCGGGATCGGGGCCTTTTTCACTGACCGGCCAGCCGAATGCGATGGGAGGCCGTGAAGTGGGAGGCCTGGCCAACCTGCTCCCCGCTCATCGGGATCTTGCCAACCCCACGCACCGCGCGGAGGTCCAACAGTTCTGGGGATCGGGGCCGCTCTCTTCCCGCCCCGGGCTGACGGCCACGGAAATGTTCCAGGCATTGGCTGACGGCCGGCTGAAAGCCATCTGGATCATCGGCACCAATCCGCTGGTGAGCCTGCCCGATATCCGGCTGGCGGAACAGGCCCTTCAAAAAGCGAAGTTCGTCGTCGTACAGGAGGTCAGCAGTAAGCCCGAGACCCTGGCCTATGCAGACCTCATCCTGCCGGCGGCGTCCTGGACGGAGAAAGAAGGCACGATGACCAATTCGGATAGAAGGATCAGCTACCTGGATAAGATCACCGGCGCCCCGGGCGAAGCCCTGCCCGACGCGGAGATCATCTGCCGCCTCGCCCGTAAGATGGGCTACCAGGGATTCGACTATGCCGGCAGCGCGGACATCTACCGCGAACATGCGCTCCTGACGGCCGGCACTTCCATCGATATCAGCGGGCTGGACCATGAGATCCTCCGGCAACTGCGGACGGTCCAATGGCCCTATCCGGAGAAAGGGCGGATACAGGAACCTGTTAGGTTATTCCAGGACCGGAAATTCCACACGCCTTCTTCGAAAGCGATCATTCATGCCGTAGAGGATCTTATCCCCGGTGAAAAGACGGATGGGGACTTCCCGTTAATACTGACCACCGGCCGCATCCGCGATCAATGGCATACGATGACCAAAACGGGGAAAGTGAATAAGCTGAAAGGGCATATCCCGCAATCCTACCTGGAAATTCATCCCGCTGACGCAGCGTCCCTGGATATCTCCGGCGATGATATCGTCCTCGTCCGATCGCGCAGGGGAGAAGTGAGAGTGAAGGCAAAACTTTCCCCCGCCATCAAAAAAGGCGTGGTATTCCTGCCGATGCACTGGGGCAAAATAGCCGGCAACGACCTCAACCGGGCGAATAATCTCACTCATAACCTGGTCGACCCTATTTCCAAAGAGCCGGATTTTAAATACTGCGCCGTACGCGTGGAGAAATACCGGAAACCCCGTCAACGGATCGTCGTCATCGGCGCCGGGGCAGGGGCTTACGGATTTATACGAGCTTATCGCGCCGTCAACGGCGAAGACCCCATCACGATCTTCAGTAAAGAGGATTTTCCTTTTTACAACCGCGTGATGCTGCCCGACTATATCAGCGGCGCACAGCGCTGGGAGCAATTGGTGACGATGAGGGGCGAAGAGGAAGAGGGACTGGGCATCCGCCTGCATAAAGGCGTCAGCATCGAAAAAATAGACCGGCAGCATAAACAGGTGATCGATAGCAACGGTAAGGTCACGGACTATGATATACTCCTGCTGGCGACGGGCAGCCGGGCGGCCTTTCCCCGTAATGCACCCGCCATGGAAGGCATTTTCACGATGCGTAGCCGCACGGATGCGGACCATTTTAAACAACATGCCGTCGCAGGCAGGCAGGTGGTGATCGTCGGCGGCGGGCTGCTGGGTCTGGAACTGGCGGCTTCCCTCCGGGAACTGGGGGTAGGTATTTCGATCGTGCACCGAAGCTCCCGCTTCATGGACCGTCAGCTGGACGCGCTGGGCAGCGAATTGCTGCACGAGGAGATCATCGACCAGGGCTGCGAGGTCTATTATTCCGACGAAGTGCAATTGTTCTATGGCCAGTCGCGCCTCACAGGCGTCCGGCTTCGCAGCGGGCGGATGATCGATTGTGACGCGCTGGTATTTTCCATAGGCACCGTGCCGAATATCGAGCTGGCCCGCGAGGCGGGCTTGCATTGCCAGCGGGGCGTACTGGTGAACGAACGCCTGCAGACGAGCGACCCGGACATCTTTGCGGTGGGAGAGATCGCCGAATTCAACGGGACCCTGTACGGGATCACGGCGGCGGCCGAACAGCAGGCGGGGGTGGCGGCCTGTTACCTCGGCGGGGATATCGCCAGCCGTTATGAAGGGACGGTCCTGATGAATATCCTCAAGGTCCATGGGTTCGACCTTTGCAGCATCGGGCTGGTGCAGCGGCCCAATGAGCAGGAATATGAAGAGATCGTATTCATCGATAAGTCCCGGCGCTACTATAAAAAATGCATCATCCACCAGGACCGGTTGGTAGGGGCCATCCTCATCGGGGACAAAGCGGAATTCCAGGAGTTCAGGGAGCTGATCGCCGGCGGCATCGAATTAAATGAGAAACGTCTCCGCTTATTGCGCAGCGGCGGAAGGACAGAGCCTGTTTTGGGAACGCTGGTGTGCAGCTGCAATAATGTCGGCAGCGGGAATATCCGCAATAAGATCGCCGAAGGGGTCAGGGATCTCGCGGGATTATGCGCTGCTACGGGCGCCGGTACAGGTTGTGGCTCCTGCCGGCCGGAAGTGAAAAAAATATTGGAGAATGTTCCGTAAGAATTATAGCGTCAGGATCCATCTGCCCGGCGGCATCATGGCCGCGGGAGACCTCTATGCCCTTGCCGAAGCGGCAGGTAAAGCGAAAGTAGAGGAACTGCAATTTGGTACACGCCAGCAGCTCTTCTGTAAAGTGCCGGATAAATACGGCCCCGCCTTCCTGCGGGAACTGGAAAAGGCCGGGCTCTCTTATGAGACGGATGAGGAAAAATATCCGAATATCGTCAGCTCCTATGTGGGCTCCGGCATCTTTGAAACAGGCGGCTGGGTCACCGAAGGACTGTATAAGGATATTCTGGATGGCTTCGACTTCCGGCCGTCCCTCAAGATCAATCTCGTCGAGGCCAACCAGTCCTTCGTTCCTTTTTTCACGGGTAATATCAATTTCATCAGCTCCCCGGTCGGCAATTACTGGTACCTGTATATACGGTGGCCCCTGACGGGGACCATTTATCCCTGGAAGGAATGGATCTATTCCCGCGATATACCCCGCATCAGCCGGCTTATCGAAGAGGAGATCGCCAGGAATAAAAGCCTGTACTCCGATAATCCATCCGCCGATGGGGACCTGTTGTACAGGCAGGTACAGGAAAGGGGATCTTTCGTCACGCAGCCTATCCGCGAAGCATTGCGGCTGCCGCCATCCAACCTCCCCTACTATGAGGGGTTCAATCGCTATGGGAATAAACTATGGCTGGGCATCTACCGGCGCGATGAGACCTTTCCCCTGTCCTTCCTCAGGGATATCAGTTTGATCTGCCTGCAGACCAAGGTCGGCCAGCTTTATACGACTCCCTGGAAATCCCTCATCGTAAAGGGCATTGCGCCGGAGGACCGCTACCGCTGGGACTACGCATTGGGAAAATACCGCATCAACGTACGGCATGCTTCGAATGAGCTGAACTGGCAGGTGGAGGATCTTTGTGAAGAGGGGCTGCGGCTCAAAAGGTGGCTGGTACGGCAGTTCGACAATGAAGATACCCGGACCTACGGGCTTTGCTTTGCCGTGAAGACGCGGCAGAAGTCAGGATTGTTCGGCTCCGTCATTATTCGCAAGCAGGTAACTAAGCGTCCCCAGCAAAGCCGGCTCCTGGACCGCTACGATATCCTCCATACCCGTGACTTTAACGCCAATACAAAAGAGCATATCCTTTATCGCGAGGGCCTGGAGAAGGAGAACCTGGGCGCCTATCTCGTCTCCTTATGTAAATATTTCTATGAGCTGCAAAGCAAGGATGACCTGCCGTCCCCGGAGATGGCAGACCTGGAACGGGAACAGGCTCCGCGGCAGGGGATTTCCGGGCCTGAAAAACAGGAGATCTTTCAATGCCGGCATTGCCTGACCCTTTATAATGTGAAATACGGCGACCCGGTCAATGGGGAGCCCGCGGGGCGCAGGTTCGGGGACACGGCGGCGGACTATGAATGCCCTGTCTGCGGCGGGCCGAAAGAAGACTTCAGGGCTCTGCAAAAAACCGCTTCGATTCAGTAAAGGGCATCGTATCTTTATAGGAGTTTTGTGGACATATTTTTATCGGTATGCAGGTGATCAGGGACCAATACGGGCGGAGTTTTAAAACATTACGGGTGAGCCTGCTCAGCACCTGCAACCTGGGCTGCGTGTATTGCGTTGCGGGCGATGCAGGAGGGGCAAATATCCAGGCGCCCAAAGAACGGCTTGCCGCCGCCGGGCTTTTACAGATCATAGAAAGGCTGCATGACCGCCTGCAGCTGGAGACGGTCCGGCTGACAGGAGGAGAGCCTTTATTGTACCGGGAACTGATCGAAGTGATCGCCGGCATCCGGGCCATGGGCATCCCGCATATCAAGTTGACCACCAACGGATGGCTGCTGGAAAGATTGGCCATGCCTATGAAGGAGGCCGGCATGCGATCCATCAACGTCTCTCTGGACGCCATCGACGAGGATGTTTTCTCCAGGATGAGCCAACGTCATTCCGTGGCGCGCATCATACGGGGCATCGATGCGGCCCTGGTGGCGGGCCTGGACGTCAAGATCAATGCCGTGCTGATGAAGGGCATGAACGACGGGCAGGTGCTTCCCCTGTCGGAATTCGCTTTTTCAAGGGGTATCCGTATCCGCTTCCTGGAATTGATGGGTATGGGGTACCTGCATGATCATACGACCGGTCATTTATTCCGGCAGGAGGAGATCCTCTCCGTTATGGCGCAACGATATCGGCTGACGCCCCTCGACCGGGAGCATTCGGCTACGGCCCATTACTGGAGGACGGAAGAAGGGCATGTCTTCGGCGTGATCGCCAACGAGAGCGAACCTTTCTGCGGGGACTGCAACAGGCTCCGGCTCGATAGCCAGGGAAATATCTATGGATGCCTCAGCAGTAACCATCCCATCCCTTTACGGGCTGGCGACTCCGGGGAGGACTGGGATGAAAGATTACAGGAAGCGCTATTGCAAAAACAGGCCCTTCGCTTTACCGGCAGCGACCTGAGCATGCTGCATATCGGGGGGTGAAGATGTGAGTGGTGAGTTGTGAGATAAAATTTGAAATAAATATAGCCATGAGAATACATGTATACGCTGCATTGAAGCAGCACTTCGAACCAGAGTTCGAATTAAAGGAACCCGTACACAACACCGATGAGCTGAAGGCCTGCCTGCAGGAGAAGAACGCGGAGGCTGCGGAGCTATTGAACAGCTGCCGGTTTGCCGTCGAAGAGGGCTTTATCGATAATGCTTTTAAACTGAAGGACAATGATACGGTCATCATCATACCGCCCAGCAGCGGAGGATAATTTCCCCTCTGTTTCGGCCGCCGCACTGGACATCGCTGACCTGTTGAAGGAGGCTCATCACCCCGGCGCGGGCGCCGTCGTCCTGTTCAGCGGAGAGGTACGGGATAACAACCGGGGTAGGGAAGTGGCCTGGCTGGAATACGAGGCCCATGCCCCCCTCGCTTCGAAAACGATCGCCGCCATCCTGAAAGCAGCGACGGAAAAATGGCAGTTGAAGATAGCCATCGCCCGTCACCGTACCGGCAAGGTCGCTGTCGGCGAGACGGCCGTCGTAGTGATCACGGCTTCCGCGCATCGTAGTGAAGCATATGCGGCTAACCGCTATATCATCGACCGGATCAAACACGAGGCCCCCATCTGGAAATGCGAATATTTTACCGATGGCGCACATGAATGGGGCAATAACTGTCATTGCCAGACCGTAACCGGTGATCCCGCCAAACATATCTATGAGGTCTGATGGACTTCTGGGGCTTGTCCTCTGCGGCGGCGAGAGCAGACGCATGGGACAGGATAAAGGATTGTTGCTGAAAGAAGATACCCCCTGGGCCCGGCAGATGGGCAACAAACTGCAGGCATTGCAGCTCCCGGTAATGTACTCCATCAATCCTTCGCAGCAAGCGGCTTACTCGGCCATCCTTCCTGCTGACCTGCTGATCGTCGATGCCCTGGAACTGGCCGGCCCTCTGAATGGCCTGTTGAGCGCACACCGGCGATATCCCGGCAAGGACCTGCTCCTCCTGGCCTGTGACATGCCGGACCTGGACCATCCGACGATCGAAAAGCTGATCCGGACCTACGGGTCGCGGCAGGGAGCCGCCCCGGCCGAGTTCTTCGTATACCATGATGGCCCCTTTGCCCAGCCTTTCTGCGCGATCTATACGGCCGCCGGATTGGCTGCCGTGTACAGCCTGGCTTTGCAGCAGGCCCTGCCGGACAGGAGCCTGCAATCCATTCTCCGCAACGGGAAGACGTGGTGGATCGGGATCGACCGGCCGGAGGCATTCAGGAATTATAATTCTTTATGACCATTACGTTAAGTCTCCCGGGATCGGGGCGTCTCACAACGCCAACATCTTCTTTTTCCATATTTTCATTCCCCCAAAGCATTCTTCACAACATGAAAAGGAACCTGATCATCGCCCTCCTCTCGATCTTCTCCCTCGCCGGTTACGCCCAGCAGGCAAAGCACGTCGTGCTCATCACCATCGACGGATTCCGCCCCGACTTCTACCTGGATCCGGCCTGGCATACGCCCCATCTCCGGGAATTGATGAAGAACGGCGTTTATGCCAAAGGAGTGAACTCCGTGTTCCCTACTATGACCTATCCCTCCCATACTACCATCATGACAGGCGTGCAGCCCGCCAAACATGGGGTTTACTATAACGGCCTATTCGAACCAACGGGTTCCACCGGCAAGATCTATTGGAACGATAGTTCCATCCATGCCACGACCATCTGGCAGGTACTGCATGATAAGGGACTGAAGCTGGCATCGCTCTACTGGCCCGTCTCCGCCGAAGCTCCCGTGGATTACAACATACCGGACCTCGGCGATAAAGGAGATGCCATGGTGGAAAAGTATTCGAAACCGGCCGGTTTTATGGAGGAATTGAAAAGAGAGCTTTTCAACGGCGCCGCTACCATCAACGACAGCAAGGACCAGAACGAAGCGAAGATCGCCGCTTATATCATTAAGAAGGACCCACCCACTTTATTGAATATCCATTTCTTCTCCGTCGATCACTTCGAACATATGCAGGGCAGGAGCGGCGACCTCGTCCGCGGCGCGGTATCGGATGCGGACGAAAGCGTTGGCATGATCGTAGACGCATTGAAAGAGAAGGGCATCTGGGATAGCACCGTTATTATCATCACGGGCGATCACGGCTTCCTGGATGTAAAGACCCAGCTGAATCCCAATGTCTGGCTGAAGAATGCCGGGCTGATCACGGACCTGAAGAAGGACGATTGGAAGGCGCAATTCAATTCTTCCGGGGGGGCGACCTATCTGTACCTGAAAGATCCCAATGACCAGGCGACCTTGAAGGAGGTAAGGAAAATACTAAAGTCACAGCCCGATAGTATCCAACGGCTGTTCCGTCTCATCGACCGGAAGAAACTGGATGAGATCGGAGGCAACCCGGAAGTGGCGCTGGCCCTGTCCGGGGAGAATGGCGCCGCCTTCGGGGGCGCATCGACGGGGGAGCTCATCCGGCCCGGTAAAGGGGGTACCCATGGGTATTTCCCCGATTTTCAGGAGATCCGTACCGGCTTTATCACCTGCGGACCGGGCATCCGGGCCGGCGGGGTCATTTCCCTGATGAACCTGCGCGATATCGCTCCTTTCATAGCCCGGGTCCTGGGATTCGACTTCCCCTCGGCGGATGGTAAAGTGCCCAAAGGCCTCTGAGCCAAATAAACAGGCGCCGATCCTGTCTGAAATCCATGATAAAAAATATATATTTGAGAAGGCAAAGATTAAAGTATGCGTTCTCTCACCCCCCTGACTGTTGGACTGCTGTTGCTGATGTCGT
>Ga0307517_10005833_pt1 | contig 18423 bp, 18 predicted proteins | sample 23_EM_MG_FD_194515 | JGI IMG/M metagenome (GOLD analysis project Ga0307517, IMG submission 194515) | Populus trichocarpa ectomycorrhiza microbial communities from riparian zone in the Pacific Northwest, United States - 23_EM | ecosystem: Host-associated > Plants > Roots > Unclassified | place... | reverse complement strand
TTTACAATAAGTTATACCTAAGGTGAGGAAGTAAGATGTTCGCCTACCCATGTTCAGGGTTTGCTTCATCCTAGTTTGTAATCTCCCAAGGCTTCAATGTCTAGTCAACATTTTAATTTTTCGCAGTAATATACATCTTTCGCATTGACATGTTAGAGTATTACAGGCCCTTTCATCAAACATTGAATTTAATCTCCCAAACTCTCACTACCCCATCAAAACCGGTCGAGGCCAACCGACCTGTCGGACCCTTCCCACCATCCAACCATAAAACACCATTGATACCTCCAGGTCCTGCATTTCTGATCCCAATGCTATCCGTGAACTTTGCCACTCTCCACACATATACATGGGTGTCTAACGATCCAGAGGCGAGGTGTGCAGAGTCCGAGGTCCAAGAAAGAGAGTAAATTCGTCCGGAATGCTGTGACCATCTAGAGGAAAGCAGCTGTTGACCATAAATAAGAAAATCGCGGTTAGCATGAAGACTTGAAAAATACTTTTAGTAATACTTCACCTTTCTCTCTTGAGCGTCGAAAAGAATGACTTTTCCAGACGACTAACGATACGATGTGATTCAGAAAAGTGAAAGACGGAGCAGCCATGATTAAGAACATACATCTCCGGAAGCGAGATATTTGCCATCAGGCGAAAAAGCCAGGGCAGATACCTGTCCCTGGTTTCCGTCAAGCACAGCAACCTCTTTCAGGCTTTTACCATCCCATTCGTTCAGACGCACTTTTTTATCCTAGAAAAAAGAAATTCTATGAATTCCTAGCTTAACAAAAGGAAAGGGCTGTTCCAGTCCTCACCTCTCCTCCAATGGCAATCAAATTTCCTCTGGCACCAACAGCAGACGGCTGATACGAAGGTTTTTGTTCGAATAACTTCTGATTCGAGCGGAAAGCTTCGACTGTGCCGATCTCGACGACGAATACCGTCGAATCCCCCGCGATGGCAATAGATTTTGGTTGAGCACCAGTAGGGGCCGTCGCCGGCCTTCAATTCGTGAACCGTCAGGACACTGAATCACACAAACTCCCAATAGAATACGTACAGAAAGCACGTTCCATCCGACGAAATTTCCCGCACTTGATCATCGAATCCTATGGAATATACCTCTTTATCATTCGACGCCAAGCCAGAGACAAAGTTTGAGTGAGTCAAGCCTTTAACAAGGCTAGATTCCTTGGTTGATTCGGAGTAAGAGTAGACACGTCCGTCTACTGTTCCTGCGAGGAACGTATTTGAGGCGAGTGTTATTGCGTTGATCGATTTTTGTGGGGCCTTTGATTGTATTGTGTTGATGAACAGAGGGATCAACATATTTTTTGAGAGAAACGTACTTCTAAAATACGTGCTGGCTTGTCGCCGATCCGTGGATCAAAAATATTGAGATCCCCAGAAAGTGATAGAGAGACAAGATTGGTTTCGCCACTCCAGACATTTCCAACTTGCTGGTGAGAGATTCCAGATCCTACGGTCCAAGTGGATACTGCCTTCTGAGTTTGTGCATCCCCTTCAAGCGAGTGAGTAATTAAAAGAGAAAGACAAGAGAGGGAAAAAAAAGACAAACAGAGCTTGACGGTACGATCGGCCGAAGAAGTGAAAATAAAGTTGCTATCTGGACTCCACGAAACAGCCATCTACGAGATAGATAGGATCGAAGAATACACAACATGAAAAAAAAAAAAACTCACAATACTGCCCTTGTGCGGGCTATCGTTAACTTCGCTCACAGTGTCGCCCGTTTTCCCGTCGTATATGAATATTTTCGAATCCGATCCTACACTCACAAAGTGATCTCCGGAAGGTGAGTATCTTACATCCTGAACAAACTTGGTGTGTGTTCTGATGGTCTAGAGATAAAGGTTGGTCATTCGGTTTCGATATCAGGAAGGAAGTATACAGACCCTTTCGTATTTGTAAGGTGGGCCACTGTGGAAAATGATCTCATTGTCATCACCCGCAGTCGCCGCTTTGAAGGGCCGTTGGTGTCTGATCGAGACAGAATTAACGACCTATACGATTGTTCGGTTTCTGGGCTCATCCAGAATATAAGGACAACTAACCTTGGAATGTCCCATTATTACTCCCGTTGATGAACCCGTGTCTATCATGAATGCAAACCCGAACCTATTCTCAAACGAGATCTTTTTAAAACGGGATTGAAAAATGAGATTGAAAGGTTCTGACTTTTCCTTTCCGTCTCCTACAGCAATAATTCGTTTGCTTTCTCCATCCCAAGACAGATCATTACTATCAACAGCCTGAGTTTCGTGACAGGTCGATATTTTACTTTTTTACAAACACTCACATTCGCCCAGATAAAACTCTGTACCCTCCTTTCAGCACTTGATCTTCACCGACGATATCCCAAATGTTGACTAGCAAAAAAATAAAAATAAAATAAAGGGGTTTAACCCAGAAAAAAATCCTCCAACGTTTGCATTGTACCTTTTCCAGTTACATCAGCAGATGCGCAGTAGTATCCAGACGGAGAGATTCTTGCGACGGTAGCATTTTGGATGTGACCTGAATACACAGTGCTGAGAGCGGGATTCTAATCGGATAGATCCAGTTATCCAAGGTCAGAAATTCATGAGTGTGGAAGGAGAGACCTTGAGATCGCGTAACTGAAAAAACAAACGAATGAATGAACTTTCAAGAGTTGGGGTGGGGAATCGAGTACATACGATAATGGTCTTTCCAGATGCATAGATCACCCTATCCTTACTCGAACTGAGCTTTGTCGATGTACCACGGGAGGTGGAAGGGTTGGGTGGGTATAATTCAAGATTCTTAAAGGACATGGTCTTGTTCAAGTTGCGATAAGTAATTTGTTAAAGCTTTGATTCTTGCACAGCCACAGGTATACATTTGGGCAACAAAGCTTAAGCGCTAAGCCTCTCTTCTCAAGTTGCCCTGCTGCCATGTAATATGAAGTCATGCAAGTACTAAACAACCACCACTTCTGCATATAAAGGTATGTAGGGAGAGAAAAAAAAACAGGGGAAGCGGAAACAGAGAGAAAAACTTTAGATGAAATGAGAACCTAGTTCGGGGAGGTGAGTGACATCAAGCAAAGCTATCGTGAATTTCGTGATCATGTTAAAATGATGAGTGATATGAAAAGAAAGGATGGTTGGAGTTTTCAAATCGATTTCAAGAGTCTATGTGGCCAACGAAGACTAAAAGATGAGCAAGGGTGGAGGTGAAAGAGCCAAAAAAAAAAAAGAGAGAGCTAGATAACGATTGGTAATATCCATCCCAAACTCGAAATGTCGAAACAAGGGCTAGAAAGATGTAAGAAGGGATAGCAGAAGGTATCGAGGGAATTATATCCACGGCATGAGAGAGGTAGGATTCTATCACTTGGCGACACCAACGGCCAAAGCCTTCTCCTTCAAAACGGAGGGGTAACTATTCATCAAATGCGCCAGGGCACGAAGATCCTCTTGGTCCAACAATGCAATTGTGACCTTGGGCTGAAAAAGACGTTTGTCAGCGAAAAAGAGAAAGAAAGATCATGGACATAAGCTCACAGCCATCTTGATCCCAAGTTTTTTCACAACCTTGAACAACTCCCCTCCAACAGCCTGCTTCTGTTGCTGCAGAGGCTTATCGAGAAGGCCATCTATGAATTGATCTGTGGTTTGCACGATCGACGTATCCGCTTTGGGAAGAGGCAAACCAGTGGCATTGCTCGAGTTTGCAAGAAGGATGATCTCTGTTGCAGGTAATCGAGCAAGACTAGCGATCGTATGGGTGCTCGTAATGACATTATTTCCAGGTGTAGCAGGAGCAGGGGACGCAGCAGCCGATGCACCCCTTGATGATAAATCTGGCGTCTGGGGTGAGGAAATAGATGCTGGTTGGGCAACATTCTTCTTTGGTGTCACAGGCACCGGTGCCGGTGCACTCTTCGTGCTCTGAGTATCAGCGATATCTCCTTCGTCACTGTCCAATACAGCCTTGGCATCCACAATCTTTAATCTGAGAATTTCGTTATTAAACAAACACAACGCGCGGTCTTTCTTTGGCAAAGACATGATGAGCTGCGTCAACTCAGCCTGACGTGAGGATTCTAACTTTGAGACTGCCGCATTCATCCTGTCCCGTTCAGAGAGAGGTGGCATCGAACCAGCAGGGGACGATGTCCTAGGAGGCGTTGACAACGATTGGTCCATTGAAACGGGCGTGGAAGGGTGTTCGGGTGCACTAGCGGTAGCTGGGTTGACTTCGCTAGAAGCATGAGAGGATGGGGCTTCAGAGACAGCCCGAGAAGGAATCAATTCGGGTTTCTCGGCGGGAGGCAGCTTGACTTTGAAGTTCTGAATTTGTTCCTGCAATTTCGTTGGATCATCAAGGTATTGGAGGACATTGCTCAGAGAAAGTGAGACCATGGAGTCAACGAGAGCTCCGACGTCTTTATCCTCCAGTGATTCTGTCGCTTTTACTCTGCGAACGAGTTCGCCGGTAAGGACTTCCTTCCTGACAACGGGTGATAAAGACGACAGGGAATTATAATTGAGGGGCATCTGGAGAGTACCATTCACGGCAGCCTAAGAGTATTTAATAAGAAATTCGAACAAAGTAAACGAGGAACTTACATTGTAATAGCTTCCTGAACCTCTTCTCCCTCTGTCTGGACGTTCTATATAGATAGGTTTCGGAGAGAGTGCAGGAGATCCAAGGGTTTGGGTATAAGTCCTAGGGCTGTTCCAACCACTGAAATCACCAGCCTCGCTTGCAGTTGGACTCGTGGCACCACTTGAATTCCGCCTGGGATGTCCGTTGTGCCCAAATCTTTGAGCGAGCTTCTCCTGTCTCAATTGTTTCGGTTCATGCAAGCGAACAACAATTTGTTTCGAGCCGAGTAAGGCACCATTCATGACGCGCATTGCTTCAGAAGCTGGAATCATGCATGATCAAAAATTCTGGGCAAGATATAAACAACCATACCATGTTCGGGTTGATGATAGGATACGAAACCAAAACCACGGCTCTCTCCATGCTCGTTCCGCATAACTCGAGCACTGTAAAATTGTTAACCTCAGATTTGGGGTCTGTGAAGCACATTTACCTAACGATTTGACCAAACTATATAAAGATGTGAGCCGTCTGCCAACCATTCCAAGAAAAAGGATATTGCACCTTGTTGAAATGAGCAAAGAGACTATTGGAATCAATTTCGGGGCTCAGGTTCTAGAACAAGGCATGTCAAGAATTTATTACAGATTTGAAAGAATCTTTCGGTTTACCTTAATGAACAGGTTACAGGGATCGATGAGGCCACTGTGGCTATTAGATCCAGGTCCGCAAGGGGGTGCCAATTGAACCTTCTGCCCTGGACCATGGATAAATGGGGAGGAAGGTATCTGGATAGGTGATCGAACCGGCGAGTAAGGTTGTGTACGTGGGGGCGGAGAATACTATATAATACATGATGAGGATCTTGATTTGGTTAAGAAAAAATAACCGATATTCACCTGAGGATGGAAAGGAGAGAAATTTACTGGAGCTGGCACGAAGGAAGGTGCGGCAACATTGAATTCTCTTACAGTATGGGTAGGACGTCGGGGGTAAAGTTGAACTGCAATGTTCTGACCTTCCACTTCGGCGCAATGGAGTGCTTCCTCAGCCATTTGAGCATCCTCTTCATTCCAAAACTCGATCATGCCAGTATCAGGACCAAATTGAGTTGGCGTGCGGGCCGATGCTAACGCGCCATAAGGACGGAAAATATCATAAAGCTGGCTATCGGTAAAGCCAGAGGGGAGCTGCTTCACGAGACGCGGCATTGCGGATGGAGGAGGCAGCGGCGTTGGTGGGGTCGTAGGTGGGTATGGGGACAACACTAAAGGGACTGGTATAGGAAGATCAGGGATGTTACGAGACTGCAGAATGGCCAGGGCCTTTTCAGCTAAGAATCCAAGCAAGCATTTAGTGAGTCGGCAAGGCGGACAACGATGTAGAACAGGGTAATCACCTTTCTCAAGGAATTTGAACTCAATCGTCCCCGACAAGAGACTAGCCGACCCATCACGGTTGATCCTCGGTCTGAATGGACTGCACTGCATGAGTGCCACAGCTAGGTTTTCATCGGAGACAAAAGGTGGCAGGTTGGTGATGTGAAGAAGAGGTTCATGAAGGTATGGATGTGGCCTGGGGTGTTCCTCCTGGAAACTGGGATCCATCTTTGTCGTTATAGGAGAGGGAGAAGGAGAACACGGATTGAGGATGTCCTTGCTGAATTGTGCCTCGACGATGCTGCCAGGCAAACGACAAAATTGTAGCAGGTGGTGCTTATGTAAACCTTTCTCGGAGATATTATTGTTTCTCACACTTTAACTACCGGCGGACAGAGAAATTGCCTAATTTCTAACATTAGTTAGAAATACGTGTTAGCAACATCTCAGATCTCAGGTCTGAAGCGTACTTTTGGGTATGTTAGAAATGTTAGAAAAGGATTTGGGCCCAAACTGTTATCGAACCACCGTGACTACACTTGACTCGTAGGACTACACATCGTTGACTTCAAAACCGACGATGAACTTAACGTGAGTATGTATTCTTATTCAAGGTCTAATATTTAATGCTGATGAAGGAATCCAATACTGGACTCGCCAAGAGAGTACTAATGTACCTGTTTGATCTTGAAGCCACCATCAGCTCCGATTCTCCGAGTCACGGCTGAGCGCTGAGCTTTCGACAACTGGTAACATCAGTAACACTATGTATGTTAGCAAATAGATTCGGACCTCAAACTTATGTTACTAACAGTGTGAGAAATTGGCCATTGGATATGACTCGGGGGTGCAAAATACAAATGTGCAGCCGAGCAGAAGAAAGGCATCAGACTGGCATCACAGGGACCTCGTTCTTCAGAAATCCACTGAAGGAGTAGATTTGTTTCTATATGATGGTACCTGCCCAAAACAAAGGATGTTTCTGACAGAATAAGTGTCATCTGATTCACCAGACAAAGGGCAGTCGGACTTTGGTTTTACCTCCGATATTTATAAATTTACGTACAATGCCCTTTTTCCCTCCTTCTTTAGAGCCAACTCCTTGACTCTTACTTCACTTACTTTCTCCCCACCAGTTTCCGCTCATTACTCCACCACGATGCGTTTCTCTGTCACCGCCGTTACTCTCTTTACCCTCATCGCGTCAGCTGTCGCCCAATATCCCGGTCAGTGTTTTGCCTAATTTCAACCCAATACCCATATTAACTTTTTTTTTTTCTCTCTTGGAAACAGCGTGCACGACCAAATGTCTCCTCCATCCTAATTACGACGTTTGTGCCCAAAGCAACCTGCAGTGCCTGTGCACCAACCCGGTCTTCATAGCCAATACGACCGCCTGCTTTACTGCCAGTTGCAATGCGACTGATCTCGCAACTGCCGAGAAAGTCGCTCAAGAGACATGTGCCAAAATTGTACGTTGATATTCTTCTCCCTATCATCTGCCATTTATAATAATCACATCTCTTCCAGGGTGTTTCGCTCACTTCAACTCCCTCTGCGACTCCGAGTTCAGTTATCAAGGGCGCAGTGGCATCTGCCTCTCCCTCTGCGAAGGGCGGTGCTTCCACTGCCACCTATAGCACTCTCCTCGCCCTCAGTGGTGCTGCTGCTGTCCTCTCCATCTGGATTTGACCTGCCCACTCCAAAATACCGCAACAGTACTTATTCGTTACTTATATTTGTCTTTTCTTTTCCCCCGAGGCTCCAGCGATGATACCCCGTAAATCGTATTTAGGCAACGGCGTAAACGCCCTGTCACTATTCTTTCCCATCACTTATTCTTTTCAAAGTTACTTTCGGTTTGCCACAATATGATACATAAGTGCTTGCGCTTTGTCAAGAACTAGTTCACCCACAATCAAAGTTTGAATTATAAAAACTCGCGGGCACAATCATTGAATCAAACCAGTGAAAATACTTCCGACCCCTAAACATCAAGCATCACCACCAATCATAGATCAGCGCCAGTATATACCGCCCGTGCGGCTTAGTCCTAACCGCAATAGTATTCTGGTATTTGAACGTGCAGCCTCAAGCCACAACTTCAAAGCCAGAGGGACAACGACATCAAGAAAAAAAAATCGCTAAAGAAACCCAGAAGACACTAATAAACTTGACAACGCCGTTTCTTGAGACTTCTTCTCCCATAGTATCTGCCTCATTGTCGTTTTCGAAGGCTCAGTAAACGTGATCGGCAACGGTTCGTCTAATCGGCAAAGAGTCGTGATATCCACCGCCAACGAAGCTATCACCGTACGCCCAGCCGTCTCTCCATGTGGTAGAGTCTGTTCAAACTCGGATGATTGAAGCGAAAACATTTGAACATAATACTAAAAAGTAAAAAAGTATTAAAAAAAAGAGAAGGGGTCGACGAAACAACTCACCTCGACATGGAACAGATGAGATGAACAACTCGGCTGCAAGTCCGGGTGGAGATGTATCTCTCCTTCCAGATATCTGACATGGTTGTCTTGCGGAACATTCTTTCGTGGTGCCCACCAGGTAGCCGTAGCGACTTCATGATGGACCGTTTGCCGAAGTAAGATACTATCGGGATCTTGGGAGGTTGGGATGATCGGTACAAGGGACATTGAAGAAAAATTTTCATCCACTGCAAAATGACGCAGGCGCCTAATCAATTTCACATTGGGAATGTCAGGATTCGAGAGCGAAGCAAGAGCCTCCGAATCATTGCTTGACAGGATCAGGTAGCAAGGTATCACAGTCCCACGAGTGTAGGACAACTATAATTTATGTTTATCACAAAGATTGGGAATTGATAAAAATACAACTTACTGGCTGAGCCACATAGCACTGCGATTGAATTCTGTCAATTGTCAAGTCGAGTTCGTAAAAGAAGTCGATTTCACCTTGCAATCGATCTTGATTTGCCGCGAGCCTTGGAAAATCCCATTAACAGAAGCAGTTGGTAAGTCGAACCATCCATCTGGATCGCTTATCGGCCCAGGAATTAGGGCACCATTTTCGTATGCTTGCCGCCTCCTTGGTGAACAAGGGTGGGGTTGTGATGCTGGAATATAACAGATATTGGTTGTGATTCTAACAACAATGAGTTGATGGATTCTTTAAAAATGAAAGGATTCACTCACCTGCTATCAAGTTTGAATCTCCCGTGAACGAATTGCACCGAAAGTTGATACTTGACAGTGGCAGTGATCCCTTTCTCTATAAAGGTTTGCGGTAAAGATGACGCGACACTACTAGGCGGAGGATGGCTGATACGCCGGACAGGGTCCAGCGGAGAGAGCGTGTGGTGCTTCTTTGCGCGCTGGGTACCGGACACACGGCGTCCTAACTTATTAGACAGTGGAAAAGTGAAAAACGAATTTCCTTTGCTAGGAGAGTCAAGTTTCGTAGGCGACGGCAGATTGTATTTCTTGACAACGGGCGGGAAAAATGTATCTGAAGGGTTGGAATGCTCAAGCGACTCCGAGTCTATCGCGTTCGGGAAAGGAAAATGAAACGGGAATGAATGGATTCCAGTCAACTTCCCGTCGAATCCACTATTCGACCCATCCCAGAGATTGAATTTATAATCCAGAAACTCGTGAGATGCGTGTGCAGAAGTGATAATATTCCCATTGATCTTTTGTTCGTCAGCGTCGGAATAATAATAATAATAATAATAGAAACGCACTATGATATTGATTTGTTGGATTGCAAGTGGACTGTCGAGATCAAGTTCGATCCTGCCCGTGAAAAGTTCGCGTCCCCAGATTTGTGGCACCTTCGGCTGGCCTTGCAGAGGCCTAGGATCCCCAGGGACAGCCTCAGGAGAGTAGAGAAGCAATCTCGCCCATGGCTTGGTCGATCTGTACGTGTATTGAAACCGATTCGACCGCATGACTGCTTCTGCATCGTCGTGAAAACTGCTGGATTCTACTGGAGGGGGGGCCAATGTGATGGGATGGATCGCAGAATATCGAGGCGGAAAGGGCGGGGACACTAGTCGTGACTCTTTATTGTCACTTCCGACTTCCAAAACGTTTTGTGAGGGCAAATCAGAATCCCAGTCATCTTCTGCAATGGGGCTATAGTGAGGAAGTAAAGTATTGACGGTATCAGTGGTGGAACTAGACGCAGCGCTGAATGGAACTCTGAAACGGCTTCGACCGCTTGGAGAAGGGGCACCAGTTGCATATGGCGGTGCTTCGTCCAGCATGTTGAATCTCAAAGGGGGGAAATTATGGCTATATGCTGTGCCTCTTTATTGTTTCAATTGGCAAGGAAGTCAATGTCACGGTCGTCGTTTCCGTTACCCACCAACAAAGGAAGTGGTGGCGAAGTCCAGGTGAAACATTCTTGTTTTTGAGTCCCCTGATCATCTTACTCATCTTGCCGTTGAATTGAAGTGGGGAGCGAGCGGTGAAAAAAAAGAATTGAATGTGCGGACATACATGGTACTACATGGATCAATTTATTCCTCTGACCGCAGACGGCCTTCTGCATTTGTAACCTTGACCCCCAACGCCTTAGCCCTTCAAGACCGTAAGACATACGAGATCGATATACATCAGGCCAAAATCTCACCTGTCGAGAATAACAGTGCGGTTTCTGCTGCTGACATTGTGTGCGATCTCAGCAGCGAAGGTCTTATTGTGCATGAGGAGAATATCGATTTCACGGGGGTTTTTCACGAGGAATTTCTTGAGTCCATTAGGGAGAAGGTGTCTTGTCTGGAATAAAATAAATATATATTGGTGTCTGAAGGGAGACCCAGTGTACGCCAACCTTTTTGTTGCTTCCGTAACCAATCTGTTGTAAAACACTGTAAGTGTCTTGTCAAAATAAAAAATGGGGTGGGTAATACTTTGGGCATAGCAGTTTGGCCCTTGAAGCGGCGCCTGACCCTGTTATCGATACCCTTGGGTTTCCTCCACGACTCCTTCACGCTATGATAGCGGTCGGACTGGTGGCGCCTATAAAAAGTCAGAATGGACAGCCATTCTTTTCGTAAACGGGTACAAACTTGAATTTCGTTGTGCGCTTCTTGACTATTTTAACGGCCATGGCGAACTAAAGAAAAGCGGAGAGTCAGACGACCATTATGGAATCTAGCAGAGGAGGTTGGCATCCAGCCAAGAAAACCCAATCCAACAATTCATTTTTGTGGTATAGATTCAACAATGGTCGTAGATGCCTTGGACACCGACATTGCTGCAGAAAATGGACGTACTCACCTTTCGTCGAGCTTGGAGGATGGCGTTGACAACCACCAAAGGTACCAGATCGAAATTACATAAGCTTACATAAGAAACTATACACGGCTACTGCCGGTATCATAATACTTTTGTTCAAGTTATTATCGGCAATAGGTTATATTGTCAAAGAAAAGCTACGTGTCACTCTGGACATTCGCAACGTAACCGCAGTGCTGCAGTAGGAACCAAGAACTTGCATTCGGACAGCGAAACCACAGCAAAGACCGAAGCTTTACACCGAAAACGTTTGAATGCGTTTTAACTTTTCAAGCATGGAGTAGTTCCATGTTTCATTCAGGATCTGGGCCATTTCCAATCTCCTGGTGACTGGTGAGTGCTGCCAGTGGGCTCAAAATTTTTCTTCCTTTTTGATGGAACTCTTGTTTATTTAGGACAAGCACTCGCAAGACGCCATAGTACGATGTTAAGATATTATTTGTCACAGAAGCTCCGTGAATATTGAATGCACTTGCATTGGGATCTGAATTGATCATGAGTCTCGACGGGCACTTGGATCAAAACATGCCTTCGGTCCTGCACTAAAACTGAACCGAGTTCTGAATTTCAATATGTCTGTCGTCTATGTGACCAGTTCATTGCGTCATTTTGTCGTTCCTTTCATATGCATTAGTGTGGCACTACAACTTTTGTGGTTGATCTGCTTTTCGTAAGTTCCTATTTATTTCTCGACTCTATTTCAATTATCAATCATTATAGTTGTATTCGGTTGGCAAGATGCCTGTGGCTCGCGAGGGTGAGTGGACAGCGGTAGTGTTAGCATCTGCACCTCATGCTATCATGGGGCCTCTAAGCAAAGTCTGCATACTTCATTGCTAGAACAGAGGCTAGACCCCTTGCGATGTCGCCACCACAAGGCACCCATCCGTTCACCATCGCGAACAGGTGCTTTTAATATTCGTTCTTAAATGCCAAGGAATTGTTTTGCTGGGCATACAAAACCTGTGTTTCTACACCACGCCTCGACCCAATCTCGCTCAGGTGGGCACAGGGCACGTACTGGATACACCTTTATATATGGCCTCTGCTCCCTTTCCCTCAACCAACTATGTTGACCCGCGCAATACTCTTTCTTGGTTTATTGGCCTCTTTCGCCATTGCTCAAGTTTCAACAGCTGATCAACAGACTTTCCTTCAAGCTCACAACACTGTCCGGTCTCAGCATGGTGCCGCACCTCTAGTATGGAGTTCAGTCTTGGCTTCATATGCTCAGCGATGGGCTGCTGGTTGCGGGACGACCCATTCTGGGGGACCGTATGGAGGTTAGTTTACCTTTGATTTTACTCCGTGTGACTGTGGATTTCACATACTGTCAGAAAATATGGCTTTTGGTTATACCATTACTTCTGCCGTGCAGGCTTGGGCCGCCGAGGCTTGTGAGTGAATTATTTATGAGCAAAAGGCATAGTTAATTCCATGGTTCCTTTCCCCAGCGGTCTATGATCCAAACACACCCATTTACTCTCACTTTACCCAGGTTGTGTGGAAGTCTACGAGTCAACTTGGTTGTGGAGTTCAGCTCTGCGGGGTAATCGTCCGATCGACTTGATTGCAATTAAAAAATTCTAATTCCTAATGCAGTCGTCCAGACATATTGTTTGCGAGTACAACCCTCCAGGTAATGTACAGGGAGAATTCGGGTAAGCCCAAACATATTTACGTGAAGGATTTTCATGCAGAACCTTTAATAGTACGAACGTAGAGCCTTGAGGCCCACAATAACAACATTTGCGGGTCTTCTCCGCTTTCAAAGTTGTGCCTCGGTTTATCAGCCTCACAAGGAATCCCTTATGTTTTTGTAGCTTTGTATAAAAGGTTTGGTAATACTATGCAGTTAGCGATGTCAGGCACAGACTCACGACAACGAAGTGCTAAATCATTTACCCCCTTATTTTCTCTAATATAGATTTATCTTATGATCGTGAATAGTAAGACAGACAAAGACTAGACGATGTAAAGGGCCTCCTCACAGCAAGCCATTCATTGGAATCCAATCTCTCTCAGCGCCATCATCAGACTGTCTTCCACCGTTTCTCAATACTGAGAAGTTCCTTATTGCCTGAAAACCAACCTCCTCCATGTTCTTCAGCAGAAACTCCACTGGTGTGGCGTATGACAAGTCAGTCGAATCACTGGTCGCCAGGTCCCATGCGGTCCTTTGTGTCCACGACAAGTAACCCTGAGTCACCTTTAGCCGAAAAGATTTGAACATTTTGTTTTAAGGCAGGATTACCCATTCCCTTGTTATGAGTGGTTCGCTGTAGCGTCGGGTCACTGACAGGACTTCATTTGCTCTGCCAACTGTTAAGCCGGTCTCTTCATCACAAGCAACATTTTCAACTCCATAATTGGGATGACACTTCGGATTGGCAACTAGGATAGGCGAATTCATGCGCATTTCTGGTATCAGGTTCATTAACTTGCTAAAGCAAAGTCGGGGGCGTTGTTGACCTTGGTGCCCAATTCGATTTTGTTTCCAGAAATTCTTTGATCTTCGATGCGTCAAATATGCACCAGTCGATCATGAAGCCATGGGGTTCCTTGCCGACACTGAGAGGCGGTGAGAGGTGAGCGTGACCCACAATACGAGAGTCAGGATCAGCCCACGACTTTAGGCAGCACTCTAGGTTGTTGTGCCTCAGTTGCCTCATTGCCCTTTCCACTTTAATTCTTGCTCCAGTGATACCAGCTCAGTCGTTGCCACGTCAATGTTAAATTTCTAGTCATTTGACTTTGTATCCTTTGCATAGTTGTATTTCCCCGTCGACGGACTTGGATACGAATCGTTTGTCGGGTGGATAAATCGCCTCGGGAAGCACGACATGCCTCGCAAATAGCTTTTCATTGCACCGCTGACTAGGTAGAAACCGAGAGACACTTCGACGGACGGATCAGCATTTGTGGTGATTGACACGCCAATCTTATCAGTCAAGTGGACTTGAGGGTCGATGGTCTTGTAAGCAGATGGGATTGGCTTCATAAGTTGGGGCCGTACATGTGGAATTAGTTCAGCATCTCGGATTTCACATTCTACATCGGTGATGGCGTACTTCTGCAAGACATTCTTGCACGAGACAGCGACCTTGACGCCATCTTCGCTGGAAAGAGATGACGGTGTGATGCCTATCTATAGTACAAGAGGAAGAGCCTCCTCCTCTTCGTACCCAATTCGAACAACGTCAACGGACGTCCATGATACGGACTTGGTGTCCAGCGTGTCAATGACGTCCGGAGCGATTTTGTCCATAATGTAGGCGATGGGATGGTCGCCTATGTTGGAAAGGTGGGAACGCCTCCAGGCCTTTTGGTTCCTCCCAGACAAAGGCGCTAGTACGCGCAACTAGACGAGGACAAGTGGGCAAGCCTGTGTAGTAGAAATTTTGTTCGGTATCCATGGGAGGCAGTGGCATTGACGATTGGTCTCTGTAATTATACCCGAGTCTGGAATGTCGCTGAAGTTTGATCAGCACAAGGTGGACGGCAAGCTTGTAAACAATAAGTTCGAAAGGGCTCTGAATAGGTGTGTCCTTGATGGGTGGTGGAGACCAGGGTTGGGGACAACTTGGTGTCAGAGACGGTATGTGGAGAGAAACGGAAGCAGGAGAGGGCACAGTAGGTGTAATTGCAGCTAGAAAACCGAGTTAGCATGAGAATTGCAAGTCTAGGAATAAAGACTTACCTTATACCCGGCAGAATCACTCCTTCGCCCATAGCTCGCCATCCAGGTGGCCAAACCTCGAGATTTTGCCCGTGTCGAAAACGACTGATGATCCAATATGGTGCACGTGAGTGAGCTCCGGTTTGTCCAATTTGGTTGCTTACCACCAGGTAAGCCGTGAGACAAACATATAGATTTGACACTTTATCACCTTTATTATTATTATTTCATAAATAACCATCAAGGTGAGATTTGCATGGGAAGCAGGAGCAGATGGGTGTGGGAAAGCAGGAGCTCTGAGATCATGATTGCGGATCGAGCCCCGGGCCGCTGTTCAGCTTTAAACCACAGAGTATCACGAACGGGTCACAGTCTGTATTCTCGACGGAAAGATCTCTTCATGTAATACAGACGAACTCTTCCTGGAAAAGTAAATCATCAATACTTGGCAAGGGTGGCTCCTGTTGAAATTATTGTTCTAAAACTCTATTGAAACTCTACTGGGAACAACTCCTTGAGCCAAATCCACCTACTTCTTCGTCTTGACCTCTCCAAACTTCATGAAAGGCTCACGGATTCTGTCTCTATTATCATTGTCTCCGAGCTATCTCGAAAAGTGCCATCTCAAAGTCGCATCGGAGTGTCGTCTTCCGGTGTACACGAGGAAGTATATCCATCGGTAGGTCGAGATGCAAAGGCTTTGGCAAGTCTCGTTTCTCCGCTTGTGACAGCAGACAGATTTTTGCTAGTAATGAACGCTAGCTCGTCGCTGATCATGAACTTATCCATATGACCACCAAAATCCACTTCAGTTCCTCGAGCGCTTTTTTCAAGTTGATCCTATCTCAGTCTCGCTCTCTTCAGCAGGCCGTGATTATTGCTCAGTGGCTCATTCGAGGTTTCTCAGGACACTCTTATTCCCTCGTCACACCACGACAAGCATGGTTAATAGCACAGCCTCTCCTCAGCGCGACTCTACGAGGACGGGGGAGTCCGCTTTCTGAACTGCGGTTCCAGCCTCACTGTTATGATGCCTCGGCGATCCTGACATCTGATCCAACAGTAGCTGCGCGTGGTGCAATTCCCTCGCGTCTTGTTTTCCGAGGTGTTACACCCACATCTTGCAATTAGCTCACACCCTTGCATTACATATAGGCCCAGGGGGTGGGAAAAACGATGTAAAACGGTGGCCAAGTGGCGGAATTTCCAACACATAATTGAAGATTCACGACCATCCCAAAAATAACAACCTTTCCTCCCTTTATCGTCAATTTTTCCTTCCCACTGGGTTCCATAGTGTTCATATCCCGGAACAGTGCTTGACCTTTCTCTGGGTCAAGCATGTGGAGGCACAAAGCTTCCTGATCGCTCACTTGCACTTGCACCAGATCCTAAATCAAAGGAGCACACCGTCAATGATAATTTCCTGAGAGCAATGGGGTGTGTGGGCACAGGGCACGGTCTGAACACATCTTTATAAATTTGGACGGGACATTACTTTTGAACCTCAACCAACCATGCTGACTAGCGCAGTGCTCCTTCTTGGTTTACTGGTCTCATTCGCCGTCGCTAAACTCTCAAATGCCGATGTGAACACTTTCCTTCAAGATCACAATAATATTCGGTCTCAACATGGCGCTGTAGCTCTAGTGTGGAACTCATCGTTGGAGGATTACGGTCAGCAATGGGCTGATAAATGCAATATGGTTCATTCTCGTGGACCAAACGGAGGTTGGTTTTCTCTGGTAACCTTCGCGCGGATATTTCACACATTGTAATATCAGAAAATCTGTTTTGGGGTACTGCATGGGCCTATGGCATTTCTGATGCCGTGAAAGCTTGGGCCGACGAGGCTTGTGAGTGAATTATCTGTGAATAAATTGCATGGCTAACACCATGATTTTTTTAAAACAGCAGAGTATGATCCAAGCAACCCCATTTATTCTCATTTCACACAGCTTGTGTGGAGGTCCACGACTCAACTTGGTTGTGGAGTCCAGATTTGCGGGGTAACGTTGGCGACTTGACTGCAATTGACAAACTTCTAAAGTTTCAATTTAGGAGGACAGATTCGTTACTTGCGAATACTACCCCCCAGGTAACGTAGAGGGGGAATTCGGGTAAGTCTAAACATAATATTTATCAAGTACGTAAAGTTGTTCATGCAAACTTTGTCCATAGTGAGAACGTCAAGGTCTAAACGCATTCCATTTTACAAGAATTCCGAGTCTTATGTTCTTGTATATACCCATATCTTCTGGTCGACCAAGTACTGGCTATTTGTTCGTTTTTAAAATTAAAACCTATTTATTTCCATGGAGAATGAGCCACACGCTTGTAGTATTTGCCAGTTCTTATCATGATGGCAATTTTTCCTGGGGTATTGGATTAGTTGAGCTATGAGCCACACGATGAGTTCAGACCCATGACTGTTGTAGGACACTATATTCGGCGACCGTGGGTTCCTAAGTGCCGATTCGACTTTTGCTTTCATACCATCACAAAAAGTTTCCATCGATTATCAGCTTATCTCAAAGATCGAACACCGTATACATTGGTCAGAGGACATATATAAAAGATATCAGATTCTTCCAAACCATCCATCTACAAATTTAAACCCCTCCCCCAACTTAGCTCGCCGACGGATGTCGGTCAATATAGCAGGAGGAATAGGTACAATGCGTGCTGGGGTGGTAGGTGGCTGCGTTGGAGCCTGCCTTCGTGCCTGCCGAGAACGGCGGACTCCAACTGACGAACCACTGGCAGTAGCGCCTTGATCAGCTGCGCGCAACTGGACGGGTTTCCTCTTGCACCTGATGTTTGGGAGATCAGACAACCATGAAGGAGCATGAAATTAGAAATTTACCTCTTGGTAGTGCTTTTCGGAGTTTTGTCGTCGTGTCCGACATTCTCATATCCGGGTATCTCGGATTGGAATGCCTGCTGGGACATGTTATTTTTCCTTTCAGCTCCTTCGTGGCCTTCGTCGACCTTGTAAGGAGCTTGCCGCTTTCGCGGTCTACTAACTCGCTTCGGCCCTGCTTCTGTGGCAGCTAAAGGATTATTTGCACCTTGCGTTCTGAAAAACCACGAAGACTACTTACCTTTGGATTTGCCTTTCCGCAATCGATTGCACTCTCCATCCACATTCCACAACACAAAGGAGCTGTTACCCTGTGGATTACAGTTTCCTTCACCACCCATATGGAAAGTTGGGTTGGTCAGGGTTTGGACACCTCCGTTATTCGCGTACGCTTGTGGAGGTGGGTGCCATGTGAGAGGTGGGGATGTGACCGAGAACGGGATCTGACTTGGATTGGCAGAGGGAAACCAACCTGTCTCCTCTGAAGGGAATTGCTGTGATGGGATAGGATGCGAGGTTCGATACTCATGAACTTGTGGAAATATGAACGTGCTCGTGCTGGGCAGAGGTTGGGTTGGCGTTATGAGCGACAGCGTGGTCGAGTTTGGATTGGCAAAGGGAAACCAGCCT
>Ga0307517_10005832_pt1 | contig 18424 bp, 23 predicted proteins | sample 23_EM_MG_FD_194515 | JGI IMG/M metagenome (GOLD analysis project Ga0307517, IMG submission 194515) | Populus trichocarpa ectomycorrhiza microbial communities from riparian zone in the Pacific Northwest, United States - 23_EM | ecosystem: Host-associated > Plants > Roots > Unclassified | place... | reverse complement strand
CAAGCTGGACTCTCTTCATTTCTCGTGGCCCGTCAAGCACATTCCTCCTTCGCGGATCTTCGTATCACTGGAAGAAGCGACCATCAGTCCTGCGTCTGGTTGACTCCTTTCCTTCATCTCAATGCCTTGAGTTTTCGTCCCCAGTTTGAAGAATACCACGCCTAAGACATCGCCGTTCCTCCTCCCAAACGGCCAGCAACGCCCGCGTCGGGTCCTGCGACAAGTTCCAACGGGACAGGCCGCGGCGCTACGAAATGCGATGAAGCCTTGAGTACCACGCTGGACTTGTGAGTTTTTCTTCGCGTCCACTTCTTTTGAACTTATCCCTCGGGGAATAGGCCGGTCCGATCTCCACGGTCACCTCCGTTTCCATTATCGATGTTGAGGACAGGCTCGAACCCGACGAAGTGAGCTCCGATTCCTCAAGATTTCCGTTTATTCTCGATGGAACAGCCCACCATCTTCCACGTCCAGACCACTTTGGTCCCTTCCCTCCTCGCTGTGTTCGTCGCCATATTGGGCAAGCGGCGGTCCGACGTTCAACTGTTGCGCTCAAGCCGAGACAGGTGGATCTGTTATCAACCAATTCCTCGACGGCGCAAGATGAACGGAACGGTCACTCGGCATTTCTATCTCTTCACGTTTGCCCCTCATGCTTCAAGCCGCTCTCCTCGGTTACTCTCTTCCAGAGTTTAATGAAGTTATCGCCGGCGTATCCAGGGTTCCGCTACATTCGGTTCCCTCTTTTGCCTCTCTCCCGCTGCCACTCTATCCCACGATCAACCCCTCTCCTTATCCTTCACTTCTTGACCCGTGTCGACAGCGGGTACAGGAGGTATCCTGGGTGGTCTGATGGGTGGCTGGGGCGCCGGAGACTGGGTCCCAGCAGTCCCTATGGTCTAGACAGGTGACGAGGTTGATGGGAACGGCTCCGGCGATCACATAGAGTTGACCATATTCAGAATGTCTCTCCTGGATGTTCGAGATGTCCATGAACATGAAAATCATTCTGGCCATTGCGAGGCTCGCCCCAAGATTGTCTCGTACGTCGCATCCCAGCCGTTTTGGTCGAGAGCCCTACAACACCATATTGGGGTGGTTCGATAGTTCGCTTGGAAGCCCCGTGGTGATCCCAGAAGTCGGGGATATAGATCCGGTGTCAAAGCTCTCCCCCAACTTTGTCGCCCGGCGCAGATGTACCTGTGTCAAGTCTGACATGTATCCCGATTACGGTATCCGAGCCCTACAGCGACAGCTCTGACATGGAACCCATTTTCGATGTCACCGACCGTGTCTTTTGTAATTCCGAACCCATGCTATACCCAGCAATGCACTGCCATGCAGACATCCCGGAGACTCTGGTCAAGCAGTTCATCTCTGTCGGTGTCTTCCCATCGTATTCCCCCACCTGTCCCATTCGGACCGTGCTGGCCATGACTAGTTGGAACTGTAGCGTCCAAGTGTTGCCATTATCGCCGACCTGTGCCACACCCGCTCTCACCGTTCTCCACCAGTCTGCGATATACATCTGCGCCAGTCGTGTGTCACCCTCAATCCCCTCCACTCGGCATGGCGCTCATCGCGAACGCGACCACCGCCCGCTCCAAGGTTTTGCAGGTCCATGGGGGGTACGTCACCGCGGATTCCCGCAAAGGTACGAGCGAACGTCGCGTCCGTCGACATTACAGCTGACGTTAACGTGGAACCCTGGGCACTATAGGCGGATGTTTTGATGATTGGCACTCTTCATCGCGTACACATCATTCCCATGTTCCTGTCCTCCCCTTCCGTGTTGGCTTCGGTCATGATCGCGGGCAGCCCGAAGACGTTGCTCGGGACCGTGTCATTTACTCTAGTGATCGTGTATACCCTACGTCCTCAGTATGCCGAGTCTCATTCGCAATCCATCTGGTATCCGGGGTTCAGGTTGGAACGTGGTCTGCGTCTTCCGTATGGAGGATTTCGATCCCTTTTCGTATAATTTGTGCGAGGTCATGATGACAAGAACACCCAGAGCCGAAGCGGCGACAAGTTAAACCTCAAACCACAGGTGTAATCGCCCAGAGCACTCAGCCATAAAACACTGATACATTTCATACGTGTAAAGGACTGGTACAGAGGACCGACACGAGAACTCGAGCAGAAAGAACCGGCAGATAACGTGTTCGCACCCGCACCAAGCGCTGGTACGGAATAGAGTCAAGGCCACGAGGCCAATCATCCACAGGCGACGGGAAGCTGGGAAATTTCGTCTTAGAGACCCGCTGCCAGAAACTGGCCACGGGATAGAGAAAGAAGAGCAGTCCCAAGAGAATGGGAACGTCTTCACAGTCTCTGAAGAATCGAATGACGCGCCGTCTGACGGCGGAGTCGTCGGACAGGCTCGCCGACGGGGTGGTGGGCCACCGGCCACTCCTCCCGAGAACAGATAGAAAACAGTCAGACAACAGTCAGACGCCGAACTCAAATATGGACCAAACGAGAGCCCACCTACGAGCCTGATAGCGTCCTCAGTATCCTTGAGACATTCGACCGTGATTGGGGACAATGAATGCAGAAGCCTAGGCTCGAATCTCTTCATTCTCTAAGGATTGATTGGCTGACGAGAACGAAAAGCGAGACGAGGGAGGGTCAGAGCTAGATAGCGGAAGGCAAGATCAATCAGACGTCAGTTACGATACATCAATCAATTCCACACTCGCTTTCTATCTTTGCGAGGGTCAAGCACCTGTTAGGTTCGAAGGAGACATTGACCTCAAATTCCCCATCTCCACAATCCAATCGATTGAATTGAGAGTACCGCTTGGCGCGACTGAATCTTCATACGCAAACGCAACGCGAAGTTGCGAGTCAGAGCACGATCTCAGTCTGAGAGATCTCGAGAGGAATTGGATATCACCCATCCGGAGGATCAGGCAAGGCCCATAGGCAGCTTCTCGTCATCTCACCACCTCCTCACGGCCATTCCACAATACTCCGGACTGAACTGGCTAGGTCCGTAAACCACCAGCCAGTACCTCCTCCAAACGCTCGGTGGGCGTCTTAGTAGAAATAGTGATCGCATCTTGGACACACTCTGGATATGTCAGGCTGAAGGTGGGGGGGGAGGGTCATTGTCCCCCCATAAGCGGCTCAGGATTAAGTATCAGTGGCAATCAGACACCGTCAGAGGGTGGTCGATCTTGACGCATTCGTGAATGGTAGCGTCCGGAGAGGGGGGGAAGGCTTCCTTTTTCAGACACGTTCTGCAACCAGGATACATTCAACAAAGTAAGATTTATACAACGTATGACGAGAAATAGAGAAACACCGCGGAGATAAATTATTGAAGCACAGGCTGCACATGGGCGGTGGGGTGCAGTTGTCGCAAGTGGGCAAGCCGAAACTCTTGTAACGTCGGAGGGGAAGAGGGCTGATCCCGATTGTCGTAATGCAGCGTGAATGTTAACCTCTACATCCATATCGGCGTGCTGTGGAGACCGTCGGTAGCGTGTACTCCTGGAAAACGCGGTCAACAAATCCCAGCATCCACCCGATCCCGACCTGTCGAGGTGGATTTGAGGTAAATGTGTCGCGCTATTTGCACAGGCAAAACATCGTAATTCCTGCACCAGTCCCGATGTTGAGAAGATGGAGGGTGATGGTAGGTCAGTTCCGAAACCCACAGATTGTAACGTTGGGAACAAATGTCATTCGGAGGAAGGGAAGAAACGGTCTCCAAGGGTGAACGGCAATGGGCCATGGGGATGGAAAGGAACAAAGAGCTCACCTCGAATAAGTACCCTCTGAGGCTCTTCCGCGGTAATAGCCTCAAACCCAGTCGCCCCCGAGTCCATGCTTTGTGAAACGCCGTTGGCGTGTGAAAGGTGGGCGATTGGTCCATCGAGGCTCCGCTACCACACGTCTTCTCCAAACCGGCATGCGGTTGAAACGACAACATCAGCTCCAGACTTGCCCCCGTGGTTGGATCAGTCGGCTCTTGCGAAAGCGGGGCTGGCGGTCAACCAGTCGTTGGTATGCACGCCTTGATGTAACCCGCCACCCATAACCCCTACACTGGACGAAAGTCGTCGAGAAAACGGAGGGCAGGATATGGAGACAACGAAGGGAGCTACGAGAAAGATCGTTAGTTTATAGTTTCCACGTGCGGGTGGGAGGGCACGAAGAGAAGGGGATGGTACAGCAGAGACGCTCATGAACAAGACGCGTTCTCTTTCTCGCTCATCACCACTGAACCTTACCAAAGCCAGTCATCAAATAATCACGTCTTCCGGGCACACGCAGTGGTTCGCTCTTGTGGTAAAGAAAAGCATGCGTCTGGAGGATTTCATCCACAGTGGCGGGGAAGGAGGTCAGAGACGGAAGGTGAGAATCTCAAACGTCAAATCCAATCTGAGCAAACAGGGCCGCTATAAATCTAAAACGCGGCTGTTTAAAGTCACCGCTTCATTGTCTCAAAATCACTGCTATACTCACACTCAATCATCTCTCCGCTCCCCACACTCGCTCATGGCCAAAGCCTCGAATTCGAAGAGTCCAACCACCCTACCAACCTCACCCAGCGCCATTCCATACGAGGTCCATAGCGGGGGCCAAATTTGACCCAGATGACGCCGGGTCCCAGAAGAGTGAACGTGTTGGATGGTCTTGATCGCGTTGGGTGAGGTATCGACGGAGAACGTGGCGACGAAGGCGACTCAGAAAATGCGTGGTCGGAAGAACTCGCCCTCTCAGGTGGAACGCGTCTGGGGGTCGTGCGATGACGTCTGAGGCGATACCGGTTTGAACGCCGACGTTGAATCCTGAGGACGTCGATAGTTGGTGAAGGAACGAATTGATGAAGAGTGTAACAGGTCGTTTTGGAAGAGAAAAGGAATCTAAAAGTGAGATTGATCAGCGCGAGCGCTCGTCTGCTGTCGTGTATCGAATCAATCGACCTGAGTACAGACAGGCGACGAGGAAACGGACCTAGCTGCGAAATCTCCAGAGTCTTACGAGACAGGTTCCAGGATCCGCTCGGCGTTTGCCTAGATGGCCCTCTCCGGTCTCTGTAACAATTGTCAACGCAGCGGATCCCGCCCCCAATCCATTTGGTGCTTTCCAAGCCATCCGGAGTAAGACGCATCTTCTGTACACAGTGACGACGGTAGGGGTCGCCAAGGCCGTGTCCGAATCCCTCGAGAGGCCCATCTAAACCCGCATCGCTGCCCTCGATCCCAGCCGACAATTCTCCCGTGGTCCCCGGAATCGGGTGTTGGCCTCGGGTTTGCTACAGACGGTGCTTTGGTGTTTGCGAGGTGCGCCGTGTCAGCTCTCCCCTCCTTCGCTCCCACCCGTCCAGTGCAGTTTCCTCGTCAGCCATCACGGATACGACAGCTGGCCGCTTAAAGTCTTCCGGGCTTGTTAGTTCTATCACTACTCTGAGGCGAGGGCGAGTACTCTCAGTAAGAAAACTAGATGGTATGTCTTTCTATGCCGTCCGTAAATCGAGGGCAGTGCTGATGTAGATGAGGATACACGCTTTGACCGTCGCAACTCATACTCACGGCATTAGATTGCGAACACAAGGGATGCTTCATCCGGTCCGCGCGGCTCATGCAACGCGTACAACATGGATTTAACGAGGGGAAATCCACCTTGTATCTCCCTCCGCTGTGATATCCTCTCCGAGCCATGTTCATCTTGCTCATCTGGTCCTTCGTCCATCCCAATCCGCCCCGCCTCTATACTCTGCAGCTCGTGGGGCCAAGGCAGACAAATGCATCGTGCGACTTGTTAAGTGATGTCCACCCCACGGGATCGCGGTTTTCCGCGGCAGGGCGTAGGAGTCGGAAGAGGTTGCAATTGTAGTTAAATACCATCTGTCGAACCCAGGGCGGTGTTGGTTTGAACAAATGCACACGCGTTATGTGGTGACCGCAGGCGAGCCCCGTGAAGAGACTCCACGACGAACTATATGAGATGGTGTGAACCAGTGAACGGAGGCTTTGCGATCGAGCCGGACTTTCTGAGAGTCCGCTGGAGAAGTTGATGATCCTGTTCTCGTTCAACCCATCATGGAGTGAAGATCCTCAAGTCCGTCCTTTGCTTCAGCTGGACTGCAGTGACCGGAAATCTCCCCAGTGTATTCATGGAACCATCCACGTTCCCGTTCGCCTATTGGGATCGACACCGTGCTCACTCTTACACCCTCCGGTCAAGTCATTTCTCGTGGCCCGTCAAGCCCATCGTTCCCCCACAAATCTTCGTACTACATGGAGGAGGCAACCATCACCCGAATATCGTGCGTCTGGTTAATCCTCTTCCTTTATCTCTTGACGTTTCGGATTTTTGTTGTCATCCCCTGGTGACCATGTTGTTAGTTTTTAGTTTGAAGGACGCCATGTCTGGGATATAGTCAACACTCCTCCCGAATTGCCCACGCAGGGTGCTACAACGGGTCCGGTCGTGGATTTATGAAGCTTTGAACACCGTGTTGATGTTGTGAGTCCTTTTTCGCATCCACTCCTGCCGTGGCGTGTTGAACTTGCGGAATAGGCCGGTCTGTTCTTCACGGCCATGCCGGTTTCCATTGTTGATGTTGAGGGAAAGCTCGAACTTGATGAAGTGAGCTACGAACCCCCCAAGATCTCCTCCAGTCCCCCGCTCGGGAGCACCCTAACTGGTGGCGGTGCTGTTAGCTCTCAATCGAATAGCCCATCATCTCCCATTTCCGAGCCACCCCGGACACTTCCCTCGCCGTATTCGTCATCATGTTGGCAAGCAGTGGCTCGACGTTCAACCGTCGTGTCCAAGTCGAGACACGTGGATCTGTTATCAATCCGTCGACAGCGCAGGACGAACGGAATGGTTACCCGGCACTCCCACCTCGTCACGTTTTCCCCTCACACTTCAAGCCGCTCTTCTCAATTACTCTCTTTCCGACTCCAACAAAGTTGCCACTAGCGTGTCATAGGTTTCACCGCATTCGGTCCCCATTTTGCCTCTCTCCTACTGCCACTCTATCCCGCAATTGACCTGTCTCCTTCGTCCTCCACTTCCCGATTCGTGTCGGCAGCGAGTACAAGATGTACGCCGAGTGATCTAAGAAGCGGTTAGGGTGTACAAGACCAGATCTTGGGAGTCTCTATGGTCTGGGCAGGTGGCGAGGTCGATGGGAACAGCTCCAGCGACCACGTCGAGTTGACCATATCTGACCAGTCGTTCCCGCTCCACAACAAGAACACCAGTCGGGACAACATTCGAATGTCCCCTGTATGTTCGAGACGTCCGTGGAAGTCATTCTGACCATTACGAGGCTCACCCCCGGGATCGTCTCATATGCCACATCCACGCCAGTTCGGTAGGAAGGCTCTACGACACCGTACTTGTGTGATTTGATAGTTCGTCCGGAAGCCCTATGGTGATTCTAAAATCCGGAGATGTGCCAGAGCTCTCCCCCGCTTCGTCACCCAACGCAGATTATCAATTTAAAGTCTGACAAGTATCCGATCATATCTGAGCCCTACAACTCGGACATGGAATCCATTCTCGATATCAACAACCGCGTCTTTTGTAATTCCATACCCATGCTATCCCCGACAATGCGCTACCCTGCGGACATCCCGAAGGTTCTGCCCAAGCACTTTCTGATCGCTAGTATCCTCCCGGCGTATTCTCCCACCCGTCCGCATTCAGACCGCACTGGCCACGACTAGCTACGGAACTATATCGTCCAAGTGTTCTCATTGCCATCAGCCTTTTATCCATCCACATGTCACACCCGCTCCTGCCGCCCTCCGCCGGTCCATGATGTGCATCTGCACCAGTCGTGTGTCGTGTTTGATCTCCCCCACTCGACATGGCTTTCATTGTAAGCGCAACCACCACCCGCTCCAGGGTATTGCAAGTCCGTGGGGGGTTTGTCATTACGAATTCCCTCGAAGGTATGAGCGAATATCACATCCGTCGCCCTCCAAGCCGACATTGACGTGAAACCCTGGGCATTATAGGCGGATGTGTTGGTGATTGGCGCTCTTCTGCCAGCTGTACTCTCGACATATTGAACATCTCAAACACCGTCGCCCCATCTTGGTGTGATCCTCCACTACCGCATACACATCATTGGTAATAGACCCTCCCCTCCCTCCATGTTGGCTTCAGCCATGGTCGCAGGTAGCCTGAAGATGCTGCTCGGGACCGTGGCATTTACTTATATAGCCTCTGTATATCTCAGTGTGCCGGGTCTCGTTCGCAATCCACTCGTCATTCTCATCTGTCCGGGGTTCAGCTTGGAAGGTGGTCCGCATCTTTCGTACGGATGATTTGGACGCTTTTTCGTGTAATTTGTGTGAGGTCATGTCGGTAAGAACACCCAGAGCCGAAGCGGCAACAGGTTAGACTACAAATCGCAGGGACACCAGTGTAGGTAATCGCCCTGAGCACCCAGCCGTAAAACGTTGGTATATTTCATACATCTAAAGGACTGGTATGTAGGACCGACACGAGAACTCAGAACTTGAGCGGAAAGAACCGGCAGATATCCCACCGGATAACGTGCTTGCACCCGCGCCGAGCGCCAAGCGCCGGCACGAAATAGAGCCAAAGCCACGAGGCCAATCATCTACTATCGCACCACCATCTATCGCAGTACCATCACCTACGCTGATCCAACACCGACATGGACGATATACGAGCTTCATTCTCCAAAATGAAAAAGAAATTCAAGCACCGACTCGTAGGGAGAAGACGCAAACCGGACGGAATGGGGGCTAGTTCCGGTGGGGAGGGGACTGACTCAACGAGTTCGCTTCCGCAACCAGGGCCTCGAGTCGTAACGAGGGAAAGTTACGACCGAGAAGGACATAGGGCCGACGCAGCTAGAGAGCGTGTTCTTTCGACGGATCGGCCTCCCCTGCCAGATGGGCCAGGATCTGTGCCGGCGCGCGGAAGTGGACACAGCGGAAAACTTGAGGAAGTCTTTCCCTCTCTATCCACTCCTTCGATCTCACGCGGTGGGAAGCCCGACAGTACGTGAACATGGTCACTTTGGTCGCTGCCTCTCATCATCCCTTCTGACAATGTAGACGCCCCCACCCCTCCTGACTATGGGCCAGAAGTTGTTCGTCCCGACCAGACCGTCGAACCGAGCGCCGCCGCGGATGAGAAGAACTCGAGCTGCAAATCTACTGCGTCGGCCACGGCCGAATTGCTCCGTGGGGTGAGAGACCTCGCAGGTGCCCCTGGCCCGCTCAAATCCGTCGTGGGATATATTTGCTTTATTCTCGACAATTGTGAAGTATGGTCTCCTTCCCGCACATCTGATTCGTAATGCTTACGGTCGTTCCAGCGAACGGAGGTGAATGAACATGCTATGGAATTGTTGGCACTCAAGGTCAAAACGGTTTCTGAACTGCTCTCTGGACCCATCTTTCCGGGTGACATCAATGAGGAGGAGAGGACAAAGAAGCTGGAACGGTGAGCCCACAATCTCCAAGATCGAGAGCCGGGTCTGACGCACGTCGGGGATTTCCAGGAAATTGGAAGAGATTGGCCAAGCTATGGGCTTGGTCGCAACCCGGGAGGATCTAGCGCGTTTCCTCAGAATCCCCGAGAACGCATGGAAGGTTAACAGTCTGGTGGAGGATATTCGCGACGCCTTAATGGACTACCAGGTTTGTTCTTCCAAAAGTCTTGCTCTCGTCGGGGCTAACATATGATCAGACTTCGTTGAGACGAGACATATACAACGAGGGCTGTCAGCCGATCGTGAGTCTTTCTCCCTTCTGGTCCCACGGTTTGTAGTAACTTGTAGATAGGAAGATGCGGATCGCCGTCTTCTGGAAAACCTGCGTCACACCGGTGGGGCCGGGTACAGTTCCGGGGACGGGCGGGGGTGTCTGAGGGGAACTAGGGCGGATGTCCTCCTGCAACTCGAACGTTGGCTGAAGGACGAACAGGACCACCGCGTGTTCTGGCTCAATGGCCTTGCGGGGACCGGGAAGTCGACCATCGCCCAGACGTTTGCCGAGATCAGCTTTGCAGACGGAAAGCTTGGGGCGAGCTTCTTTTGCTCGCGAGATTTCGAGGATAGAAGCAATCTCAAAGCAATCTTTCCAACCCTTGCCTTTCAGCTTGCCTATCGGTACCTCCCGTTTCGGGAGCAGCTGCTCCGAGTCTTGAGGGCCAACCCTAGTGTTGCACAGGAGTCTCTGTGTTCTCAGATAGAGAAGATCATTGTTGGCCCATTAAAAGCCAGCCGCATTCGACCACTTATCATCATTGATGCCCTCGACGAATGCAAGGACGAAGAACCTGCTTCTGCTCTTCTCTCCATGCTCTCCCGTTATGTGGATGAGATCCCCGATATCAAGTTCTTTATCACTGGCCGTCCGGAACATCGGATCCGGTCCGGGTTTCGTCTAAAGTCACTCCAACCCATTACAGAAGTGCTAAGGCTGCATGATGTCAAACGTTCCTTGGTGGATAGCGACATCAAACTGTTCTTCAGGACTCAGTTCGCCGAAATTGTCAAAACCCGGAGTGATTGCAACTTCACAGAAGATTGGCCAAACCCATCAGACATCAAAATTCTCTGCGAAAAGGCAGCAGGGTTCTTCATCTATGCTTCGACGGTTGTAAAATTAGTTGCATTCAAAAACCGCACACCCACTGAACAGCTGGACCGGATCCTCTCTCTCCCACAGGATACCACTTATGAAGGAAGGTCTGGGATTGACCTCCTGTACACCCAGGTCCTGGAGCAAGCAGTTGATGACATGGATATACATGCTGAGGAGATCTACTCTCATTTCAGGACCACAGTTGGGGCAGTGTTGCTTGTGATTAACTCTCTTTCAATGACAGCACTTTCAGACCTACTAAGAGTGTCCAACATCTCCACCACCCTCCGCTCCCTCCATTCTCTCCTCCTTGTCCCTGAGAATACAGAAGATCCCATCCGACCCTTCCACAAGTCATTCCCTGACTTCCTCACAGATCCAGTCCGGTGCAAGGATGAACGGTTCTTTGTGGAGCCTGCAGTTCATCATGCAGAGGTTCTGCTTTCATGCCTCAACCTGATGGGAGAAAGGCTGAAGAGGAACATTTGCAACCTAGATGACTATGCTATTCTCAGTGAGGTCACAGACCTCCCTACTCATAAGAAGGACCACATTGGGGAAGCTTTGGAATATGCATGTAGATTCTGGACAAAACACCTCCTGATGGTCCCTAGCAGTAGTTCTCATGTTGGGGAAGTGCAGAAAGCAATTGAGGAGTTCTTCACAAGACATTTGCTGTGTTGGATTGAGGTTCTTGCTCTCACAGAGAATCTTGGTGTTGGGGTTTATGCCATGAATGATGTTGAGCAGTGGTATGCTTTGGTAAGTACTGTGTAGACTGTTTGCTGAGGCTTGCACTCATTTTCCCTGTTCAGGCAGGTGCTTCATGTATGTGGACAAATGACAGCCAGCGATTGCTTCTGGAACATTTTGATATAATCCACAACTCTCCTTCCCAATTATACCATTCTGCCCTCCCATTTTGCCCTTCCTCATCTTGGCTCCATGAGAGCTATGGTACAGAGCTCTCACAGGAGGCTAAGGTGGTCAAGGGCCTCTCAGTAGAATGGGGGATGTGTTCCCGCACAGCTCTTCTGAATTGTTTGTCATGGTCCCTCTCATACTGGAACAACACTATTGCAGTTGCATCTGATGATGGGGACATCTTCATTCTTGATGCAACCACAGGGAGCCAGACAGCTGTCCTCCCTGGGCACCCAGGTAGAGTGGGGTCTGTCACCTTCTCATCAGATGGGACATCACTTGTATCTGGAAGTATAGATAAGACTGTCAAGCTCTGGGATGTGCAGACTGGTGGTGTTGTCAGGACATTTCATGGCCACACTAAGGAGGTTAACTCTGTTTCAATCTCAGCAGACCACACTACAATTGCATCAGGATCTGATGACAACACACTTCGTTTGTGGGACATTCAGATGGGGGAGTGTCATCAAATCATAGAGCACCAGGATTGGGTGAATTGTGTTAGGTTCTCCCCTACAAACCCTCAGTGCCTCATGTCTGTGTCTGGTGGAACTGTTCAGCAGTGGGACATTGATGGTCACAGGGTTGGACCCACATATAATGGCTACCATGTTGCTTTCTCCTCAGATGGCACCCAGTTTATTCCATGTGGAAGTGGAGATGTCACAGTCTACAACATCAACTCTGGGCTTGTTATGGCAAAAATTCACATTGATAATGGCCCTGAGTTTTGTTGTTTCTCCCCTGATCACAAGCTTGTAGCTATTACTGCCAATTACAATATCTATGTTTGGGACATCACTGGCTCAGACCCCCACCTTGTTGAGACCTTTGTTGGCCATACCAGCCGTATTGCCTCCCTTTCATTTTCCTCCCCCTCCACCCTTATTTCAGTATCTAGAGACAGATCAGTCAAGTTCTGGCAGATTAGTGCCTCATCAACAGGCCCACCTGTGACCAATCCAAAATCCACATCCCTTACCTTAGCCCCAACCAAGTCCACTGCTCTGAAACTAGAAAATGGGCTCATCATCCCAAGTGATTTGCCAGATAGAGTAATAAAGACCTGGGGTATCTTGACTGGCCTCCATAAGGGATCTCTCCAAATCCCAGCTGAAGACTCCCACCAGAGCAACACTGAGCTGGTTGACAATAAATTGATCTTTGTTTGGTGTGCAGATGAGAAGGTCAACATCTGGGATGCTGAGAAAGGGGAACTCCTCCAGACAATCAATGTGCCTGGAGGTAGTGTCGTAAAACTTGTGGTATCAGGGGATAGAACCAAGGTTTTCTGCATCTATGAGGAATCCATTCAGGCATGGGATATCTGGACAGGAGAGGCTGTGGGCAAGCTGGGGGCTCAGGATGGAAATACCCAGGGTTCTGATAATGGGATGGTGGCTGGTGAGAGGCTGTATGTCCATGGAATAGATGGCTCAAAAGTTTGGGTTGGTTTTTCTGGATCAAAGAATAATGTGAAGCATGGCTGGGAGGAATGGTGGGATTTTGGGATTCCAGGCTCGCCCCCTGCTCATTTTTCCCCACCCATGCACTACCCATCCAGGATCCACTTCAATGATAACAAGGTGTGGGAAATCAAGATGTCCAGGATGAAGGATACAGTCACTGGGAAGGTAGTTGTTCAGCTACCTGAGAGGCTTGTGGAGGCATTTCATGTGCAGTGGGATGGCCATTATCTTGTTGTTTCTTTTAAGTCAAAAGAGGCAGTGATTCTTGACTTCAGCAATGTGTCTCTTGTAGATCTATAGAGCATGTATTCTCTTTTCATATGCCTCAAGTTCTCTGTACTAAATATTTCATTACTCATCAATAGCGCAATGCCCAAACTCATACTATACAACTGGCTGATAGATTCAAATATGTTGTCCATAAAATAAATGCATACAACAAGCAAAGTGTACAATCACTAAGGTGAAACCCTATACAAGGGAGATCACATTCGTGGTAACATGTTTAGAGCAGGAAGACCTTGAGCAGAAACAGAAACAAACAAACAAAAAAGATGAAAACTACATAGACCACAAAGCGATAAACAGAGGTGACACAATAACACATGCGTGAGGAGAGACGAACAAGAATGTGCTAGCCATCAACACGATCAAAACGAGATAGCGGTCAACCCCTCTTGAGGGTGACCAATGAGACCCTGGCCTGCTGAAGGTTATCAATCTTCATCCTCAGAGCCAGGGCAGCTGGGTCCATAGACCACGTGTTGTACTGCGTCAACGCGTACTCGGCCTTCCTCAACTCCGAGTCCATCACTGACAGGTACATGTCCAGGTCCGTCCTTCTCCTACCCTGCGCAACCTCCTTCGTAACGGTCTCCAACTACTCCTGCACCTGAGGAATCAACTCCTTATACTTCAGCCACAAGATCGCCAACCAAAGAACCATAGCCGCCGGGTTTTCCACGTTCGCGATCGCGTCCATCTCCCGGGTTGTCGATGCACCTCCTGAGAGGCTGAGAGTCGTCCGGAACCGATGTAAAGTACTCCAGCAGTTTCCATTTCTCCGTAACGATGTGGGGACGCCAGTGGGAAGAGTTAACCATTCCGAAGAGGACCGCGAGAGTAGCCTTTTGAACGTCGCAGGTGTGCTCGATGCCGTCGATGGCGGAAGCCCAATCGACGCATAAGCTCCTCATCTGGTCGGGTTCCATGATCGGATGGGGGGTGTTGAACCATCTGTCCCCGATGAGGGGGAGGAAGAAGAGCGCGGCCTTGCGAAGCTGGAACGGCTTGTCGTTCTGGAACACGTAGCAGATCCCGCGGACGAACGAAGGTTCGGTCGGATCAAACCGCTTCAGGGCCTCGATGGTGACGGGTCCGGACGCGTAGGCTAACACACGAAGAGCGTTCTGGATCGACTCGTCCTGGTTTTGACCGCCCCTGGTGGCCAAGTCGAAGTGGTGGTCCAGGAACGTGAGGATATCTTGAGGATCTTCGACCCACGGCAGGGCTTGTAGGTCCGGTGCATGGTCAGGCGAGAAGCTTCCCATTTCTTCTCTGGGGAATAGGCGGGAGAGACCAGGGTCTGTATGACAACGTGGAACAGCTGATAACTCTTTTGGGCGATATTGTTCTCGCAGAGGGGAGCGATCAGCTCCATGGCCTTCAGCGCGCGGTCGATCTCGTAGGTGGTGGGGTTGGTGCTCCCGAACGTCGCCGTGAGCTTGTCGTAGATCTTGGTGATCTGGGGGCTGCATTCACGACTACAGCATGGCAATGGTTCAGCCTTGTATCGTAGAGAACACATGTGCCAAATCAACTCACCTCTTGTCGACGACCAACAGGTCATCGACGTGTAACTTGATTCCGAGCAACAGGCCGATGGTGAGCAGGCAGCCCGCCACGATCGGCACCGGAGGGGGAGGTTCCAATTGGAGGGAGTGGAGGGCGAACTCCTCGATGTCATCGGGCAAAGCTTCGCCTTTATTTAGAACGTCCCAGGCGCGATAGAGGAGGATATGATCCATCCAAGCATGGCGGGGAACGTTGAAGGTGAAATTCTACCATTACATGGACTCGAAGTCACCGAAGACACGATCAATGATCCCCAGGGTCGACTCCAGATCCGAGTCTCCTTCGTAATGTCTTCCCATGACCGGATGCCGGTTCGAGATGGACTTGAAGACTGCCTTGTCGGGCTCGTGGCCGATGCACTTGCGTTGGATCGCGAGGTGGAGGAGGGCCTTGGCGCTGAGGTACGCCTTGTTCCTCGGCTTGGGGATCACCACGGGTCATCTGGATGAATGATCGAAGCACTTGAGGACCGTATCGTAAAGACTTTACAGTGTAGTGGTCCGAATGCCGGCGTACCAAACGACCTCGGGGATGAGTCTCATGATGGCCATGATGACGTCCGTGTCCATCGACATCTCGAACATCCAGGCGATGCAGTTCGAGTCTAAGACGTAGCCATCTCGACCGGTCTCTTTGTTGAATAGTGGGGTTGGCTGGTTGGCCGTGTTGGCCATGGGCAACTCGATGTGTTCCGGGTTCGCTCCGTCGACTGTTCCGGACCTGCTGAAGCCGTGGGGACCGCCATACTTGGGTCTTGATAGCCCCTTCTCCGTCCGAGAGAAGATGACCTTGAACCACTCCCTGGTTCGTCTGATGTACTTCTTGTGTTCGCCGTCAAAACGAATCAAGAAGCGAAGGATGAGAGAGGCAGGGGTTTGGAATGGGCAGTTGTAGGATAGGGTAGTAGTGGATACGATGAGCAAGTAGAAGAGGAGACCAAATGCGGTGAATCCGATCAGGACGCCGGCGACAGCTTTGTTGATGAAGAAGAGGTAGTTGGAGAGCGCGTAAACGAGGAGGAGGAGGGCGGCTTGAAGCATGAGAGGCAAGCATTCCATAACGAAGTCGAAGTGCCATGTGACTATTCCTTTCATCTTGCGCTGCCGATGCCGACTGCGATCGATAACGGATCCGCGCATCTCGACTTGAGCGTAACGATTGAGCCATTGCTTGCCCAACATGGCGACGAACGCGGCGAGGAGGGGAGCGGCCAAGCTGAAGTAGAGGATGGCTTGGACGTGGACGACAGTGGGATCGGGGCCAGTCCATTGAGAGATGGCGGCGTTTTCGGTGGGGGCGTTCCCTGGCGAGACACTGGCAATAGCTGTGAGGAGCTGGTAGTATTTGCTGGTAATCAGGTTGTAGGTTGCTTTGGACGTCGAAAATGAAAGCGGATGTGACGGCGGAGAACAAACCGGACCTACCCCCCCCGCAAAGTTAGAATCACGATTGAGGCAAATACGAGAGAAAGAAAGAATGCTCACGAAGATCAAGGTGGTGTTCAGGTCTTTATCGTATTTCTTCATGGAGTCGCTGTCGTACTCGTCGGTTCTCGCTGAAACTTGTAGAACTCGACGTGGGCGCTGCTAGCCGTCCCAAGGAGATTCGGAAAGAGATACGGCAATGCCTTGACCATTGCATCCTCCAGGCTGGAAAAGAAAACAACGCGTCAGTAAAGGGCTGAAGACGAAGGACAAGCCCTATCAGACGCACGCTTTTGGGCTGATAGTTGCATCCCCCATGATGCGCTACGAGGAGCCGGGGAGGAATTCGAAGGAAAGGTCGCGCTCGATGGGCTACGGGAGACGAAGTGGGTCGGGCTGAGTGGAGGGAGTGGGTGGCAGGAAGGGTGAGATGTCGGGAGGGGGAAATCAGTCGCAACCAGAACGGGGATATCTGTTGGGTGGATTGCTGACGGTGTCCGTCAAATCCCCGGTCTGCTGAAGTGGATTTGCGGTAGACGTGTCGCCTTATTTGGACAGTGATTCCTACACTGGTCCTGATGGTGGGTCAGCTCCGAGACCCGAAACGTTGGGAATAAACGAAATTCGGAGGAAGGGAGGAAACGATCTCCGAGAGCGAACGACGCTCTTTCGCGGTGATAGCCTCAAATCCAGTCCTGGCTTTGCGAAACGCCGGTGGCATGCGAAGGGGTGAGCGTTTGGTCCGTCGGGGCTCCGCCGCCAGGCGTCTTCTCCAGATCGACGTGGGGTGAGACGACCACGGCGGCTCCGAACTTGCCCTCGCGGTGGTACCAGCCAGTTCTTGCGAGGCTGGGGCTGGTGGTCGCCGGTAATTACGCTATCCATAATTCCTACACCGGGCGGGTGCATCGGTGAGAGATGGAGTGGGATACGGAGACGACGGAGGAAACCACGAGGAAGGTCTTAGTTTATGGTTTTCACGTGTGGGTGAAGGGAAGGGCGTGTTGACTTCGGAGCTCTGATCTCGACGTGCAGGTACAGGAGAGATGCTCACGAACAAGACGCGTTCCCCTCTCGCTCATCACCACTGAACTTTACGAAAGCAGGTCATCGAATAATCACGTCTGTTGGGCATACACAGCAGTTAGCCATTGCGGTGAAGAAAAGCGTGCGGGGATTTCATCCACAGTGGCGGGGAGGAAAACCAGAGGCGGAACGTGAGAATCCAGAGCGTCAAAGCTAATCTGAGCAAACCGGGTCTCTAGAAATCCAAAACACGGCTGTTGTCTCAGAATCGCCACTACACTCGCATTCAATCATGTCTCCAGTCCCCCCACGCCCGTTCGCAGGCAAACCCTCGAATTCAACGAGCCCAACCACCCTACCGACCCCATCCAGTGCCATTCCAGACGAGACCCACAGCAGAGGGAAATTTTGATCCAGATGATGCCAGGTTCAAGAGGGGTGAACGTGTTACGATGGTCTTGATCGCGTTGAGTGAGGTATTGATGAAAGACGTGACGACGAAGACAACTCGGTGAATGCGCTGTCGGGCAAAATCTCGCTCTTCCAGGTGGAACGCGGCTGAGGGTCGTGTGATGACGTCTGGAGCGATACTGGTCTAAACATTGATGTCGAGGCCCGAGGACGTCGATTGTTGGTAAAGCAACGAGTTGATTGTAAAGGTGTCGGCTCATCTCTCGTGTTGTTCGAGGACGGAAAAGAAATCTATATGTGAGGTTGATCAGCAAGAACGCTCGTCTGCTGTCGTGTTTTGGGTCCTGAACAGACAGACAATGAGGGGGCGAACCGAGTTGCCAGATCTCCAAACCCTTTTGAGACCGACTCTAGGAACCAGGATCCGCTCGGCGTTTACCCAGACGGCCCTCTCCAGCCTCTGCAACTCCCCAACATGACAGCTCTTGCCCCAAATCCGTTCAGTGCTTTCGTTGCCATCCGGAATCCAGTGTAGAAAATAACATGCATCTTCTGTACGGAGGACTTCGGCGTCTTCTCCCACGATTCGTACGCGACGACGACGGTAGGGATAGCCAGGACCGTATCATTGCTTGAAGGAGGTGAATCTGAACTCAACATTGAGGGATCGGTCGGAGACATCCGTTGCCCGAAGAGGCGGATCGAATCCACAGAT
>Ga0307517_10005831_pt1 | contig 18425 bp, 19 predicted proteins | sample 23_EM_MG_FD_194515 | JGI IMG/M metagenome (GOLD analysis project Ga0307517, IMG submission 194515) | Populus trichocarpa ectomycorrhiza microbial communities from riparian zone in the Pacific Northwest, United States - 23_EM | ecosystem: Host-associated > Plants > Roots > Unclassified | place... | reverse complement strand
AATGACAGGGTGAGACAACCCACCGTCAGCCGGACAAAGGGTCATGGTCAAAATCGCATCCTTGACTAACAAGACTCCATGCGTCCGCATGGTCAACGGACAGATCTCAAACAATTGCGAGTAGGTTTCCTGTGCCCTCGTCAGTCTGCGCCACAAGGAACGAGAAAACGAACCCTGACCTGGAGCTCGTATCGAAACTCATTCTCGATCCGGGCTATCACCTTCGGCTCCGCTCCATCCACGGCCAAAAACAGGTAATTCTCGAAGTAGATTATCTGTGAGAGTGTCGCGAGTCTCTCGCAGACATCCTCCGTGAGTCCTGGGGGGCGCCCGGTGGCCGGGATGAGCCGGAGGCTTGCCGCGTTGAGGGCAGTGCATGCCTTTCTGAGATATTTGTGAGAGACCATAAACCACCTTGACGAAAGGCTCGCAACAGCGACAAAAAGGAGCGCCTGAGCCTGAAGATATGCGTCACTCCCCTTGGTGATTTCTGCGAGTTGTTCAAAAGCTTGTTGACCGTGTTTCGCGTGCAGTCGGACCATTGCGGGGGAATCCCCAGCACCGGCGCAGATATTCATCCCGAGCCCAGCCGTGGCGGGGACAAAGAACGGATGAACGATGGTGTTCGAAGTGTCTCCGCGCATTACAGCGTCTTGCTTGGGACCTGTCAGATAAATCCCAAAGTATCTCAATCGTCCTAACGCTGCAAGGCGGCTGACCAAACGGGGTTAGCTCCCGTGATGACTGGGTACTGCATCCGAAGGAAAAGACGCACAAGGACAAATCTAATTCTGGCGATGTTTTGTCAGAGACCTGAAGGTGTTCTGGACTCAACATCGACAGTGGTGTATGAAGCGGGCGAGGGATGGAGGCGAACCGGAGAGATGGGAGGAAGGAGAAGGTGGATGTCGTGGTGGGCTGATGGGACTTGGGAGATTCCCCTCGGAAAGGCACGAGTTGCATTTCTGGATTCGATCTTTTCTGAATGGCAGGAGGCTCAGATCCATCCAATGTGTCAGAATCCGGGAGGCAGGATTCCTGTTGGACAGCATTGGACGAGTTCGGGTCCGAAGAGGACACAGGGCTACCGGTATCAGGACTCCATTCATACACACAGTCGGACCTCCCATTGAGCTTGACGCACGGGGTGCAGGGGCGCTTTGCGTCGCATTTCTGTGTCACCATTGCACTGGAATAAACGCTCCAGGTCTTTTGTCAAAGGACTCAGAAGACTCACCTGCTTCCTCTTGCTAATATATCGTACACGCAGGAGTGCGAATATTTGATCAGCGGTTACGGAGCCAGTTCAGGCTTATTCTCACCGACATCGTTGACAGGCCTCTCTCATCCCCAAAGTATTCCCCATGCCCCTTTTCTTTATCGGCTCGTACAGGCACTCGTCAATCCTCAATTTCGTGCACCGTAAGCAACGCGGAGTCGCGGGCGTACACTTCTTTAGAAGCAAATTTTAATCATCAGACAAAATGGCCGGAAACTAACAAAACGAAGTTGCGGTGACTTGCCACTTTTCGAGCTCTGAACCAAAACCGTAGCGTGTCAATATCAGTCTAGATAAAAGGTGTAGAGCGTAATTTCGAGCTTACCTACATGCCAAACATGCTACTTTGGCGGTCATCTTTGAGGAGGCGAACGGAGATATGTTGCGGTGCAGGGGTGAGGGTCCCTGACTCTTCCGCTGACCCTGATAGCGCTGAACGGAGGTCGTGGGGAGTGGGGTGCAGTGGGGAGGGCGTCATTTCTAGCCCATGACCCACCAGCGTATTTATTAACAATGGTGATGCAGTGTGGTTGGAAATCCCCATGACCGATCGACATCACCAGAGTTCCGGCCGCAAGTCCCAGCCCACTCAACACACTCATCCTCGCGCCCGGAGTTGACGATCTCGATAATAGGAATTCCCAGCCAAGGTCCGTACCAAGCCCGTGATTACGGATCGCACCCTCCTCATTGAAGCTATAGCCTCGGCGCAAACCCGGATCGGTGAAGACCGTCCACCTCGCGCTCCGCGTGAGGAGCGCCTGCCCGAACTTCGATCCGCCGGAGGTTCAACGCCCCTATGAGTGAACAGGTTTGGTACGAACCTAGGGACTGGCGGTGGCCACCGGTACACGTGCCTTCCTTGAGGTCCTTGAACAATGGCCAAGCATTTGACTCTCGGAACCTACAGTGTATTTTGCGTTCCCAGAGCGGCGTATTTAATCCGAAAACAACTCTCGATACATTGCGAACCCGTGTACAGAAGAGTGGGAACAGTGGTGGAACACACCTGGTCCCAATGGCCAAGCTTTGTGTTCGTGGAGACGGGACACGAAAAGATAGGGGTGGGGGCAACACTGAGGGATAGGCTAACGGATTGCCTGAAGGATACAGCAACTGTGGTTAAACGACGGAAGCGGTTGTGGTCAATGCACGAGTCCGATTGGACACAGGTTGTGATCGCCAGGCGAAACGTTGCGGGGTCTGGTCAAAGACGACTGCGATGCGGCTATGACGAGCGGACAACGTGAGGCGGAGAAGAGTTTGGAAGTCGTCGAAGTGAGATTTGTGGTGGCGGGGTGGCAGGCATTCCGGTTTGCATATCCAGGCATAACCCACTGATGATATTCAAAGCCAGCCGCGGATACAACATTAATCCCGCGTCTAGCAATCACCGAATGACGACCTCCTGTGTGGGACTCGAGTTCAGGACAAGTCTGAGGATGGGTAGCTGGTGACTGCACGAACAGAGGGTAGTACTTAGGCGTATGCAGGGATGCAGATTCAACTTGATCAAATATCTTCTCGTTCCTCCCCTTATACTCGCGGTCAATCTTTCAAGTTACTTCTAGTAGCTCCGAGTCGGACTCCTGTCAATCAGATTTGCCTGGAGTTGCGTACTGTGGTCCCGAAACGTTGGTTCCCGAACATTGGCATTGAAGGGCGCGGAGGACAATTGTTCGGCTAGAAGCTAGAAGAGTACGACAGGGGTTCGATAACAAAACCCGTGAAAAAACGAGCCATCTTACAACACCATTAAAGCACTGTCCAAATTATAACCCATAGTCATATCTCTCCGAAGGCAACATAAAGTTTGGATACCTCGATCCCTCTTCCCGACCATCGGTGAACACTAAGCGCGCAGTGAGTGTCTGAGGAGACTCTCCTGGGCGCCTGGCTTTGAAGTCCGACCACGCCTCTGCAATAACTTTCCGGCGGGATCGTAGGGAGGCGCTCTCCTCATGTGGTAAGCACCCGATCCGCGAGTCGAACACGACCAACGACCTTTCCCACGAAATCTAATCAACCACATCGTTAGTTCGTTCACCACCAGGAATTATCGACTTCACAACATACCCCAAGCAACAGATCAAGGTGTGTGTAATCGTCGAAATTCATTTCCTGCGTGAGGTGACCAAGTCGTTCCAGCGACGAATCGCAAATAGTGTCCATCCGAGGCTTGGAATCAGGATCCAACCGACTGATGAGGTCGCATAACACGGCAAGATGTGCCAAACACCCAACGCAACTGCTCTGGATCATCTCTGCCCCAAGACTATCCCCAATCTCCAGGAACCTTTGGATGTGCCGTAGAAGAGTGTCGGAGTATTCACCAAGCCGAGTCACTAGTTCATCATATATCTGTTTCCATTGACCTTGTTTCGTTCCTGTGACAAAGCAGCGAGGGTCAGCTGGTGCCAATGACGGGGTAGATCACCCACCGTCAGCCAGACAAAGGGTCATGGTCGAAATCGCATCCTTGACCAACAAGACTCCCTGTGCCCGCATGGTCAACGGGCAGATCTCAAACAATAGCGGGTAGGTTTCCTGTGTCATCGTCAGTCTACGCCACAGGGAGCGAGGAAACGAACCCTGACCTGGAGCTCGTATCGAAACTCCTTCTCGATCCGGACCGTCATCATCGGCTCTGTTCCATCCACGGCCAAAAACATGTAATTCTCGAAGTAGATTGTCTGTGAGAGTACCGCGAGTCTCTCGCGGACATCCTCCGTGAGCCCTGGGGGGCGCCCGGTGGCCGGTATGAACCGGAGGCTTGCTGCGTTGACGGTAATACATGCCTTTCTGAGAGATTTGCGAGAGAGCGCGAACCACCTTGAGTAAAGGCTCCCAGTAGCGACATAAAGGAGTGCCTGAGCCTCAAGATTTGCATCACTCCCACTGATGATTTCTGCGAGTTGTTCAAAAGATAGCTGACTGTGTTTCGCGAGCAGTCGGACCATCATGGGTGAGTCTCCAACACCGGCACAGAGACGCACCCCAATACCAGCCGTGGCGGGGACGAAGAACGGATGGACGACGGTGTTTGAGGTGTCTCCGCGCATTACAGCGTCTTGCTTGGGATCTGTCAGATAAATCCCAAAGTATCTCAATCGTCCTAACGCTGCAAGGCGGCTGATCAAATGGGTTAACTCCCGTGATGTCGGGGTACTACATCCGAAGAAAAGACGCACAATGACAAATCTAGTTCCGGCGATGTTGTGTCAGAGACCTGAAGGTGTTCTGGATTCAACGGCAGCGGTGTATGAAGCGGGCGAGGGATGGAGGCGAACCGGAGAGATGGGAGGAAGGTGGATGTCGTGGCGGGCTGATTGGATTTAGGAGACCCCCCTCGGGAAGGGACGAGTTGCATTTCTGGATCCAATCTTTCCTGAACTGCAGGGGGCTCAGATTCATCCGATGTGTCAGAATCCGGGGGCCAGGATCCTTGTTGGACAGGATTGGATGAGTTTGGGTCCGAAGAGGACACAGTGCCATTGGTATCAGGACTCCATTCGTACACACAGTCGAACCTCCCATTGAGCTTGACGCACGAGGTGCAGGGGCGCTTTGCGTCGCATCTCTGTACATCGTCGTCGTACCGGAATAAGCGCTACAGGTCTTTTTGCAAAAGGAGTCAGAAGGCTCACTAGCTTCTTCTTGCTAATGTGCCACACACGTAGGAGTGCGGATGTTTGATCAGTGGTTATGCCTTTCGTTCGGGCCAGTTCAGGCTTGGTCCTCACCGACATCGTTGACACGCCTGCCCCATCCTCAAAGTGGACCCCTTGCCCCTTTTCTTTACCGACACATACAAACACTCGTCAATCCTAAATTTCGCGCACCGTAGGCAACGCGGGGTCCCGGGGGTACACTTCTTCAGAAGCAAATTTTTATCATCAGATAAAATGGCCGGAAGCCAACGAAACGAGGTCGTAGTGACTTGCCACTTTTCGAACTCTGAACCAAAACCGTAGCGTGTCAACATCAGCCTAGAAAAAGGGTGCACTGCGTAATTTTGAGCTTACCTACATGCCAAACATGCTGTCATCTTTGAGGAGATAACGCGTATATACGAACGGAGATATGGTGCGGTGCGTGGGTGAGGGTCCTTGACTCTTCCGCTAACCCTGACAGTGCTGAGGCTGTGGAGAATAGGCAGAGAGAAGTGTGTCACATTTCTAACCCACGACCCACCAGCGTTTTATTAACAATGGTGATGCAGTGTGGCTGGAAATTCCCATTACCGATCGCATCTCCGGCCGCGAGGATGAGCGCGTTGAGTGGGCGGCTGGAACCCGCGGCCGGAGGCGATGTCGATCAATAATTGGAATTTCCAGCCTAGGTTCGTACCGAACCCGTGATAACAAATCACACCCTCCTCATTGAGGTATCAAATCCTCCAGCCGATCAAAGATTGAGTGTGAGCGTGGATCCCGCGAAGCCGGATCCGTAGTCTCGGCGCAAGCCTGGATCGGCCGGAGGGAGGTTCAACGCCTCTATGAGTGAGTGGCTATGGACTCGCGGTGGTGGAGGTCGCCGTTTATCCAACAAACCAAGTCGCATCCCCCCATGTGCCCTCCTTGGGGTCCTTGAACAATGGCCAAGCGTTTGACCCCCGACACCTACAGTATATTTTACGTCCCCGGAGCGACGTATTTGACCCGAAAACAACTTTCGGTACATAGGTAATCGTGCACAGAAGTGTGGGGGCAGCGGTGGAACACACCTGGTCCCCACCCAGGGCTCTGGTTGCGGCCCAACCGCACTTTACTTCGCAGGGAGACCGGGAGTGAGAAAAGATGTCAACTTTCTTCGTCCAGCGCCTGCTGCCAAGGAAGTGCCATCCTGGCCGAGAATCTACTAGATGGACGAGGCCAGCCGGTCCGGAAGACGGTGGTGGCCATGCGTTGTGCTCGTGAGGACGGGACGTGACCCGCTCGGTGACATAGCTGAGGCCGGGGCAAAAAAAGATGGGGTGGGGGCAGCACTGAGGGGTGGGCTGATAGATTACCTGGAGGATACAACAATTGTGATTAAACGACGGAAGCGGTTGTGGTCAATGCAAGAGTCCGATTGGACGCAGGTTGCAATCGCCAGGTGAAACGTTACAGGGTCTGGTCAAAGCTGCGACGCGGCCGGAGGGAACATCGACGAGAGCGGACAACGTGAAGCGGTGAAGGGTATGGAGGTTGTCGAAGTGCGATTTATGGTGGGAGTGGTAGGCATCCCGGTTTCCATATCCGGGAGATTGCCACCTGGACCCATTTTATCCCACCCTTCCTGGGTAGCTAGGCCTTCATTCTCCCACTCCGTTGGTCGGATGTCACAATGCCAGTGACAATGAGAACCGCTATCCCCTGGATCGCCGTCTAGTGCTGACCACATCCCCCAGGCCGGTTTGTTCTCCGCTGTTAGTTCCGCCTCTGTGATTGATGTCCAGCCGAAGCTCGAGGAAGATCCCAGCGAGCGGTCAGAAGCCTACCCTCGAGCAATTCCCATTAACCTTGGCCTGTCCCCCTCTCCTGACGAAGGCCCAGCAGCTCCTCCAGTACGGGACGGCCCACCCACTGAGGTAATCACAACCTCAAACCTCCTATACGTCAACCTCCTGATGCCCGCCGTTCGCCGCGTTCGCCACGACGTTGGGCAAACAGCGGTTGAATAGTTCAACACACTGGAGGACCAATGCTCGAAAGTTGTGGCGATCCCAGGGCTATCATGTAGGAAGCCAGACGGTGGGTACACTGCCGATGCCTGGTGGCGTGTCGGGTCCTGGTTGGCTTTGGATGTGACGAGGGACGAAAAGAGGATGCTCGATCGGGCTACCGTGTATCGTGATTTCCTGGACCTGACGGCAAACAAATCTTATCCCTAATTCCCAGTACGATACAGAAAAAAAAAGCAATTACCCAGCCGGCGAACAGTCACACAGTATTAAACGCATAGTAGATAGCAAAGAATCGCATGTGATTGAAAAACGCGAGCCAAGGCAGCCCAATGGCCCTCTTGGAGGGCCAAGTCCCACTCATATCCCATACGTAATTCTCACCTCGACCGACATCAAGTTCGGATACTTTGATTCCTCCGTGACAACATCCTCTAACGTCGCCAAAGAATGGATTGTCGGCGGCTCGCACTCGGGGAGTCCGGCCTGGAAATCGGAATACATTCCTCCGATGACCTTCCGACAATACCGCAACGACCCACTCTCTTCGAAGGGGAGGCTCTCTATGCGGATGTCGAAGACTGACAAAGATTTTCTCCAAGACTCCTATACCGGTCTCACGTCTAAGCCACCACTGCTGAGAAGCAGCACGAGGACGGACGCACCCCAAGTAGTAAATCGAGATGTGTGTATTCGTCGAAGTTGAGTTCGGAGGTAAGCGTGCCCAATCTTTGCAATGCCAAATCGCAGAGGTTGTACATCTCGACCCCGGCAACAGGATCCACCCGACCGACAACCTCGTAGAAGGTAGCGAGATGTGCTATGCAAGTGATGCAACTGCTGCCGATCACCTCTGCTCCAATTTTGTCGTCATGCTCACGAAACGTTTTGAAGTTGTCGAGTAGATCCCGAGAGAATTCCTCGAGCGGTGCTATAATCCGATCGCATGACTGCCGCCAGAACCCAAGTTTGACGCCTGGGGTTGGTCTGGTTAAACCCTAGCCGGAACCAACTGTGGTAAAAGTACAACGCTCACCGTCGGCAGGGAGGACACCGAGGAACAGAATCGCATCCCTGACGAGCAAGATACCTTGCGTCCGCATCGCCAGAGGACAGATCTTGAGGAGAATCGGATAAGCTCGCTGCAGTGGAAAGTCAGCTCGATGTAAAGGAAAATCGCGGTGATTTTACCAACCAGTAACTCGCATCGAAATTCCTTCTCAAGCTCGGCAGTCGCGTAAGGTTCTGGGCCACCGTGCATCAAGAACAAGAAGTTTGTCCAATATATGACCTGGGAAAGAGCAGCCAAGGTTTCGTGGAGGCCCTCTGAGAACTCTGGTGGGCGTCCATATGTCGGAACGAATTGCAGGTTTCCCGCTTGGATAAGGTCACAACCCTTCTGGATGTAAAGAATAGCCACTTGCGGCATACGCAGGTACACGTAACCCGAAACGAGCATGACTACGGCTTGAACCATGAACATGTAGTCATTTCCTTTGAAGAGCTCGACAACAGACTCCCATGCCTTCTGGACCCGTCTCGCATGAAATTGAACCATGGCGGGCATGTCATCCGTACCTGCAGAGGACGTCATCCCGAGCGCGTGAAAGCCGCACACGAGGACGCGGTTCAACGCGGAACCTTGATCTCCACGCAGTAACGCATCAAACCTTTCACGGCTGAACTGGGCCCCAAACTTGAGCAGCCGAAGCAAAACCCACAACCGACTGATATTTGAGGGTGAGATGTTGACCGATGAATTCCTATTCCAGTACGTACGAGCTCATGTCCATGTCTGTGGCAGTGATGTCAGAAATTTGAACCTGTAATCTGTCCCCTCCCAGAAATGAGAGTGGTATCCGTGGTTCGGGAGGGATTGCTGGAAGCAGAAAGGATGAGAGGACAGAGATGGATGGGTTTGTACCCAGGGGGACATGTCGCCCAAATGAGTTTTTGCGCACACGGACAAGTCCCGATGAATAGCCGTTTGAAACCTGGTCAACCTCAGACGCTTGAAGGATAGACGGTTCATTGGTCACTAGCCACGTATAATCGGAGGTGGAGGGTATTAGCTTTAACTTCGCAGACGGTAGTAGATCGAAAAACACACCATCGATCGATGGATGGGCAGACGCGACGGTATGAATGTCGACCGGGTCCACACCCCCAAGTTGTCGTTGGATTTCTGAATTCGATCTTGCCTGAAGGGTAAGAGGCACAGAGCTACTGGCATCAGACGGAGTGTTATCAGGGGCGGAAAGGGGGAGGTCATCCTTGGTCACCCAGGGGGATGGTGAACCGCATGGGCTTGGTCCGCTCTCGAATGAGAAGAGAAAAGGTTGAACGGCGGCGGGCAGTTTCTTCCATGTCCGTTGCGTCGCCACACTCCGCTTGTACACACACCCGGATCCCTCATCAAGGTTGACGCACGGGGTACAGGGTTGTTTTGCATCACATCTCTGAGAATCACCGTCGCACTGAAATAAGTGCTCCATGTCTTTTGCCAGGGGAGTAAGAAGGCTCACCCGCTTTCTCTTGCTGATGCGTCGTAAAAGCAGAAGGGTGGGGTGTTTGATTAGCTGTTATATCCTTCGTTGAACCAGTTCAGACTTGATCCTCACCGACATCGTTGACACGCCTCTCCCATCCTCAAAGTGTTCCCCGTACCCCTCTTCTTTACGGACACGTACAAGCACTCGTCAATATGCAACTCCGTACACCGTAAGCAACGCGGGGTCGCGGGGGTACACTTCTTCAGAAGCGAATTGTAATCATCAGGTGGAAACAAATGCAACAAAATCACGGTAACTTGCCACTTTCCGAACTCTGAACCATAGCGTGTCATTACCAGTCAGAGCCCGGAGATAGAAAACGTGCATAGCACTGTTTCGAGCTTACCTACATGTCAAACATGCACTTTTGGCGGTCATGTTTGAGCGAGGCGACGCATATGTGTGAACAGGGATGTGGTATGGTGAGAACCGGCAACCTGCTGCGAAATCTGCTCCCGACGTGTGGCATTCCCACGGGGGCTTTGTCGGTCGCGAAGAATCTTGATTTTGAATCCACGGAACGCATGTCCGGCCCGAGGTCAGGCACGGTCCACGGGCAGGATAAAGCGCTCTCATAAACGACCATTGGGTTATATACCTAATTTGCGTCAAATGGTACAGTGGCTAGGAACTTGAGATCGAGCACGCCTCCGGCTGTTTTGGCTCTACCCAGACACCCCGGTTGCGGGAGATCGTCAAGATCGGTAAGTACAGTGTGGATCATCGGTATCGATCATCCCTCGAATAACTGACGAATTGCCGGACTCCTAGCGGGTGAACCAGTATCACGCAAAGGACAAGTGAAAAGACCACAGCGAAGGCTACGATATCGGGATCGTCCCCGCACCACTTGACTGTCCCACCGCGGGCAATCTATTTTTCCGCTGGAGAAATGGTGGTTTTGTGTTGAAGTTTGAGGCGGATGGAAACCCCTTGGAATTGCGGCGACAATACAGGCGGGAGCTCCTCCTATTGGCCAACGTCTGATTCCATTCTTTGGATACTAGTTCAAATTTCAAACTTCACCATCAACTCAACGTTTATTCAACGGGTAAATACTCTGTTGCCCCCGATATCCTTGCCCTGAAATGTTGCACCACCTACCGTCATCAAAGAGGTTCTGCTCAAATCCGGGAGTTGAACGGATATAACTCCTACAGGTTGTTGATTAGGAGACAGATCAGTTGCATAACATCTGTAAACGTTACGGGGTTCGTTGCCGCCGTTATTTTCGGGCGCAGTTGAGCGTCACGTTCAGGAGAGAACGCCCTAACGTGCAGGGTAAGTGGCTATCGTCAATGAAGTGAAACACATCATAGGGTGTGATCCGCCTGATGCAAGAGTGCGTTTGGAATCCTTTCGTTGCGCGCAGGAGTAAGTTAGCTTCCGTTTACACGTAGCTGGTGGCCATCGTCCTCTGCGTTGTGCGCAGTTATATCGATCCCATGGGTTCGAACAACCGCATCATTCTGTCTGTTGCTCGTTTGAGTTCAGCACGTAGAACCTCTCGCGGGGTTACGGTCAGGGAGCAGTCAGTTCTTTGGATGATACTTATACAAATTCACGCAGCAGGCGACATCCATGTACCCCCATCAGGGTAGTCGAGATCGAACTCCTCAACGAAACCCTCTATCTCCCTCACCACCTCCGGGGGAATAGGGGGGTGTTCCGCACAGTGCCTGAACGAAATGGCTTGACCGCCTGACACTTGATGGGTGGGTTAAGTCGTCGGAGTGCTCCAGTCATCGTCGCTTGGAAGGGTCAGATGGTCTAGAGATAGGTGTCGCAGGGATGGGAGGGGGTTCGTCTGAAGGAACATGTCGGAAACCACTGACCCCATGAGGTATAGACCCTCGGTGTTCGGCATGGTGACCAGCAGGTCCCTCACTGCACGCGTGTTGAGAGCCTTCACGAAACCTACCGCACATTCTCGAGGGGCGAGAGAAATGAGGTTGGAACAAAGTTTCTCATCTGCATCTTGAGGAAACGTGTCCTTGAATTGTGCCGTAAACCACGCGGAAGGGTAACCGTGCCCCGGCAGCACGCCTGGAGCATCGAATTCACCAAAAGCATCGACACGGAATGAGATGGAACTGAACATGTGAGACATTCATCGCCGGTCTTCCCCAACAAACACGTACTGCATAATCCACAGAGTTATCCTTTGCCCTAAGGTTTCTGCGCTCCATCCTTCCTTCCCAACCGAGATCACAGGGTTCGCAGAAGTCGACGATCAGCGGCATTTGATCATGACCTGCGGGGCGAGCTCCAGCTCCGAGAGTGAGAGGCAAAGACGAGAGTCAGCTAGCGAGAATCCGGGAGTTGAAGAGAGTCATGGATGTGCGGAGAGCATTGCGTGCTTGCTGAGTTCCACACGGAGCTTTGCGGTCACAAAAGCGGGTGCGGGGGCCCAGAAGCGTTTGTGGTTGTTATGATCGAGAGGCGCTCCGCCAGGAGCCGTTCCGTAAATCCGACATCCCAAGCGCTCACTGGTAGCTGTGGTTCCCCATGTGGAGTAGTTCGTTGTCCTCTCGACGGTTGAACGCACATACAAGCCCCTCGAAAACACGAAAGGTCCAGATCCGGGGCCGCCAAGGGCGGATTTTCTCTCGCAATGACAGCTGAGCGACCGGATTGACGTTGGCTCGACATGGTTTCCAATCCGTTCCCTCCCGGCTGCAAAACGCCCCAGTGACGGCAGAGACACCCGTCTTGCCCCCGTTTCTCTCTTCATCCTTTTGCGCCACCTTACCCCACCCAAGACTGCACTCACAGACGGCCCGACGGCCCACACTCCCTCCCCTACCCCGCCACACCTGTAAAGCGCGAACCTCCCGGTTCTCGACGGCATACGCGAAGATTGACCGACGTAGATGGACGGAGCGGATGTGGCGGTGTTGGTTCAGGCCGGAGAGCGTTTGTACGTGTTTCTCCTTTCACACCGTAAGCTCCTCGGTTCGATCGACCCCTTAGGTTTGCGTTCAAGGTAGTTTTCAAATCTCGAATGCGTGCAGAGACGGAACGGGGGTTAACTCGTGTACAACTTTGCATAGTTGTTTTTGACCTCAACGCATTGCTTGTGGATGTACGACTACCTCTTGACACTTGGAGATGAGGTCCGGTACCCCTGCACCTGCTTCGACCGAGTGCCGGGTTCTGACCGTTGCACAGATACAGTACGCTTGGTCTGGAAAGAAAACCTGGAGTGAGTCTACATCCACATTGTTTCAATATTTAATAACCCATACGGTTTCTCAACAGTATTCGTGTTGTTCATCGCTGTATGGCATCCCAGCTGTCTCAAAGTGTAACGGGCCTGAAGATGCTATAGAATAGGTACACCCCTGTGTTGTACCTCATCTGGATCAACGTCGTCATGTTCAATTACACAAAATCTGTAAGTCCATATCCGCAATGTCACTACGATACCATGCTCACGAGACCTACTGGAGCTGTGCGTTTCCGCTCCTTTCACGTGCTGCGACTCCACCGTCGATCCTCACCCTGTTCGACAACTCGACAGTTGCCAAGAGACTAAATGGATAGCGGTCTTCCATACTGCAGCCGTTTCCGTCCTTGCACAAGTAGCGTTTGCGTTAAGGTGCGACAACCCCCTCCGTTTCAAAACGAATCCATGTTGGGATTGAATGTGCCCTTAGGATATATGCCGTGACCGGGAGGAACAAGTTGCTTGGCGGTTCGCTTTTAGTTCTGATTTCCGCGCAGTTCTGTTTTGGAATTTGTTTTATCATCAGGACTGGGATGAGCCCACGTAAGTTTCCTAACCACTTGTTCGTTTATGCGCGGGCTCATTCGGCCTCTAGCGCAATCGTTGCCGGAGATAAACTTAGACGCGTTCAAGCTCTGCTTTTACAAACGGTGGCAGCTCGGGGAGCTCCTTTTTACCAATCTAGTGATTGCTTTCGGTACGCCCTCACCCTCTAACCTCCAATATATTCGGGAGCTCTGATGTGCCTCACACGCCGCGCCTCGTGACATCGTAGATCTCCTTGCGTTCTTGACCATTTTGGTCACAGCCAAGAGACCAGGGGCAAACAGATATCCGGGCATTCCGCGTATCTTGGATACCATCCTGCGAGATGCGACGCTATACTTCGTATTCATATTCGCCTGTCAAGTGATGCTCGAGTTCTTCTTGCTTTTTGCCCCGGTAGGTGATATACGATACGTCCAAGGGCAGTCGATCGCGTTGTGCTCATCCCACATGTATGTTCAGGAGGAAATTCAGCTCATGCCCGGGGTGTAAGTTTTCTTTTCCGTTGATGCCGAAGTGACCGTCGAGTGACAGATATCAACTTGCATCCCATAGGGTAAACACAATCTTCGTCCCGATCATGGCGTCACGCCTCATGCTTTCTGTGAAGAAAGCCGCCGTCGGACCGGCCGTGACGTGGTCTCTCACAACTATGACCGATTTCGGCAGGGGAATCACACCCGGAACCGTCCATTTTGCATCGCCGACACTCAACGGATCGCACGAGATCCCGGAAGCTCCCGCCCTACCGAATGAAGGGGATATAGAACTTGAGTCTATACCCCGGTTAGCTCAGAATCGTGGGCCATGACAACAACGCTAGTTCCAGCGGTTTCTCCTCTCCCTCTGAGCCCCCTGTCCTCACGAACGGATCACCTGTAGGTCACTGCACCGAATCCAAGAAGGCGTACAGCCCGCATGTTCAGTTCATAGATTGTACAATGCAAGTATGCGCCGAGACCTGGACGTTCAAGAACATCTGAAGCTGTGTGGAGGACCTCCAGTATTCCCGATGGTTTCTGTGTACATCATACGCGTTCAATGCCTGCTTCCACGCGGTCTCGCCATCTGTTTGTTGTTTTTCGTCTAGATGTTGAAAGGTAGATGAGTTACCTCCGATTATGTCGACGCGAAATGATTGTCAACGACCGTTAGCTCGGCAAGGAAAACCGTTCGAATCTTCAGGGCCCCATCTGACGGTCGGCGGAACTTCTCCGTACGAGTGTCCATTTCCAACATCGGTGACCCTCCGAGATTTCCGGGGCAACATGGTATCCCTGAGATCATTGGCGAAGTCTGATACCGCTCTTTTTCATCCGCGCCACGTGGAGACACCCTCGAAATTGGATTGCCTGGGGAGCTCGTTGCGTCCGCTGTGCTGTGGAGAACCCACAATCTCGTGACCTTTCGCCGTCCGGCGTCGGGTCTGTCATCCACAATATGGACGGGAGGGCCAGACGTCAAGTGACAATTCTAGTACTTCTCCGTGTCGATCGAACACTGGGGAATGCGAAGCTAAGACTTAGCCAAGGGGTTAGGAGGGCCGTTCGCACAGGTCTACTCCCACCGCCATCGAGGACGCCCACCATTGGCCACCTATATCTCGAGACGGTCCAAGACTACAAGTATGGGCACGGGAACTGGAGGTTCTTTCGTCGCCTCGGAAACAGGGCTTAGGTTTAGACGATGCACGTTGCGTTTGCCGGGTTCTCCGGAACATAACTCAGGGATTCATTGGAATTGATCCTCTCTCACTTGTATCGAAGAGTGATACATCCCATTCCTGATCCGTCACCTCCTGGAATCGTTGGCGGTATGGGATAACCAACCCACGTGTTTGACTCATGATCTCATCACGAATGTTTGAGACCGCATTCTCGAACGACGATGGTGAGGTTCTTGTGGATGCTGTCGGTATATGGATCACAGATCGTGCCCGTGCGTTATTCAGCTCATATGCACACTATCTCGCCCGGCGTGTGTGTGCGTGTGCGTGGGAGGGGGATACACTCTTCTCCTCGGGGTTACGACCGATGGTCATGGGTGCAATTGAACCGTGTCGAGGTCAGCATGGACGATTTGGGAGACCGAATCAGACGTTCTCCTACGGGACTGGAGAGTTTGTCTTCCCATCACTGGCGCTTGCTAGTGAAGCTAACGTCGGTCCCAAATCTCCACCCGTGGTTTGCGCCGCACGATGTGGGCATGGAAGTTGTGAGGTCGTTCGACGAAGCTGAATACTGGCAGAAGTTGGGGGTGTGGATACTGATTGTATGGTGGCCCCACACAACCGGTTCGAGATAGCAATGCAATGCATTGAACAGGTGACCCTCAGGTTGCTAAGTTACGGCAACCGTCAGCTCTCGCGGGGTTCGAAGACCGGATGTGTGTGATAGGACCAGGCGCGAGTGAAACGATCCCCCTCGGAGTCCCCCTCGCCGCAATAGGGTCCTGACCGAACACCTATCTGTTCTGATTCCCGCCCGATCGTATATCCCTCTTTTGCGGGAGACGACACCCTGCGAATGTCTCGGTTGTGTGTTCCCCTTGAGGCGTACGGAGTAATTTACGATCTCACAAACCTCAACCATTACTCAAAGGCATGAGGGTGCCCTCCCCCCATTTGTTGAAAACCGACGAACTCGTCGCATTTCCACCATCTCTGGATCCCGGTCCGGTATTTGTTTCACACTCATACACCCAAGAGCGAGTTGATTCTATGTCTATGGTATATGCGATTGCTTATGCTCTATGTAATAGAGCTGAATCTGATTGCATTCAGATCCCATTATCATTACCTTCCTCTTGTATATCTCTTGGAGTCTGAACCCGCATTCCTGGGCTTGGCGACTCGGATCTAACCGAGACAGCAAGTGAACTAACCTGTCTTGGCGGTCCATGTGTGCCGGGACTGACCTGGCAAAGGTTGAAGCGAGCGAGCGACTACGATCGGACATCAACCGAGCAAACCGAACCGAAAACGCGCAACACCGTCGCACAGAATCGGGCTGACGTGTATCACCAGATGTAGGCGTTGAATGGATTGACACAATGTCGAAATCGCGAACTGAGGGTGCAGTCATGAGGTACTTTCTAGGGTTCACATCTGGGGGAGAAACACTCAGCCTGTTTACTGACATGCCGAGCCCGAGGTGTGTTCCGTCTAGCCGCGGATAGAATGAACTCGGCTGCGTGTGGGTAACAGGCGGGAAGTGGTGACGAAGCGCGGAGTGCGCCCCACCTTTTCAGCGCGATCACTGGTTCCGGGCATCAAGAATCGGAATTTGCTGCCCTCACACCGTTGCCCCATCCCTGTGATTGCCCCCCTTTCCACTGCGATGGCCACTAAGATACCAGGAGCATGCATGGCGTGTAGGTGCGTATACGTCCGACCCTCCATCGTCCATTGCCACATTCGGAAGATCGACCCCCACTATTGATATGTTTACAGGGCTCGAAAAGTGGTAAGTTCACCTTGCCTCGCATTGAAATACTGAATCTTATCAACTATTACGCGGGATTTTCGACCGCCTCACCCCCACTCGCTCGAAGAAATGCATCCCAGGTACTCCGCGTTGTGTCAGATGTACTGCTATGGGTGTCGAAGATTGTAGTTACGGTTCGGTGAAGAAGCGGGGTGTTGGGAATACCCTACGCATGGGTCAGGCGTGTATTCCCTGTCGGTGAGTCGTCGCGAGTGGTCTTTCGACGGAAGCCTATAGAACTGAAAAGAACCTTTTCTCTCGTGTGATCAGGCAGAGGAAGGCGGTAAGCGGTGGTTTATCTCCGGTCTGGGAAACCGGAAGGTTCACTTCACCCCACCAGAAATGCGACGCTAAACGACCTTGTACCACGTGCGTGAGCGGTGATAGAGGTGCTGAGTGCGCGTACAAGCCGTGGCACCCATCTCGCCGCACCAGTGCTGACGTACTTTCGGTTTTGCGCGCGAGACCGTCTGGCCCCCCAAACGTCCGCAATTTAACCCCCCAAGCGTCTGCCAATGTACTTCCTGAATCCCTAATAAGCCCACCAAGAGACCTCCCCCACCCCACTCGGTCCGATCCCAGCGAATTCGCTTCCCTTTTCCCATTCCTTCCCTTTGAGCGACTCTCGACACCGGCGCTACGACCTCCCTGGGAACTCTCACCCCGTATATATGATAAAGTATTACCGGGTGCCTCATCAGATACCTCAGTCGTGCAGTGGGTGCGTGGCACCACGAACTACGTCCCACGTCCCACTGTATCTTCCTTCACAATCCTCCCATCCATCTATTTCCAAACCATTCCTCGGCCCCTCCGAATACCGTTATCACTCATCCCGCCCGAGCGCCTGCAGGTTTCCGACGTTGCCGGAAGCGACCTGCACATGACCTAGTATGTTTTTTCCTCGGTTGATAAATCTTCCTATGGTCGTGGAGACTAACCTGTGATTCGCTAGTCGCTTACGGTCGCTGTGCCGAATGAACAAAATAGGGCTTTATTTCAGAAAGGAGAAACAGGAAGCTATCCTCCGTGGCGATACCTCGAACGCCGTGGTTGATCGGTACTTCATACACGGTTTTCAGGCGATTGGGTTGCATCTTTCTGAGACCCCGGAGGTGACACCTGGTGTGGTACTTTTGTATGCGAGATACGGCCAGATGGCTTGGGAAACCCTCGTTAGGGTCTGCGAAACTGATGACGAGATGCTCAAAGCCCAGGCGCTAGTGCTGCTCACACATGCTTTCATCATTATGGGGTTCATCACAGTCGCCCAGTTATACCTCTTGAAGGTGTGCAAGATCATCAACAAAGCGAAACTCCAGTTTCTGCCGGTATACGGACGCCCCGCCGGGTTATCGGAGCAAGCTCGCGAGGACGCTGCACTGCTCTCACAAGTGATATATCTGGAGAATTATTTTTACTTAACATTGGGTGGGTCGGCGCCCGCGATGACGGCAAGAATAGAAAAAGAATTTCGGCTGGACCTCCAGGTGAGCGCCATTCAATAAATTCCTGTTGTAGGGCTCGAAGTGGATTCAGCGGTCCGGCCTAGGGGGTGTATCCACACCTATTCGATATATGCCCGTTGACCATGCAGGCCAAGGGCATTCTGTTGGTCAGAGACGCGATCTCATTTCTGGACTCTGGCTCCGGTGACCGTAAGGCTGAC
>Ga0307517_10005830_pt1 | contig 18425 bp, 18 predicted proteins | sample 23_EM_MG_FD_194515 | JGI IMG/M metagenome (GOLD analysis project Ga0307517, IMG submission 194515) | Populus trichocarpa ectomycorrhiza microbial communities from riparian zone in the Pacific Northwest, United States - 23_EM | ecosystem: Host-associated > Plants > Roots > Unclassified | place... | reverse complement strand
TGGTACCGTGCAAGACGAACCGTTGCTCCTGTCGACGACCACTGTGAACCAGGAAGGGGTGCAACTAATACCTATGTCCGCACCTTCATTAGAAAACCACAGGCCAATTACCCGGCAATGTTCCTCCAGTGTCCTGCATGGGAGGGCAACCCGGGCAAATTAAGGGTGGGGTGGGGTGGTAGTAGTCGTGAGAAAGTGGCCAGTGGCCGTGCGGGGCTGAGGACCGAGGGCCAAAGTGGGCCAAACCGGGTGACGGTCCGTGGGAAAGCGGCAGGCAGCCGTGAAGTCCACTGGAAAGTTAATTGGACTTTTGACCACGCGGTCTCAACTTTCTGGGCCTGGCGCGCCGTCATACGAGTGCCCATTTCATACACCACTACCGATTGGTTTACGCGCTCTGTGGAACAGTAAGAAGATTTGGAAATGGACTACAGCTGCGTCCTCCGTGAATGTCACAGCCTCCATCCGCGATATCGGAGGAAGCACCTGGTATTGGGCCATCGCGACGAGCAGTGCCTACGGAATTTTGCCAGGGACCCGCTACTCTCCGGTTTCATCCTGGGAGTCAACGATTTTAGGACGGTGATTGGCCACAATTTTATCCTTGTCGTTCTTCACTTGGATCGAGCATTTGGGAACACAGAACAAAGGCTGAGGTAATAGATTCAAAATCTTAGGGGAGGCTCGTTACTCACTCTTACGGTCACAGACGCACATACCCGCCCTATCGTACCTCCTCGTAAAGTTGGACTGCGGTTGATACCGAGGAGCCTAGACGCACTTCAAAGGGCGAACATCGTTGGCACCAAGTGCGTCCGCCGGGTCCTGAGAAGCATAACCGACCAGGAAGCCATCTATTCTGCGATACGCCTCGTCGAGACCATTCAGTGGTTTAAGGGCGGCGTTGGGGTTCATCCATCGTACGATTGCATCCTCTCTGCATTCAAATCCTGCTTCGATTCCGTCGGGCAAGCTGTATTTTAGGGTGAGGGATCGAGCGTACTTCCCGGCGAGAGCACCGCTCCGGATTCACGTACAGGAGACGGGAGAATCCGAAGAACGCGTTTCCAAATACCCCCTACCCAAGTTGACTTACTCATTCGTGGGCCCCGACCCCGACATACGGTCTCTAGCGGCATTTTCCGCGCTGTTTCACCCGACCCTGATCTTAAGGTCAAAGCTCCTAGTTGTCATGTCACCCGGGACCTTCGGCATATGCTATGAGTCACAGAACTATTCATACACTCCGCCCGTGGCACCGAATGGATCACCCGTGGCAGAGCGTCTCTCGTATTACCTGACTTATGGATCCTTATCGGCCTGTGTTCTCCGACCCCGGTAATCGTCAACGTTCTTCCCGGAATGTACGCCAATCTCGGTTATCCCGCCGAACGAGGAACATTGCGGACTACGGAACAATCGTAAGCGGTAACCATCTTGTTTTTTTTCGTCCAGGAATGACGGATACTCCTCAGCGAATCAAAGGACAAGGTCTTATCTCACCTGTCTGACACGGTACTGGAGGTGATCCCCCCTCCCGCCACCGCCAGTTTTTACTCTTGGCGGTACCGTCCGGCTTGGAAAAGTAGAAGGGTCGCCCCGATGACCTGGCCCCCACGACATATGGATGGTGTTCTACGATCTGTGAGTGGTCAGGTCACTCGTACCCCAGTGGCGTTTTGCTGCTGCGTCGTTGCCTTGGGGTCTGGAAGATCGTGAAACAATAAATGACACCTCCGTACTTCACCGCACCTCACATAGGTCCTCCTGATCAGGGGAACACTACGCTACTTCGTTTATGTGTGAAGCCCTTGCCAGTGTGGACCGCGCCGGGTCTCTCCTTGGAGCAGCCCCCCCTTTAGATCAACTCCGAAACCCGATTATACGTGCTATGGAAGATATCCCGTTCAAGGCCTTCGAAGGCGTCGAAATAGAGAGACTTGTTTGGCTTCTGGGTTGGGTACACCCTTGATGCTGCATAGTTTTGCTCGCTCTTTGCCACGGATGAGAAATGATACCGCTCCACCATAGCCTGTTGCTCGAGATTACGAGGGAGAGGGGCAGGCGGAAGCCCATCCCTATTTTCAAAGGACGACCTTGTATCACGGAGGTGCTCAAGAGGTTACAGGTGCTGGTGGACCTCAGGCGCTATGAGTTGTGCACGTTAGGCAGTCGGTCGCCGCCGAGGCAGTGGCCTCCAACCCTAGAGAGTTGATCCAGTTGCCTCTCGAGTGACGATGCTTTCTAAGGATACGAGTTTTTGAACGCTCGTGAACTGTTTTCTGTTTTTTCGGTATTGATTTTGTATCCGGAATGACCATGCCTCTGGGTGGCCCATGCAGAACGTTGTTCGAGGGGGTAGATGATGTACAAGCGACAGTGATTCAAACCATTACATCTCCTCGTCAAAGTCGATCTCCTCCACCGGGAAATCTCCAGTTTCGACCTTGTTCGTTCGAACGAACACACCGTAACCCTGCCGACACTCGAAATACCTCTCTCCTTGAACCCTGCATACTCGTGTCTATCAGTGACTTTGCGGTTGAGGTAAGAGAAACACTGACGATCCATCGTTCTTCCCGATCGGTTCGTCATACTCGACCCCGATCCAGAGACCTGAAGCAAACTTTGTCCCGCCGACGAATCGTACCGTACCGCGTTTGTGGAAACCTGGTTCGGTTGATTCGATTTGACACCTAGAGCCTACTTGGATGTTGGTATCCTCTTCAGTGTTCTGCGATTCTTCGTCTGGTTTCTCGGCGAAGCGTCCGAGTTTTTGACGTTGCTTGTGTGCGAGGACCGTATCTGGATGAGATGTTTGAGACGGTGGCGGGACTATTGACAAAAGGAAGGTTGAGTTACCGTTGCGTTGTGCGTAAGCTTCTTCGCTCAGCTCGAACTTTTCGACTTGGGAAACATCACTGAGTTGGCCGGTGAATGTTATCGAAGGATTTGTATCGGCGATCTGGATGCAGGTTGCACTTAGTTAAACGTATCGGACAACTTGAGTGAGAACAGGCGACAGACTTTGAGGAACTGCCAATCTCGAACACTGTAGTATCCCAAGAGTCTGTCATCTTCATCCAGGACTGCAGCGGGCTGAGTGTCCTCCTCGGCATTATAAAGGGAGAGAGCCTGGTTGGAGACAGGGATACCGGTGACCAGCTCGAGTTTATTCTGTGGTAGGAGCGCGTACGGGAGTTAAAACCGGTAAAACAAACGGCTTATCGAAGGTCAGACCTTGAGCTGACCGATGGTGATGTGTGGATCAAATCTGCGCTCGGAGCGCGTATCTGGCGAGATCGTCCACAACGTAACCATCCTGGACACGCCCCGGTAAGCGATCGAACACAAACGTGCGATTCCAGACTCACGCTGGGTTCGAAGTGCGCATTCTGGGTGTTTGCGAGGGTGTTGTGGTCGACCTACGGAGGACGCGTCTGTGATTGATGTGTCAAGATGAGGTCCGTCGATGATCGGAGCCGAGCCTGGCGGGCGTCAATTTACGTTTCCGCCTTCAACTCATGCTTGTCAGCCGATGCTTCCGTTTACGAGCGGGCCAGCTCAGAGCAATCCACGTAGGCTTCTCATCGCCCACACCCGCTCGTACGAAACTGAAGGGGTGTTAGGATCTACGTGACAAGTTCAAGGACCCTTCTTCCCCGTTCTACCTCGCTCCAGGTGAAAAGGGTCCCGAATCACCCGATCCTGTTCCCACCCCGGTGACGGAACACGCGAGCTATGAGTCTGCGGCTGCTAAAGCCAAGCAGGAGCTCGGTCGGATGGGCTATGATCCGACCACTTTCTACGAGCAGAGAGTTGTGTGGGGAGACCACGATTCATTCCAGTACTACTGTTCAAACCTCCTCCGGTTGGTGAATAACTAACGGGTTTTATCAGGCATGTGAACAACGTTCGTTACGGTGAGTCAAATTCGTCACATTGCGGACTCGTACGGGTTTTATTTTAAACGACCCAGCCAGGTACCTCGAGAGTGTGAGTATATGCGGGACCTTTCTCCTTCTGGTGCTGATGCGTAGTTCTTACTGAAGGCGCGGATAGAATGGATGATGACGCTGGGGAATGAGATGGGCGGACCTGAAAAGGCTCAGGCTATGATCAAGGGACAGGGCGTATCCCTCATCTTGAAGTCCCTATCGATCAAGTTCAAACGACCCGTCGCGTATCCGGACACAGTCAGCAATCTCACAATTTTGCGTTTCTTTATCAGGAGGGCTGACTTGTTCTTGGCTTAGCTTCTCATTGCGCACAAACCGTACCTCCCTGCATCAGCATCTCCCCCGCGGTTCCATTTCAACTGCCGGGCGACGGTTTACTCGTACTCACAACAAGCGGTTGTGGCAGAATCCGATAGTGAGCTGGTGTGGTATGATTATGAGAGGCTCACGAAATGCGACCCTGGACCAGAGAAGTGGAGTGTAATTTTAGGGCATGTACGCCTCTCGAATGACTCGTAGGATACCATAGTGTTTGTGCTTGACATGCAAACGCGTCTGCAACCAAAATCTCCCTTCCTTCTACCGGGCTGCCCCGTAGTTTATGTCCGGGTATTGTTGGTGCACCTCTTGACAGATTTAGACGCGGCGCTTACGCGCTTGAATACGCAGTGATCAAATTGCTCATGGATGGGCGCGAGCCGAAGGGGCTTCGGAGGTGCCGGATTCTGCCCGTCGAAGCTGGGGGAAGGTGGGGGGGGTGTAGCTCATGGAAAGATGGCCGCCCATCCGGCGCAGCCAGGTCGCTGTGGTGGGATCAAGGCATCACGAGCAGTCTGATCCCTCGTAGCCACCTGCGAGCGGTGAAACCTGTGAAGCAGTTGGAGGGTGACCGGTGAAGGATGAGCGCGGTTCGTGCGCAGGGTAGAACTCCCGAGTGACCCATAGCGGGATCCAGAGCCTCACGGCGGACGGAAGTTACCTCCGTCAAAGGCAAAAGACCAATCAGGCATGGCCAACATACCAAGCAGGGGGGTTTCGGGCTTGGGAGCGAAGAAAAAGGAGCAGATGTACCGCCATGGGAGATGTTCCCGCGACCGCACAGGGTTGACTGGCGGTGAACGTGACCAGACCGAGTGATCTCAATCCATTTCTGTCCACTCTCTCCAACGACGACCGCCAGTGAACGAAGGAGAAGGCTCAGACGACATCGGCCCAGAGTGTCATCTGCGCACATTCCGACCGCGTTTCAGGTCAACTCATCCTAGCCGACACAACATGCCGACTCCAGAGCTCCCGTCGGTCGATGTCGACTTACAGGATCTGTACGAACAGGTCCTCGCAGGTTTCGACGACGATTCCTTTGCAGAATTCCCAACCCCCGTGGCCCAGAACAAGTCCACCCCTTCCGATCTCGAGTCTCTCTACTCTTCCTACGCAGAGGATTCGACAAACCCTTCCACCAAGTTGGCCCGAAACACGTCCTACACTATCGCATCACAACGTACGCAAACTCCCGCACGGTCCCGCCCCATTCTCTCGCCTGTTTTCGATTGACCTTCTTCTGTTTCAATCAGCCGTTTCCGCTCAGCGGTCCTCATCAGTCCAATCCCAGAACCAAACTCCAAGACGACTCCCTCCTATCCCTGGAAATTCCCCAACCTCCAGCATGCATGGAATGCCAGAGCCTCGCCCGTACCACGAGCCTGCCCGCAGCCAAGACTCGTGAGTTACTCTATTCCACTCATTCTTTCCTCCCGAACCATTTACCCGCCTGCATCGATCTTCTCAGTTCTCGACCTTCCACCAAGACCCCATACAACGGCACGAATGGCTATTACAACGGCGGAGGTCCACCAAAAGATTACTTTTCCTCCGATTTCAGATTCTCCCAACAATCCCACTTATCATCCACTCTACGTCCTGGATCCTCACGATCGACCGCGTCGCCAAATAATCCTCACTCGCCCCTGTACTCGCAAGATGATGATATCTACGGCTGGAAGGAGCAATCGTCATTGTCAAGGACCAGTTCAGGTCGACCGCCCCTTCCGCCCAAGATTCCCTCACAGCCTACTCAGATATCCCAAATGCCCGAGGCCGCAATCCCCGCAGAGGATTTATACTCACCCCACCCGGACTCCGGTGGATCTAACGGCGCCAGCGCTCCCATTAACAGGAATGGTAGCGCAAGTTCTTACGTGTTGCCGCCTTTACCCCACCAAACGTACCAACCCGGCCAGCTAATGAACCCACACACGGATTCCCCGTCCTGTAGGTAACCTGTTCCCTTCGAGAAAGCTCCACCTGATCAATATGCGGTTGGTTGTACAGATATTGAAAATATGACGCTGTCTCGTGGCCCTTCCGGCTCAACATCATACTCACACGTGAACGTTGATCGAAACAATTCGGCAACATCCACCAACACTAGCGGCGAGCCCATTGTCATTGGGCCCTCGTCTTCTGTGGCCACAAGTCTGTACCGAGATGATTCCACAGTCTCCAGGGTCAGCTCTCTACCCCGGGAGTACGTGGATATCAAGATGCCTGTTCCACTTGAAGAGGAATATTCGCAGGATCAGTACCCTGACGGAGACTATGTCGAGGACGAAGACATCTACACTGATTCAGAGGAAGACGAAAGCTTGTTCGTTAACTTTGCACTTTTGTCACATCTTGCTGTTCGTTTGAGGGATCGCGTTCCCCGAGGGACCCATGTCAAAGGCAGCATTCCATACCCCAGAGCTTTTACAGGAAAGGACATTGTGGTGAGTGTGATGAAACGAAAGCCGAATGACATCGCGCATGACGGTTGCCTTCCCTAGTCAACCATCCAGGCCCAAATACAGCGCGAACTGCTCATCAACCATGGGATCTCGACCAACGATCGAAGGGCGGCCCTCGAAGTCGCCCGCAGTCTCCAAAGCCAGCTCTTCTTCTACGAGGTCGAGTGGGGTGGTAGGGCTCTGACCGACGGAGTCGAGGACGTGTACATGTTCTTGGACGACCAGGAGGGAGGATCCGATGCTCGAATTGAAATGGAGGAACTCCCGACGGGAGTTTTGACGTATCTGACCAAGTGTTATACCCCTTGTTGTGTAGACGGGCAGCCGTGCTACGCATTTTCATGTCCGAGACGGGTAAGCACGATCAAAAACCCGGACGATGTTACCGTTCGCTCAGGTAATTTCTATTACGTTACCAGGGACAATCTGCGTCGGTCCTGTCAATGCCTATTGTCGAGGCACCAGCTCCGAGAGTGGTACGTGACTTGTGGTTGCACACTGACTCCTGTGGGACGACGGATCTCATTCATTCCTTCAGAGTGTTGAGTGGCAAGAAGGGGTTCCCCCAGAAATCCTCGCGTCGCTTCCTGGAAGTGAGGTCAAACGTCAAACGTATGACATTCGGTACGGGGGAGATCCATTACTAAACTTCCGATATGTAGGATCATCCGTAAGGTCATCTCGAAGGAACAGCAGTACATCAAAGACCTGGACTTTATCGAAGACGTACGTTGTGAACCATACGACGTACCAGGTGATCGTCAAATGAGGCGCTCACACATTTCTGCCAGGTTTTCATCCGCCCTCTGCGCATTGCAGATCCTCCTGTTATCGAAGGTGGCCCCCACGAATTCATCGAGGAAGTGTTTGGTAATATCCTCGACTTGCGTGAATGTAACCGAAACCTCCTTGAGACAATGTATGTTCGACAGCGAGAGCAGGGCGAGGTTATTTCAAGGATTGGGGATATTTTCCTTAATGCGGCAACCGAGTTCCGATTGGCATACCCCACGTACATGGGGCAGTTGCCAGGTGCAGAGAAAAGGTTAAAGGAGGATATGGAAGCTAATGGCGAACTTAGAGTGTTCTTTGAGGTATGAACCTGATCCCCCCGGGTGCGCTACCGACCACCAGTGACTGACCCCCTGCGTTGCCTTAAAAGCAATGCGTGCGCCATCCGGACAATGTGGCGAAGATGGACCTCAAGCACTGGCTCAACCGCCCTTCGGAGCATCTACAGAAGTACCCTGTCGTCTTTGAGGCTATCCGGACAGAGACGGCGGAGGGGAACCCCGACATTGATTTCCTGAAAGAGGCGATCGAGGCTATGAGGAACCTCCAGGGTATTGCCCAGTTAAGGACTTTCCAGACGGCTATGGGCAAGGGACCGACAGGAAAGTTCGAGTGGCATAGCTTGGTACCTGAAGACGTGAGGAGTGGGATTTCCAAACAGGAGGCTAAGCGTCAGGCGTGAGTGTTCTCCATTCGTGATTGGGATCGAGAGTAAGACTCGATCGTTCGTTTCGGATAGCGTCATCTTTGAGCTTATCAAGGGAGAAATGGCTTACGTTAAGGATCTGGAAAACATCGAATACGTACGTTGAAAGCGCATCAACCGTCTTTGTTACTGAAAGGTGGATTATAGATGTATGTTCGTCCATTACGTGCGATGGACCCACCCATCATTCCTCGGGAACGATTGGACACGTTCATCCGAGATGTGTTCCACAACTTTGGCGAACTGCATGCCCACCACAAGCGACTCCTGGATCAACTCTTCGAGGTCCAGAGAGAGGAGCATCCGAACATCAGGAGCGTCACCGCCGCGATGTATGACGCCGTTTTGAATTTTAGGGACGCGTATTTGGAGTACATTCCGAATTACCCCATCGCGGCGTATCGGATTGACGATGAGATGGCAAATAACCCGCAGTTCAAGGCTTTCGTTGACGTAAGCTTCCCTCCCCTCCATCTGCAAACCGATTTTGTTGTCCTGGGTTTTCAATTTTGACTGGTTTCCCCAGCAATGCGTACGACACCCTGATGCACACCGGTTGGACATGAAGAACTTCATCAACAGGCCTATCCCCCGTCTCTTGCGTTACGAGCTGTTATTGAAGAATATTCTCGAGGAGACCGCCGCTGGACATGATGATCTCGACACAATTCCCGCAGTTTTGGACGTCATCAAGGGACTTGGAAAGGAGACTGAACCTGGAGTCGTGTCGGCCAAGCAAAAGGTCGAACTGTGGAGGTACAATGCCAACTTGGTTTTCAAAGTTGGAGAGAACATCGTACGTATTTGATAGACGTATTACGCCGAAGCGTCTAACGTCAACTTGATATTCGATAGGACATGGACTTACTCAACGAGAATCGATCGTTGATTCACACCGGCAAGTTCCTGAGACAGCCTGATACCGGGTTCGAATGGAGCGGGTGGACGGAACTTTTCGTTTTGCTTTTCGATAACTACCGTAGGGGATTTGATGTTCTGGATGTTTTCCCAAGTCCCGCTCACGAACCTTCCGATAGTTGTTATGACGAAACCCAAGGATAAGGATATAACCACGAAATATCAAGTGTACCGGCGGGTAAGTCATATTTCCATCTTGTCGTATCACGAATGTCCTCACCAGTTGTATAGCCCATCCCCTTGGACCTTCTTACCCTGGCGACGTTCACAGATCCTCCGACCCAACGAGGTGGCAGGTTATTGCCATTCGGTGGTAATAAAAAAGATACAGAGGGTCCGAATCCGGCTGTCAGCCCTCCCGGTGTGGGTGCGAGTCCCGAAGTCGCCAACGACGCCCGAGCGGTATACCCTTGTACGATTCACCACAATGGTCGAATGGGAGGTCTGTACACATTGTACGCCGAATCCTCCCAAGCGCGGTTGGAGTGGAAGGCCAAGTTAGAGGAAGCGATCGGGTTGAGGAAGGTTGTGCAGGAGTCGAATAAGGTGTTTGAGGTGGAAACTCTGAGTGTGGATACGTTCTTTGCTCCTACGCTCATGGCGAACGCCGGTCCGTCGTGGAATAATGATGGGAATTTCACGGGCAAGGTTACTTGTTCCGTTCCATTTAGTAAGCGGGCTTGGATTTCTACGATTTTTAATGCTGACGTTGCGGGTTTACAGCCACCCCTGACGGTCGTGGTCTGGTGGCAATTGGATGTGCGGAAGGAGTGTGGATTGGGTTCAGGCATGATTCACGGTGTATGTATTTCTTATGCTCTTCTTGTGCTACTTCCTCACTCTAGGCATTTGTTTAGCGATGCGACGAGTACTCCATCTACGAATGGTCTCTCAATGCGCCATGCTCGAAGATTTCGGCATCTTTCTTGTACTTGCAGACAAGGTACGAGATCGGAGCATTGGGTTTCCCAACATGTCACTGATGATCCTCGTAGTCACTCTTCGCCTATCATATTGAAGCGCTTGTGCCCTCGTCACCCGGGGCGGCAAACACTTCCCAGACACCTCAAAAACTCAGTGGGAATAAGGACGTGCAGTTCTTTACCGTTGGAAACCTTGGTGGCAGGACGTTGGTCATTTATATGAAGAAGAAGAATGTAGGCACTTCCGGGATTCGGTAGGATTGACATCGACTGACCGGGGACACCTTATAGCTTGACAGCGTATTCCGAGTCCTCGAACCAGTTATTGGAAAGATACACGAGAAGACGAAAGCTCAGCCTTCGATCGGGTCGAGGTTTGGTCTACGGTCTCAACGGTCAGAGTGGTTCCGCGTTTACCGTGTAAGGTTTCATATTTACCTCCGCCCTCTGGGATACTGAGTCTTTTGTTTTCAGGACTTCTTCTTGCCTTCGGATTCGTATGACTTGTTATTCCTGAAAGCAAGAATTGTGATCCTGTGCAGCAAAGGTTTCGAAATCATGGACCTCTCAGAGTCAGTCACCTTTTCGTGTGGAGGGTGGATGTCCTTATTCATACCCACGTAGCTTCAAGAGCGTTACTATCCCTCAGAAGGAAGACCCGCGGTTAGAGAAGCTTGCAAAGAGATGCGAGTCGTGTAGGCCTATGGGCATGTTCAGGTCGAACAAAGACGAGTTCCTGCTCTGTTATGATGGTGAGATTTGGCAGTCTCCCTTAAAGTGAGACGTGCTCATATCTCTCAGAGTTTGGGTTGTACGTCGACAAACACGGTGACCCAAGCCGTCGCATAGGCACAGTCGAGTGGGAAGGCACAGCAGAGCGGGTTGCCTGGCATCCACCCTACGTCCTCCTCTTCGACAGCCGATTCGTCGAGATTCGCCACGTAGAGACCGGCCGCCTCGTCCAAATCATCTCCGGAAACGACATGCGATGTGTCTGGGACGGCAGAGGCACGAATCACTCTCAAGCCATCTCTGAAGGCTCTTGGGACGAAGTTGTTTCCCAGGAACCCAGAGTACATGGGGTGATGAATATGGAAACTCATCAACCTGGCAAGAGAGGGGTGACCACTCAGCACGTCTTTGAGTTGATCCCGACGGTCCCGTTGTTCTTGCCGGGGTCGCTGGCTTCGCCCTCGCACGCTTCGTACTTTAATCAATCGAATTCGCCACCACATTCGCCCAAGTTGAACCCGGCGTATTCATTTCGGTGATCGATAAGCCTTGACTCGCAGTTCGTCGTCTAGAGGTTCTGGCCTTCCCGCTCTCTCACCTCAGCCTAGCCCATTCCCTCCCACTCTAACCAACCACTGACGATGACCGTCTCGCATCCCCTCACGATTCGCTTAGGCTTGTTACCTCCCAATTTCGTTACCCGCATTCATGTAGCCGTTCTGATTGTTTTCGTAGTCCTGGACTAATATATATATCTATTCCTCGTGATTTGTACCCCAGTCACTTGATAACTCTTTGTTTACGGAATGGATGGCAGTGGATGCTTCCTCGAAACCAAAAGTCCGCGACACAAGTTACACGTGAACCTCGGCACTCCAACTTGAAAAAACACCGACACCGCCGACGAAGCGACCGAATACATGATATCGAAAGGCGTACTCAATACCGCCCTCCGAAGGACACCGATACATATTCACACATTCTGTGCTTGCATCAATTACACACCATACCGCTCCCATGCCCCTGGGAGCATCAGATTTGGGTACCGCGATCTTTCGGTACGGCCTTCCTCCCATTTAGCCTTCCTAGCAAGAGGTGGGAGTTTGGCGTCCGGAAGTTTCGCCGTAAATTCCGAGTGGACCTCTGTAACGATTTTTCTCCAATGTCGCAACTTCGCTCTGAATGCGGGAGGAACGTTCTCAAGACGAGCGTCGAACACCTCTAACGCCCTTTTCCAGGATATCTAAGGAGCGTTAGCCGTCAGTAGTGCTGGAAGTAATGGGATAATACACACCCCAAGTAGGAGATCAAGGCGGGTGTATTCCTCCATTCGCATACTCTCGGTCAGTTCACCCAACCGCTCCAGGGTCGAATCACAGAGTGTGTCCAGTTCTGTCTGGGGAGCCGGCCCCATCTGACGGAGGGTCTCGCATAGAACGCCAAGATAGGCGAGAGAATTAATGCAGCAGCTCCTGATGATCCCTGCGCCGCTGATGTCACCAAGTCCTTGGAATCTTTGTAGATTGGACAACAGGGTCTGGGAATGGTCATCTAGAAGGGTCACCAATTGACCGCATGATCGTCTCCAGATGCTAAGTTGGACCTCTAGCGACCACGGGACACAATTAATGGTCGGTACAGCAGGAGTGAGCGAAGACGATACTCGCCATCATCCAGGCGATGGTTGAGTATGATGACCGTGTCCCTGACCAGCAAAATGGTTTGCGTGCGCATGGTCAGTGGACAGATCTTGAATAACACCGGATATACTTCCTATCAAGGAACGCTGAACACCCTATGTAAACAATCACAAAGAGGAAGGCCGTACCTGGAGTTCATATCTGAATTCCTTCTCAATCCTTGCCGTCATGACCGGTTCCGCTCCATCACATGCCAAGAACAAGAAATTCTCGAAGTATATGATCTGTGAGAGAACCGATAACTTCTCGTGAAGGTCTTCAGAAAACTCCGGTGGTTGTCCATACGTTGGGATAAACCGAAGTTCTGCGGTATTAACAGCCTCACAGCTCCTTTGGAGGTACGTATGGGTGAGACCATCAACTGGTAGAATGAAGGTTCCGGCAGTAACCCAGAGCGTTGCCTGTGCTGTGAGCTCCCGCTCATGTCCTTTGATGATGTCAGCAAGATATTCCAGAGCCATCTGAAGGTGCCTCGCTTGGAGTCGAATCATGGCAGGCGAATCATCCATACGTTCGCAGAAGTGCATCCCTAGGGCTTGGGCCGAGTGTATGAAGAATGGGTTTAGAACGGTTCCCGAAGTGTCCCCGCGTAACAGGGCTTGTTGTTTCTTGGGAGTGAAGCGTATTCCCAATTTGCTCAGCCGGCACAGGATCCTCAACCGGCTAACAGAAAGGAATGAGCTCCATCGATGATCAGCGAACTCGAGATACATACAACTTCATATCCAGCTCCCCCAGGGTTGCACTGGAAAGCTGAAGCGACTCAGCTCCGAGCAACGGTAGTGTGGCATGGGGCCCGGGTGGAATCCTGGGGGGTATGAGAGACGACAGCACAGAGAACGGTGGAAGTATAACGCGGGGATTGTTCCGTGCCTTGGTTTCGTCAGGCGCCTGTGTCCAATGATTTGGTAATGCATGCCAGGGCAGTGGACTATTGTGACCGGGGGGATTGATAAACGCACAAGCGGGCGGAGCTGTTTTGCGCACGAGTTCAGTGACGGCAGCCATGGGTTTTTTGGCAGATAAATCTGGGACCGCTTCCCCGACGACCCAGCCCTCTTGTGCGAAGACATCCCTTGAACCTGAGGGATCAGGTTCATTCCAGAATAAGAATTGGAGATGTTCAGGGGGACGAGGCGGAGCGCTAACGATTTCGTGCGCGCACTCGGGTGCCCTGTTCGCCTCAACGCATCTGGTACACGGGCGTTTGGCGTCGCATTTCTGGAGAGAGAGAACATTGTGTTTGAGCCTATCTGGCAGTATCTACGCCTGGTAATAGAAGTAACCACTCACCCTTTTCTTCTCTCTACGCGGTTGGGAGATCTAATGTCAGCGTCTTTACTCGGAGTCGGCCGACAGTGGGGTCGCTGACCGACAAAGTTTGCACGCCTCCCCCACACGAAGGGTCCCCCCTACCCCCCGCTTTTTTACCGGCTTATAGACGCAATCCTTGAATTCCAGTCTTGCGCATCGTTCGCAGCGTTTGGTAGGGCCCGGAATGCACTTCTGTTGGGCCAACCGCGGGCGGAACTGCTCAAAGGCGTGGCCTGAAGGAACGATAAGGTAACTTACCACTCTCTTAGCTCTGAAATCGAGCGAAACTGTGGTTGGTTCGGGTGGGAGGGGATGGGATCTGGTATACTCACCTGCATTCAACACAAGCTCCCTTTGTGTCCATGGACGTCGTTTCAGAAAATGTGAGCTAGCAACAAGTGGAAGAAAGTGTCAACCGGCAGAGTAAATCCATATAACAGCCGACCGTGATAAACACCCGAAAACAGGAAAACATTACTGTGCGCCTTCACTAGCCATTCTCGTGGCATGCGCATGAGTAAGGTCGACAACGTAAAACCGGGCCCACGAAACGAAATCATGCCTCTCGGATATGGCTCCCGCCGCAGCGGCCCGCGGTGCATGGCGGGCCATCAGGAAAGCCTCGGGGCGGATTCTATGCAACACGCGCGACCAACGCGCTTCGGTGGAACTGTCGCACGCTCCGTCCATTGTCCAAGCGGCTCGGAGCTATTCCGCCAGGGTACTTTTCATAAATGTGCTCCCCTAAATGTAGCTGGTTACTGTACCATACAAACAAACAGCCCCCGGTTATACAGGGATCTTCTACCTTTAATTACCATAGACCACATCCCGCGCAGTTCACATATGTAGTAAGCGTAACCCAGCCAAAGCTACTCAGTAATACCCAATATCAACGGGGCAGAGGAAGTGATTCTGTTTTTGTTTCCGTCGTAATAACATCGAGAACAAACGCGATGATAAATCCTGGGCATGGCTCGATTGTTTACTTTGCCAACAGCTCCTTCTCAGGGACCAACTCGTTGATTTCTGACGGACCGTCCACGTTCGCGTCGTCTTTTTCTTTTGTTCCACGCGATTTTGAACGTGGAGGAGGATAGGTGACGGTTGGCCAGGAGGGTGAATAGGGAACAGAGAGTCAAGGGCAGGGAAGTTCGTGGATTTGGCACGGTAGTAGTTGTCCCCCCGAAGACAGCTCCCTTCGGTCAAGGGATATTCGTCCGGTTTGGACACTTCAAGATCCATTGGATTGTTCTGATATTCCCCTTCCCCCTCCCGCGGTGGCCACGGATGGGGAACAGCTGAATGGATTGCTGCCCTTCTGAGCAACTAGTGCATCCGGAATTTGAAGAGCCATCCGGCAGCAGCGGCGGCTTTAATTGGATCGACCAGAGGCTCAGGGTGGAAGCACACCGCGTCGCCAATCCGATGTTTTTTTTTCATAGAAGCTCAAATATGCGTCGCGGGGCAACTGTGCCTCGAATCTATACCGACTTGGTATCGGGGGCTTCGTGGTGACGATGTAGCGGGAGATATCATAGAGTTCTAGAACCCGGAAGACGAACTGTGAGTGGGTAAATCTAGTCGGTGTTTTGGCGGAGATGCACCAAACTCATCATGCAGGCACCGGAGCTGACGGTAGGTGTGGGGGTTTCTACCGAGGAACGGGCGACGATGGAAAACGTGAGTGGCACGAACTTCCAGAAGCTTGGTCGACAAACACTTGAAGAACCTCCGAAAGGGTTTTCCTTGAGCCACACGAGGCCGTCGGAATGACGGGACACCGCAACGCCGACAACGAAGAAGGGTGATTCTAAGGGTTCGGAATACCTGAATGCGCTGGTAGGTTCCAGGAGGGCCGGGTTTATTTATGGCTTTGCTGATCAAATGTTAGATTCTGCAGGCAAGAGGGTGCCGCCAGGGAAGGGTCCAGACAAATCCCAGGCTTCCCAGAAGCGTGGGTCCTAGGCATCGGGCGGGGTCTCGGAGTGTGTTGTGATGGAACGGAAAGCAGGGGGCACTACCTCTTCAACAGGGTCGCCATCCCTCTTGGCCGGCCCCTGCTATTAGAAAGAATCTAGGCATCTCCCCCAAAGATCTTCTCTGAACCTGCTCCACGAGGCGCACCTCCTGGTCTCCGAGTCAACCCCCCAGGAAAAGTCTGCTGAACGCCGCCTGCTGGGCAGGGATGTGTTGTTGGACGAGACCGCCAAATAACATGATGGACGAACGTGAGACGGGGGAGATTCAGAAACAAATAGAAACAAGAGACCCCCAGATAAGGCCGCGCTAGAGGTGGTATCAGCCAAAATGGAGCCCAACCTTATCAGCTAATCACGATATCTGACGCCATGTACGCGGGTGCGCTTACGGTTTCGAATGGGATTTTGTACGTATGCGTGCATGCGTGGTATATGTTATGTGTTGTATCTTTATGTAAGTACCAGAGAGGGATACGGGTCGAGTGACCAGGGCAGCGTAACGGGTCACGAAAAAGGAATTAAAGAGGAAACAGTTTAGTCGTATATGGGGTAAGAATTACAATTCTGCCCGAACATAAAATCCCATAGGGACGAAGTCAGGTGAAATTAAACCAAGCTTTGACGGGGTAAGCAAGAATGGCTGACAGTCAAGGAAGGCGAAGCCAGAGGGAGATGAAAAAAGAGGGAGAGACGGAGGGTGAGCGAGCGAGCGAGCGAGACACGGGGAGGCCGTGTATGAAGATGAAACAAATGACTTTGATACAGGAAGAGAATGTCAGATTTTTCGTGGTCAGGCGAGAGAGGGTGACTAAAGAAACATGATGGTGAGGGGGAGAATGAGAAAACCATATGAACAGTCGAAGGGGTTAGCCAAAATAAAAAGGGAATACAACGACACGGCATACAGTAAACGCAGCGAGGGGTTAGGGGAAACTGGGATCCGGTGTGGAGGGAGGAGAGGGGTGAATAACCGACGAGGACAACAGGGATAGCATGTATCGATGGGGTGTGATGGGTGGAGGTGAACAATGCGGAACATGGGGGGAGAAGGCAGAGCGAATAATTCAGGATTCGGACAACAGTGTGCTGGGTGGAAGTATACTAGTGGGGAAATACGTCGGGGAAAGGAGCAACCGAAGGAAAATAGAGGGCACGCGATAGAGATCCCCCAATCTTCAGTGTGGTGAAGGCAGCATAGACGATAACCTCGATCTCGCCCTCGAGGATTGACTCGGCAACTCCGGTTCCGACGAAGGTCTCCTCGACCCCCTCCACGGCAACAAACTCGCAATAACTGCGCTGGGTAACGGCATAGAACTCCTCTTGCCATGCGAATTATTACTGCCGTGGCTCCTGAACAACGAGCTCTTCCTCGCCACGAGCGAACCTATGCTCCCATGCCTATCTAGCGATAAAGACGAGTTCCTCGCGGCTGGGAAGACGGGCATATCTGGGACATCGCTTGCTGCTGGGCTTGGAGGCACCCGACTTTCATCCCCTCCTTCTCCTACTCCATTTTCGGGCTCATGCTTTTCCTGACCGGTGTTGTGTTCCTCGCTGTCCTCGGAGGCGATAATGCTTATCGGCGGGTCCGTGTTTTCTGTACCATCGTCGTTTAGAGACCCGGATGATGACGTGGTCATATCAGGCAGATACGACGAGGGCAGCGTTTGGTCGTGTTCCGAGCCCTCAACGACATCCGCCGAAGTGCAGCTCGAGGGTCCAATATCAACAATGGCTTCAGGGTCGCCCTTATCGTCAACGGAAGGCGACGCTGAGGGGGGCGAAGGTTCAGGCGCCGCATTCGCCAATATTGCCGTATTCCGTTTCGACCAAGGCCAAAGGTCAGACTTGTCATACGCATGATGAGACGTAGAGAGTTTCTTGTCGTCTTCTTCCGTGTCCGGTAAGGGAACAATGTGTACCTCCTCGACCGTTTGCGGGACCTTTAGAGCGGGAACCACGGGACTATCCTGGAGACCACCATCGGACCCTGTTTGACCGCGATCCCCCAGATCTCGATCTCGAAACGAGGACACGAGGAAAAATGACGGTTGCATAGACTGTATCCGCCTGGTGTCTTGTACCGATGGCGGATGCGGTATGTTCATACTGCTCGCTCTCGTCAATGGAGTGGGCAGATCGTTGTCCGGCAGAGGTGGTATCATCGCGGAGTCGAAAGCCGCGGAAAATCCAGGCGAGTAGTCGAGATTCACTAAACGAAGAGAAAATGACGTTAATTTGAGGTCGATTCGTTGTGTGGCACGCTCAACAGAGCGCAGGAAGTAATCCAAGGCCATACCTCGGTGATCCTCAATGGCTTGGTCCACGTTCACCCTAATCCCCATGCTCGTGCTCACGCCACCATCCACTCGTTGCACTCTGAACAGGGCAGGCACTGGGGGGATCGCCTCCTCGTCCGATGGCTGTGGAGTGGCCGGTCTGGAAAGCTCCAAGAACGACATGTTTGAAGGGTTACTGAGTATCGAAGGGCTTAAAGACGCGGGGTCTTTGCCTTTGCTCTGGCTCCTTGCCCTTCTCTGGTGACTCTTGGGTGTGTTTGGTACGCTAGGTATGCTAACTCCATCGCTCTCCGAGTTGGACCTTTGGATC
>Ga0307517_10005828_pt1 | contig 18427 bp, 17 predicted proteins | sample 23_EM_MG_FD_194515 | JGI IMG/M metagenome (GOLD analysis project Ga0307517, IMG submission 194515) | Populus trichocarpa ectomycorrhiza microbial communities from riparian zone in the Pacific Northwest, United States - 23_EM | ecosystem: Host-associated > Plants > Roots > Unclassified | place... | reverse complement strand
GGGCGTCCCCGGACGAATCTAGGCCGTCGGGCTCCCAGAATCTGGCAGGTCTACTCGAGAGACCCCCGGGCGAGAAGAGACTGAAGGTGGGTGTTCGGACGGAATCAGGCCGTGACAAGTGCGCCGAGTGGTGAGGACGGGAACAAGGGTGTTGGGAGGCACCAGGCGCAGGAGGTGCAATCCTAGGACGCCCGGACGTTCCGGACGTTCAGGACGCACGGGACGCAAAGGCGGACGTTTAGGACGTACGGAACGAATGGGGCGGACGCACGCCGTCCGGACCCGGGCCCTGTCCGTCTGGAGTAAACGTTTTTTTTGCTGATGTGAGCAGGGCTGTGATGGTGGCAATGTGGGGAATGAACTGCGAGATATAATTAACCATTCCATTGAAGCGCTGCAGTTCTTTCTGGTTCTCTAGTCTTGCCCAGTCTATGATGGTTCGGATTTTCTCTCGTGCAGGGTGGATACCTTCATCATCTATCATATAGCCTAGGATCTCGAGTTCAGTGGCAAAGAAGACAGTTTTCTTTGTGTTGGCATCATAGCCGGCGTTTTGCAGCTTACTGCAGGCATGCGTAACATCCTCAACATGCTCTGCAAAGGTATCACTGAAGACAAAAATATCGTCAATGTAGACCCATATGTTCTTGCCTAATTCGTCATGGAATAGGTCCTCCATAGTCCTCACCAGGGTTCCGAGAGCATTCATGTCTCCTTGCATTATGACATGGCTGGTAAAGCCGCCGATGGGTGTCTTGATAGTGTTGTATTTCACATCATCTGGGTGCACTCTGGTCTGGAAGTAGGCGCCACTAAGGTCTGTGTTCCTGCGGAATCGTCCTCTAGCTACCCCATTTAGTATAGTGTTTTGTTCTGGGATCTGTGTATGATCGGCCTGGGTGTTATTATTCCTGAAGTGGAGGTCTACCAAGGGGTAGATTCTGCCATTGCTTTGGGCTTCTACAAAGATGTTGGCTCCTCAGGGTACTCTGGTCCTATGAAGGATACCGGCGTTCATTTTCTTGTTGATCCATGCCTTGTATTTGGTCATCAGTGCTTGTGGTTCTTTGAAAGTAGGGTCTTTAAAAGCTTTGTATGGTCTATGAGGCTTATCCTGTGCATTATCTTGTGTAGTGGGGGGAGTTCCTGAGATACGTCTTTGACAAATACATTAGGGAACATTGCCAGGAAGTCTGGTACTTCCTGTGGCTTCGTCATGGCTGATCTTGACTCTCCGGATGTTCCGTCACAGGTAAAGCTGACTTTGTACTTGGAGAAGTAAAGGCGAATCTTTTGGCAATCGATGAGCGCTCCTAGCCTTATGAGATCGTGCATACTGATGAGGATATCATAGTCTGATACTGGCATGACCAGCATAGGCATCTTTCCACTCTCATCATGCCCAGCTGAATCATAACCTCAACAGAGCAGTTGCTAGTTGATCGTGATTCTTTAACTGCCATCTTTAGCATGCAGGGGTGCTTCCTAGCTGTGCAGGGGGTGTTGTGTGTTGTAACAAATTTGTTGGATATCAGGATACCGCCAATGGTTCCTGTATCTGCGATGGCCCTGGTGGGCTTGCCATTGATGTTGATAGTGAATTTGAGTGCCTGGAATGGCCTGTCTTTAGGTGTGCCTACTGTAGTCTTGGAGGTTCTGATAAAGCCGCTACCATCTAGCTCCTCTGTATTGTCTGTATCAGGTTGATATTCGCCTTCAGTGCTTTGGGCTTTCCTCTGAGAGGAGAACATAGTTGGCTTAACTTCTTTCTTTGGGCATTCATTTGCCATGTGCCCGCTTTCACCACAGTAGAAACAGGCTCCTTCTGCCTTGCGGTGATACATTTCGGCCTTACTGAGCTTGTTGGATTTGGTGTAGGTCCTCTTCTTGGCCGGGTCCTTTCCTTTGCCTATATTCCTGGGCATTGATATGGTAGAGGGCATGCGAAAGGTATTCTCTTTCTTTGCTCTATGGGTTTTGATGCAAGGAGCTTGGCTTCTATCGCTGCCTTTGTAGCCGCCAACTTTGTACATGGTACTATCATAGAGTTCTACCACAGCCACCATTGGGTCCCATGTGTCTTGTGGTCTAAGCTGGGGCTCGACATTGCGATATAGTCTAGAGTCCATTACATCAAGTAATCGCTGCTTCTGTGCATAGTCTGAGATGGGTCCTGCTGGAAGGGATCCTTTGGGGTCCGCTAGCTCTCCAGCTATCTTTGTTATGCATGCTGGCTGTCCACCTGCGGTCTGGCGGACATTCTGCCATTTGTGGTAGGTGTTATCGGTATTTGTAGAGGCTTCAAATAGCTGCTGAAAGCGTTGTGTTAACTGTGCAAGGCTGAGTTCCTCTACTTCTCTGTCCAACGTCTGATACACATTGTTGGCCTTTTCTGTGTAAGCGTCATAGTAGTCATCCACTCTATGCGAGTCGTCGTTTAGTCCTGATCTCGCCATGTGCTTCTTGACTGTTCTAAGCCATCACTTGAGTTTGCCTGGTTGCAGGTGTTCTCCTTCACCACTAAAGATAGGCAGTTTGGGGAGCTTAGGAGAAGGCAACCTGGCCGGGCCTGGGTCTGCCATGGTGCCTGTAGGTGGGTCTGGGGCTGGAGGTGGTGGATCTGGTCATTCAGGAGGTTCTCTGCTAGTGTTGTTGATGAGCCGGCTCGAGCCGCCAAGAAACAGCCAAGAGGCTCGAGTCTAGAGTCGAGTCGGCTCGTGGACCCCTGTCCAAGCTGGCTCGAGCCGCCAAGAAACTCGAGTCCGCTCGTGGACCCCTGTTCGCGCCGTCAAGAGACCGGTAGCCAAGAGACTTGAGCCAGCTCGGGTCGTGGCACCCCCGGGCTTGAAGGGCTTGGGCCAGACTCAGCTTGAGTCCGCTTGGCTCGTGCACAATACTACTCTCTGCTGTTCCTGGGTCTTGAGGGTCTTTCTAGTGTATTTAGTAGGAATGTCCCAGGCATTAACTGTTCTCAATGCTCTCTAGAGGGCGCTCTGGTTGGTGTTTGACTTCCAAATACTCCTTGAATGCTGGGTGCGCACCACCTGCTCGTAGAGGCGCGTCCTGGTGGGTGTTCAGTTTCTGAAGTTTGCTGGACTGCTGCTGTTTCTGCTACTCCTTCCTCCAGCCGCCGGGCTTCTCTTTGTATGAGTTCCTCACCAGTCAGGGTATGCTCTTAATCTCAATCTGATTCTAAATCTCCTGAGAGAAGGTGACTGCTTCTTGCAGACGTTTCTGGTAGGCCTGGCATAGGCCCAGTGGTTGGTTCTTGAGTGGTTGGTTCTGTGGTTTCTTCTGTGGGTTCTGTCGAGGGAGGATGATTGTAGGCCCTTCTAGACCTGGCAACCGTGACGCTTCTGCTCCAGGATTCCTCTATTGTGAATGTAGCACCTGGGCCGGAAGTTCCTTTCCCTGCCGCTCCTACTTCTTACTAATTATCAAGGTACTGGAACAGTGATCAATCCTACTAGGCTGTTGCCAATCCTGAGAACAAAGGGTTTTCACCTGCTGAGGCGGAACAAATGTAACAGGTTTATTCCAGTCTAGCGAAAAGATAATAGGACCAGCATTACACCTGCTAGTGCTGGTGCTAAAAGAGGTTTCAATAGACCGGAAGTAAGAGATAATAGTTGAAGGCCAAATTGGACTCAGGGATCGCCATTCAACCAAGCATATTCTTAGACTCATAGTCTGTCGAAGGCTGCTGTCTCCTGCTAGCCAGGAGACTGGCTTAAATACAAAACCCAAGAGCGATAGCCTTCCTGCAATCACGATCATTACCAGTAGCTGTGCACATACCAGAATCCTGTAATCATGCAAGACCAAAGAAAGATACATAGCTAAGCCTTCACTAGTGTTACATGACCATTCCATACCTGAAATCCTAAATATAAACTTTCAGCAATGCAACCTAAACCTAGTAATACGATAGCATGGCCTATCTGACTCAGAGATAGTGGCGGAGCTGAAATCAAATCAAATAAACCAAGTATCAATCAACTAAACATAGAAGATCCTGCACTGCCGGCTCCTGTGTACCGTTATCGGAACATGTACACATGTTACATCGGCCAATAGCATTCCTTGGACCCCCTCTCATGATGGCTTCAAGTCTTTAGTTTAAAAGCGTCCTCCTCTTAATCTAATTTCATCACTTGAAGAGAGATTTATCGCTTGCATCTATTATTTGTAGTTCCCTATCCTACCAGACCTACCAGGTATCGGTTTGGATAGCTAAGCAAGGTTTTACGACCTTTTCTCCACCAAAGTTGCAAAGATGGGTTTGGTGGCTTCCACCACCTTGCAAAGAATTATGAAGTTGGAAAAGGAAGTATCCAAACTCTGTCACCATGTGTCCGTTTTATTAAAGCGGAATTATGTTTTGAGGAAAGAGAGGGATAGGCAGGAGGAAGTGAAGGAGGCGGTGACTGAGGTGGATTTGCCTATAAGGGTTCAGGAGCCTGAGCCATGGATTGTGACTAAGCCCTTGGTTAGGTTGAGTGGAAAAATTGAGACGCATGGAGATGAGGATGTTTGGGTGGCAACTGTCGCGCAGGCGATGGTGGCTCAGTTGAGAGTTGTGCTGGAAACAGAGGAACCCGAGGTGGCAGTGGTGTGGCTCCCAAAGGGGAAGAGGAGGAGAGTGAGTGAGGATAGGGAGAGTGGGGTAGAGGTTGAGAAGGTGGTTGAAGTGGATAAGGAGGCTTCAATTCCTAGGGGTCTGAAAGGTTATGTGGCGAGGGCACCTAGGGGTCAAGATAGATATGGTAATGCGGTTAGGGCCCCAATTGTGCTGAGTGGTGTGATGGTTGGGAGAGGTGTAGTTAGCCCAGATTTTTCTTTGTATTTCAACCAGTCCCGGAGATTTGTTGGAGAGCATGAAAAATACCGTGTGGGGTGTGGTAGATGAAACAATTAACCTTGATCAATGAGGGATGACCTAACATGGACTACGACGTCCGTTCCGAGTTGGCGTTGTTAGGGCTTGCCTTACCCCTTAACCAGATGCTAGATGAGTCCGTGTGGTGTGTGAGTACTGGGAGTTCAGGAAATGTAGGTTGAGCTTGTTATTGTTCATTTACTAATGATACAGATTCTGCATTCAGCATGGTAACCAGCTCAGACTGCACTTGGCTACAAGGGGATATCAGCTGGTCTTTTCAATTTTAATTTAGTGTAAAGGGTGATTTGTAGTTTAGTTGCCGAGCTATATGTGGTAGCCAGGTCCATGAGGCGGGACTGTATGTCCAGTTGATTGCATCACCCTTTAGAGCAGCTTCAGGACCCAAAATGGAAAAGTTTCTTTTTTAAAAAAAACCCCTGTCCGAACATAAGACATATGGTGGACCAACAAATTCCCATATATGTCAAATGTCTCATGTTCAGATACTTTTTTTACAAAAATCAAAAACCTTTTTCATTTCTGGTACTTAAGCTAGAGTACTAGGGCAAAAGCACCCCCCCGATCGGTGGCTACCCCGTGACTTCCCAAAAAACCCCACCTCTCCCATCAACCACCCCTCAACCACCATGCCTCCCCAGAAGACAAGCTACCTCACTAAGCTTATGAAAGGGCAAATTGTTGCTCTGAGCAAAAAATAAATCTCTTTTTCAGAAATTGGAGAGCTCTTACTAGTACATCGTCCTAAGAGTATAGTTCAAACTTCCCATAATCACTTCCAAAAGAGGGGTGATGCAAACACCCTCCCAAAACCTGGAAGACCCAAAATTATCACTACCAGAACTTGTCGCCACCTAGTCAGTGAGTCTAAAAAGGCACACCACCAGCCTTTATCAGAATTGCGCAATGATGTTGCTCCTCATGCCTCCCTTGATACAGTCAAGAGAGCTTTGGCCTCAGTCAACATTAAGACGTGGAGGGCTTGGAAAAGAGCTCTCTTAAAGGATGAGCATGCTGTTAAGAGATTGGCTTGGGCTATGGAGTATAAGAATTGGACAAAGGAGGACTTTGAAGGGGTCATCTTTAGTGATGAATGCATGGTTGAAAAGTCCAAAGATCCTAAGGGTATTTGGGTATTCAGAACACCTGAAGAAAAATGGCACAAAGACTGTATTCATGGGGTCACCAAGGGGGCAGGAATAAAGCTGATGGTTTGGGCTTGTATTTGGGGTAGAAACAAGGGTCCTCTGATTCCCATATTTGAGAAGAGTGTGGATAGATTTGTATATATTGGGGTTTTGGAGGATGGCTTAGTTGATGTCTGGCAGGAGGTGGAGGACACAGTTGGGGATCCTATCTTTCAGCAGGATGGTGCAAAGATACATACTGCAAGAGATACTATGGCTTGGTTTGCAGAAAACCATATACAGGTTATGGAATGGCCACCCAATTCCCCAGACCTCAATCCTATTGAGCACTGTTGGAAGAGGGTGAAGGAAAAGCTGCACCAGCGCTTTCCCAATATTCACAAGACCAAGGGGGGTCTAGATACTGTTAGAAAACATCTAGCAGAAGCCCTCAATCAGGTTTGGGCTCAGGATATTCAAGGTCAATTTCTGGAAAAGTTGTGGGAGTCTCTGGCTAATAGAGTGACTGCTGTCTTAGATGCAAGGGGATGGTATACAAAGTATTGATTTTTTTGTTTTATAATTTTATATATAGCTTTCCTTATATTTATTGGATGTCTACATATATTTTCAGTTTATTCTAAGCAGTTGTGGTTGAATAGGTAGTAAATTTGTACTGGTAGTAGGGTTGCCGTTGCTTTGCCGGACGAGTACTTTTGCACCCGTACTTTACTATGCTATACCCCAACCCAAATCTGTTCTATTATCAAACCAAAACGTGAAGCAAAAGAGCAGCAGAAGACAGGAATTGCGCGAGAAAGGCTCCAACTTTAGTATCCGAAAATCTAGAAGGGGGAAATAAAATTAAAAATGAATGTATATTATGTGCCACACCAGATAGTACAAACTCCGCCCACCGAGCTGACATTTCCGGCACTACCAAGCGGGATAACCACAAGAAAATCTCACCGGATCGAACAAAACGAGGAGAGGGTGGAGACGGTAGCAAAGTGTCTGCTAATAGTGTATCTGGGGCGCATGGTGGGCTCGAAGCCGTCGAGATGGCTCAATTCCCCAGAGCCTAAGACGAGACCCGAGTCGCAGCCCTTCGGGCCTCGAGTAGCTTCACTATTCCGCCATGCTCACCCCGGGTGGCCCACGATAATGGTGATCGGCCACAACCGTCTCGGCTATCGGGGTCAACGTCCACCCGATCCAACAGTAGCTCCACTACTTCAGCATGTCCATTCCAGGCGGCCCACGAGAGCGGTGTTTGGAGACAACGGTCCGGCCAATCGGGTATAACGTCTTGCCGCTCCAACAGTAACTTCACTACTTGATCACGGCCATTCCGGGCAGCCCACAAGAGTGGTGTTCTGCCACCGTGGTCTGACATATCGGGGCTAACGTCTTCCCTTCCCAATAGTAGCTTCACTACTCCGTCACGTCCGTTTTGGGCGGCTAGCGAGAGTGGTGTCCTGCCATAATTATCTGGCCTATCGGGGCTAACGTCTCCCTGTTCTAATAGTAGCTTCACTACGCCATCACATCCGCCCAGGGCGGCCAGCGAGAGGAGCGTTTTGCCATCGCTATCTGGTTGGTTTGGGTTAACGTCTTCCCGTCCCAACAGTAGCTTCACCGGTCCATCACGGCCACTACGGGTGGCTAGCAGGAGCGGTGTTTGGCCACGATGGTCCGGCCTATGAGGGCTGACGTCTTCCCGTTCCAACAATAGTTTTACTACTCCATCACGCCAATTCAATATGGCTAATGAGAGCGGTGTTTTGCCACGATTATCCGGCCTATCTGCGCTAACGTCCTCCTGCCGCAAGAGTAACTCCGCTACTCCGTCATGCCCACCACGGGCGGCCCACGAGAGAGGTGTCTGGCCGCGATTGTCTGGCTTATCGGGGCTGACGTCTTCCCGTCCGAGTAGTAGTTTCACTATTCCATTATGTCCACACCGGGCGGCCCACGAGAGCGGTGTTTGACCACCGTCATCCGGCCTATCCGGGTTGATGAATCTCCTTCCAAAAAGAAGACTCATTGCCTGCGGTGCTTTTCCCCACCGACGGCCCATGCGCCCAGGAGTGACGAAATGGCGACCAAAAAATAGCCTGACCACACCTTCATGCCCACTGCCAGCAGCCCATGAGAATGCTGTTCGACCATATCGCATATCCGGTATCTCAGGTTGGGTATGCCTCTGTCGCAGGAGCAATCTTACTACTGCTTCATGGCCATGCCTAGCAGCCCACATAAGTGGCGTCAGACCCGCACTATCTCTTTGGTTCACATCCCAATTTCCTTTCCTTATTAAATCAATTGCAATTTCGGCAATGCCAAAGTACGAGATACAGTGCAGTGCGGAAAACGGCTTACAGGAATTAAATTGCGGCTCGACGGCCGACTTCCAAAGCAATTCGGCAGACACATGGTTATCGAATTGATCAAGAAGTTCCAGCGCAAGGAATCTTGAGCGATCTGAGAGCTCCATTCGCATGTGGGTTCCCCAATATAAAGAAGAATATCTTAGGAAGGGTGCGTCTCGGAGGTCATCACTGAAGCTAGCCGAAATATCTTTAATGGCTCGGAAATTGAGATACGTCAAACAAGTCTCCGCTATTTTCGAGTGAGGTCTGCCAAACAAGTCGGCACGACGGGAAAGATACTCTTTCAGCGTGAAATGGATCAATCTAATAGTTGAAGACCCTTCATCGACGGCGACGAGTCCTTGGCAACAGCCTAACACTGTCCGTATCGAAGGTACATTGTTGGTATTAATGCTCGCTGATTCAATCTCGACCGCTAGGGCATGGCATATCTCATCCACATTCAACGGCCTCTCGGAATGTGAAATCCACATCAGAGCCGCTATCCCGAGTCTCGCTCTATCCCTTTCCTGTGCTTTTATCCGTCCTATGGTTGCATCATATGCGCCTTCCAAGCCTAAGCCATTTTTCACTACACCAAGCTTCCCTCGCCTGCGATGCAGTGTCGTTTCCTCTAGGATCAACTTGATATTTAAGGACACTAGTAGGAATCTAGACAGATTTGTTAGCTCCTAACCTTGGACATTTTGCTAGCGCCCTTGCTCCCTACTCACATTCCCGAAACCGTCTCGAGAATGGCGGTTAGAATGTCCCCCTTCAAACTCTTGTCCATCGCATCCGGTACTGTATCCTCTCTCAGTTTCGCCCGCAGGAATCGGATCATATCACCCTTGGTGGGCGTAATGGATACTGCCGCTACCCTCCCGCCAAAGTGCTTCTCTACCTCATCCCGGACATGCAATCTTCCAGCCAGAAATATCCCACCACTTGGGGACTTGCGTAGGATTTGTCCCAGTGAATCAAGCAACTTTACCCGATTCTCGGCCATGCATTCGTCCAATGCATCAATACATATGAAGGTGGGCCGTGAAGACATGATATCCTGTAGCATCTCCGCCAGTTCGCCGAGTCTCAGTTTCCGACCCCCGATGACCTTTTCTTGGTTTCGAAACGCCCGGACGATCTTTGTCGGAATAGTTTCGAGTCCACTAACAACCTGTTTCAGGAGGGAACTCATGACGTCCGTTGGGGACTGCTCCTTCCGGGCGGCGAAGTCGAGATAGAAGCAGGCAACCGCAGCATTCCGTTCCCTAGCCCAGTCGCACAACCTATCTATTACCAAGGAGCTAGCATCAAAGCTTCTTAGCGACACTTTCACTTCACGGAGGATACGTTTTTTTACCTAATGTAGGTCTTACCGACCCCCGGATCCCCGTAACAAAACAAGGCCGAATTATCAGGTCCTCCTCCACTAACACTATCGAACCAATTCCGATATTCCTCTGTCCGCAAGAGCCAGTCTCCCACATCTTCCACCCGGTGGGCACTAATATCATGGTGTCGTATACGGGGTTCCAGTGGAGATAACCATGTGAGAATCTCTGCCCTCTCTGCCCTCTCGCCGGCACTACCAGAGCAATTCACGTTGCACAGATTATTGATCGAGATGGTGTTATTGAGTGAGATGGTGTTATTAAAAGAGTTGGTATTATTAAAGGAGTGGTCGTTATTAAAGGAATTGTTGGTATTGAAAGAGTTGATATTTTCGCCGACACGAGATTGGGACATTTTCCTTTTTCGTTGGTATTAAATTTTGGAAGGTTATAGATTCCGTGAAGAGGGCTTAGACGATAGGTTCTTAGGTAGGGTATGGTAGGATCAAGGAGTAAAATTCGCGATGCGAAAGAAAAGCAAGGGGACTACCGGTATTACTTGTGTCTTGCCGCCTTGGCCAACACCTAGCCCACCACCCCCCCCGGGGATGCCGATAGAGTACAAGTACCACATGCAGACTACTAATAAGCTCAGTGACACAAGGGGAGTTGATAGTGAGCACTACGGTACTGGTACTAAATTTACATACCCTGTACTCGAGTACAGTAAGCACAGTCAGCACCAGTCGTGTGTTGGGTCCCTCTGTTGCACCTGGGGAAGACGAATTTATGTGTGTTGCAGTCACCGGCAGCTAGAAAGTGGAGAAAAAACTTCCCAGCCGTGCTCCTCCGTTTAGTTAGCGCATCGAGCGCGCGGTTGAGGTCACAGCACTGTAGCCCCGAACCACGAGAGCGAACCTCTATGCCCCGGGTATGGACATAGATGATCGGACAGACAGGGATTAAAGTTCTATGGGGATACATAGACTTTTAGTCCCTGTCTGTCCGATCACCAACGTCCATACACGAGCTAGAGAATGCGATTTAATTCAAAAACCCACAGTATGCTACGACTCCCCTTGGAACACACTTGGACAATAGGTTTCTAGAAAGAAAAAAAATACAAAGAGGGGTTTTTGTCTCCCTAATGGAGACAAACCTACTCATATCCAAAGGACAAGGCAACGAGTAAAGTCTAATTGCCTTTATAGTTCACGAGAATTCCTGGGTTTCACCAACTATTTAAAAAAAGGGGAGCTGAAAGGGAGAGTCTCCTCAATTCGTCGTGCCGGTAGCGGGCCCCGATCAGCGGGGGTGTGCGGGTGGTGACAGGATGCATCTCATTCCCTTTTCCCGGAGTGCCCGGCGCTGGAAGCTTACTTCCGAGTGTCGCCAGGCTGCAGGATTACATGGGCAGTGATAGCAGGGCTCGCGCGCTCTCGTCAGCCAGTTTTCGGCCTTTGACCAACTCTTCTTGTAGGTACCGATGCATATTGTGCGTTGACAAAAATAACCGGATACCCCAGCTAGCGCTGTCATGCACTCCTTAGACAACAAACCCTCCCGAGAGATCATTACCACTCAACTGATACATCATTATTTCTGCAGTTTTTTTTCATCAAGGCTGATTGATTGTGTACTAAGTACTGCTATGCATTTAAGTTTTTTCTTTAATCATTTTTGTTGGTGGATGTTGGGGTGGTTTGATGAATGAAGGAGGTTGTCGTGGAGGAAAATGAGTCTTTATTCGTTGTTCGGTTAATTTTGTCAACCCACAATTAATATCAAGCTGGCGGTATTTGAAGGGCAAATGATATCTCTTTCCTTTTCCCCGGTATCGATGGCGGATGAATGCTTGTCAAGGGACCTAAGATGTGACTCAGCTTTATTCCCGGTTACACAACCATACCTTTAGCCGTGGGTCGACGGCGGCAACGAAACAGCGATAACAAAACGAAACGCTAAGATTTCACACAACAAAAACACGATCGCGCAACTCAGGAGCGGGGAAGTTCCCTTCGCGCAAAGACACACTCTCGATCTCAACTAACTACCGGCAAAGGTAGGAGTATATATCAGCCACAACAAAGTCCTCCTATCCTTCCATATCCAGTCTCTCCCATGTAGGTCTCCCCTTTCCCTTGCTCACTCCCGTCTTAACAAAGGAAAGACAAACTCCCACTGTTCATAGCCTCCGGGCATATAGCCTTCATACGTCCAACTCTTCACACTTCCCTTACAGCTCTCCCGGCGGACGCATCGGTCTAAAACTCAAGCGCATTCCTGCAGCCGGAATGCTTTCCCGAAAGCCAACGCCCTTCCAAAGCCAAAGCGCGTTTTCGAAGCCACAAACAAGTGCGCTCCCAGAAACTACTCCGAACAACAAGCAACTATCATGAGAGGATGCCGAGCAGCATCTCATGACTTCTAACATCGACAGTTATATTGAATAGGAAAGTGTGGTTAGTGTGGCAGTGAAGGTATATTACCTTGTACCAGGTGCAAAATTTGGGAAAATAGCGAGAGTGGAATGGAGGCCGATAGTGAAGGCCCAATTGACTCATTACATAGTGTTTACTGCAGGTCTAGACCAGGAAAATACATGGCTGCCTATAGATCTCTTCCTTACTTCCAGCATGGCCCGACTGGCCAATAGCCTTCATAATCAAGAATCCCGAATATAGTAGGGGGGTCAAGGCGGCAGAAAATCCGAAAGGGATATTCAAAGCCAGGGCAAGGTGGCTTGGGAAAGATTGCATTCTGGTGAAACCCAAACTTGTAGGCCAAACAATCTTGAGCAAACTACTTACGGAGATAGCTGCTGGAGTGGCAGTATTTCACAAATTGAATTATCCACCGTGACTGCCCTTTTGTCCGGCTATGAAACTAGCTACCCGGCCCATGGCAATTACCGCAAATACCAGAAATGCTATCCAAGCCTCCGACAGTGTACTCAAGTACACTATCTATGCACTCGCGGGGCATGCTTGTTCCGGGCCTTGCGGTAATCGACCACCAAATCAACCACTGTGATGCCAGCTACTGTACAGTACTCAAAGCTTATCGTTACTATAAGGCTAGAATATGGGCTATAGGCTTTATTAAAGGTGCTAGTTTTTATTTCTTTTATTTAAATTGCATGATGGATATGTCAGCTAGCTAGGGTGGCGGAGGTTTAGGTATGATACTATAGTACCCATTGCTACGGCATGGGATTGATTTGTCATAGTTGGCGGGGATTGTGGGCTTTTAAGCTTGAGTGTGGGATCCGGTAGAGCGACGAAGAGAGAAACAACGATAGCGAGAACTAAACTCGCCAGTGAATAAAATTTTCTCCTCGTCTTTATCGACGATTATTATATAATTCGAGCACCTTTCGGCTTCAATTCCACGGCGCTACTTTACTGGTTCCTGTTGTGTGAGCGGTGATTGCCCACTCCCGGTCCCTTGGTTTGTTTTCCTACTTTGCTGTCATTTCCTACTCCAAGCCCTTTTTCACCTTTTCTACCCGGAGCTAGGGATAACTTACCTCGGGACTAAAGTCATCGTTTCATTACCTTATGAGTTATGCTCTAGGGGAGTCACTATAACTACCGTACTTGTATTCCGCTACAGCAGCATCCCGATGCGCACTGTGCTCTCCTAGTTTTTCCTCTTAGCGATAGATTAAGTTACCAGGGAAATAATTCCTTGGGAATATTTCGGACGCCACAGTTTTCTCAATTTTTTTTTCCATCCTGTTTCAAACCAGGACTTACCAAACGGTCTCTCTGGTGGTGTTTTATTGTAACTATTTATGAATTACCTGCAGCGGGGGGATGAAGTGGATATATCATATATCTTTTCTCAGCTTTCTCGCCTACTCCAAATTGGGGTATATTAGACCCGTGTCTCTTGCCTGGAAATGCATTCCTTTATTTTTGAAATGACCACGCGACAGAAGAGTGGAATTTCCCTAATCGAATTACTGGACTTGGTACCGCTATGGGTCCCAGAAAGTCTTAGGAGCTCTAAAGCCATCTGTTCATCGTCCCTCGAGTTTGGTGATAGTTCCTAACAAGGGTCATTATATTGGACCGTGGACCTTGCCGATGAGGAATTGAGATTGATTAGTAAGGACAGGGCCCTAGGATGCATCAAATAGGCTAACCGACCAATAGCCCGAGTGAAGCGTGGGGATTGCGGGAGCTCAAAGGCAGAAAGTGGCAGTAAAGACCAGGTCCGAATCTGTTTTAAAGACTGCACTCCAGTAGAACAAATGCTCGGTTGCCGAGTGGCAATGCGGTTGTGTGGTTATGGAGTGGGGCGGGTATGCAGATATGTGGGCATGTGGCTAGGAGACATACGACTGTAGGGTAAGTGTAGTGATATTCTATATAACTAGCTAGAACTTAGGGCTCCGTGGAGGATAGGTGTTTAGGGCTGGTGCCTTGTGAGCACTCTGAGCCGATAGCTTATTGGAAGGAAACATGGAGAGGAAGGGAACTCAACCAGTTACCATCATCCTTCAGATCCGACATTCCACATCCGTTCCTATCAGTAAGTAGCTTTGTGATGTGTAGCGACCAGGGACTTATCATATTCTTCGTGTCTTAGGGTGCGACAAAGCCGATAAGTATTCCCCGCTCTCGGTTTAAAGCTGTCCGCGTTCGACTTATCCTGTTTGCCCCTCTTTCACGCCATCCCCCGATCAATCGATCAGATATGCAGCTTTATTCTTATCGATTTTCCCATATCTTCCATATTGTTTCCTATAATCTCTTTTCCACTGCCATATATGTCGCTATTTTCACAGAAAAACATTGTCTGTCTCTCCATCCCTCTCATATAGAATGAAGTGATTAAGTATCTCTCGCCCTCTGAAGTCTCCGGTATTCAGTTGAGCTATTCCATCTTTCGTAGCTATAACTATCAAAGGAGAAGAGAAAAACAAAATTATATCTACAGGAGGGGTACGACTGTTGCATCCAAGAGTCATGCATGGGCCAAGGGGGGTGTTTTCGTACAAGGCGGGGGCGGCTGACTGGCGGAATAATCCCTGTCTTGTACCAAAATTTCCCAGGGCACTTGAGAGATATGAACCAGAATAACATAAGTTGGGGCATATTGCAGGGGCTCTACCTTTATAGGAAAGTCTTGAAATCCCCAATCTCATATGACATGATAACTCTTTTTGAGGGGTTTCTGAGCGTAATAAAAGTGCCTGTTTTGTTTTTCTTATTTTAGCTTACTTATCCGGCCGGGGGCCATGAAAACCTACTGAAGTGCGTAAGAGTGAATCTTTTTGCTACGGAATTCCTTCTTGGCTCCTTCAATCAATTTCACGGCTTCCGGAGCCTCCATCCCAAGTGTCCTGGTGAAGAGGGCCATTCCAAAACTTTCGAAGCCATGCTCAGCGGTAAGCAACATAAAGGCACCAAGATCCTTTTGTTTTTGATCCGCCGGCCAAGTTCCGAGGGGGATTTTGATCTCTTCATGGCTCACTTTGTCGAAGCCGGCGTCTAGAATAAATTTATCTAAAGAGGCAGCAATCTTAAACTCTTGTCCTTTATACTCAGTTAGCCTAGATGAGTGCTGGGGATTGGCCATGTCTTATCTACTTACCCAATTTATCCGCAGCTTCGTTCACCAAGTCATAATACCTGATCAAGTCACCCTCAACGGGCAAAGTTCCATCATCGCTCTTCAATCTGCACTCATACTCGGCAACATCTATCCAGCCTCCGGGCTTCAATGCACTATTATCCAAAAGGTCAGCCATCTCCATGCTTCCCGCACAGTCGAGATACCCACTCAAATGACTGTTTTATGAGCTTCCCCCAATCTTTGATTCCACCATTCAAATGGCGGATATGAACTAAGTCAAATGAATCTTTTGCGAAAGTCCAATCCGATTCTGCGTCGTCAATCTGAAAACTCACATTGGGAGGAACCCTAAAAATGTGGAATGAGTGATTAGACTCTAGAAGCTCGGGCGGGAGACACACCAACTGGGTTGAATTGGGCTAAGATCTGTTCCAATGACCTGTGAAGATGGGTAGGTTCTGTATGGGATTATAAACAGAGGCCCTTAATCACTATTAAGGTCGGCACATACTCAGCGGCATCAATAGCCCAGATTCCCGTACCCGTTCCAATATCCAATATCCTCTGAATTGCATCAGGGACAGGTGCTCTAACTAACTTTCCATCCAGCAGAAGGAGATAGATGTGGTGAGCGATATCTAGTCTATTATTGTTCAACAACGCCATCTAAACCGGGATATCAACCCTGCAACTAACCTCTCTTGCTCAGCCTCGTCGTTCGGAAAGGGATATTTCCTACTCAAAGTTAGTATGATTGGATACCAACCCCGGATCCAAGCCTCTTACCCGTCTTTGAAAGCATGATATCGACGCCCATTTTCGAATCGATACCTAGAATATTGAGTGAGTAAAAAAGAAGACACTTTTCCAGACTAAAGTAATTAGGGCTTTTGTTTATTGATTTTTTACTTACGCTCGGATAGATTCAGAAAGTGAAGCGGTGGAATATTCGCTCCTAATGATAGTTAACATTATACTACAATCAAAATATGAAGCGAAATACTGTGTAGTCTCGTAATCTGACGTGTCTTTCTGTTTTACCCCTCCGACGTTAGCCCCAGTATTTCAATGTTTTTGTCAGCAATTTGCGTACCAAAGTAGGGTCGACCTCAAGGACCCCCGCTTGGACATGGTGGGCCTTACTGGCCATAACAAATCTGGGTCGGGAAACTAATAACAGTTCTCTCCAAAACAGTCGTTTGTTGCTTGGTAATGGCTCAAGTTGTGTGTAGTTGGCAAGTAGTAAAAAGATATCATCAGGAGGCGGGGTGCACTACTCTAATATACGCGAATTGCGATGTGCAAGGGTAATACAGTGAGTATAGCATCCTCTCCGCTGTGATTCTGCCGGTAGATCAGTCCTCCAAAGCCCCATAGTATCATCTCCATTACCGGATGTTGCACCTGTCGGCGGAGTAAGCCGGATTAGGATGTTCGAGTGATAGCGAGTGAGTGCTTTTGATGGCCGCAGAAAGTCGGGACAGGTAACAAAGAGCTCATCCAGCCCTCGCTCAAGCGGTAGGCTTGACGAGTGTTTGCGTTACCGAGCCCCAAATACCCTTGCATCCGAGCGCACTAATCTGCCATCGAATCCTATCAGGTGTTAGCTTTAAAAATGACTGGAGAAAAAGACTCCAGTATCCTATTGTATTCCAGGAATCGCCATCAACCTTGAGTGGAAGATAAAGGGTTACAGCCGACCCGGGAAGAATTCTGTGCGCAGGCATATCGCTCTGTAGAATCAACACTCTCCATCCTCCCCCCTGAAAACACAATTACCCGCCTGCTGGGGTCTTTTGTACCACAAGCCAAGTTATAGCATGAGCTTCTGTATGCGAATGGCTTATGTCATGCATTCCGCACCCCGTATCCATGCGCTCTACACTCAAGGGCTACAGGTATTATAGGCTCATTACCGGTACTAGTAACCGTTCTGGGGCTAACTTCAATTTGTCAGATATGGCATGTTTTGTTTATTCCTGCGTTTATGGCGCCAAGATCCCACCCCAACTCGAGCAAAAAATAAGCTCAACCACATATTTCAATCGCCACCGCGTGTCAGCGGTAGAATAGGAAAAAGCGATTAGAACCAATTTGCGAAGTCCAGCGTATGATTCAGTAGTGACTTGTGATATCAATTGCCAGTTATTGTTGCACCTCTCGTCAAGCAACGAAGAGGAAATCCATTAGTTATTTACGGGACCCGCAACCGGTGTATTACCGGCAGCACATTTCACTGATGATACCTCCTGGTCAAGATGCACAAACCCTGCGAGCCAAGTGATCGGCTATTTATCCGTGCTCCTCAAAGCATAAAGTCCTAGAAAAGCAACCGATAATTTCCTTCTTTAGGTCCCCTCCCTTTGGAAGTAGCTAGGATACAAACGGGCGTCCGCTCATAAATGTCGCTTATTCGAGTACGGTGCCATACAGTACTCAAGTATGGTGTCCATGCATCCGAGGGGCATGCTTGTTCCGGGCCCATTCAACCTATTCCGGTGTCATGCGGTAATCGACCACCAAATCAACTACTGTGATGCCAGCTTCTGCACAGTACTCAAAGCTTATCAGTACTGTGAGGCTAGAATATGGGCTATAGGCTTTATCAAAGGTGCTTGTTTTTATTTCTTTTAAATTGCACGATGGATATGTTAGCTAGCTAGGTGGCGGAGGTTTAGGCAGTACCCATTGCTACGGAATAGGATTGATTTGTCATAGCTAGCGGGGATTGTGGGCGTTTAAGCTAGGGAGTGGGATAGAGCGACGAAGAGAGGGACAGACTAGCCGGAGTGAAGCGTGGGGATTGGGGGAGCTCAAAGGCAGAAAGTGGCAGTAAAGACCAGGTCCGAATCTGTTTTAAAGGCTGCACTCCAGTAGAACAAATCCTCGGTTGCCGAGTGGCCATGCAGTTGTGCGGTTGTGCGGTTATGCAGTGGCGCAGATATGCAGATATGTGGGCATGTGGCTAGGAGGCATACCACTAGGGGTTTTCAAAGTTCAGAAGAGAGACGATGGTAAAATGATCGGCACCCAGCCATGCATTAGTGTGCATTAGGGCACATATTAACAGTGGCCAATTGTATCAGAGGATTTCAAGTTGCATATTTG